>ERZ1740067.4-NODE-4-length-346028-cov-10.946507_pt1 | contig 346028 bp, 269 predicted proteins | sample MGYA00581736_ERZ1740067 | MGnify/ENA primary metagenome ERZ1740067 (study PRJEB43018, sample SAMN04849236) | marine metagenome | isolation source: floating plastic debris | place: Pacific Ocean | collected 2008-08-27 | study: EMG produced TPA metagenomics assembly...
GTATGCGAAAATCCTACTTGCTACGGGAGGTGAAAAAATATCATGTATCATTACTTCGGTCACCTTGTCCACAGATCCGTGAAAATCTTCAGGGGTAACTACGATATGTTCTTTTTTTGGTGAACAAGACACTACTAAAACAGTCAAAAAAAGCAACAGCCCAATTCTTCGTATCATCTTAAATATTTTAGTTGAGTAAAGTATACATCTTCGCTTCCTCGTTGTTAAAGGTAACCAGGAGGTACGTACTATTATTGCATGTTAGGATGTTGAGATGTCTAACTGATTTTTGGGTCAAGTCCAGACCCATATCATCTGTCAAAATTATGTCATTTTCGGAAGAAATCAATGCCCCTGGAAAAGAATCGAACCTACCGTGAAAGGGAGTGGTTCCAAAATAGTTTCCAGCGGTCAATATTTCTTGGGAACCATCTCCATCAAAATCATGGTTCACAAATGCGGTAATCGGGGATACTTGAAGTGCTTCGGGAAACGGAACAAAATAATAACGCCCTTCTTCATTTTTCAAATAACCGGAATTCAACTCCGTGACCTGCAGAACAGAAGCTTGGTCCAGAATTGACTTTTCAAAAAGCTCCTCCATGGGTTTTCCCGCAAAGTCCTTATAATTGACAAAAGATTTTCTTAACGCTATAATCTGACTGGACAGTTCATCCAGACCGAGCAGGGGATAATGCTTCCCATTTTTTTCAATAGTAACGATGGTTTCCGTACTTCCATTTTTATCAAAGTCTGAATAGTACATTCGCATGGGGGCTTCTACCGTTCCCTTGAACTTTGAGTTGGTTCCCCAATTCCCCAATAAGTAATCCGTATCTCCATCCTTATCGATATCAAAGGGGTGTATTTTTCGCCACAGCCCCTTTAGCGTGTCTTCTTCATCGAGCAGGGACGCCACCTGGAAGCCCTCCGTGGTATTCTCAAAGAATTTAGGTTGCATCCATTCGCCGATTACGATCAAATCCTCTCTCCCATCTCCGTTGAAGTCACTCCAAATAGCATCTGTAACCATTCCAATCTGCTCAAATGGATTTTTATCTTGAACCATAAAGCCATTCTTGGTGTTTTCCAGAAGATATGAATTTGGGATCTCCCCAAATTTGGAAGTCACCACGTGATTGCCCACAAAGAGGTCTAAATCACCGTCTTTATCAAAATCACTGGCCTTGACCACAGCCGTGTTCTCAAACAGCTCGGGCAGTTTTTCTGCCTTAAAAAGCGAATCGCCCTGAAAGAAGAGGACATTGCGCAATGGCTTGGACTTTCCTGAAAAATCAGCTCCTGCGGTACCGACGAACAAATCGTTCCTTCCATTTCCACTAAAGTCAGCGATTATAGCGGTTACGTCTTCCCGAACGGAATCTCTAAGGATTTCAGCAAAATTTCGTTTTACGAAACTGCTATCTGCTTGAAGATAGATTTTCGAAGTGGAAAATTTGGAGCTTCCAAAGAAAATATCTGTTTTTTGGTCATTGTTCAAATCGCCAAGTGCGACCGCAGGACCTCTGTCCGAGACGCGGTAAGGAATCAGTTTTTCACGATTAAAATCAATGTGGTTATCCTCCTTATGTTGAAAATCAATGCCCAGATTGCTTTCCAGCTTTTTGAACAGCCTTTTAGGTTTGGGTCTCAATTCAGCATAATCAAATGGTTTCGCATCAGATCGGACTATGGTCAAACTTTGATTGACGTCTATATTTTTTAGGGTTTGAAAGGTTTTGTCCGGCCAAACAATCTTCAAAGAATCCACGCTTTGGGTTGAACCATATCCAAAATGGACTATAGGTTCCGAGCTGGACTGAAATCCGCGGCTAGGGAAAAGTTCTTTGAACTGCAGAATGCCGCCGTTGTGGTAGGAGAATACTTTGGTCCCGATCGCAAACGGATTCTTACCCCCAAATTGAAGTTTCAACTTCAAGTAATTGGACTTTCCATCTGTTTTGTTGATATAGAGGGTCGCTTCGGTGTTAATATTATTGGTTACTAGATCGAGGTCTCCATCGTTGTCGAAATCGCCATAGGCCGTGGCCCCTGAAACCAGGGTGTCCTGAGGAATCCATTTTTTGGATTTGTTTTCAAAGACCAATCCGGGTGTTCCCTTGAAGATGGTATTATTCACGGCTCCCGAAGGCATTAGGTTTAAAGCTTGCTGATCGACCAATTTGGTATTGTCCAATTTTTTTTGGATTTGCTCGTTGGAAACAAATCGGACATAGTCCAAATCGTTAGGTCTTTTGGGAATACCATTCGAAACAAAAACATCTTGCTCTCCGTCTTGGTCATAATCCCCGAACAATGCGCTCCAACTCCAGTCTGTTGCGGCAATTCCACTTAACAAGGCGGTTTCTAGATAATTTCCTGATGGCTGGTTGATGTAGAGCATGTTCCTGGTGAACTGATAGTGATAGCCAAATCGTTCCACACGCAATCGCTGTACCTGAATATTGTCATCCCCTTCTGAAGATTTTAGGGGAATCTCCTCTTCTGGGAGCATATCCAATGAAAGTAAATCAGGGAGACCGTCGTGGTTGATATCCGCGACATCACTGCCCATGGAAAATCGGCTTGTATGGCCAAAATGCTTGCGAAGACTTTCCGTAAATGTTCCATCGCCATTGTTCACATAATAATAGTCGTCTTCATGAAAATCATTTCCAATGTAGATGTCCGGGTAGCCGTCTTGGTTAAAGTCTGATACGGAAATACCTAGGCCATAGCCATTGATCCCACCAAAAATCCCAGCTTCATCACTGACTTCGGTAAAGATATCACCATCGTTCCGCATAAGCTTGTCCCCAGTTTCGTAGTTTCTTTCATACCGAAGGTCCACCCTACCAAAAGATTCCTGTGTATGCACTGCATGGTTCAGCAAATACATATCCAAATCGCCATCCAAATCATAATCCAAAAAAGTAGCCGAAGAGCTATACGAATCAAAATCAAGACCGTATTGAGCGGCACTTTCGGTAAATGTAGTATCTCCATTGTTGATGTACAGTTCATTATGGCCTTCAAAACCATTTATACCGACAACTGCGCAAACGTAAATATCAAGAAGCCCGTCTCCGTTGACGTCTCCCATTACGGCACCTGTGTTCCAGTCGCTTAGTCCTTCAACTCCGGCTTGTTCCGAAATATCTTCGAAGATGAGATTGCCTTTATTTAGGTATAGTTTATTGGCCACTCGATTTCCAGAGAAAAAAATATCCGGAAGGTCGTCGTTGTTTATATCACCAACGGCAACCCCTCCACCATTGTAAAAGTAGAGGTAGTCGAGAATGTTCAAAGCATCCGATTCCTCTAGGGTATTGGAAAACGTAATCCCAGTCTGTTCTTTTGATGGATTTCTGAACAATTCCCCTTCATTTTTGCTACAACCGATGACCAGTAATCCGGCCAATATCCTAATCCAATACTTGCTCATTTGAAATTTTCTCTAAAACCAAAGGCTCGGAGTTATTGATTCCGATGATATAATGCACGTTATTGCCAATGGTTGCTTTTTCAATAGTTCTTGATGGCCCCGGGATGTTTATTGAGACCTCTTTTTGCCAAACAAACTTGTTGTCCACAAAACTTAATAAAATGCCATGAGATGCATCCATTCTGCCCAATTGTGTGCTGATTTCATAGTTGTTGCCCACTAAAAGTAAATCCAGGGTGCCATTTTCGTCAAAATCATCCACAAACATATCATTTACTGTTGATATTTGGGCTATGTTGGGCAGAGGCTTTTTTGCAAATCTTAGATTCCCCCTATTTTCAAAATAGCAGCTAGCCAGCTCATAAACTTTCTTTTTTTTAGATTCCCTTAAACTCTGGGAGCCAAAGAGGTCTTCAAGGGATGCCTGGGCAAAACTTTTGTACGAAAGGAAGTCTTTGTTCAGAAAGGGCATTTGTTTTACCAACTCATCTTTTGAGGCAAAGGGAGTTTCTTTATCACCGTGGAAATAGGTGACCAAGGATTCTATGGAGCCGTTATTATCAAAATCCTTTTTGTACAAAGTCAATGGACGTTGGAGGGAGGCGTTCAATTTACTGTTCAATCCCCAGTTACCGGCAAGAATGTCCAAATCCCCGTCCCCATCAAAATCTTCAACTAACACGGAGTTCCAAAGGCCATTGGTATTTTCCAGGCCAGATTTTGAGGAGAGGGTTAATTTTTTGCCGTCGTTGAGGAAGATGGATAATGGCATCCAATGTCCTACCACAATTAAATCTTGAAATCCATTGTTGTCCAAGTCTGTCCAAATTACATCCTTAACATTACCAATGTTTTGGAATTTTTCAGAGAAGGTAGGGGTGATATCGATAAACTTTCCGGTCCCGTCATTTTGAAAGAGATACTGACGGTCCTTAACTCCAAATTGTCTTGGCTTTTGGTCTGAGGTAATGGTAAGGTCAAAATCCCCATCTTTATCAAAGTCTGAAGCTAAAATCGCTGAAGCATTGAGTTGTACGCCTTGAAAGGCCATCGAATCCCTCTCAAATGTCCCTTGGCGATTCAAGTATAGTCTGGGCTGAATCTTATCAGAGGAAGTAAATTCGTTGCCCGCGCTAACAATGGCCAAATCTTGCCATCCATCACCGTCCGCGTCGAAAAAGACATGGGCGACGTCCTCATGGAAAGCCTCTTTTGAAAAAAATTCATCCGGATGCTGATAAAATGAACCGTTTTCGCTTTGGATAAAAAGTGCAGAGGACTGCGCCTTGGCCCCGGAGATACATATATCTTCCAAACCGTCTTTATTTACATCGGCCACGGAAATATTTGGGCCATTATTGGTATTGGCAAAAGGTATCAACGGGTCAATATTGAATTCCAAGGAGGTCTTTTCTTTATGTACAAAAGGAATCAGGCTGTCCTTTTTGGTGAAAATAGTGCGGAAAGAAGGATTACGTCTAAAGGCGGAGTCTTTGGCATTTACTGCTTCTAGGACGATGTGTCCCCCAGTGAGGTCTTTAAGGGTCTGATGGCTTCCAAGGGGCCAAACCACGGTCAATGAATCGATAATAGAATCCTTTCCCAGTCCGAAATGCAAGGTGTTGGGTATTGCGGAGAGATACCCGCGGGTGGGATAATTTTCGCGAACTTGAACAGTGCCTTTGGAATATAGGATGACCTTGGCGCCAATACCTTTGGTATTGTTTTTGTCTCCTCGAAGTGTGATGGATAGGGCATGGGTTTTACCATCCTGTTTGTTTTCCAAAAGAAAGGCTTCTTTGTCCACATTGTTCACTACCAGATCTAAATCCCCGTCATTGTCCAGATCGGCATAAATACATCCGTGACTGAACGAATTTTCTCGCCGTAACCAGGAGTCGGTCGTATCGCTAAAAGTGAGGTCTCCGTTGTTTTTAAAGAAATAATTCGGTACTTCTTTTTCAGGGAGCTCTTCAATGAACGCCATTTCCTTTTGGGACATACCGGCATCTATTGCTTTTTGGATTTTCTCATTGGCAATAAAGCTTATAAAATCCATATCATTTGTCGCTCCTTTAATTCCATTGGAGACAAAGAGGTCTGTATGCCCATCATTGTCAAAATCAGCCAGCAAGGCACCCCAGGACCATTCTGTGGCAGCTACGCCGCTCAGATGGGCCATTTCACTGAAAAACTCCCCAAATCGGTTCAGATATAGGTTGTTCTGCATGTATTGGGGGGCAAATCCATTTTTAAGATATTGCTCATATACAGGGTAAGGGTACTCCAGCCCCGATGTTTTATAAGTTTCCAAGTTTTCTGGAAGCATGTCCAGGGAAAGGATATCCATCCACCCATCGTTGTTGATATCGGCTATTGCATTTCCCATGGAAAAATGGGAAGTGTGTCCCATTTTTTGTACATCCGTGGAAATGATTTCCTTAAAGGTGCCGTCTTTCTGGTTGATATAGAAATAATCGTTTTCAAAGAAATCGTTGCCTACATAAATATCGGGATACCGATCATTGTTTACATCGCTAATTCCAATTCCCAATCCGTAACCGATAGAACCTTGAAAAATATCCGATTCTTCTGAAGCATCGATGAATTTACCCATATCATTTCGATATAAACGATCTCCGGACATTGAATCCACCAGTTTTCTTTTACTTCCTTTGCCATAGGAACGATTTGGATTGGTTGAATGGTTCAGCAAATACATATCCAGATCACCATCCAAATCATAATCAAAAAAAGCAGCTTGGGTGGCAAATCCGGAAAAATCGAGATTGTACGCATGGGCTTCTTCTTTAAAGCTTGGAATCCCGTTTTCGTCCAGCCCTTGATTTATAAATAAGAGGTTGTTTCCCTTTATGTTTTTGTAGCGGCCCACTTTGCAAACATAAATATCCAACCATCCGTCATTATTGATGTCCACATGGGTAACACCGGTCGTCCAACCTTCGGAATTCCGAATACCCGAAACCTTTGTGATTTCCTCAAATTTAAAATTGCCCTTGTTCAAGTAGAGCCTGTCGGATTCTTGGTTGGAGGTAAAATAGAGGTCTACCAAGCCATCGTTGTTAAAATCTCCCGCAGCCACACCTGCACCATTGTAGAAATATAAATAGGTCAAAATATTAAGGTCTGGTGTATTGGTAAGTTCGTTGGTAAAGAAAATTCCCGTTTCCGAAGCCTTTCGTTTGAGAAAAAGCTTATCCGTTTCTTGTTTTGGATGGCATCCCGTCAAACAAATTCCCAGTACGCATAAAAAACACCAGAATCTTCCCATGAAATCAAAATAATTGAGAAATATAACTATTCCTCGAACAACAGAAAAAAGGGATTCGTTAATGTTTGAAAGGCAGAAAAAGAGTCTCGCATTGCGATATCACACAAATAAGCAGGCATTAATTGTTGTTCCAGTACTAAATAAACCAATATATTTATAAATTGTAAATCAATTTAACCAAGCAAACATGTTGGGCATCCTATCCTTTTTGGGCTTTACCACCTTAGTGGGAGTCATTGCATATCTAGCAACACGTTCTACCGATGAAAAATCTTCTGACGGTTATTTTTTGGGAGGTAGAAGCCTAACGGCGGGTGTTATCGCCGGGTCTTTGCTACTCACCAATTTATCTACGGAACAGATTGTTGGATTGAACGGAAGTGCCTATAAAGATGGCCTATCGGTAATGGCTTGGGAGACTTTGGCCGCTATAGCGATGGTAATTGCTGCAATTTTTTTATTGCCCAGATATCTCAAAGGGGGATTGACCACAGTCCCCCAGTTTTTAGCGGATAGATTTGACGTATCCACCAAGACCATTACCTCAGGATTATTCTTGACAGGATATGTCGTGGTGTTATTGCCCGTAATTCTGTATTCGGGTTCCGTGGCGATTAGCGGCATGTTCAAAGTGCCTGAACTTTTGAATGTTTCGGATTCCACTGCTTTGGTAATCTGTATTTGGGGTATTGGAATAATTGGTTCGATTTATGCCGTTTTTGGAGGATTAAAAGCGGTCGCTGTTTCGGATAGTATCAACGCCATTGGATTGATTATCGGTGGAGTGCTCATCCCTGTTTTTGGATTGATCGCCATTGGAAATGGCAATGCTTTGGAAGGTCTGGATACCTTGATGTCGGCGAATCCCGAACGCTTTGATTCTACTGGTGAGCATGGCCAAGAAGTGCCGTTTTCGACCATTTTTACCGGAATGATGTTGGTGCAGCTTTTTTACTGGGGCACCAATCAGCAAATCATCCAGAGGGCTCTAGGGGCGAAAAATTTGGCTGAAGGTCAAAAAGGATTGCTTTTGGCTTCATTTCTTAAAATTTTGGGTCCTGTTATACTAGTTTTACCGGGAATGATTGCCTATCACTACTTCGATGGTAGCTTGGCCTCCAGTGATCTAGCATATCCTGCATTGGTTGGGGAGGTGTTGCCCGATTATTTAGTGGGTTTTTTTGCAGCTGTGTTGTTCGGTGCCATCTTAAGTTCTTTTAACAGTGTACTAAATAGTTCGGTGACTTTGTTTGGTATTGACATTTACAAGCAGCATATCAACAAGGACGCGTCAGAGGTTACCGTGGTGAAATATGGAAAGGTCTTTGGAGTTTGCCTCGCCTTGGCCGCGATGTTCATTGCGCCCTTAATTGCCAACGCGGGTAGTTTGTTCAACTATTTACAGGAAATCAACGGAATTTATAATATTCCCATACTGACGATAATCGTTGTGGGCTACCTCACAAAGCGGGTGCCTGCCATTGCAGCAAAAATCGCCATTTTTTTGGGATCGGGTCTTTACATTTTAAGCCAGTTCATCATTGGTCCTGGTTTAGTCGGCAAGGCTGTGGAAGAAGCAAAGGCTTCTGGAATTACGGATGAAGCTACTCTCCGTCTTGTTGAAGCAGATGCCTATCCCCATTTTCTACATGTGATGGCCATTTTGTTCTTGTTGAATGCTGGAATCATGTTGTTGATTGGAAAATTCTATCCCAGAAAGGAGCCTTTTGTTCAACAATACACCAAACAAGTGGAAATTACTCCCTTTAAATATGTGAAACAGGCAGGAACCCTAATCTGTTTAATTGTTATTGGAATCTATGTTTACTTTTCGAAGTAGGAACTAATTTTCCTCTAAGGCATACCATTCAATATCGGTCAAAATATCGCGGCGTCCCTTTTTATCCGGGGCATAGTTGGCGGCTAGGTAGTTTACGATGATTTCCTCATTATTGCCAAGGTCCCATAGGTTTTGGGTTTCTTGCATCCAACGTATTGTAGCTACCCAACCTTCTTTTGTCATTCGATTTTGGGTGACCAGTTTTGCGGAGTGGCAATTGGTACAATTCTGAATGACTTCGGTCAAACCGTCCGCATCCACAAAACCTGTTGCCACATGGATGCCATTTTCAATCAAGTCTTCCGGTTCTTCGGGAATTTCTACCAAAGCGATTTCTTCCGGTTGCTTTTTAAGAAGGGTCGGATTTGTAATCACATACAGCAAAGAGAAAATGCAGATAAAAATCACACAGAACCCTACTATAATCTTTCGATATAGTATTTCAACCTGATTTTTAAAACGCTTTTCAAAAGACATATTAAGCAACTTTAATAGCTATTCGATGACAGGCATTGTTCAAATATCCTTTAGGATTCCATCCAGGTAAGAGCATGGGTTGGCTCACGCCATTGGCATCGGTGGCCTTGGCCCAAACCTCATAATAGCCCTTTCTCGGAAAGTGGTCTATGGCCGCCGTAAAATGCTGCCAAGCCAACCGATTAACTGGTTTTTGTAAAGAACACGGATACCAAGTAGAACCAAAATCTATGGAATACTCTAGCCTACTTACCTCAAGTTCTCCTGCCCAAGCGTGTCCCCTGATTTTCAGTGCCTGTCCTTCCTTAATGAGCGCGCCCGTTTTAGGATATGTTATCAAGGATTTCACAGGCATGGATTCAATGATGCACATATCATCATCAGCAACTTTTTCACCGGGAGCGACAGGTTCACAGGGTACGCGATATGAGGTGCCCTTCATTTTGGCACCATCATGAACTTTATTTCTCACACTAATTCGGTCGATCCATTTCCCTGAGGCAGAAGCAGGCCATCCACCGGCGATCAATCGTAACGGATATCCATGAACCAATGGAATATCCTTTCCGTTCATTTGAAAAGCAAGAAGGGTTTCATCTTGTATCGCTTTTGCTAAGGGTACTCCTCTGGAAATGGCTTCTTTCTCAGGATTTCGGCTTAAATGGATATCAGCGGCATAGTAACCGATATACACGGCATTTGATCGGTAACCAACATCTTGTAGCACATCTCTTAAACGAACTCCGGTCCAATTGGCACAAGAAACTGCACCCACGGTCCATTGATTTCCTTTGGCAGGTGGATTGAACTCACTTCTGCCATTACCGCCGCATTCCAGCGTAAGTTGGTACGTATACGTTTTGAATCGCGTTTTTAGTTCGGCCAGGCTATAGGTTTTCTGGTTTTGTACGGATTCTCCATCAATGGTCAACTTCCAGTTTTTTATATCGATATTTTCTGGGATCAAACCATTATTCCGTATGAACATGTATTTATTGGGTGTCACTTTATCATCCAATAAATGGGCTTTGGACTCAATATTCCATGGTTTCGTATTGAGAATCGACATATCCGAATCCTTTTTGAAAAGTTCAAAAGGATCGGGGTCTTGGAGTGCTAAAGGGGTGTATCCCGATGGCATTTTATGTGCAAAGACGATGTCCGTACCCAATACTGTGGCCATTGCGCTCAATGAGGTTTTGGATATAAACCGTCGTCTGTCCATTTACTTTTAATGAAATATAATATGAAGGGCAATTAATGATAGAAGCATCCCAATACCGGCTTTTGCAAGTGTGGGAGAAGCAGGTTCTGCCTTGAGTTTGTCTTTGATGAATCCTGTTCTGGACCCTAACCAAACAATCGTAAATCCTATCAATATGACCCACATGGCCCTGACAAAATAATTCATATTGGGGAAAAACTCCAAGAAGAAAAACTGCAAGGGCACTGTGGCCAGAAATCCAAAAAGGGCTACACGATGTTTGGGCAAGGCCAAGAAAGCCGCAGCGGAAATCAGTACCACAATCCCACAATTGATAAAATATCTGAGTTGGTTCAAGGTATGGGTAAACGCAGCTCCAGGGTCTTGGAACTTAAGATATAATAGAACGATTCCTATAATTACCCCTGAAATAAATGATAATAAGATTGCTCTTTTTCCAGAACGAACAACCTGTTGGTCGGATGCATTTCTGTTCACGTAGACTTTATAAATGTCAATTGACCAAAGGGTCGCCAAAGAATTAAAGGTAGAATCCACTGTACTCATCAGTGAAGCAAAAAGGGCACATAAAATTAACCCTTTTACCCCAATGGGAAGATATGTGTTCACCAAGTAGGGGAAAGCAGCATCTGGTTCTGGTAGGCCATTATCACCCAATATGCCCACGAGCGCGATTCCTGGTAAAATGATAATAGCGGCCATAAAGTACTTCATCAGTCCGCCGACCATAAGACCAATTTGGACATCTTTTAGACTTTTTGCTGCCAACGACCGTTGTACCACTGACTGGTTTGCACACCAATAGTTGATGTTCAATAAAAAAGCACCGAAAATATGTATCCAGGGCAAGGTATCGTGATCTGCAGGTAGGTGCAAATGCATTAAGTGACCTGTTTTTTCGTATAGTTGGGACCACCCTCCCAAATGATATATGGCGATGAACATAACAACCACTCCTCCTGTCAATAGAATAGCAAATTGGATGACATCTGTTCGAACTACCGCCGCCAATCCTCCAAAGTAGGTATAGGTCGCGGAAAACAATCCGAGAAACACAATAAGAATCGCGATTCTAATGAGTCGGTCAGAATGGATAAATGATAAATAGTCCCCAAAAACCAAATCAACGGAATAGGCACCCCAGAAAAGAGCTGCCCCCAGCGTGATTGTGGAGAAAAGTAAAATGTTGGCTCCTGAATAAAGCAGCGCTACCGTGCTGCCCAATCTTGTTTTTATAAATTGGGTTATGGTAATGATTTTTTCCCGCAAATACATAGGGACAAAAATGAAAGCGGCCAAGAGGAGCCCTTGAATAGCGTTTATTTCAAAGTTTGCCTGGGCCAGTCCATAAAGATAGGCTGAGCCCATAAAGCCCAGAAACTGGTACCCCTGTACATTAGTAGCAATGGTCGAGAATGCTATAGAAGGCCATCTTAGATTTCTACCGCTCAAAAAATATTCTTCTGTAGTAGCTTCTTTGGACGTTCTTCCAGTTATTGCGGTAACAAAAACAATGATAAAATAAGCACTTACAATCAGTAAATCAATCATATACTAGAGGGTTAAATAAATAAATTCCATAGCACATGAATCCAAACGTTGCAGCGGTTTAATCATAGTTTAGGTCAAGGTCGGTTATGGAATATTTGTTGAACCATCCAATATACCATTTTGTTTTCAAAAAAAGAGCCATAATGCTGCTATATTCGCACTCCCGCCGCTAGTGGGGTCAAGGGTTCCTCAGCATGCACTTTCCCTTGAGCAATGGGCATGGAGAATGTTTTTAGTTTGGGTAGGACCAGTTTTGCGAATCGCTCACATTCTTCTTTATGGGGATAACCGGAGAAAATGAAAGCCCGGATACCCATATCCATATATCGGTTGAGTTTCTCTACAATTTGGTCAGGATTTCCCACTAAAGCCGCACCACAACCGGAACGCCCCTTTCCAATACCTGTCCACATGTGGGGTTCCACATAGCCGTCATCTTTTGAAATCTCCCGCATTTGTGCTTGTCTGCTCACACCGTACGATTTAGCATCCAAAGCTCTTTCCCTCATTTCTATTCCCTGCTCAACCCCTAACTTGGATATGATGCTATCTGCATATTCCCTTGCTTCTTCTTCGGTTTCGCGGACCACTACGTGCACGCGAAGACCAAAATCAACCTTTCTTCCGTAAGATGCAGCTTTGGCACTCATGTTTTCCATGAGTTTTTTAAGATTTTCCTCGGTCTCGGGCCACATCAAGTATACATCACAATGTTCGGCACAAAGGTCAACAGCGGCTGGGGAATATCCTCCAAAATACAGCAGCGGTCCCCCATTTTGATAAGACTTCGCTGGTAACGAAGAAACCTTAAGGTTGTAAAATTTACCTTGATAATCGATTTCATCTTGCGTCCATCCTTGTTTTAGAATTTCGATGACTTCGCGGGATCTTTGATACCTATCTTCGGAAGACATCTTTTCTTCCCCAGGAAGGGGTGATGAAATAATATTTATGGTGAATCTGCCTTTCAAAATGTGATCGATGGTAGAAAGGGTCCTGCCCAACATGGCTGGATGGATTTCGCCGCACCGAATAGCGGCCAACATATTGATTTGTTTTGTCATTGGGGCCATTGCAGACACAAAAGGAAGGGTATCTTGACCTACTTGATAGGAAGAGGGGCACAATATATTTCTGAAACCGTTCCTATCGGCGGTCAATAAAATTTGGGAAGTGTTTTCAAAAGTACTTTTGTAGTCCATACTTCTTTCCCCAAGATACCTATCGTCACCATTACAAATTGGGGCAAACCAAGAAACTTCAGCTCCCTCAAGGTGTGGCGATCGAATCGTTATTTTTGAATTTTCCATTTCTTCTTGTTTATTAATCGATTTCTCTACCCAGCGCTGCTTCCCAAAGCATGTACCATTCTTCATGGGTCAGGTCAATACTCAGCGCTTGGTGTGCTGTGTTGATTCGTTCTAATTTTGAAGTACCTAGAACGGGTACAATTCCAGATGGGTGTTTTCTTAGCCATGCATACAATAATTGGTCATGGGCTGCATTGTATTTCTTTCCTAGTGAATCCAAAACTTTTTTAATGGCTTCAATCTCTGGCGTGCTGGTTTTTCCAAACAAACTACCGCCACCCAAGGGCGACCATGCGGTTGGAATTACTTTTAATTTTTGACATTGATCCAACGTGCCGTCCTCAAAGGCATTTCTGTGCAGAATGGAAATTTCCACTTGATTTGTGACCAGTGGCGTCAACGAGTACAAGAGGTCGAACTGCGAGGGTGTGAAATTGGATACACCGAAGCCCAATACTTTTCCTTCTTTTTTAAGGGTGGCAAAAGCTTCTGCAATCTCATAGGGATTGAACAGATAGTCCGGTCTATGTAACAAGAGGATATCAATGTAATCTGTTTTCAGATTGCTTAATGATAAATCTACGGATTCCAAAATGTGTTTTGCCGAAAGGTCGTACGACTTAATCTTATGGTTGGGCCGATTTTCTGAAATCAACTTTATGCCGCATTTTGTGGTTATACGCATCTTGTCCCGGAGGTCCTTCCTGGATTTGAGCACATTTCCAAAATCTTCTTCGGTGGTATAGTGTCCGTAAATGTCGGCATGGTCAAAATCAACTAGACCAAGTTCCAGACATCCTTCTATAAATTTTTCGTATTCTGTGGTAGATAATTGACTCCCCCAAGTACCAAGTCGCATGGTGCCTATGATAAAGGGAGAAATAGTGTCTTTGGTTAGGGCCATAGGGATTATATAATTCTCATTCTGAGTCAAAATTAACCAAATAAACCAAAAATGTAAACGTTTACATTATAAAATTTTATAATATTGCGCATTAATTTTATTCAAAACTAAGAAAGCACATGATAACCGTAATTTCGGGATCAAATCGAAAGAACAATAAAACCATTCACTTTGCCAAGTATGTGTTTGAAGAGCTCCAAAAAGTTGTGCAGGAGGAGGTAAAGTTTCTGGATATTTCGGAATTTGCCGGCAATGTGGTGAATGAGACCATGTACAAGGATTCTGAACAGCCCAAAGTGGTGCAACAGATTCAAGACGATTATTTTATTCCCGCCCAAAAATTCTGGTTTTTTGTTCCAGAGTACAATGGGAGTTATCCTGGTATCGTTAAGTTGTTGATAGATTCCATGTCGGTGCGGGAGTACAAAAGCAGTTTTGCGGATAAAAAAGCCTGTATAACCGGTATCGCTTCAGGGAGAGCGGGCAACTTAAGGGGAATGGACCATTTGGCTGAAGTTTTAAACCATTTGGGAATCCATGTACATCCCAATAAAAATCCAATTTCTTCGATTTTTAAAATGTTGAATTCAGAAGATAATTCGGTCAATACGGAAGCCATAGAGACCCTTCAAAAACAAATCCAGCAGTTTTTGGCTTACTAGGTTGAAACAACTTTTGAAGACGCCCTTTGAACCAGCTTGGGAGAGAGAACTTTTGTGGTTGGTTTAACCTCCTCTTTCAGTTTTTTTAGCAAGATGGTCGCGGCCAATTCACCCATCATTACATTTTCCTGGTCTATCGAACTTATTTGAGGTTGTATTAAAGTACTATAGTTCGCGTTCCCGAAACCGATTAATTTAACCTGTTCCGGAACCTTTAGGTTTCGGTTTTTCAATTGTTGAAGTACTTGGATGGCCATTTCATCCCCATAGACAAATATGCCATCAATATCGGGATTGGCCTTGAATATTGCATCCAATCGTTGTAGGTCTTGATTACCGGTCGTCTTGAGTTCGGCCACCATGTGAGAAATTCCTGAAGTACCGTGTTTTTCTACGGCAGCCAGGAAACCGTCTTTTCTATCCCTAAAAATACCGACCTGTTGATTACCTGCAACGTGCAGCAGTTGTGTACAGTTATTTTTGACAAGGTGTTCTGTGGCGATATACCCGCCCAAATGGTCGTCAAGAACCACTGAATCCACTTCTTTTAATTTCGGAGGTCTATCAAAAAAAACAATGGGAATTTTAGCTTCTATAATTTTTTGAATATTGGTGTAGTCCTCGGTTTCTTTGGATATGGACATAAGTACTCCTCCCACATTAAGTTCCAAAAAGGAATTCAGCGCCGTGTTTTCTTTATCCTGTTGTTCGTGGGTCTGGGAAATAATTATATGAAATCCTGAATCACTGACGATCCGTTCAATACCGTTGATAATACCGCTAAAGAAAAGATTGTTCACCTCGGGAACGATGACACCGATAATCTTGCTTTTCCCACTTCGGAGGGCCGCCGCCATTACGTTTGGTCTGTAGTCCAGATCTCGGGCAACTTTTAAAACCCGTTCCCTTGTTTTTTCAGAAACCAGTGGACTCTGGTTGAAAACACGGGATACAGTGGCCAGGGATACCCCGGTTATTTTTGCAATTTCCTTGATGCCCGCCATTTGATCCCTATTTATAAGTAGTTGAGAACATAAAATAAAGAAATTACTCCCAGAAGAATCCAGGTAAAGATGCCTACAATCAAAATATTGAAACCCAATTTTTTTAGTTGGGCCAAGTTGATTTGCATCCCGATCAAAAAGAGGGTGAAAATCAAGGCTTTCCTCGCAATCCAAACGATATGGGCACTTATTGGTTCTGCTGAGGTTACATAGGAATTAATTAGCATGGCACCAATAAATCCAAAGATAAACCAAGGGAAAGTAAATTTTTCCTTAGAATTTGAACCGAATGAAATAATCAATACCAAGGGTATAATCCACAGTGTACGAACCAACTTTGTGGTCGTGGCCACATTCAAAGCCTCATTGCCGTAAACTTCTGCAGCACCTACCACCGAGCTGGTATCATGAATTGCAATGGCACTCCAGGTACCGAATTGGGCTTGGTCCAGACCAAAGAACTGCCCGATATAAGGAAAAACAAATAACGCGATGGCATTGAGCAAAAAAACAATGGCCAAAGAAATAGAGGTTTGCGATGAATCCGCCTTTAAACTGGGACTGACCGCGGCTATGGCGCTACCTCCGCAAATGGCAGTGCCAGAAGCGACCAGTATGGTAGTAATCCGCTCAGATTTAAGTAGTTTGCCAATACCGAAGGCAATGATAAAAGTACAAACAATGGTTATCAGGGTGATAAAAAAACTATTGGAACCAACTTCTATGGCTTGTTGCATGTGGATTCCAAAGCCCAAACCAACGACAGACAATTGCAATAGCATTTTTTGAAACTTTTTGCTATTTCGCACAAAATCGTCTTGGGCAATTTTGAAAATTCCGCTGGCCATGCCTACAGCTAAAGCGAGGGCAGGGGAGATAAATCCTAGTAAAGTGCCTATAAGCACAAGAAGACTTAATATGTAAGTGCCCGTCTTTGAAAGCATTGTTGGAAAACAAAACTACAAATAAAATGTAAACGTTTACATTTTATTTTCAAGCCTAATTTCCAAGGTATGAAAACACTTTGGGTCTTTGGTTGTTGATACCCACAAAGAGAAACTCCCTTCCTGTTTTATCCGAGAAGGGCGATAGGTGTTTAATTTCTCCCCGAACGTAAAATCCTGATTCATCGTAAGGAGTCCATTTAAAATTACCATCACCAGAACCGATGAGAACTCCTCCGTAGCTGGCATCTAATCTGCTGTACTGTGGTTTGAAATCATAATTGTTCCCACCCAAAATCAAATCTAGATTTCCATCGCCATCAATGTCCTTACAATTTATATCGCAAACGCAGGAAAACTGTACTTCCTTGGGTAAGGCAATGATATCGAATTGCCCATTACCTTTATTCAGTGCCACAATACTTTTGGTCGTATTTATTTCCTTGCGTATGGATTGATTTAAGATTGTGGTGTCCATCAGTTCCCCAATACTTTTTGTAGCATAATCAGCAAACTTGAGATTCTCCTTTTTCAACGAATTCAATTGTGCTGTAAGTTCTCTTTTAAGTGTCAACGGAACATCCTTGCCTTGGTAGTTTTGGGTAAAGAGTTGTTCAATGGTACCATTGTCATCAAAATCATTGACAAACATTTTAATTGGAGATTTGGATGATGCCCTATAACTAAAATTTTCTCCTTGGTTTCCAAGAATAAAATCCATTTTCCCGTCGGCATTAATGTCCTCAGCATAAATGGTATTCCACCAACCGGACATGCTATCTAAACTCGTTTTTCTCGGACTGAGTCTCCTTCCGTTATTTTTGAAGATTTTTGGGGTGCCCCAATCTGTTGTGATTATGAGATCACTTTTTGAATCTGAATCATAATCAGCCCACAGGGCATGGGTCACCATTCCTACATCTTTCAAATAGAAGGCTTTGCTTTCGGTGACATCCGTGAAGTTACCGTCACCATCATTTTCCAGGAACAAATGTATGGGGTCCACGCCGTAGATACCGGGTACACTTCTGCTTCCTATAAAAAGATCTTGATCTCCATCTCCATCAAAATCATTTGGGGCGATTACGGAGACATTGTTTTCCAAACTGGGGATGGTGTTGTCGACCTTGGAGAATTTTCCACTGCCATCATTGATATAAATCCGGTTTTTATGTAGCGCCCGTTGGTCTGGAATGTTGCCTCCTGAACCTACAATAAGGTCCAGGTCGCCATCTCCATCAATGTCGGCAAAAGTAGATGCAGTATCTTCAAAATCCCTATCCACACGAAAGGCATCCGGGGTATACGCCAACGATAAACGTCCGGCATTTTGATGCTTGAAAAGCTTCGCTGGTTCACCTCTCGATCCCCCCATAAAAATATCGTCATCCCCGTCATTATCAATATCCCCTACTGCTACTGTGGGCCCCTCTTGAGATATCATTTTCGTGATCAGTCCTTCATAATCGAAATCAATATGTTTGTCCTCTGTATGACGGGGTAACTCTACGACAACTTCGGACAGTAATGTTATATTTTGTCCGGTATATGGTGTGTAAGGGGTTTTGGCGTTTTGTTGTCTTAGCTGAAGCACGGTATTTACTTGAACCTCTTTCAACACTTGCTGCAGCCCATTGGGCCAAACGACACGTAAGGAATCAAGTTTTTCTGTTTTACCCATTCCCAAGGTCATGACATAGTCTATGGAAGATTGAAACCCTCTTGAGGGAATTAGCTCTTGGCGCATGGTCCCACCCTTTGAAAACGCTTCAACGATGCTCCCAATCCCCTTGGTATTCGGGTTTTCCCCAATCAATTCAATTTTTAGATAGTTATTTTTTAGGGTTTCACTATTGTTCTTATACACAAAAAGTTCTTGGTTAACATTGTTCACCACGAGGTCCAGGTCTCCATCATTATCAAGGTCTCCGTATGCGGCTCCGTTGGAAAAGGAGGGTGTGTTAAGGCCCCACTCTTTGGAAACATTTGAAAAAGTAAGATCCTTGTTGTTTTTGAACGTGAAATTGGAAACGGGTACCGAAGGCATAGCATTAATTACGGCCTCTTTCTGTTCTTTATTTCCGTGAACAGCGGTTTGTTGTCTGGTGACATCCTCGAAAAAGTCAATAAAATCTTGATTGGTCAAATCGTGATAAATACCATTGCATACGTAGATATCCCGAAATCCGTCATTATCCATATCAAATAACAACGCGCCCCAACTCCAGTCTGTTTTTGAGATTCCGCTATAGTGGGCTATTTCAGAAAACGAATTGCCCAAGTTAAGTTGTAGGGTGTTCTGCATGAACTGATAGTAATAATCGTTGGACAGTTTGCGCAGATGGGTATCAAATGTTTCAAAGGTAGTGGTGGTTTTTAAGCGTTCGTCTCCTTCGGGGAGCATGTCCGTGACAAAAATTTCCGATTTACCATCATTATTGATATCCGCCATATCAGCCCCCATTGAAAAAAGACTCAAATGGTTGGTCCAATCCTTAATACTTTCTGTGAAGGTTCCATCTTGGTTATTGATGTAGAGGTAATCATGTTCAAAAAAATCATTGGAAACATAGATGTCGGGATAAAGGTCTTGGTTGATATCACCAACAGTCACTCCCAAGCCAAATCCGATTAGACTGCCATAAATATTGGCTTCTTCACTTACATCTTCAAAAATACCATTGTTGTTTCGCAACAATTTATCTCCCCCTCCCTTTATCTCATCGATTACGTTCCAATCTTCCGCCCTGATATCCCGTTTGTTCTCATATCCGAGACTGGCCACAGGAATAAAACTATTGTTGAGCATATAGACGTCGAGGTCTCCGTCCCGGTCATAGTCAAAGAAAGCGGCATGCGTAGTGAAACCGCTATCGGCGAGATTATAGGCTTCGGCGTTTTCCGTAAAGGTTAAATCCCCGTTATTGATAAATAGTTCATTCTTTTGATCGTCACCTTTAATGTTTCCAGCGTTGCAAACATATATGTCTAGTAAATTATCTGCATTGATATCTACAAAGACCACACCGGTGGACCAAGCTTTGCTTCCCTGGACTCCAGCTTCGGCGGAAATATCCTCAAAAGTGAAATCTCCTTTGTTTAGGAAAAGCTTATTTTTCTTTCGATTAGCAGTTAAATAAATATCTGGTAAACCATCGTTATTGATGTCCCCGATAGCCACACCTCCTCCATTGTAAAAATTGCGATAAACGAAAATATTAAAGTCCTCTTCGTTCTTGATACTATTCTTGAACGAGATGTTGGTTTGTGTACTATCCATCAAAGAAAATAGTGAAGAGGTTTCCTCATTTTTTATCTCTTCCCTCTTGGAATTGCAGGATAGTATAGTGCTTACAATGAAAAAAGCCAGTAGGGTTTTTTTAGACGACATTTTTTGAAGTTCTGTAAAGGGGAAGCTAAAAATTTTCATCAAAAAATCACAAAAGATAGTTTGGATTAACAGATAAGGAGCGGAATCCGGTTTTGCTGAAGAAAAAAAGAGGGCAATTTGCCCTCTTTTCTTTGATACACTTAAAACTAGTATTAATAACCTGGGTTTTGGGTCAGGTTAGGATTCGTTGCGATAGCTGAACCTGGAATAGGGTACAAATCCCGATTTTCATCGGTCACTGTTTTCATCTCCCATGTTTCGGAGGTGAAGGTTCCAAATCTACGTTGCACCAATCTTCTTCCTCCTAGTACTCCTTCTCCATTCAATTCTCTTGCTAAAATATCAGGCATTTCAGCTAAGGTAAGTGAACCCAAAGGAGCAACATTAGCTCTTTCTCTGACTGCATTTACTTCGGCGAGCGGAGTCAACATAGCGCCAGAACCACCACGAAGTCCAGCTTCCGCCCGCATTAGGGCGGCATCTGTAAATCGGGCATACACATAATCGTTGAAACCACCGCCAGGAAGACCACCTGTGGCACTTCTTACAGGATACTTTACAATTCGCAGTCCATTGCGCTCATTGTTCACTTCCAAACTAGTCAACAACTCATCTTCATAAATCAAGGGATTGGCTTGTCTATCAGTTAAATTACTTCCATCGGGAGCTCTTTGCTGTCCTCGAATGTAACCTGTGGACAGTCCTTCAGAATCTTCTCCGGATAAGCCTACCCGCGCATCTACGGCCGGGTCATCCGTGCCGTGTAGTCTGAAGGTTTCGGTCATTGTGACAAAACCATTCCATCCTCCTTGATTTGGATGGGTTTGATTGTACAAGCGTGTGCGGGCATCTTCATCCAACATAAAAATGACCTCCTGATTCGTATTTCCCGCTAAATTCCATATATCAAAATAACTTTCATCACCGTCAGGGTCGTCAGCACCTATCCCATCTAGTGTAAAACCTAATGCCTCGATTGCATCAACGTCTGAAATTACTTGATTCATATCTCCAGCGGTTCCGGTCAATACTTCAAGATTCAGATTGATTCTCGCTCTTAGGAACAAAGCAAACGCTTGGCCCGCACCACTAAGGGTAACGGATCTATCATCACCTCGTAAAGGTGCTCCAGGACCATGTACCGAAAGATTCCCGCTGGCTATTGCGGCATCTAAATCACCTTGCGCCAAAGCCATGGCTTCTTGCGCTGTTAAAACTGAAGGAAGCTCAGAACTATCAGCATCTAAATCTCTAAAAGGAACCTGACCAAAATAATCTACTAGTGAAAAAAGGTGGTATGCCCTGATTACTTGTGCCTGGGCCGTCTCAGCAGGCGAAGGACCTGATCTTGAATCCAATAATTGGGTTGCTAACAGAACCCCTGCATTGTGCTTATTCCATGCTTGCAGTACATACAAATGGTTAGCATCCCAAGTGTGTGCATGCAATACACGCCATACACCATTATCACTCCAATCCGCTCCTCTTGTCAATACTGCTATATTATCAGCAGCTACTTCTACTAGTGCATAATCATCTTGTTGCGTAGTAGCTCTAAAAATTCCTAAACCATTACTCGCATCACTCGTGTAAAGCGCGTCCAAAGTCGCTGAACTATTGGCAACACCTCCAAAGGAAGCACTACCAGATTCGCCAGAAGTGTCTTCAGAGTCGTTAAATGAAGGTTCCAAATCGGTACAGGATTCTCCTAATACCAGCACGCCAGCTACCATCAGTAGCGTGCTAACTCTTCTTAAAAAACTTTCTTTTCTCATCATTTACATTTTTTTATTTAAAAACTTGCATTAAAGCCTATTGATACTGTTGTTGGTCTAGGATATGCAGTCAAATCGATACCTAATGAAGGTACGTTATTTAAAAGTCTTGGTGTTGATACCTCTGGGTCTTGACCACTATAATCTGTGAACACCAATAAATTTTGCCCATTTGCAAAAACTCTTAGACTGCTAAAGATACTGTTTTCTCCAACAGGAAAGTTGTAACCAACAGTAACATTTTGTAGCCTTAGGAATGAACCATCTTCCAAGAATCTTGAGGACACTTCCGCTGGATTGAAAGGATTTTCTACTCCAACAAAGGGTAATAGAGATGCAAAAACATTTCTACCCTGTGATAGGTTACCTATAGTTGCGAAGGCATTTCTATCGTTGCTATAAATTTCTTGTCCGAAAAGACCGTTGAAGAAAATACTGAAATCCCAGTTCTTGTAGAAGAAATTCTGTGTGAAACCTAGGGTAACATCAGGAAGCCCACTTGCTCCTACGAAATCTTGAACACCATTATTTCCGAAAATATTATTCCCATCGGCGTCCAATCCCTGCCAGTCCCTTACAAAAAAGCTAAATAAGGGTTGGTCGTTGGATAGTCTCTGTGCAAACGCACCCGTTAAACCAGGTCCATTAATTGCACCAGCTTCGATATCTGGACCATCATAATTCTGTAGAATATTATCATTATATCCGATATTAAAGCTAATGTCCCACGCAAAATCCTCGGTCTCTATGGGTGTTGCATTTAAGCTTAGTTCGACACCTTGGTTCACAATTTCGCCATCAACATTTTCAAATCTGAAAGGTTGGTCTGCGGGCTGTGCCGTCTGAAGCTGTAACAAGAATTCAGTAGATGTCCTTTTATAATATTCCAAAGAACCCGTGATTTTATTGTCAAGAAGACCAAAATCCACACCAATATTGAATTGTTCGTTTTGTTCCCATTGCAAATCATCATTTGCGAAGGCTACGGCACCTGTTGCACCAGGATTATCAGAAGTTGGGTCAGCAATATTAAAACGCTCCCTATTCGTAAATCGGTTAGAACCTAAACCTTCTTGGTTACCCACAACTCCCCATGCTGCACGAAGTTTGAAACGGTCGAATACATCGAAGAACCAATCTTCCTGGGAGAGGTCCCAAGCGGCTCCTACGGCCCCAAAAGTACCATATTTGTTGTTCCCACCAAATCGAGAAGAACCGTCAATTCTCAATGTACCGGAGAAATTAAACTTGCCGTTCAACGAGTAGTTACTTCTCAAGAAAAAGGATTGAAGTTCATCTCTTTCGCTACTTGAATTTGCTGCAAAGTCCTCCGCTCGAGCAATATTGTTGACCATAAAGAACAGGTCATTTGTAGAGGTAAAATTGGCTCCTTGAAGTTCAATGGTCTCTGTGATGAACTCTTGGTAAGAATGTCCTAGTGTAACATCTAATACGTCATCTCCAAAACTTTTATTGAAATTTAGGTAAGATTCCCATGTTGTATTGGTCAAATCGAATTCATCTAAAAAGGCTCTACCTATCTCAAAAGAATCGGCAGTAAACAAATCCCTGGATTGGGCCGATGCACTGGATGCGGTCGACTTGTCCAATCCGATTTTGGTATTGAAGCTAAGGTCATCTGTAATTTGATATTTAGCTCCCACGCCTACCAAAACTCTTAAAATACTTACGGCACTTCTAGATAGTTCCAATAATGCCAGTGGATTTCTTCTTTCGTTCGAAGGTTGCAAAAAGCCAGCTACACCGCCTAATGATGGATCATCCTCGAATAGGGATTGTGTGGGATCAAAGCCATAAGAAGAAGAAAGCAAATCCCCTCTAGCATTGGGATTATCCGTAATGGGCGGTCTTTGCGTTTCAATGTTCGAAATGTTTGCTTGGGTATCCAAAGTCAATTTGTCGTCAAAAAACTTTTGGGAAGCATTAAAACGTGCGGTCAATCTTTCAAATTCACTATCCTCCACTTCACCTTCTTGGTCTTGGTATCCTATGGAAAGACGATAATTTCCACTCTCGTCACCACCACTGTAAGCAAGATTGTAATTTGTGGTTATGGAATTACGAAAAATGACATCGTATGTGTCAGTATTGCTGCCACTATCCACAAAAGTACCTCCTGACACCGTATTTTGAGCCGCTAAGAATTGATTTCTATCCAGCAATTCAATACGATTTTGGATAGACCCAAAAGAAAGGGTTGTTGAAAATTCCAAGACAGGTCTACCATTTCCTTTTTTGGTGGTAATCAAGACTACACCATTGGCACCTCGAGAACCGTAAATGGCGGTTGCCGAAGCATCTTTTAGAATATCGATACTTGCAATGTCAGCTGGATTTAAAAAGCTTAGAGGGTCTAGTGCGGTCGTTGTTCCAAGGTCGTCGTTACCGTTGCTAGCAGCTGTTGTATTCGCACCACTCAATGGAATTCCATCAATTACATATAAAGGGTTGTTGTTAGAACGTACGGAAGCAGTTCCACGAATCCTTACATTTACAGCGGCACCAGGTTCACCGTTTGTTGCTGAAATCTGTACCCCAGCTGTTTTACCTTGGATCAACTGTTGTGGATTGACGATAACCCCTTTGTTGAATTCCTCCGCTTTGACACTCTCAACAGCACCTACGGCAGTTCTTTTCGATTGTGTTCCATAACCCACGACAACCACCTCATCCAATTCACTGGCGTCTTCTTGTAGTGTAACATTAACTGTGGTTTGCCCGTTCACCGAAATTTCTTGGGTAGCAAAACCAATGTAACTGAAAACAAGCACTGCATCACTGGCCACATCGTTCAGTGTATAATTACCATCAAAATCCGTTTGTGTACCATTGGTTGTGCCTTTGACTACAACACTGGCTCCCGGTAAAGGTCCAGTAGCATCTGAAACCGTACCGGTTACTGTTTGGGCTTTCACCAGTCCGAAACATAACAATGCCCCGAGGAATAGAAAACCTCTTAGTAGCGTAATCTTCATAAATAATTAATTTTAAGTTTAGTTAATTTCAATTCAAGTGTTAAACATATATAAAAAAAATGTTAATCTAAATTTAAGCATAATTCAATATTTACCGAAAACGGTTTCGTGTTGATAAGTTTGGGATGATATCAGGTTGGTAAAAGTTTTAATGGTAAACTAATCAAATCTTAAATAAGTAGCAGCTTTTTAGCGAAATTAATAATTTGAATTCTAATATACTATTTTATTCCATCGATATTGATTTTGACCATTTTTTGAAGAAATTAAGATTTCGATAGATTGTGTTAAAAAAATCAGTAAGATATTCTTCCGTATTTTGTTTTGTTTATTTTGGCAGTTACCTATTTAATTTCATCACTTTGAAACCAAAAATTACGCTTAAGGATATAGCCAGGGAGCTTGAGGTATCCATTTCCACGGTTTCCAAAGCTTTGAAAAACAGTGAGGAAATTAGTAGGGATACCAAAGAAAAAGTACAAGCTTTTGCCCGCCTTTACAACTACAAACCCAATAACATTGCGGTTAGCTTAAAAAACAAGCGGACTAAAAATATAGGGGTCGTCATTCCAGACATCGTCCATCACTTTTTCACTACGGTGATAAGAGGTATTGAAAAGTATGCCAATGCCAAAGGATATAATGTTATTGTTTGTCTTTCTGAAGAATCTTTTGATAAGGAAGTGATCAATATGGAAATGTTGGCCAATGGCAGCATTGATGGTTTTATTATGTCCCTTTCGTCAGAAACGCAGGCCAAAGGGGATTACAACCATCTGAAGGAAGTCACAGAACAAGGGATCCCTGTTGTATTGTTTGATCGTATCACCCACGAAATTGATTGTGACAAAGTGGTTATTGACGATAAATTGGGCGGTTATCTGGCCACCAAAAAACTGATAGAACAGGGAAAACAACGCATTGCCTTAATCGCTACGGACGATTATCTGAGTGTTAGCAAAGCGCGGAGCCAAGGCTATACAAAGGCACTGTTGGACCATGGCATACCCGTGGAACCGTCCCGTATCCTAAAACTGCCCACCATGGAAATGGATGAAGACCGCATTCGCGATTTCTTTGAAACCTCCGACATGGATGCGGTTCTATGTGTTAATGAGATATTTGCCGTCTACAGCATGGGTCTTGCTCTGGAAAAGGGATTGAAAATTCCCGAGGACATCGCTTTTATCGGATTTACGGACGGATTGCTTTCCAAATATGCACATCCCAGTCTTACAGTAGTGGCACAGCATGGTGAAAGAATGGGTGAAATTTCCGCACAGATGTTAATAGAGAAGGTGGAAAGCGAAAATGAAGAAGAAACGTTTCAAACCAAAATTTTAGAACCCACATTGGTTTTGCGTAATTCAACAATTAATTAAGTTTGCTGCGACTAACAATTTCTACATTTTTAACTTCCACCATACAGTAAACCGATGAATCAAGATTACATAAAAGAAGACCCTTGGTCTATAGTTGAAGAAGGCTTTGAAGCAGATAGGGTAAAATCCTCTGAAAGTCTTTTTAGTATCGGTAATGGAGCTATGGGCCAGCGTGCCAATTTTGAAGAAACCTATTCGGGGGATTCCTTTCAGGGCAGCTACATTGCAGGAGTGTACTATCCGGACAAAACCCGGGTAGGCTGGTGGAAAAACGGATATCCAGAGTACTTTGCCAAGGTGTTGAACGCCCCGAATTGGATTGGTTTAGAGGTTTTGATAAATGGTGAACCCTTAGATTTGAATACCTGTAAAGTGATTAAAAACTTTACGCGACAACTAAATATGAAAGAGGGTTGGTACCGACGTTCTTTCATCGCCACTTTGCCAAACAATGTTGAGGTTTCCGTAGTGTCTACTCGGTTTTTAAGTCTTTATTTGGATGAATTGGGAGCAATTGAATATGAGATTGAACTGCTAAACCAAGATGCCGAAATAGCAATTATCCCATATTTGGACAGTGGTATAAAAAATATGGACAGTAATTGGGACGATGAATTTTGGAACACCACCAATATTGAATCCAAAGGAAACCGGGCTTTTATCGAAGCGCATACGTTGAAAACCAATTTTGGTACCTGTACGTTCATGGACGCCGCCCTGTATTGTAACAATACCAAAGTGCAAAAAGAACCGGTCCTCAAAAAAGATGGACTTTCTGTTGGTCTAAGTTTTGTTCTCGACGTAAAAAAAGGGGATAAGCTGACCCTTCAAAAATTTGGGGGCTACACCGTTTCCAGAAACCACGAATCCTCAAAATTGATGGAGGCGGCCAACAACACTTTGAATCAAGCTTCTGATTTAGGGTTTAAAGCACTCCTTGAAAAACAAAAAGAAGCCTGGGCCCATGTTTGGGAAATGAGTGATATCGAAATAGAAGGGGACATCAAGGCCCAACAAGGCATACGGTTCAATATTTTTCAGTTGAACCAAACCTATCTGGGCAAGGATTCCCGTTTGAATATCGGTCCCAAGGGCTTTACGGGAGAAAAATATGGCGGAAGTACATATTGGGATACGGAAGCCTATTGTTTGCCTTTTTATATGGCAACAAAAAATCAGGAAGTAGCATGGAGCTTGTTGGAATATCGCTACAACCATCTGGGCAAGGCGATTGAAAATGCGGAAAAGCTTGGATTCAAAAATGGTGCTGCGCTGTACCCAATGGTTACCATGAACGGGGAAGAATGCCACAATGAGTGGGAAATTACTTTTCAGGAAATCCATAGAAATGGGGCCATCGCATTTGCGATATTCAATTACCACCGCTTTACTGATGATTTTAGCTATATTCCAAAAATGGGATTGGAGGTATTGATTGGTATTGCACGTTTCTGGAAACAGCGTTTCAATTTTTCAGAGGATAAGCAGGCTTATGTGATGCTCGGTGTGACTGGACCCAATGAATATGAAAATAACATCAACAACAATTGGTATACCAACTATCTGGCGAAGTGGTGTCTGGAGTATACCTCCCAACAATTGCAAAAAGTAAAAGAAGGGTTTCCAGAAGATTACAAAAGGGTTGTAAAAAAGACAGGAATAACGCCAAATGAGATCAAATCTTGGGAAGCTTTGGTTTCCAACATTTATCTTCCTTATTCTGAAGAATATGGCGTTTACTTACAACAAGATGGTTTTTTGGATAAAGAAATGATACGCGTGCATGATTTGGGACAAGCGGAACGGCCCATCAACCAAAAATGGAGCTGGGACCGGATTTTGCGCTCCCCTTATATAAAACAAGCCGATGTCCTTCAAGGATTCTATTTTTTTGAAGATCATTTCACGCCGGAGGAACTGGAAAAACACTTTGATTTCTACGAACCTTTTACAGTCCATGAATCGTCTTTGTCACCTTGCGTACACAGTATCCAAGCCGCAAAACTGGGTCGTATGGAACAAGCCTACACTTTTTATCTTAGAACCTCTAGGCTAGACTTGGACGATTATAATAAGGAAGTGGAGGAAGGATTGCACATCACCTCAATGGCAGGAACTTGGATGAGCATTGTAGAGGGATTTGGAGGTATGCGTATCAAAGAAGATAAACTGTCATTTGAACCTCAAATACCGGAACAGTGGGATTCATACATTTTTAAGATAAATTTCAGGGGCCAGATTGTTACGGTCCGCATTGAACAGAACAAGTCCAGTTTCGAAATTACAGGGGATACGGAATTACCTATTCTAGTCAATAATAAACAGCTTACCTTGGTTCCTGGAAAAGTGGTACATCCATGAACAGGATAACCTTTGGTTGTTTTTTGATACTACTTGGAGGCTTTTTAGCATGTGAAACAAATATCAAACCCAAGGAAGTGGAGTCAATAAAGGAGAGAAAAGTAGTGGTTTACCAGGTGTTTGCCCGACTGTTTGGCAATACGAATACTACGAACAAACCCTGGGGCACGGCAGAAGAAAACGGGGTGGGCAAATTTTCCCACTTTACGGAAAAAGCCCTCTTAGAAATCAAAAACCTTGGAGTTACCCATATCTGGTATACTGGTGTGCCACATCATGCACTTATTGGAAACTACGCTGAATATGGTATTTCTCATGATGATCCGGATGTGGTCAAGGGACGTGCCGGCTCTCCCTATGCCGTTAAGGATTACTATAACGTAAATCCAGATTTGGCCGAAAATCCTGCTAATCGATTGCAAGAGTTTAAGGATTTGGTAAACCGAACCCACAAGATTGGAATGAAGGTGCTCATCGATATCGTCCCAAACCATATTGCCCGCAAATACGAGGGACACAACAATCCCAAAGGAGTTGTGGATTTTGGAGAACATGACGATACTTCGCTGGAGTATCATGTGAACAACAATTTCTATTACATTCCTAAGGAAGAATTCAAGGTCCCAAATTGGGAAGATGGATACCAACCTCTGGGGGGTGAAGCAAATCCATTATCCGATAGAAAGTTTGAGGAAATTCCTGCAAAATGGACAGGCAACGGTTCCCGTTTGGCACAACCCCATTTCAACGACTGGTATGAAACGGTGAAGATAAATTATGGGATACGGCCCGATGGCACCAAGGATTTTGCAGAATTGCCAGAGGCTTTTGAAAAAAAGAACCACGCGGAACATGCAGATTTTTGGAAGGATAAAAAGATTCCGGATTCTTGGATGAAATTCAAGGATATTGCCTTGTACTGGATAGATTTTGGCGTAGATGGTTTTCGTTTTGATATGGCGGAAATGGTCCCTGTTGAGTTTTGGAGCTATCTAAACTCAAGTATCAAAATGAAAAACCCCGATGCTTTCTTGTTGGCGGAAGTATACAATCCGGAACTGTACCGCCCTTATATCCAAAAAGGAAAAATGGATTATCTCTATGATAAAGTGGAACTCTATGATAGTCTAAAGCATATCATTAAGGGGTATGGGTGGACCGACCATATTTCCGTAGTTCAAAAAGGAATGGAGGATATTGAACATCACATGCTGCATTTTTTGGAAAACCATGATGAACAGCGGATTGCTAGTGCTGAGTTTGCCGGAAATGCAGATTGGGCAAAGCCCGCTATGGTGGTATCGGCGACCGTTAGCACTTCTCCCACCATGATTTATTTTGGTCAGGAAGTTGGAGAACCGGGTGCAGAAAATGCAGGATTTGGCAAAGCTTCGCGGACCTCAATTTTTGATTATATAGGTGTTCCGCACCATCAAAGATGGATGAACCACGGACAATTTGATGGAGGACAGCTCACCGCTGAAGAAGTGGAACTCCGTGATTTTTACAAAAGACTCTTGAATTTCACTATTTCGAGTGAGGCGTTGATGGGGGAATATCAGGAAATTCATTTCTTCAACAAGGAAAACACAGCGCAATATGACCACAGGGTATTTTCATACGTAAGATGGTCTTCGAATGAAAAACTGATCATAATCTCAAATTTTCAGGTAGATGATAGCTATGAACTTGATTTAAAGATTCCGGAGGAAGTACTTAAAAAGTGGCATATTGAAGATGGGCATTATATCTTGGAAGAAAAGTTAGGCGGAGAAGCCACGTATTCGATGGTGGTGGAAAATGGCTTAGGTAGTGTAGAGGTTAAGCTTTTGCCGTTGGAATCCCTCATTCTCAGTTTGGAACAATAAAAAAGCGGGCTAAAGTAACCCGCTCACGTTTTAGGGTCGGCTAGTTATTTCTAGTCCTGATAATTTGTTTTGATTTCTTTAATAAAATCCCATAAACTTAAGAAAATCCTGTAAAAAATGATAATCTTAATGGGAAGTTAGTGGTTTTGGTTGGGTTCTTTTTTAGGCATTCCCTTACCAAATTGTATTTTTAATCTTCAAAATTATTCGAATGAAAAAAGTATTGGGACTTTTGTGTATTTTGTTTTTGGGCAATTCATGTATCATGACGGATTCAACACCTTTGGTAATTGGACATAGGGGCGCAATGGGACACGAAACTGAAAATACATTGGCCTCAGTTCAAAAAGCGCTGGATTTGGGGGTCGATATGATTGAAATTGATGTGTTCCAAATTGAAAGTGGTGAAATTGTCGTCTTCCATGACGAGCGTGTAGATCGTCTGGCCAATAGTGGAGGAAAAATTGAGGAGTACAATATTTTTGACCTCAAGCAACTGACTTTGGACGGAAATCACAAAATTCCCATGTTGCAGGAAGTGTTGGAGCTCATCGATAACAAAGTTGTACTGAACATTGAATTGAAGGGGGCCAATACTACAGAAAGAGTGAATTTCATTATGGATTATTATGTAAAGGATAAAGGCTGGGCTTTGAACAACTTTATCATTTCCAGTTTTAAGTGGGATGAACTTAGAAAAATGCGGCAACAAAATCCATCTGTTCAAATCGCGATATTGACCGAAGATGACCCCTTGAAAGCCTTGACCATCGCTAAAGAAGTTAATGCTGTGGCGATAAATCCAGATTTTTCAAAACTTACCGCAGAGAAAGCCGCTAAGATTCAAAAAGAAGGTTATAAATTATATCCGTGGACGGTGAACGATCCCAAGGATATTCAGCGTATGAAGGATTATAATGTAGATGGGATTATTACCAATTATCCCGAACGTGTAAACTGATGTTTGATGTAATCGTTGCCGGAGGTGGAGCGGCCGGTTTTTACGCAGCTGTTCAAATTGCCGAGACAAATCCAAATTTTAAGGTTGCTATTCTAGAACGGGGAAAAACGGTACTTTCCAAGGTAAGAATTTCAGGAGGAGGCCGATGTAATGTAACTCAAGGAAAGTTTTTTGCCAAAAGCCTTGCTGAGGGATACCCCAGAGGACAAAAAGAACTCTTGGGCCCCTTTCATAACCATTCCGCGGAAGATGTTATCGCATTTTTTCAGGAACGGGGCGTTCCTCTTAAAATAGAACCGGACGATAGGGTTTTCCCAAAAAGTAACACTTCACAAAGTATTATTGACTGTTTTTTGGAAGAGACGAAAAAACATGGGATTAAAGTGCTCAAAAATAGTGCGGTCAAAAAATTTGAGAAACTGGAAAAGGGATGGCAAGTGACCACGATGAACAAGAACTACCTGGCCAAATATCTGCTATTGGCCACGGGAAGTAACTCCAGAATATGGGATATGCTGAATACAATGGGGCATACCATCGTTCCGCCGGTCCCATCATTGTTCACATTCAACATTAAGGACGAACGTATTAAAGGAATTTCAGGTATAAGTTCCTTTGCCTCGGTATCAATTCCCCAAAAGAAAATCTTCACCTCCCAGATAAGCGTTAAACTAAAAAGTGCACCAAAGCAGTTGCCAATTTTAGAAACAGAGGGCCCGGTGCTGATAACGCATTGGGGATTGAGTGGACCTGCCATTCTGAAACTATCAGCTTGGGGTGCTCGCATTCTAAAGGATTACAAATATGTTTTTCGGGTAAATGTGAATTGGACCCCGGAGTATTCCACGGAGGCTATGGAACGGTTTTTAAGGGAAGTAAAAGAAGTAGAACCTAAAAAAACTGTTATGCGCACGCAAGCCATTTTGCTCCCCAAACGTTTGTGGATGCGATTGGTTACTGCGGCAAAAATCCCGGAAAGCCTGAAATGGGCTGAGGTGAGCAAGGAGCATATTAAAAATTTAGCAGAACAACTCACGGTCTGTTCCTTTAAGGTGGAAGGAAAAAGTACCTTTAAGGAAGAGTTTGTAACAGCTGGTGGTATCGATTTAAAAGAGATTAATTTTAAGACATTTGAAAGCAAGTTGTTTCCCAACCTCTTTTTTGCCGGAGAAATTATAGATATAGATGGAATTACCGGGGGATATAATTTTCAGAACGCATGGACAGGTGCCTACTTGGCCGCTCAGGAAATTGCATCCAGATAAGCGTTGGAAATTACGGTAACCCCAAAGACAATAAAGCGGCTAAAACTCCGCCGATAATGGGCCCTAATACAGGAATCCATGCATATTCCCATCCATACGGACCTTTATTTTTGATGGGAACCAAAGCATGAACTATCCGAGGACCTAAGTCCCGCGCCGGATTTATCGCATAGCCGGTGGTTCCACCTAGACTCAGGCCAATTCCCCAAACGATAAGGGCAACCGGAAGAGCGCCTAACGACCCCAGTCCGATAATCGTATTGTCTTTGGTAAGGGTGGCATCCGTGAAATAGAGCACTGCGAATACCAATACAAAAGTTCCTGCAATTTCGGTCAATAGGTTCAAAACTGTATTTGGGATGGCCGGAGCATTACAAAATACCGCTCGTTTGCTATTTCCATCTTCCGTGGCATCAAAATGGTCTTTGTGAATCAACCAAACAAAAAAGGCGCCGAGCATGGCCCCAATAAACTGCGCAATGATGTAATTGGGAACATCATAAATTGAAAAATCCCCGGCCAAAGCAAGCCCTATGGTAACGGCGGGGTTCATATGGGCGCCACTATAAGGTCCGGCCACAACAACGCCGATATACACGGCAAAGGCCCATCCTGTTGTGATTACCATCCAACCGGAGCCCGAACCAAAGGTTTTTTTTAGGGAAACATTGGCGTTTACCCCACAGCCCAACAAAATCAGAAGAAAAGTACCGACCACTTCGGCGATAAACGGCGTCATGTCTTTTGGGTTTTAATCAATTTTGGTCCAATGTTCCAAGGCTTGAATGGCCCGATACCATCCTTTAATTCCGTTTTCTATGGGTTGTCTTTCTGTTGTTGGGTTAAAGCGGATATCCGTTTCCCAAACTTGTTGTATTTCTTCGGCACTTTCCCAAAAACCGACAGCCAAACCGGCAAGATAGGCAGCTCCCATTACGGTAGTTTCGATGATTTTGGGCCTAACGGCAACGGTGTTCAAAACATCCGCTTGGAACTGCATCAACATATCATTTACTGTCGCCCCACCATCCACACGAAGTTCTTGGATGGAGATTCCTGAATCTGCTTCCATGGCTTTCAAAACGTCCATGGTCTGATAAGCGATGGATTCTAAGGCGGCCCTCGCAATATGCGCATCGGTGCTTCCTCTGGTCAGTCCAAACAAGGTGCCTTGTGCATACTGGTTCCAATGGGGTGCGCCCAGTCCTGCAAATGCCGGTACAAAATAGACACCATCCGAAGAATCGACAGAGCTGGCCAGATTCTCCACATCTGAAGATTTTTTGATGATTTTTAAACTATCCCGTAACCATTGCACCACGGCTCCGGCAATAAAAATACTTCCCTCTAGGGCATATTCGGTCTTACCATTTATTTTCCAAGCTACGGTGGTCAATAAGTTGTTTTTGGAGACGATAGGTTTTTCCCCAATGTTCATCAGCATAAAACATCCAGTACCATAGGTGTTTTTTACCATTCCCTCTTGTGTACACATTTGGCCGAACAAGGCAGCTTGTTGGTCACCGGCGATTCCGGAAATGGGGATTTCTGCCGCAAAAAAATTGGATGCGGTATGCCCGTAAACCTCACTGGACTGTTTTACTTGGGGAAGCATGCTTCTGGGTATGGTGAGTAATTCCAAAAGCTCATCATCCCAATCCATCGTTTTAATATTAAAAATAAGGGAACGGGACGCATTGGTCACATCCGTGATATGTAGTTTTCCCTCGGTCATCTTCCATATCAACCATGAGTCTATGGTCCCCAAGAGCAGCGTGCCAGCTTGTGCTTTCTCCCGTGCGCCCTCAACATGGTCCAAAATCCATTTTACTTTGGTGCCCGAGAAATAGGAATCAATCACAAGGCCTGTTTTTTCTCGTATCATTTGGGATTTCCCTAGCCCTTTCAACTCATCGCAATAGGCTGAAGTACGCTTATCTTGCCAAACAATGGCATTGTAGACAGGTTCGCCAGTATTTTTGTCCCAAACAACTACAGTTTCTCTTTGATTGGTGATTCCTATTGCCGCAATTTGTTCTCCTTTAATTCCTTTTTTACTTACTGCTTCCGCGGCCATACCAGCCTGTGTGGCCCAGATTTCAGTGGCATCGTGCTCGACCCATCCTGGTTTTGGGAATATTTGTGTGAATTCCTTTTGGGCTACAGAAACAATGCTTCCCTGTTTGTCTACTACCACTGCTCGAGAACTAGTGGTGCCTTGGTCCAAGGCTAGGATATATTGATTCATTTTAGTTACTTTAATGTTGCTGAATTTACTAAAATAAATCGTAGTCGTTGGACGAAAGTATAAAATTGAAAATATGGGGACTTACATAGCTCTCCTACGAGGAATCAACGTAGGGGGACACCGAAAAATAAAAATGGTTGAGCTTCGGGAAGTCTTATCAAAAAATGGGTTTGACCAAGTGCAGACCTATATCCAAAGTGGAAATATACTTTTTCAAAGTGCAGAAAGGGATTCTATTAAAATCGCGGCCACAATTCGTAAATTGATTGATAAAGCCTTTGGTTTCCTAGTCCCCGTCCTTGTGGTTTCATCAGAAAGGTTGAGAACCATTTTGGAGAACAATCCTTTTCAGAACGTCGCGGAAGAAAACCTGCTTTTTTTTACCTTGCTCAAAGAGGTACCGGAACCAGAAAGAGTTTTGGAGTTTAAAGGAATTCAGTTCGAAGGCGAACATTTTCACATCACGGAATACTGTGTTTATCTAAGTTTTACCGGAAATTATAGGAATGCCAAATTGAACAATAACTATATAGAAAAAAAGCTTAAAGTAGAGGCCACAACACGTAATTTAAAGACAATGCGAAAGCTTTTGGCAATGATGGGCTAGTTAGTTCAACTCCCAGATTTTATAGTTTAAAATGGCAGCAAAACCTACCCACAATAAATAGGGGACTAGGAGTAAGGCCGCAAGTTTGCTAACCACTTTGAACCATCGTATGGTAAGTATGATCAACGTCAATAGGACCAAAATAACGATCAAGGCCCAAAATGGATTTTTAAAGCCGAAAAAAACAATACTCCATAGGGCATTGAACAACAATTGAAATCCAAAGTGGTACAATGCGGTCTTTACCCAGATATGATGAAATCCCTTAGACCATACGATTCCCGCTGCCACTCCCATCATCACATACAACACGGTCCATACTGGCGCAAAAATAGCGTTTGGGGGATTAAAACTAGGCTTGTTCAGTGTCGTATACCAAGTATTGACAGAGCTTTGGGTGGCAAAACTGGAAAGAAAACCAATGAAGAGGCACACAAGTACGGCAATAGCAATATAAACGACTTTCTTTTTCATAAATCATGTGTATACCCTAAAATAACAATTTATTTGAATCTTAAGTTTCCTGTCCTGAAAGCATGGTTATCTTTGCGCAAATTTTCTTTAGGATGAGGGAGCAGGATTTTTTGCCCAAGGTTTATGCCAATTTTCCCGAAAAAGGAAAAGTGATATGGAAAGCACCAAGTAATATTGCTTTAGTAAAATATTGGGGCAAGCGAGCCCAACAAATTCCGGCCAATCCATCAATAAGTTTTACCTTGGACGCTTGCGCCACAACAACACAACTATCTTATGAAATTCGAGGAGAAAATACTTCAGATTTCTCATTTGACCTGAGTTTTGACGGCAAATCCAAAGAAGATTTCAAACCTAAAATAAGGGCGTTTCTAGAACGTGTGGAACCGTACCTGCCCCATTTAAAGAGATATCATTTTCAGATTGAAACTTCGAATTCTTTTCCACATAGCAGTGGTATTGCTTCTTCGGCAAGTGGAATGGCCGCTTTGGCACTGTGTTTTTTGAGTATCGAACGAAAGATTCAAGAGATGGAGGACGGATTTTTTAATCGAAAAGCTTCTTTTTTGGCTCGACTGGGCTCCGGGAGTGCTTGCCGAAGTATCGCTGGCGATTTAGTACAATGGGGTTACCACCAGGATATCGAAGAAAGTTCTGACCTTTATGGCATACAATATCCTTTTAAGGTCAATCAGGTGTTCAAGAACTATCATGATACTATATTGTTGGTGCACAAAGGGAAAAAGCAGGTAAGCAGTACTGTTGGACATGATTTAATGCATCAGCATCCCTTCGCATCCAAACGCTTTGATCAGGCTCACGAAAATCTAGCACAACTGAAATCAGTTTTAGCAACAGGAGACTTAGAAAGGTTTATCCAAATTGTTGAAAGTGAGGCATTGACCTTACACGCCATGATGATGACCAGCATGCCCTATTATATTCTAATGCTGCCGGACACTCTGGAAATATTACAAAAAATATGGCGCTTTAGAAAAGAAACCAAAATTCCAATTTGCTTTACCTTGGACGCCGGGGCCAATGTTCATGTGCTTTATCCGGAAAGCGTCGAGGAACCGGCCATGCAATTTATTCAGGATGAACTGGTTGTACATTGCGAGAATGGACACTATATTTGTGACCAAATTGGACTTGGAGCAAAACAAATATTTGAATAGTAGATACGCTAATGGCATTTATAGCGTTCTGAATGTTTAAGTATAGAAATGACGAAAGTCAGTAAAACCAACTTTTTTGTTTATCTTTATAAAAGAAAAGATTAAACAAAAATCTTTTTAAATATGAAAGGACCACTCTTTTATTCAAAAATATTGCTGTTTGGAGAATATGGTATTATTAAAGATTCTAAAGGACTTTCCATTCCCTATAATTTTTTTAAAGGAGCGCTTAAGTCTGACGAGCAGGTCTCGGAAGCTGCGAAAGAATCAAATAATAGTCTCCGCGAGTTTACGCTTTATCTAAAAGAACTGGTTTTAAATGAACCAGAATTGGTTTCTTTTGATTTTGAAAAATTGGATTCTGACATAGCCGAGGGTATGTATTTTGACAGTTCCATTCCCCAAGGTTATGGAATTGGCAGTAGTGGTGCCTTAGTTGCCGCTGTCTATGATAAATATGCCACACAGAAAATCACCGTATTGGAGAACCTGACACGCGAAAAATTGCTGAAGCTAAAAGCGGTGTTTTCCAAGATGGAGTCTTTTTTTCACGGTAAATCTTCCGGTTTAGACCCCTTGAACAGTTATTTGAGCTTGCCTATCTTGATCAATTCCCAGGACAACATTGAGTCCACGAGCATCCCCTCGCAAAATAAGGAAGGGAAAGGTGCAGTTTTTTTGCTGGATAGTGGAATTACCGGAGAAACGGCTCCCATGGTCCAGATTTTTATGGAAAAAATGAAGCAGGAAGGTTTTAGGAGCATGCTTAAAAATCAGTTTATTAAGCATACCGATGCGTGCGTGGAGGACTTCTTAAATGGAAATGTCAAATCCTTGTTTGGAAACCTAAAACAACTTTCCCATGTGGTCTTGGACAACTTCAAACCCATGATACCCACGAAATTTCATGACTTGTGGCAGCAGGGTATAGAGAGCAATGAGTATTATCTAAAATTGTGCGGCTCAGGTGGCGGTGGGTACATTCTTGGATTCACCCAAGACTTTGAAAAAGCAAAAAAGGCACTGCAAGGACATAAATTGGAAGTGGTATACAACTTCTAAATCCTCACCATGCTCAGCAGAAAAAATAAACTCCTGCTGTTTAAGCTGCTGAGTTTGTTTTCGGTGGTCCGGGGGTATAATATTTTAATGATCACCTTGGCGCAGTATTTAGCGTCGATTTTTATTCTCTCTCCCAATCTACCACTTCGGGAAGTTATCTTTGATTTGAATCTTTTTTTGATCGTGACCGCCTCGGCATTGGTCATTGCAAGCGGATATATCATAAACAATTTTTACGATGCTGAGAAAGACTTGATCAACAAACCTACAAAAACTATGTTGGACAGGTTGGTCAGCCAACGTTTTAAGCTGACCACTTATTTCATTTTAAATTTCGTTGCGGTATTTGCGGCTAGCTACATTTCTTTTCGGGCCGTACTTTTTTTTTCTGCTTATATTTTTGGGATTTGGATATACTCCCATAAGTTGAAGCGCATTCCCTTTTTGGGAAATTTTGTATCCGCTTTATTGGCCATTGCCCCTTTTTTTGTGGTCTTTGTGTATTACCGAAATTTTGAAGCGGTAATTTTTGTACACGCCCTCTTTCTGTTTCTACTTATTTTAGCTCGTGAGTTGATCAAGGACTTGGAAAGTATCGCTGGAGATATGGCCCAAAACTATAGAACCGTACCTATAATCTACGGACATCGAGTCTCAAAACTGATTATTGGTCTGTTGATAGGGCTGACCTTGATTCCTGCTTTGCTGTTGATCCAAATATTTGATGTGGGCTATATGTATCTCTATTTTTGGATGTGTATCGCCTTACTGGGACTTTTTATTGTCCTGTTGATTAAAGCCAATGGTAAAAAACACTACGTATGGCTCCACAACATTTTAAAATTCATTATTGTTGCAGGCGTATTTAGCATTCTCCTTATTGATGTCGACTTGGTATTAAATCGAATTTTGTGATGGAAAACGAACTCAAAGTAGCTTTGGCCCAGGTGGCTCCGATTTGGTTGGATAAAAAGGCGACCCTTGAAAAAGCAAAATTAATCTTGACCGAAGCGTCCCAAAATGGCGCAGAGCTTGTTGTTTTCGGTGAAGCCTTTTTGCCAGGTTATCCATTTTGGTTGGCCTATACCAATGGCGCGGCATGGGATTTAAAGGTAAACAAAGAACTGCATGCACACTATGTTCGCAATTCGGTTCAGATTGAAACCGGAGAATTGGAGGATTTGTGCCAATTGGCAAAGGAAAAGAAACTTGCAGTATATCTCGGAATGATGGAACGCGCCCAAGATAGAGGTGGGCACAGCCTGTATTGTTCCCTGGTGTACATTGATGCCCAGGGAAAAATTCAATCGGTGCACCGCAAGTTGCAGCCTACCTACGACGAACGGTTGACCTGGGCTCCAGGCGATGGTCATGGACTTCGGGTACATCCGCTAAAAAAGTTCACGGTTGGCGGCTTAAACTGTTGGGAAAACTGGATGCCCTTGCCACGTGCATCGCTCTACGGACAGGGGGAAAACCTACATGTTGCGGTTTGGCCCGGAGGACTCCACAATACAAAGGACATTACGCGATTTATAGCTCGGGAATCCCGCGGATATGTCATCTCAGTTTCTTCATTGATGCGCACTTCAGACTTCCCTAAAGACACGCCGCATCTTCAGAAAATTTTGGAAAAGGCCCCGAAAACCTTGGCCAATGGAGGCTCGTGCATTGCTGGACCTGATGGGGAATGGGAGATAGCGCCCATTGTAGACAAAGAAGGTCTTATTTATCATACTTTGAACATTAATAGGGTGTATGAAGAACATCAAAACTTTGACCCAGTAGGCCATTATGCCCGCCCGGATGTGACGCAGCTTTCGGTGAATCGAGAACGGCAGTCCACCCTTAAGATGAGCGATGGATAAAAATTACGTGACGCCACTTGTTTTGATTTTGCACGATGCCCAATTTCAATAGAAATTCCACCGACGTCATTTTATTTGATGAAACGAATCCCGATATTTCCATTTCTAGTATTTCATAAGATAGTTTTTGATAAGAGACCAAACTAAAAATTGGGGAACTCCTTTAGTGAACGTGTCGCGTTATTGGGAACGGTTAAAAACACTATCTTCGCCAAAAATTCACGACTGATGGCGAAATCAGACAACTCAAGGAAACGAAAAACCTCCGGTACTTCCCGTAAAACGTATCAACAACACTCATTTCCAAAAAAAACAAATCGTCCGGAGCAAAGACAAAAAACAGCTGCCAATCCCAATTTAGTCCGTTTAAATCGCTATGTGGCCAATGCCGGTATTTGTTCAAGACGGGAAGCGGATACCTACATCGCAGCAGGCAATATCACGGTCAACGGTAAGGTCATCACGGAAATGGGCTTCAAAGTGAAGCGTACGGATGATGTGCGCTTTGATGGTCGTAAGCTCAATCCAGAGAAAAAAGAATATGTATTGCTCAACAAACCCAAAAATTTCATTACCACCACGAGTGACGAAAAAGGGAGGCGAACCGTTATGGAACTTGTATCCAGCGCCTCTAACGCACGTCTACTCCCGGTGGGGCGATTGGACCGTAATACCACAGGCCTATTGCTGTTTACAAATGACGGGGACCTGACCACAAAACTGACCCATCCCAAACATGGAATCCGTAAAATCTATCAAGTAACTTTAAATGAATCCCTGCGGATGGCAGATCTTCAAAAAATTGAAGCGGGTCTCGAATTGGATGATGGCCCGGTGCAGGTGGATACGGTAAGTTATATTCAGGGCGCGCCCAAAAGAGAGGTCGGAGTAGCGATCCATAGTGGTCGAAATCGCATCGTACGCAGGATCTTTGAGCATTTGGGATATACCGTGGTCAAACTCGATCGGGTCGTTTTTGCCGGATTGACCAAAAAAGACCTACCTCGCGGACATTGGCGCCATTTGACCCAGCAGGAGGTAGCCAACTTGAAAATGATACAATGATTTTCAATTTATCTTTTTATATGCGGGTTTGTCCCCAAAGAATCAAATCTTGGAGTAGGCGCACCAATTCTTGATGCACCATATCCAAATCGTAACCATAGCGGCCATCATGTTGGCCTTCTGATAAATTTGTAAGCCGTTTTGTCAAGCGCTTGAGCGATTTCATGGTCTTTACGGGGACGGAGGTCGTATCCGTTTCAAATTTGCTCAAGGAAGTTGTGGCTTGTTTTGTTAGAGAAATGGCCTGTCCTAAATCGGCTTGAATTACTTCAGGTAAGGATAGTTTTTCATTAGATTGAATGTCTTCCCTAAGGTCATATAAGGTTTTTTCATGCTGCATGAAGAGTTTTCTTGCCTCCAGTATTTGGCCCAATTCGGTATGTATTTGGGTAAGTCCCAGTTTTTCATCGTGGAACATATCTTCCAATTCTGGAATTTTTATCGGAGTGCCATCGGAAATGTTCCTTACGTCCTCAATACGGTTATAGCCTGCCACAATTTTTGAATAATGTCGGTTGCCGTAGTAGTTTCTGCAGAGGTTCCATAAGGTTTCCCCTGATTTGAAAATATGTGTGGGCACAGAATCCCTTTTTGCGATAGGTGTTTCCGTATTGGCAGTGTAAGATGTTGTCTTTAAAGTACTGGCGCTATCCACTTGATTTGTTTTTGGGGAACGATTTGAGGTCTTTTTCTCTTCGGATTTTTGAGCACAGGAATACACAAGCAGAAATACCATCAAAAAAGAACTTGTTTTTTTTAAACTTCTTACGATATGCCTACTTAAGACGGACACTTTTAAGTGGGTTTACTGAAAAAATGGATTACTCTCAAAGATAGCGTCCTTTTCATAAACGATATCCAGAATCAAATTTTGAAATCCAAAAAAAGGACAGTGGTCAATTCACACTTTCGAGAAGTTCCGCACAAAAACTATCAATTCTGGATTTGGTAATGTGCTGCATGACCACAATGTGGGCCATATCCTCTTGTGTGGCGAGTTGGTATTTTCGCACCAGTGCGGGAATAGGTTTTTTAAAGGTGACAATGATTTGGTTGGGAAAGTGGAAGACATTGGGATAGTCCATATCATTCAGTTTTTGGGTGAGGTACTTTGCATTTTCGATACATTGCATGCCCTCTAGTTTAAAACCTTGAAGCCCCTTTTTCTGAAAGATATACCATAGGTTCAGCGCTAAAAAACCATTTCGGGACCCACTGATGGTAGTGTCCTTGGTTCCCACGTAAGGGACCCAATTTCTACCAAATGCCTTATCATGGATATCTTTTTGACTCAATACAATTCCGCAAGGATGAATGGCACCCGGAAATTTATGCCCGGATATCGCAATACTGTTTACGCCCTTTTTGAAAAGCGGTTCCGCACGATCCAGAAAAGGATAGATAAAACCCATCAGTGCGGCATCTGCATGAATAAAAACGCGTTCTGGTGAAATTTTGAGCGTTTTGATAACTGCTATGATATCCTCCAAACTATCCATAGCCCCCGTCATAGTGGTCCCTAAATTTAGATTAAGGATGATGCCTTCCTTTTTTTCCAATTTCCTCAATTGAGCGTTTAGGTCATCATAGTCCATTTCGCCACTGGGCCGAGCATTAATGGGCAACGCTTTTATACCCAAAAGATGGGCGTTCTTGGCCAAAGAATAGTGACTGGAATCTGTGAACAGAAATACAGGTTGTCTTCCTTGGTTCAGATGATAGTCGCGTCCCGTGTACATGCCGTAGAGGTTGCCCTCCGTTCCACCGCTGGTGATGTATCCCCAGTAATTATCTTCTATCCCGTACAACTGGGCCACAAAGTCCAAAGCTTCCCGTTCAAAAGCTTTTGTATGCATTTTGGCATTGCCGTGGACCCAAGGATCACCCGCGTTGTTCAAATGCAATTTGGCCAAACTGCTTATGCCCAAAATGGAGAGATCATTGTTTTCCGGTACCTCAGGATATCCGAAATAAGTAGTGGCATTTTTGATTTGTTCTGCTAAAAAGTAAGAGAGGCGTATCTCTGCTGCGGCCAATCGTTCCAGATCCTCTGATTCCTTCATTGCTTGTTATTTTTGAAACGGAAAGTTAATTATTTGTTGCAAATACAACAAATATGCATTCAAAGAATTGAAGCATCCCAAACGGTACTTTCTAAATCATGAAAGCGTTGCTAAAACTGGTTATTCCAGCTTTGAACTAGAATCTGCTTCTAGCAACTGTGTTCGTAAATAAACAAAACTGTCTTCGATATTCTGGAAGACATCTTCCTCGGGGACAAGATCTGGAATAATATCCACAGCTTTCAGCATGTCTTCCGGTTGCTCCTTTAAACCGATTAGGATAACTTCAATGTTTTGGGCCCGTAAATCAAAAATAATGCCTTCCAAAGTGTACAATCCAGACTGGTCAATATAAGGTACGCGGTCCATTCTGAGGATAAGCGCGGTCACTCCATCGGGCAGGGCATTAATCTGATCCTTGAAATAGGACGTAAATCCAAAGAACAAAGGCCCGTAGAGATGTTTGATGATTACTTTGTCCTTATATTTTTCGTAGAACCCCTGTTCGTCTTGCCAAGGTTTGGAACCGTCCATATCCGAAACACTGCCAACTTCCATCCCTTTTTCGCTAATATCCCCGGATTTCTTCATGAATAGTAGACAGGCCAATGTCACACCTATACCCACCGCGTATATCAAGCTTCCAAACGTAGTGATAAGCAGCACCAAAACTAGGACGACGGCGTCCGCACGAGGTACTTTGGTAAGATGTTTCAAACCTTTAAAATCAACAATTTTAAAACCAATGGGAATCAATAGGCCCGCCAACACGGCCAAAGGGATATGAGCGGCCAACTGACCAAGTCCCAATAGCACCGCGAGCAGAAAAACGCCGTGTAAAATACCAGAAAGTCTTGTTTTTCCACCTGCATTTATGTTCACCACGGTACCTTTGGTGGCACCTGCACCTGGAATACCCCCAATAGCAGCAGCCATCATGTTCCCGATTCCTTGCCCAATCAACTCCCGATTGCTGTTGTGTTTGGTTTTGGTGATGTTATCAGCGATTACCGAGGTCAACAAGGAGTCAATGCTCCCTAGCACGGCCAGAACCAAGGCGTACTCCAGGACGGTGGAATAGACACTGGCGTCTACGGTAAAAATATCCCCAAGTTGAAAAGAGGGCAAGCCTGATGGAATTTCCCCGATCAATGGCACATCCATTTTCATGAAGTATGCGATCAAAGTTGCTACTATCATGGCTACTAATGCACTGGGTATAGCTTTGGTCACTTTAGGAAAAAGAAAGTAGATGGCAATGGTGACCGCTCCAAGAATAAGGGCGGAGAGATTTACTTCCGTGAAAAGCCTGGGAAAATCCTGGATAACCGCCAAAGTGGATTTTGCAGAATCCAGGCCCGCAAAAGGGAACAACTGTAAAATGACTATGATAAGCCCCACGCCGCTCATAAATCCGGAGACTACGGGATAGGGAAAGTATTTAACATAGCTGGCAATATTCAAAAACCCAAAAATTACCTGAAAAAGTCCCCCGAGCAGAAAAGTCAATAATATGATGGGCATAGCATTGTCCAAAGTTCCATTCATTCCAATGGCAGCGGCCACCAATGATGCGGACACCACGGTCATCGGACCCGTGGGGCCACTGGCTTGGGTCTCTGTGCCCCCGAACATGGCCGCAAAAATACCGACAGCAATGGCCCCGTACAGACCTGCCGTGGCACCCATGCCCGACTGGACCCCGAATGCCAAGGCCAAAGGTAGGGCCACAATCCCTGCGACCAATCCGCCGGTAAAATCTCCTTTTAAGTTTTTGATATTGTAAATCTTGGACAACATAGCACGTTTTTTAAAGTTTGTGACGCCTATTCACTAGACGGTCAATTTTAAGGTTATCTGTGGTACTGGTTCCGGGTAGCTTACTCGCTTTGATGAGGCCTAATGCCGGTTGACCCTATTCGATTCCAGATTCTTCGGTTTTCGCATTGAAGTTAACGAATTCCTGATTGCAGTTTGCAATTAATTGAGGTCCCGGCCCTGATGGATACCTGTTTCCCATTTTAAGGAAAATCGGATGCCAAACAAATTAGGTGCAACGGTTTATACGTTTGCCAGGTTCATTTTTTTCGGCCCACAAAACGGGTGACCGAGCCTTTTCCATTATGATACAGGCCCTCGCTTAGCACTACTTCCTTTTCCACCAGTTCCAATATCTCATAATTTTTAAAATCCAAAGCGAGCTCTTCCGTGGAAAATAAGGAGTCCAAATCCGGAGGTCCGCCCACTTTTGGGTTTTTGTTCCGATAGTCCAAATGGTTCTTGCCAAAAGCTTCAAACAGGATTACACCGCCTTTTTTAAGTTTTTGGTCCAGCACTTTGTGATATTCCGATTTGATACTTGGTGGAAAATGGGCATAGATTAGGGCGATGGCATCAAATTGTGCTTCCCGGAAATCCAACTCCGGTAAATTCCCTACCTGATACTTTAGGCTTACTTGGTTTTCCTTGGCCAGTTCCAGGGCTTTGTTCCTACCCTCTACGCTGATATCGAAAGCAAATACGTCCCAACCCAGTTTTGCGGCGTAGACGGCATTCCGGCCCTCACCCTCCGCTCCGAACAGGATGGTTCCCGGAACCAGTTTCTGGATTTGTTCCTTTAAGAATGTGTTGGGTCGGGTTCCATAGGCAAATTCCTTTTCCCGAAAGCGGTCGTTCCAGCGTTTTAACCAAGTGTCCATAGGTCTTCCGTTTCTTTTTTATACTTCAAAGCTACGGGTTTGTGCGGAACTTCTTGGTAAGAAATTTTGATGAAAGCCGGCGGGTGTTCGCTATATCAGAGATAGAGGGTGAATCGTAAAACGTACGACGTCAAGAAGCCCCGTTGTATGGGATGCTGAAACACGTTCGGAGATTGGCCCATCAGCGTAGTTCGATGAGATCAATGAGGAGCTTGAACGTTTCTTTCTTTTTATTTCCTATCAAAAACGTGATTTCCTCAAGATGTGCTCCAGAAAAATTCGGTTGGTTCAACTTTCTTCCGCGGAAAGAAGGGTACATATCCTCTAGAGGAATTTCTATTTCCTGCCAATCCCCTGATGTTTGAAAGGGCATGATGTAGGAATAATAATCCCGTCGGTTCTCTTTGATTCGAAATTGATAGGTTTTGCCATCTCCTTTGAGCTTTATGCGGACTTTGGTATGTCCCTGGACGGCCATTTTTTCAAATCCATATCGCACGGAGGAGAATCCTCCATTGTTCTCCAAGGATATTTCGCCCTCAAATACCCCATGACCCGATGCATCCAAGCGAAAATTCCCTAATGATTTCCCCCCCATGACACCGTCATCCACAACGCGCCAATTTTGAATATTAGCATCAGTATTGAAATCAAATATGATTTGAGGAGCCATAGTTATCCCTAAAATAAAAAAAGCAATAGCGTTCTTACGCATAATCCGAGCTAGAATGAATAGTAAACTACTCAGACGAAGTTCGCTAATTTTAAGGAAATACCATCCTTTTTGGTTTCTCGTTTTCAGAAATCAGAAATCAGAAATCAGAAATCGGAAATCGGATATCAGACATCGGACATCGGACATCAGACATCGGACATCGGACATCGGACATCAGAAATCAGACATTGAAGTACTCTTTCTTGGATTTGGGTCTTGTGTTTAGAACCTTCCAAAACCGCTAGAAATGTCTGGGTTTTCCGCTTACTTTATTTCGAACCATTGGGTTGAGCGCACCTGTGCCGCTGAAGTAGCTGAGCTACGAAAGCCGAAAAGGCTCTGTCCCACGGCTGTCCTTCGAAATTACATTTGTGGTTTTTTGGTGTTTTCCGATGTCATGTCGAGCTTAGGCGAGACATCCAATAGGGGAGATTTCTCAGTCGCTTTGCTCTTTCGAAATGACGTATGGGCTTTTCGGGATTTGCTGATTGTTTATTTGGGGAAATTAATAATTGTCCATGGTTCATTGCCAATTGTTTCGAAAACTGAAAAGATGGGATTTCAAAAATGGATTCGGAAAGCCAAGGGACATCAAAAAACATCCCTCCAACGGTTTGCCGAAGAAAGGATGCTCTTACTTTGAAAAATAAAAGGCGTTAAAAGCAAGAAATTTCTTGATTTGTACCTGTAATCTGCCAACCATTGGCTTGATTTACAAGATTGTTAAAGGCAAGAATGGCGAATTCTCCACAATATGTTAACCCACTTGCTCCTAAAGTAATACCTTTTGGGGTCGTTGATATTATATTATTGGACCATTCGATTAGAGTAGCGTTAAAATTCGCTGCTGTAAGCCCCGAATTGTCCAACATGCCCTCAAGACTGTCCAAATCGCTATTGTTGTCCGTGCCGGATCCAATACTGGAAAGGTCCCATCCGCCCAAATTTTGATTAAAAGCGGTTGCATTTTTGAACATCCGGGCCATAGTGGTCACCTTGCCCGTATCCCAATCCGCAATGTCCGCGTTGAAGACCGTGGCCCCGGAGAACATATCTAACATAATGGTTACATTCCCCACGTTCCATTCTTCTAGCCCAAGACCCTCAAAGAAAGGATTGTTCACGAACATGCCAGACATTGTCTGCACATTGCCCAGTTTATCCCCCCATGCGGACAGGTCCTGATTGAATTTGGACGCTGCAAACATACTTATCATTGTGGTTACATTTGAGACGTTCCAACCACTAAGGTCCTGGTCAAAGCTTGATGCAAATGCAAAAATTCCTAACATATCGGTTACAGTGGAAACGTCCCAATCCCCGATGGCTCCATTAAAACTTGAACAACTGGTAAACATAAGTCCCATACTTTTGACCTGCTCCAATAGCGGGGCATCTTCTGCGGTATAGGTCATGTTCACACATCCGCGGAAGGCTGCTGCCATGGAGCGCCATGCATTGCTGCCCCATCGATCTATGGAGGCCAGCTTTGAGGCATTCTCTATTTCCTCTGGGGTATCAACAACTCCTAGAGGAAGCATTTGGATAGCCGGGAAGGTACCCTTGATAGCCACCTGGTAGTCACCAGCCGTTTCGTAAGTGTGTTCCGGTGGTTCGTTGCCGGTCACGGTCTCTAGAGGGCTGCTGTCCCCCCAATCAATCTGGTAGTCGTAATCGTCGTAATCGGGATTCACCCGTATGAATATCTTGTCGTTGTCCCCCACGCTCCAGGTGGTGAGAAAGGCATCGGGGTCGTCCTTTAGGGCCACGGCCTCCAAAACCGTTATGGCCAGCTGCAGGATGGCCTGGTTGTCGTTGCTGTCCTTGACGGCCGCGGTAACGGAGTGGGAATCGCTTTCTTCGGCGTCCAGCTGCTTGCCGGCCAATAGGCTCAGTTCGCCATCTTGGTTTATCTCAAAGAGTGCATCGGTATCCTCCAGAATGGAGAAGGTAAATTCGTCACCCTCGGGGTCCTCGGCCTTCAATGCCACGATCACGTCTTGATCGGTGATGTCCTCGTCCACTTCAATGGCCCCTACCGGTGGGTTCTGGAAGATGGGTGCTTCGTTGGTCACTGGACCATCATCTCCTGGGTCGGGGGCAGGGGTCCCGTTGTCGTCACTGCTACAGGACAGGGCCACCAGCACGAAGGCGAGTGCCAGGGCTTTGGTCCATCGCCATTTTTTTGATAGAATCATGGTATCGTTCTTTTAAATTTGGGTGAAAGTACGGGGCAATGGGCCAGGGAGGCCCTGCCGATTGACGGATGGCGGCTATGGATCGACGGATCTGGGGTTTGGGTTCACGGTCCTTCGCCAAGGCTACGGACCGCGGGCGGGCAATTGCATTTGGTGGGTTTTAAGATTTTTCAGTCGCTGCTTGTCGGACGCCAGTATGCTTTGCTAAAGTAACCGAGTTATGAAAGTTGAAAAGGCCCTGGCCAACGACAGTCTTTCGAAATGACATTCAGCGTTTTTTGGTGTTTTCCGATGTCATGTCGAGCTTAGGCGGGACATCTACTAGGGGAGATTTCTCAGTCGCTGCCAGTCCGACGCTGAAAAGGCTCTGGCCAACAGCAGTCTTTCGAAATGACATTCAGCGTTTTTTGGTGTTTTCCGATGTCATGTCGAGCTTCGGCGAGACATCTAATAGGGGAGATTTCTCAGTTGCTGCTTGTCCGACGCCGAAAAGGCTCTGGCCGACGGCAGTCTTTCGAAATGGTTTAGCTTTCAAACTTTAAACCTCAATAGGAGAGTAAATGGCCCGGTCTGGCGTTGGAGGTCATCTTTTTTAGAGGTGGGGCAAATTGGGTCAGTTTAATGCCTTTTACCGCTGTTTTATATTCTTCCAGGGTAGGGGTTCGGCCCAAAATGGCCGAAAGTACAACGACCGGGGTAGATGCCAGTAGTGATTCTCCTTTTTTACGATCGGAATCTTTTACCACACGACCTTGAAACAAACGCGTGGAAGTGGCCATTACGGTATCGCCTTTTTCCGCCTTTTCTTGGTTGCCCATGCAAAGATTACATCCCGGGCGTTCCAGATACAGGATATTATCGTATTCGGTACGGGCGGTATTTTTAGGTGCTGCATCATCAAATTCAAATCCGGAATATTTCTGGAGCATCTCCCAATCGCCTTCTTCCTTGAGCTCGTCGATAATGTTATAGGTCGGGGCGGTAACCACCAAGGGTGCCCGAAACTTCACCTTTCCGTATTGCTCTTCCAGGTTCTTGAGCATTTTAGAGACAATTTTTATATCTCCTTTGTGTACCATGCAGGATCCTACAAAACCGAGGTCTACGTGTTTTTCACCTTCATAGTACGAAAGTTCGCGTATGGTGTCGTGGGTGTATCGCTTGGACACATCCTCATTGTGGACATCGGGGTCTGCGATCATGGGCTCGTCTATAATGTTGAGGTCCACTTCAAATTCGGCATAATACTTTGCATTTTCATCTGGTGCCAAAGGGGGTTTTTCACCGGACTTGATCTCATAAATGCGTTTGTTCGCTTTATTGATGAGACCTTGAAGGACTTGTTTTTCGTTGTCCATTCCTTTGTCTATCATGATTTGGATACGGCCTTTTGCAATTTCAAGGGATTCTATCAAAGTATCATCCTGGGAAATGCAAATGGAGGCCTTTGCCTTCATTTCGGCAGTCCAGTCTGTAAAAGTGAAGGCCTGATCTGAAGGGAGTGTGCCGATATGGACCTCTATGATCCTTCCTTGGAACACATTTTCCCCGCCAAACTTTTTGAGCATTTGGGATTGTGTGGCGTGAACGACATCGCGAAAATCCATGTGGTCCTTCATTTCGCCCTTAAAGGTCACTTTTACCGATTCTGGAATGGGCATGGACGCTTCACCGGTTGCCAAGGCTAGGGCCACGGTACCAGAGTCTGCCCCGAAAGCAACCCCTTTTGACATTCTGGTATGGGAGTCACCTCCTATGATAATGGCCCAGTCATCTATGGTGATGTCATTGAGTACTTTGTGTATCACATCCGTTAAGGGATGGTATTTATGTTCTGGATGACGGGCCGTAATCAAACCAAAATCGTTCATAAACCTCATCAATCTTGGGATGTTCTCTTGTGACTTTAAATCCCATACTGAAGCGGTATGGCAACCGGATTGGTATCCTCCATCCACAATGGGCGAGATTACCGTGGCGGCCATCATTTCCAGTTCTTGGGAAGTCATGAGTCCCGTTGTGTCTTGGGAACCTACGATGTTCACTTCCACCCGTACATACGAACCTGCATGCAAAACGGCCCCGGAAGTACCGACGGCATTTTTATTGAAGATTTTCTCCACGGCGGTAAGCCCTTGTCCCTCGTGCGAAATTTCCTTGGAAGGTGCAAAAACCAGTGGTATTTCGATTCCTAAAGTCTTTGCCGCAAAAGTTTGTAATTTTTTTCCAAAAACGATGGCATACGATCCACCTGCTTTCATGAATTCCATTTTCTGTGGCGTGAAGGCCGAAGCAACGTCCATAAGTTCCTCACCATCTTTGTACAACTTCTTTGTCTTTGTATTTATGGTCAGTACGGTGCCCGTATCCACGGAGTATGCTTGTTCCAAAATGGGTTCTCCTTCTTCATCCACGATGAGATTCCCATTGGTATCGTATTTTTTGACCCAATTTTTTAGGTCGAGCCCGATACCGCCGGTGACCCCTACTGTGGTCAAAAAGATGGGGGAAATGCCATTGGTCCCGGCCACTACGGGCGCAATGTTGATAAAGGGCACATAAGGGCTCGCTTTTTTACCAATCCAAAGTGCGACATTATTTACACCTGACATTCTGGAGGAACCCACACCCATGGTCCCTTTTTCTGCAATCAGCATAACCCTTTTATCCGGATGCGCGGCTTGTAGTTCGAGCAGGGCCTGTTGCTGTTCTTTGTTGTGCTCAAACATACACTGTCCATGGAGTTCCCTGTCGGAACGGGAATGTGCATCACTTCCTGGGGAGAGCAAATCGGTAGAGATGTCACCTACGCCGGCTATAAAGGTGACCACTTTTATTTCTTCATCAATGTCCGGAAGTTTTGTAAAGAATTCTGCTTGGGCATAGCTTTCCAAAATATCCTTTGCGAGGGTGTTACCCTTTTGAAAGGCCTCTCCCAAACGTTCCATATCCGCTTCGTAGAGGAACACTTGGGTCTTTAGTATTTCGGCAGCGTCCTTCGCGATTTTGGTATCTTCTCCGAGGGCCAAATCCAGCAGTACTTTTATGGAGGGGCCTCCTTTCATGTGCGATAGCTGTTCAAACGCAAATTCCGATGAAATTTCTGCCACATTGGTTTCCCCTAATATAATTTCTTTTAAAAATTGTGCTTTTACCCCTGCCGCACTGGTAGTTCCCGGTAATACATTATAAATAAAGAAATGAAGTGAATCTGCTCGGTATTCGTTGTCGGTATCTTTTATTTGCGCTATGACCTCGCTCAAAAGTTCTGCACCATCTATGGGTTTGGGATGCAGAGCCTGTTCCTTACGTTCTTCAATTTCTTTAAGGTATTCCGTGTATTTACTCATGGCATTTTTTCTTTACACTAAAACGTATTTTCAAGTACATTTTAGGAAACAATAAGCGGGATATTAAAGTCCCTCGGTAAAATACAAAATTAAACAAAGTCGCCCATTTTGTCTAGCGTGGTCCATCTAACTTCATTATAGTCAAATTGAATTTACCTTTTATTGTACACTGTAAAACGTTTGTTTTTGGTACATAATTGTCTTTTGAGCTTAGGTTTCACTTCACACAGGGTTTTAAATTATCTCTAATTTTTAAGAAGATAAGGAAGTATTACCACGTAAATCGCATATTTATCCTTTGTTTTTTGAATTTTATTCAATCATTTGGCACAAAAAATGTTTTTTAAGATTTTGTTAACGTATTTAAATGGACTCTGCCTATTTGGTTCGCTGAAATTGCTATTTTCACTTTCTACCCGAAGGTTGGGGTACAGGTGTTTCCCATTTTACAATGCCCAGCGGTTTTCGGTCACGGTGTTACTACAAGGTATTTCCACAAATTGTTTAACCTAGGTGGAACATCCAGCCTTAGCGTAAATTGTAGCCGAAAGATATAAACCCGAGATGAAGGCATGATTGTATCACGGGTTTATTTGGTATTCTTAGAAGTTTCCCTCACTTCATCTGTTATCCAACCGTAGACTATTCCTTTTCTATCCGTTTTGTAAAACAGATTAAACCGCCCGTGGATTTCCTTTCCTTCAATTGGATTTTCAAGTATTGCCGAAAAATACAGCGTATTTGCCCTGACCACATCAAATTCCACAGACTTTAAAACTGCATTGTTCAAATAATCCAAGTTCACGGTATCCTTGAAGTAAACGAACTTGTTGTAATCAATCAGTATTTTCTTATCCACCCGTCGGGATACATTGAAAATGGAGATATCATCCAAAGAAATGAGGAAGTCGCTGGCAATCAAAGTATCGTTTTTAAAATTTCGGATTCCTTTTATATTCACGGTTCCATTAAAGCCCCCAACTTTTGCTGGAAAAGCTGTATTTAGGGTATCTGCAGATAGTACGTCCTGTTTGTGTGGTTTTGAGGCTTCCGTTTTGGAAGCTATTGTCTTATTCCCTGTTTTATTTGTACAGGAGACAAAAAACAACATTAAAAAAATTCGTATTATACTTTTCATAAACCTTGGGTTTTCGGCCAAATTACCATAGAATCCAATATCGAACTCTAACAACATGCATTTTGGGCTGCATTCATGCCCCGCTCTAAATCGCTTTGGCAAAAGATTTTCTTTCTAGAATCTCCTATTAAAGATAACATAAATCAAAATTAGATAGGTGTAAAACGCCTTCTATGTACGTCATGATCCAAAATGGATCATTTTATTTTGAAGTTCGGTTTTTTAATGCTTTTTATACACTCCAAATCAGGTTTCATTTTCGGGTCGTTAAAAAAAGTATTGGCCGCCTGCATAGCGCAGGTATTGCTCCAATTGGTGATCGGGCCGTGTTTCCAACCCTTGAAAATCAGGTGGTGACTATTGGGAAGATTGTTTTGCATGGCAGAAGCCCACGAGATTGGTGTTTCGTTGTCATATTCACCATTAATCAATAAAACAGGAATATCACTTTTCACCGGTTGGTTTTCCGATATGGGCATTTTTTCAACATTCCAAACTTCGCATACTGTGGTATCGTACACCGCTGGCGACAAGCCTTCGACTTCGGGATACTTCATCGTTTCCGTTCTTATGATTTTCTGATCATTGAACGGATGTTCTTCTGAACACCAAACGGACAGTCTCATGCCAATGGCCACACTGCTGTTGCTTGGTTTTTGGAATCGGGATTCCAACCGTTTTTTTACTGAGGTCAGGTCATTGTTCAAGAGCTTATCTATTTCCATGGGGAGATTGGGAACACCATTGGTCCCCGTTAAGGTAAATATCGAAACCAAATCTTTTCCTTTTAAATTAAAGGATTCCTCTTGCCCAGTTTCTGGATTTACGACCGATACCATCAATGGATTTTTCGTTTTTTCCGTTAAATACTCCTGGAAACGCTGTTTCAAGTTGGGATAGTTGCTGTTACAGTCCGCATCTGATGCGCAATCTGTAAGTAATTTATCCAATGCCATTAGAAGATTGCCAACACTTTCCTCATCGTAATTGATTTCAAGGGGTAAAGGGGAGTCCATAACAACACTTCGGATACCCTCTGGGTAATCCCGCATCAAAACTTGGGCAATCTTGGTACTATAGGACAGTGTCAACAAGTTGTACTGCTTTATGTCCAAAACTTTTATCAACTCTGCGATATCTGCCGCACTTTCCCTGGTGTTGTAACCATTTAGGTCAATTCCTTTGTCCACAAGTCGTTCTCTGCAGTTTTTGGTAGCGTCGACCAGTAAACGATTGGTGTTTTCTTCGTCAAAATTGGGAAGATTTGATAGGTATAGCGCGTTGGACCATTCCGGACAGTCCAAATAGGGTTTTGCATATTGATTTCCCCTTTGTTCAAAAAGTATCAAATCCCTGTCATCCAGATATTGGTAATACTTCATGTATTGGGCCGCGCGCATTGAGGTGTACCCCGGTCCTCCAACGGTATAAACCACTGGGTCCGGTTTTGGGTCCTCACTTCTACTTTTAAAAATGTATACTGGTAAATGAACGGTTTTGCTTTTCGGATCGTTCCGGTTCTCCAGTACTTCCAAATAACCGAAAGTATACTTCTGGCCCTCTGGAATTGTATGGGTCGTGCTGTCAGAAACATGAAAAATGGGTTGAAACGCTGTGTTTGTTTGGCAAAAGCAAAAGCTCACGACAAAAAAAACAGGAAATACTAGAATGTTTTTCATAGTTGTCAAAAGTATTCAAAACGATATGGTTATTCTCTTTGCAGCTGTTTAGTAGGTACGAACCTGAAGCATTTTATCATTTTTTAAAAATTCATCCCTAAAACTACTTCTATTCCATAATCAAAACTATAGACTTTTGAGGTTTCGAGTTGCTGAAAAAAGTCGACTCCGAACACGATTCCTTTTTGTTGCCAGGGAATGAAACGCAGACCTTGACTTGCGCCCGCCCCAATCACAAAATTGAACGAATTAGCTCCTTCCATATCCTCCAACAACTCGAATCCGACGGGCGCATTAACGCTCATGGAAGCGTAAACCCCGGACAATAACCGCTTGTAAAAAAAATACAATTCCGGGCGGAAAACAAAAGAATTTATCTCACTAAAACCATTTTCTGCAGCTATGTCATCTTTTGCCCAAGTTATTTCAAAAGAGGTTTCATAGGGTTTTATCCACCCGTTTTTGCTGTCCACAAAACCGGTGTAGCTTATTCCATATCCTTGAAAATATCGGCTTTGCATCCCTTTCAAAGTGATCAAGTTAAACCATTGACCGAGGTTGGCGTTCAAACTTTGATTTTCTTTATAGGTTTCAAAGCTGGTTTCGGAAATAGTTGGCTTTCGCTTTTGATAGTTCAACAGGAAAGCCTGCATACAATATTCCAGCGCGGCCCTGATCCTTTTTTCATGCGTTGCATAGAGCCCTCGTTTATTGAACAAATCAAAGACCTCATCTTCATTGTGTTTGATGCTATAGATTTCCTTTAACGCTCCCTCTTCCCTGATACAGAATACCATTTCCACATGTGTCCTTGCCGCCCTTACGATTCCGTCATCCATGCGGCGTTTTGACTCTTGTACATTTAGGTTTCTGATTTTGATCACAATTGGGCGGCTCGTGCTTTCTTTTGGAAAGGAAAGCCGGTAAAAATGGGCAACGCTCTCTTCCATACCTGACCATAAGGCCAAAACAACGCCATCCCCGTTGAGGTTCTGGTGTTCGCCCAGGTTTTTTATATTTCGCTCGTCCAAAACGGATTCAATGTAGATGCTTTCCTTGGTGGAGGCCTTAAAGGGAACGGCTCTCAATGAGATAAACTCTTGTCCTACGGAACCACTGCTGACCGCGCAACACAGAAAAAATAGAAGCCATCTGCTCATGGGTTATTTTGTTTTTCTTTCACAAAATGGACTTCCCAAATGCGATATTCATCGGTATCGTAAGTAGCGACCATAGACTTTTTGGATAGAAAATGAATGGCCATTTTTTCTTTAGTTCCCTGCTCTTCCTTAAATTCAATATACCGGCCATTGGTATTGTAAAGCCAGGTTCCCCAGGTCTTTTCACCTTCTGAAACTGTGGTAAACGTCATGTCTTGATTTAACCTAATGACATCTCCCATTTCTTTTTTTGGAGGATGATAATACTGTTCATCATCTGAATATTTATCAAGTTGCCAAGTGCCGTAGAAATCATCAAGATTTATTTTTTGGGCATTAACATTCACGAAAAAAGAGCAGGAAATGGCTAATAGAATGTGTCTCATATTTCTTTGGTTAAATCGTTTACGCACGCTTTGGCGGATTGAATGGAATTGTGTACATGGCCCCAGTCCCTACCATTTGTATAGGCGTCCCCTGCAAAATAGATTTTGTTCGCCACGGTCTCCTGAAGTTTTGAAATTAATTTAGGTTCTGTAAAATCACTGACGTAAGCCCCTTTTGCAAAAGGGGCGGCTTTCCAGTTTTGCGAGATGTGTTCAATGTAGTTTTGACTTGCTTTTCCCTCAAATAGCGTATCAAGTTCGTTCAGGACGTGTTGTCCGAATTCATTTGGCGATAGCTTCCCATACATATCCGCAGGAATACCGGCCGAAAAAAGTCCAAGTATGTTTTTATCACTTTTTTGTCCCCAAGCTGCATCATAAAAGGATACTTGCCCGGATGTTTCAGGTTGGATCACATAATCCACAAAAGTGGGATAGAATTTTTCCTTAAACCTAAAAAAGGCCTTAAATCCGTTCCAATACTCTACTTTATCAATAGCATCCCTTTTCTGGGCAGGAAGGTCCGGAGAGAAATCGATTTGCTTCAAAAGGGGTACAGGCGCAGTGAGAATTACTTTCTTTGTTTTAAACGATGTAGTGTTGCACTCAACATGGATAATCTCATCGCTATAGTCGATTGCTTTCACTTTGGTTCGATAGTTTATGTGTTCCTTTACGTAGGGCACGACGTGTTCTTCAAAAACATGGAACCACGAACTTTTTACAAATTTTTTATCGTTAAACATATGGAGTGTTCCCTGAACAAGCTTATCGCCACTTTTGAGCCAATAGGTATCAGTCGGTAAATAGTTTACTGTCTTTATTTTTTTTGCGCTGTCTTTACCATGTAGAAAAGGGGAGAAATCCATCGTATCTGTGGAAATCCATTCGGCACCTAGCGCTATGGGGAAATCGGAGAAGGAGGTATTGATTTTCATTCGACCCCCATGTTCGGAGGAAGCTTCAAGGATACTAAAATCGATACCCTGCTGTTTCAATAGGTACCCCGCTGTTAAACCTGCCGCCCCTGCCCCGATAATTATGATTCGATTCGAATTGGAGCCTTTTTTACCAGCATGGCCATATATCAATTGCGGAAAAGGTAAACCAACTCCTAGTATTCCGCAGGTCTTTAAAAACTGTTTTCTCGTCATAGGTTTAAATTTTAACACGCAAAGAGCAGTTGGCCGATGCGTATTCGCCTGTTTGATTTCTTTTATGCGATAACAACAATTGTGCCCAAAGCCAGGGAGATAAACATTCGGATAATTGTTTTGAAAAGCTTAACACAGGAAGTGGAAAAACAGGACTTTTAAAGTATTTTGCAAGTCTAAAATACGTAGGTTTTTTGAAAAGCCTTTCTTGCTGATTACTGTCTATTGCCCCATTAGGCGTCCTGGTTGTTTTTACTTTTCGATGCACTCAAACAGCGAACGGACTTTGCTTTTATGTGCAAAGGTGATTCAAATTCGGGACTCTTTCAGGAAGCTTTTATCCATCCGTTGTGAGGTAACTCAATTTGGGAAAGCGCTAATTTTACCGCATATTTTGAAAGTAATCTAGTGGAGTCCAAAATTGGAAGGGGTGAATTATCTGGATTTATGATCAATGGTATTTCTGTACACCCCAAAATTACACATTCTGCACCTTTCCTTTTTAAATCAGCAATTGCATCAAGAAACAGCGCAGTAGTCTTTCGATTGAAAACTCCCTGACAGAGTTCATCAAATATCGAATCGTTGATTTTTTGTTTTGTGGATTCATCTGGAGTAAGTACAAAAAGACCATTTCTTTCTAGCGCATTGGGATAAACCTTTCCGTTCATCGTCCATTTAGTGCCTAAGAGTCCGACTTTTTTCCAATTGTGATTCATGATTTCCTGACCTACCACCTCCGCGATATGAAGGCCTGGAATAGGGAGTTCATGTATTGTTTGCTCCAAGACGATATGTGCGGTATTGTCTGGACATACAAAAAAATCAGCCCCACTTTTAGCAGTTTGATTGATTCCAGTTCTCAAATGCTCAGCAATTTCCTCGTAATTATCGGATTCCCAGGCGTTCATGCTTAAACCCATCGGTATAGCACTTAATATGATGTTGGGATGCATATGTGGACCCATTACTTTTGCTCCTTCCCTGCAAGCCGTTATAAAACATAACGAACCACCTTCATAACTATGGGCACATATACCTATTTTTTTGGTCATCATTACTTCTTGTTTTGAATTTACTGTAAATTATGGTCAAACGGCTTGGCTATGATTTATGACGGAGCATTGATATGAAGCATTTTCAACCGAGGCAAATCAAACGGTCGATGATTTATAGCCTTGAGGTTAATGAATTGTTTTCACGGATCGCAACACATATCGACGTTTAATCTTTAAAACTATTTTCGCTTTAGTTTATTCAGAAGATTTTGAGCTTCGATATTGGCACTGTCCATTTGTAAAGCTCTTTCTAAATGTTTGATTGCCTTGTCATCCTCTTTTTCATAGAAATAGCTCCGGCCAAGCAAAAAATTTAGGTATGAAGATTCAATTTTCCTCTGGATAAGTTCATTTCCCAGCCCAATCACCTCCAGTTCCATCCCTAGATTGCTCATCATTCCCATAGCACTTTCCCAATCCTTTTGATTAAAGATACTGGGATTTATAATTGATTCCATTTCAGGATTTTCCCGAAGAAGGTAAAAAGCAGATAAATAAACTGTCCATTTCGGGTTTTCGGAAAGTCCCTTTTTTATCCATTTAATTGCGGAACTTTTATTGCCCATTATGAGGTTAGTACTTGCTATTCTTGCATATATTCCTGTCCAACCCGCTAACATGGATTCTGCTTCATTCAATTTTTGTTTGGCCCTTTCCTTATTACCTTCTTTATGGGCGTAAAGCGCTTGGTTAAGACGGATTCTTCCATAATGATAGTTCATCAGTGTTTCTAGTTCTTTGATAGGATTTTTGGAATTGTCCACCCTAAGGTCAATTTGATTATACCACGCATTGTTTGCACCTTTTACTACGATGGCAGCTGACTGCTTTCCAGAAATTTGTCCCCCAGCGTTTTGACCTGCTACTAAGCTGTTCAAAAGTCGTTGTGCCAATGTTCCCTTTGAACTTTCAAAGGTTGCGGACATTTTGGAAAGTACATGTTCTTCAAGCTGATTTCCCATTACAACATAGTGTGTCCTTAAAAGTTCTGATGCATTTCCTTTCCAATACTTTAATGAATTGCCGGTAAAAGCGAAAACATTTCCTTGAGCATCTATTCCCGAAACTTGGCGATAATTCGCACCATCGTCTTGGTTCTTAACTTCAAGGATTGCCTGTTCAATGGATTTACCTGTCCTAAGTTTTTCTATCCCTTCGGTTCCGTATTTAGGTTCAGTCTCAGCAATTACAGAGAATGCCCCTACTTTTGGTTCTATATAAATAGTGGAATTCCCCACATAAATGTTGTTGGTCGCTACACCAATTCCCCATTCCTGGGCATCTTCGTCATAAGCTAAAATTGAGAAGGTCGAATTAATGTTTTTTTCCGCGATAAGGCTTGGTAGATTCTGTCCGAACGAACAGAGCGTAAAAATGGTTGAAATGCATGACAAAAGGCTTCTGTGATTTTTCATTTGATCGATGATTTTTGATTGATGAATAATTTTTGGACCGTGTTATCCCGAACATTACCAGAAAGCAACGGAATGTTAGAATAAAGTTAAGTCAAATAAAGCAGGCTTGGGATTCGTTGTTTCTTCCTGGGCGGACCTAGGCAACATTCCATAAAATCAGTTTGACCTATTTCTAAGCTCCTTGATTATTTTACTTTCTTTTTCTGTTTGGGTTGGAATGTTATAAGTATCCCAAAAGTCTGCGTTGTACTCATTGGCTTGATTTTCAATACTGGTCCCGACATCCATATTTTTTTCAAATGGATAATGCTCTGGGTCATCGATTATCTTGTTTATAAAAAGCTCTTTTTTAGGATATTTTGTAAAAAGAATTTCATTGGACTCCAAATCTTCAAAGATTCTCCAACTATCCTCTTCTTTCTGATATTTTAGATACATTTTGCCCTTATATACTTGATACTCCAAAACCAAATTGTAGTATATCTGCAAGGCGCCATTGGTAAGCCTTCTGGCCCAAGACTTATTATCAATGGCTTTTCTTGTAAGTTCAATTCGTACAAAAGCAAAGGTTTTTGTATCCACGAACAGTGTTGAGGTCTGAAATGGTTCATCGATACAATTTATTTTATAGACCAATCCGTTTCCATAAGGCAAAATACCTTCCAATTCATATTTCCAACCGTTTTTGCCTTTAATGGAACCGTAATCGAAGCGAATCAAATCATCTTCGACCAAGTCTATAATCGAGTTTTTACGTTCAGACTTTTTGTTCCATGGGTGTTTTTTACCCAAGTAATTTGTTTTTACTTCTACAAGTTCAACCAAGGGTTCTTTTTTAACAGTATGCGCTTGATAGAAAAACTTTGAGGCGCATTCCAGATATTCAACAAACTTTTCGTCCTCTTTTTGGAGGTCTCTGACATAACCCTCTAAAATATAAGGTTGGTCTGGGTAATTACGCTCAATGTTCTTGTAGGCCTTTCTAACGATTGCTTTTGCTGTTAGTTCTTTCTTTTTAGCAGCGGTTAGTACAACTTCGTCCAGGTCAGTTGTTTTTGCTGAAAGGAATATTTTTTGATTTTTACCAAAAGTATTCGCTCTTTTTGATACGGGGGCATAACCAATTATTGAAATTATGATTGAACTTTCCTCTTCACCTGCCGGGATGTGGAAAACAAAAAGACCCTCTTCGTTCGATGTGGTCCCTATGGACTCCGATTGAACATACACTGAAGCAAATGCTATGGGTTCTGAAGTTTCCCTATCTAAAATCTGGCCTGAAACAGAAAATGTACTCGTCTGGGAACTACCCATTAAGCAGACAAATAGCGAAACAAGAAAAGTATATGTTCTAAAAATGGTATCCATAGACCGTGAACGATTGTGCGAAAACAATGTTACATATTTCATTTGAAAAATAGCGGTATTACATTCGGATGCTATTTCAACTTTATAAGGGCCATACGCTCTTCAACAGCTATTTTATCATAAATACCTTGAATTCAGCGAATTTGTTTTGGTAACCAGGGCCATTGCCGCGTGCACCGTTTTAATCCCACCATACCGAAAATATGGAAAATCCATCTTTGACTTCAGGGGCATTTATTGGTTGTCCGTACATCCATTCTTCATAGATTTCGTCTGGACGTAAGTCGGTCAGTTTTGATAGTAATTCCTCTACGGATAATTTCGAGATAATGTAAACGGTATCCGTAAAAGGCCAGTCCGAGTCTTCTACATCTTGTATCCGTACAAAAACATCATCCACCTGTTCCAGGTTTTTTAATTCGGATAATTTCCGATAGAAAATTTGAGGTGAAGTTCGTTCTGCATCAAAAATATGGGGTGCTATTGATTCTTGGTCATTGTTTCCTTCAAAAAAGTCCTCCAAGGAAACCACAATTTCGTTTTCAGGATATCCCAGAGCGTATATTTTTTCGACTAATTTTTCTTTCTTGTTCATACATCCCGTAATTGAAATCATTAGAAACAGTATGGTCACCTTTTTCCTCATTTTTGTTTGTTCAACTTAAGTTTTAGCGGCCATTACCTGTCTAACTTTTGGCCTTTGGTCGTTTCATTTGTTGTATACTTTTCTTGATTTTTCTACCCCATTTTCATACATTATTTCTTCCTTAAGGGCCCCTTTATCGTCATAGGTCTTGGTTATTCCGTGTTCTTTCCCTTCTGACATTTCTTGGTACAGTGTGAGCTTATCATTGCGATAAGTATACTGTTTGCCATGTCTTTTGTAGTTTTTATGCTCCTGCTCGTTTCTTTCGATTACACCTTCAAAAATAGAGTACTCGTGTATGTAAAGTCCGGTTCCATCCTTCATTATCTGCGTTCCATCTTCCTTCCAACAATTTTGGACGAAAAATGCCTTGTCAATAAATTCTGTCTCGCTTCTCATCTGACCATTCGGATAATACTGTATCCACTTTCCATCTCTATCATAATCGGAAATATAGATTTCTGTAGATTTTAAATTTCCGTTTTCATAATAATGTGTATGTAGGTTCCCCTGTGGATTTTGAGATGGGGTCAACGAAAATTTTCTGTTTCCATTTTCGTGGTATTCGGTTCGCTCACCGGTTTGTTCTCCATTTATATATTGGATTTCTTCCTGTAGTTGACCATTTTCGAAGTAACTTTTGAAACTGCCGGATACCCTTCCTTTTTCAATGGGGAGCATTTCCTTGACATTTTTATTTGGATGAAAGGTCTTAAGATTGCCCGTAAAATTTAAATCGAATTCTTTTCCGTCCTCGTCAAGACATATTTCATTCGGGTTGTCCCGGATATATGTTTCAATGATTTTCATTGTCCGTTCATTTCGCTCATAATATTCATTGTCCAACGCGTCAAAATCAGCTAACTCTTGGTACAACTTGCTAAATGCTTGTGATCCACCTCGTCTCGCATCTTGTATCTTTTTGTTTTCCCTAAGGTAAAGTTCGTATGACCTGTTGACAAGTTCGGCCATTTCATCATCACCAACGTGATTCAGGCCCTTTATAATGGTCGGGACATATTTTCCGTAGTCATTGTAATAAAACTGGATAAAGCCCCCATTGCTAACTTGAGCATCCACGTACCACCAATAATATAGCGCTTTCTGTCCATAGGACATGGCTTTTCCTTTTCTTAATTCACCTGCCCCGTTTTGGACATAATCAGAAATCGGTTCCAGAACCAACCAACCAAAATCAAATCCTGTCAATTTGTAAAACGCTATTTTATTTAGCCTTGGTTTAAAGTGGCTTGTCCGGTCAAATTCCCAATAGGGGTCGTTTTTCGGCTGTTTTTGTCCGAAAAGATTAAATAGGTTCATTGTCAGAAGGATTAAAAGAAGATTTTTTCAAAGTTTTAGTTTTTTCTTTACCGTATCCAAAACATTCGTTTATATAGGAAGGTGCAGATTTTAAAAAACAGCTATTTGTATTCCAATGGGAATTAATTTAGATAAAAATTTGATAATTGACATCTTAATCGCTATGGGTTCCGGGTAATCCTTATAGCCAATTAATTTCTTCTTCCAAACCCAATACGCTACTAATAGTTTTTGTCGTGAACGTGTAAAGTTCGTTTTGAACGTTTTTATCGTTGACCAACGTATTTCCTGTTATGCCTATGCCTTTTGAATTTAATAGGATAAAGTTTTCAGCATCTGGATTTTCTCCATTCAAAATGGCCAACGGTATTTTCGCATATTCCTCAGGACTTGTTTGTTTTCTTCGAAGTAATAAACCGACTATTGGACTCAGCACTTTGATTAATGATGGAAACTGGCCATTTCTCCTGATGTCCGTATCCACAATACCAGGATTTAATATATTGATTTTAACACCGGTTTCCTTGAATTTTTCAGCCATTGTAAAACCATAGAAGTCATTCGCACCTTGACCAATTCCATGACCTTTGAAACTGTTTGCCTTAACGGGCAAAGGAAAATTTTTCATAAAATTCTTTGGTGGTGGAAAACCAGCAGCGGCAATATGGGTGATTCGTTTTGGTGTAAACCTTGGTTCTTCGCCAACCAATAATTGATTGATCAGAAATCTTGCATAATAATTAACAGCGATCGACTTTTCCAGTCCTTCATTGGTATTTAACCTTTTTACGCGAAGAATATCCGCCGTGTGAATGATGAAATCTAATTTGTCAAATGTGGTTTTGATATCACGTACAAGTGCGGGAATATTCTTTAAAAGGGAAATATCGGATAGCATGTAATGCGCATTTTGAGGATTAGCTGTTCTAAATGAATTCGCTTTTCGTTCATTTCTACCTACGATTAGGACTTTATTTGAATTTACCAATGCATTTGCAAGAGCTCGGCCAATACCATCGGTACCCCCAACAATTAGAATGTTCTTATTTTTCATGAGTGAATATTTTATAGGTGAAGAAATAAAGAGTTGAAATTCCAACAACGATATGCATAAAACTGAGACCTAAAACCATTTTAATAGGGACCGCTTGAATCGTAAATGGTGTACCCAGGGAAAGCACGAGAATGAGGCTGGCCAGTATTTTAAAGATTTGGACATAATATTTGTGGAAAATCAATTGCAATACCCAGAAGATTATTCCAGCCGCCAAAATGGGAATAAAGGATGCAAACAAAACGGGAAACATAGAAAATAAACGGCCATCTGGTGATATCGGTAGGTTGGTATCAATGATGTTGTACGATTCGAATAACAGGTAGAGAGCAATGTTAATTGTAATGGAAGTAAGACTTGCTTTTAAAATACGAAGAGATAAAGATTTGAACGTAAGTTTCATATAACAGTGTTATTTAAGAGTTAAAAAATTATTTGATTCCGTTAACGAAGTTTTCGACAAACTGAATTGTAGCGGTCTCCATGTCAAAATCCTTGTGGTGTGAAAAATCCTTGGTTATCTGAATAAATCCATAAAGCATAGCGTAAAACTGTAGAAATGCAATACTTGAGTTTGTATCGGTGATTCGTTTGATAACCTCATGGATAAGACTACCGACCGCTTTTTTTATGTTGGCCGATTTTGATTTACAGGATTCAAACTTATAGTCAAACATAAGTTCATAGTAGGTTGGTTTTTTCAATGCGAACCGAATATGTGTCAGTGCAAGATTTTTTAAAGTCACTTCAGGTCGGTCTGATGAATCAGTTGCTTTTATATAGTCTGACCTTAAAATTTCGAACCCTTTTTTTTGAACTCTGAATAATAACTCTTCTTTACTCCCAAAGTCTGAGTATATTTTTATTGTACTATAACCAATTTCCTTTGATATGGCCCTCACAGAGACCTTTTCCCATCCCACTTTTTGGGCTATCTCTAAGGTCGCATGTATAATGTTTTTGGTATCGTTCATTTTACAAATATAACACTGTTATGTAAACTGGCAAACCTATCCGTGATGATGGCAATCACGAATACGCTTTCACACCATTTTAACCAATGATAGCGAACTTGTGCTCAATTTGTCTTAGGAATTCAGCCACAATTAACCAGGTACCCTAATCACAATAGTTTTTCTTCGCCTGTTTGAAGTCACTCTAAAAAAACTGGTTTAAAATCGATTGAATTAGTCCGCCTGCTCCGTCCGGGTTTTTTTTTCTTTTTTCAACAAATAGAAACCGCACACGGCAAGAGCGATGCCAATGGCAGCTGCTATAATTTGCGAATCTCCTTTCATAAAAACCGTAAAGCTAAAAGACGTTAAAAGGAATCCCAGTCCAACTATACAATTACCTTTGTTCAGCGATGGATTGTTGTCTTTCATAGGGTGTTTTCTTAAAATATCGACGGCAGGGTCAAAGGTCTTTATTATGATTTTTGCGGCCTGTATTAGATTTTTTTGACTATTGTAAGCTACAAAAAAAGGACGAGAAAAAGTTATGGATTATAGTTATTGAAGGTATTCCCCAGTCCATTTTTTATTTATATCATCTTTGAAACCTATCTCTTCTTGCGTTAATACGTCGTTCCTCGACAACACGAAAAAGAATCGCATTAAATGCTATCGATAGCGGACCAGAATCGATATAATTGGGACAACCAGCTCGCACCACCAAAACTATGGGCAATTAAAACGAACAATTAAAAAAACGAGCGTATTTTTTTGGAAGATAATAGCCTAAAATCCCAACGATTATCAACCAAATTCCGCGAACTGCGAATATTCCTGAATTGTGTTGTTTCGTCATAAAATCTTCAATAGTATTCGCTTCATTTGCCATATCCAAATTTCCGTTCCAATACGCTTTCGGCTGGTCGACAATTGTGATTATAGAATCAAATAAACTTGACCACAGTGCTGGAATTGTTACAAGGAGTTTTTCTTGTCTCGTCTTCTATTCGTTGGTTTGGGATCGGGTCAATTACGGTAAAAGCCAAAATTCTTTTATATCATTCAAAAAACTGCTCCATTTTAGCACGTATTTCTTCCAAACACAGATTGCCAATGCTGCCTTCGTGCGTATGGGCCATGTTCTTTTTGGGTTTAAAACCACCACTCTCTATGGCTTTGCCCATACTTTTATAAGCATCTCGAAAAGGAACGCCATTTTTTACCATCTCGTTCAAAGTATCCACGCTGAACAGGTAATCGTATTTCGAATCTTCCAGAATGTCGGTTTTTACTTTGATTTCCTTTAAACTAAAGGCCATCATTTCCAAGCACGCTTTCATATCCTGAACGGTAGGTAGAATTACCTCTTTCACCACTTGAAAGTCCCGATGGTATCCACTGGGTAGATTGGCCATGATAAGACTGAGTTGGTTGGGTATGGACTGGATTTTGTTGCATTTGCTCCGAATCAGTTCAAAAACATCTGGATTTTTCTTGTGGGGCATGATGCTACTGCCGGTGGTCAGTTCATTGGGAAAGGAAATAAAATCAAAGTTTTGGCTCATATATAAACAGATATCCATAGCCAATTTTCCTAGGGTGGAAGCAACACTGGCCAAGCCGAAAGCAGTGGCCCTTTCTACTTTGCCCCGCCCCATTTGTGCGGCGACCACATTGTATTTTAAGGTTTCAAAACCAAGGGTTTCTGTGGTAAAGCCACGGTCTATGGGAAAAGAACTGCCGTATCCCGCAGCACTCCCCAACGGATTTTGGTCAGCCACTTTGTACGCCGCTTCCACGAAGTGCAAATCATCCACCAGACTTTCTGCATAAGCGGAGAACCACAATCCAAAGGAAGAAGGCATGGCAATCTGCAAATGGGTATACCCGGGCAAAAGTATTTTTTGATGTTTTTCAGCCAATTGGAGCAATAGATTAAATAGGGTTTTCGCCTGGATTTTAATTGCTTTGAGTTCATCCTTGAGATAGAGTTGTGTGGCGACCAGAACTTGGTCGTTTCGGGACCGTGCTGTATGGATTTTTTTCCCAACATCTCCCAGCTTTTGGATGAGGAGATACTCAATTTTGGAGTGCATGTCCTCAAAATCAGCTTCAATGGTAAAAGTCCCTTTTTGGATGGATTGGGCGATGGTTTCCAATTCTTGGACCAATAATCGGCTCTCTTCCTGGGTTATGAGCCCAACTTTGCCCAACATTTGGGCATGCGCCTTCGAGGCAATCACATCATATGGCGCCAATATCAAATCAAGTTGGCGGTCGTTGCCCACAGTAAACTGATCTATTTTTTTTTCGGTGCTAAACCCTTTGTCCCAAAGTTTCATAGTTTGCATTTGTGATTCCCACCTCGGCGAGAATGTGTTTTTTGGGTTCTCAACTCTGCTCGAACGCCTTTCAATTGTTTTTAAAAAATCCGTTCAATAATTTAATATACAAATCAATCCCCGCTTCAATTTCGTGGACAAAAATAAATTCATCGGCCGAGTGTGAGCGTGTGCTGTCGCCCGGACCAATTTTCAAGGATTGGCAACTTAGGGCTGCCTGGTCCGAAAGGGTCGGGGAACCATAGGTTTTCCTACCTAAAGCCAGACCACTTTTTACCAACATGTGGTTGGGGTCTATGGAAGAAGAATTAAGGCGCAGGGAACGCGGGGTCATTGTACATGGCGCCTTTTCTTGCAACAGTTGGGCGATTTCGGCGTTGGAATAGCGGTCATTGACGCGTACATCCACCACCAAATCCACTTGGGCGGGAACCACATTATGTTGTTTTCCGGCATGGATTTGGGTCACTGTCATTTTCACCTCGCCCAATACCTCGGATTTCTTATTAAAATGATAATTTTTGAACCAGTCTAAAACGTGGATGGTATTGTAAATCGAATTATTGCCGTTGGGATGCGCGGCATGTGACGGGGTTCCTTCCACAATAGCATCAAAAACAATAAGCCCCTTTTCCGCAATGGCCAAGTCCATCAATGTGGGCTCTCCCACGATAGCTACATCAATTTTGGGCAAAATGGGCAATAGGGCCAATAAACTATGGGGACCTGCATTTTCTTCCTCCCCAGTGGCCGCCATGATAATGTTATGATTCAAATCATCCCGTTTATAAAAATGAACAAAAGTTGCCAAAAGAGAGACCAAACAACCCCCAGCATCATTGCTGCCCAGTCCAAAAAGCTTACCATCTTCCACATGAGGATCGAAGGGGTCTTTGCTGTAGGCTGCATTCGGTTTTACCGTGTCGTGGTGTGAGTTGAGCAGAAGCGTAGGTTTGTCGGTATCAAAATACTGATTAAAGGCATAAACATTATTGGCCTGTCTTTTTGTAGCAATACCAAATCCCGATAACCAATGCTGGATGGCATCTGCGGTTCTATTCTCCTCACCGGAAAACGAGGGTATGGAAATCAAGTCCTTAAGCAAATCGATAGCTTGTTGTGTGACTGTTTTTTGATTCGGGTTCATAGGGTCAATCGTGTATATTTTAACGGGATACGGGACAACATGGTTTCATTGCCAATATTGACCTGCCGAACATTATGGTGCAAGGCGTAAAACCCATTGTGCATTTTTGGTAGCATTCCATCTGAAATGACTTTTTTTTCTAAAAGTTGTTCGTATTTTTTTGAATTGATGTGTTCAATTACCGAATCTTCGTCGGAAACGTTGCGAAGTACGCCGGGTTTCTCAAAACAATAAAATAAGGTGGTTTCGTAAATAGGGGCAAGTCCTGCCGCCAGTTCGGCTGCAATCGTATCAGCGTTGGTATTGAAAAGTTGTCCTTTTCCATCATGGGTCAAGGCGCAAAAAATCGGTGTGAAACCAGCTTCTAAAAGTTGGGCAATGTGTTTTTTGTTAACTGTATCCACGTCGCCTACGTAACCAAAATCAACTTCTTTTATAGGTCTTCTGTGTGCCAAAATAGTATTGGCATCCGCACCGCTCATGCCGATGGCATTGGTTCCTAATCCTTGTAATTGTGCAACGAGGGTCTTGTTTATGAGTCCACCGTACACCATAACGGCCACTTCCAAACTCTTTGCATCGGTAATACGCCTACCTTGGATGATTTTTGACTCGATTCCGAGAAGATGGCTAATTTCAGTAGCTTTTTTACCACCACCATGGACAAGAATCTTATGGCCTTCCACTTTGGAGAATAGCTCCAAAGCGTAGGTCAAAGCCTCTTGGTTCCCGATTAGGTTACCGCCAATTTTTACTATGGATAATTTCGATTTCACAGTTCCTCCAGTAATTTTTTTAGTACAATCTGCGCTGAAAAGGTCCGGTTTTTGGCTTGCTCTACGACCAAACTTTGAGTTCCGTCCAAAACCACATCTTCCACCACTACATTTCTTCGTACGGGAAGGCAGTGCATGAACTTTGCATTTCCCAACTTCTCCGAGGTCATCATCCAGTTTGCATCTTTACTCAATATCTGCCCGTAATGTGTATAGGAGCTCCAGTTCTTTACATAGATAAAATCGGCATTTTCCAGCGCTTTTTCTTGGTCGTACGCCACAGGACATCCTTCTGTAATCTCTGGATTGAGCTCATAACCTTCGGGATGCGTAATGCTAAAATCAACCTCTTGTCTTTTTATCATTCGGACGAAGGAGTTGGCCACGGCATGCGGCAAGGCTTTGGGATGGGGTGCCCAGGACAAAACTACTTTTGGTTTGGCTGTGATTTTATTTTCCGCTAGGGTAATGGCGTCGGCCAAAGCCTGCAGGGGATGTGCAGTGGAACTTTCCATATTAACCACAGGAACAGAGGCAAACTGGGTGAAGCCCATCAAGACTTCTTCTGCTTCGTCCTTACTTTTGTCTTTGAGTCCAGCAAACGCTCTAATGGCGACCATATCGCAGTACTGGGATACCACTTGGGCCGCTTCGCGGATATGTTCCGAAGTTCCCTGATCCATTATCAGGCCATCTTCATATTCTAGGGACCAACCCTCATTTCCAAAATTCATGACCATTACTTCCATACCCAAATGTATTGCGGCTTTTTGGGTGCTCAATCGGGTACGTAGGCTGTTGTTGAAGAAAAGTAGGCAAATTGTCTTGCCCCGTCCCAAGTTTTTGAACTGATAAGGATCCTGTTTTAAAGCAATGGCTTCTGCTACCCATTGGGGCAGGGAATCAATATCCTTTACCGTGAGAAAATGTTTCATGAAAGTTCCCGGTTTAGCGCCTGAAAAAAAAGATTGATATGTTTTTCCGAAATGTTCAAGGCCGGCAAGATGCGCAATACCTTTTTGTTTTTGGATCCCCCCGTAAAAAAATGTTGGTTGTGGATCATACGTTTGCGGAGGTCCGCTACTTCAAAATCAAACTCCAATCCCAGCATAAGCCCTCTCCCTTTGATTCTTTTAACTAAAGGAAGCTTTAAAGCTTCCTGTTTAAAATAAGTTCCTAAGTTATGGGCATTTTCAATTAGCTTCTCTTTTTCCAGAATCTCTAGAACCGCAAGGGTAGCTGCACAAGCCAGATGATTGCCCCCAAAAGTGGTGCCCAAGAGTCCATGGGAGGCTTTGATGGACTTATGGATAAGAATTCCCCCAACAGGAAAACCATTCCCCATGCCTTTGGCAATGGAAATGATATCTGGCCGGACATCATGATGTTGAAAGGCAAAAAATGCGCCGCTACGCCCAAAACCGGATTGAACCTCATCCGCAATTAGGACTACTCCTTGTTCTCGACATTTTTTTTCAACAAACTGATAAAAATCCGTTGTGGGTTCGTCCAACCCTCCTACACCTTGAATCGCTTCCAGAATCACGGTACAATAATCATCCTCTTTTAATGCTCCTTCAAAGGCTTCAAAATCATTGAGAGGTAAAAAAGTGACCTGTTGTTGTTTGTTGATAGGGGCATTGATGGCGGGATTGTCCGTAGTGGCCACTGCTGCCGAGGTTCGACCGTGAAAGCCATTGCTAAAGGCGATCACTTTGGATTTTCCGGTATGGAACGAAGCCAATTTCAAGGCATTTTCATTGGCTTCAGCACCAGAATTACAAAGAAACAAATTGTAGTCTTCGCAGTTGGAAAGTCGACCCAAATGCTTCGCCAATTGGTATTGTATCGGATTTTGAATGGAATTGCTATAAAATCCGATTTTTTCCAATTGTTCCTTGATTCGTTTTACATAGTGCGGGTGGGAATGTCCTATGGAGATTACGGCATGTCCGCCGTAAAAATCAAAATAGGTTTCCCCTTTGTCGTCGGTTACCTCAATGCCCTTGGCAGAAACCGGGGTAACATCATATAAAGGGTATACATCAAATAACTCCATGTTTTTCTTTTTTTGTCATTTCGAATCTGCCATAGACAGCGGGAAATCTGTGTTGAGATATCTCAGGCTCGTTGGATATGACATTTCAATCATCCTTTTCTAATTTGACCTATTTTTTCGAAAGAGGTAACAATCCCACGAATCAGCGAGGAACTAAGTCCCTGGTGCTCCATTTCATTTAATCCTTCAATAGTGCATCCTTTGGGAGTGGTCACTCTATCAATTTCTTCTTCGGGGTGTGTTTTAGAATCAATGAGTAGATTCGCGGCCCCATTACAGGTATGCATCGCCAACTCCTGTGCTTCTTGGGCATCAAACCCCAATTGGATAGCGCCTTGCGTTGTGGCACGAATCAAACGCATCCAAAACGCGATGCCGCTAGCACAGATAACCGTAGCGGCTTGCATTTGCTCCTCGGGAATTTCCAGGGAATGTCCCATTCGGTTGAAAATGGCTTTTGCCAAGTCAATTCGTTTTTTGCCCAGTTCATTGCTGCAGATACAGGTCATTGAATATCCGACTGAAATAGCGGTATTGGGCATACTTCGAATAATGTATTTGTCCGCTCCAAGGATTTCTTCCATCTTGGAAATGCTGAATCCCGTAATGGTACTGATGACCACGTGTTTTTCGGTAAGGTGGCCTTTGACCTCTTCCAGAATCCTTTCGAAATGACCGGGCTGTACTGCGAAAATCAGGATATCGGAATGTTTGACCGCTTCCTGGTTGTTGGAAGTCACGGTAACGTTCCCATATTTTTCAAAGTTTTTGATTTCGTCCAAATTCCTTTTGGTCAAGTACATGGTCGTGGCGCCATTGCTGTGCAACACCCCCTTCGCTATGGATAAGCCTAAATTTCCTGCTCCTATGATCGCTATTTTCATAATTTCTTTTTGTTATCTCGTGCACCGTCGAGAGATACGTGATTTACTTTTTGGTCCCAACACGAATTGACCCGTACTTTTAAAAGACTCCTGCTTTAAGTTGTAGCCCTTCCCCTTCTTTCAGTCCAAACATCAAATTCATATTTTGTACAGCTTGCCCAGAAGCGCCTTTGAGCAAATTATCCAAGGCAGAGGTAACCAGCAAAACGTCGTCATGTTTGTGTAGGTGTATGTGACATTGATTGGTATTTACTACTTGTTTTAAATGAATGGGTTCTTCCGATAAGTGCGTAAACTTTGCATCGCGATAAAAGTCTTCGAACAAAACCTTAGCAGAGTTGATGTCGTCTTGATAAGTGGTATAGGCCGTGGCCAAAATTCCTCGGGTAAAGTTCCCCCGATTGGGTAAAAACCGTACTTTTCCGATTTTCTTGCCAAAGGATATTAAACTTTCTCCCACCTCTCCCAGATGTTGATGCGTAAAAGGTTTGTACCAAGAAATATTATTATTTCTCCAGCTAAAATGTGAAGTTTCCGATAGACCAACCCCAGCTCCGGTACTTCCCGTTGTGGCGTTGACATGGACTTCTTGTCCCAAAAGCCCTGCCTTTGCCAAAGGCAATAAGGCTAACTGGATGGCAGTGGCGAAACAACCTGGATTTGCTATGTTTTTTGCCTTAGTAATCGCTTGTTTATCCAATTCCGGAAGCCCATAGATAAATTGCTTTCCATGAAAATGGGAATCTTCGTTCAATCGGAACTCATTGCTGAGGTCTATGATTTTAGTATTATCACCAAACATAAATTCTGTTAAAAAACGAGCAGAATTTCCGTGTCCCAGGCATAAAAAAACAACATCTACCTTGAGATTCGGAGTACTTGCGAATTTTAGATCGGTTAACCCCAAAAGGTCTGGATGTGCATTTGAAATGGGTTTTCCAGCACGTGTTGTACTGAAAACGAAATCGATGTCCACTTCAGGATGGTTGAGCAATATTCGAAGGAGTTCACCTCCTGTATATCCAGAACCACCAACTATTCCTGCCTTAATCATAATTTTTTGTTGACGTAATTTGCTATTTTTCCTGGATTGGACAGGATTTTAATAAATCCTTTGGCATCATCTGCTGTCCAGCCTTTGTTCATTTCCCCATAGCTCCCAAAGGAAGCATTCATTAGGTCATGAGGAGAATGGACTCCGTTGAGTTCAAATCGATAAGGATGTAATGTAAGCAAAACATCCCCTGATACGTTTTTTTGGGTATCTGTCAAAAACGCTTCAATGTTTCGCATAACGTCATCCAGATAATTTCCTTCATGCAGGAGCATGCCGTAAAAATTCCCCAATTGTTCTTTTTGATATTGTTGCCATTTGCTCAAGGTATGCTTTTCAAGGAGGTGATGTGCTTTTATGATAATCAAAGGTGCTGCTGCTTCAAATCCCACCCTTCCTTTGATGCCGATAATGGTATCTCCCACATGGATATCCCTCCCAATTGCGTATTTGGAGGCCATGTTTGAAAGCTTTTCAATATTTTCAACGGGACTTGATTTTTCTCCATCCAAGCCAACCAATTCACCTTGGTAGAACGTTAGTTTCAATTCCTTGGGAATTTCCTTTTCCAACGGACTGGGGTAAGCGGTATCCGGCAATGAAAGATGGGAGGTCAGGGTTTCATCACCACCTACCGATGTGCCCCAGAGTCCTTTATTGATAGAATATTTGGCTTTTTCCCAAGCGTAGTCCACCCCATTTTGTTGAAGATATTCGATTTCTGCTTCTCTGGACAACCTTTTGTCCCGAATGGGGGTGATAATCTCAATTTCTGGGGCAATTATTTGGAAAATCATGTCGAAACGGACTTGATCATTACCTGCACCCGTACTCCCATGTGCGATATACCCGGCGCCTACGTTGCGAGCGTAGTTGACAATTTCAAGGGCTTGCACAATACGTTCGGCACTTACAGAGAGCGGATAGGTATTGTTCCTCAACACATTGCCAAAAATGAGATACTTTACCACTTTCTCATAGAAATTGGAAATGGCGTCAATGGAAGTATAGGAGGCGGCACCAAGTTGTATGGCCTTTTCCTGAATTTCCTGGATCTCATCTTTTGAAAACCCACCGGTATTGACACTTACGGCGTGTACTTCAAAGTTTTCGTCATGGGAAAGATATTTGGCACAGTACGAGGTGTCCAATCCACCACTATAGGCCAATACTAATTTTTTCATTTGATTTTCTTTTTAAGGAAAAGATTTTGCTTTATGTTTTTTAATCTTTGAAAAGCTTTTCCATTTACTTTTTGTGTTGCGTTGGTTTTGTCATTGGGATCGTGCAGCATTCCGGTACACAAGCACATTTTGCGTTCGGTTCTTGTGAGAATATCAAAATTTTTGCAGGTTTGGCATCCTTTCCAAAAATCAGGGTCATCCGTCAGTTCTGAGAAAGTAACGGGTTTATATCCCAGTTCATAGTTCATTTTCATTACTGCCAGTCCTGTGGTTATCCCAAATATTTTGGCATTGGGAAATTTCTTTTTGGACAACTCAAATACCGCTTTTTTGATTTTTTTGGCCAATCCTTGGTTCCTATAATCTGGATGTACGATAAGTCCTGAGTTGGCCACAAAGTTTTTGTTCCCCCATACCTCGATGTAGCAGAAACCAGCAAAATTTTCACCATCCAAAGCGATAATTGCATTTCCGTTGTTCAGCCGTTGCAGAATGTATTCGGGAGAACGTTGCGCAATGCCCGTACCTCTGACCTTAGCGGACTCGGAAATGGTATCGCTTATGATTTGAGCGTATTTGAAATGTGATTCGTTAGCAATTACAATTTTCATTGCTAATGGACTTAAAACTTAAAATAAAATGGAATATTTGATGGTTTATGCGGAAATGGACTCACCTATTTCCATGACTGATATGCACCCTTACGGGCGACGGCGGAAAGGGAATGGGCGTACTGGAACAGTAGCACTCTCAAAAAGAAATATGTAGTTTAGTTCATTCATTCTTAAGTTAAAAGTACAAATTAATTCCAATACCCCTAATTTCCAGATATTTTTTTGAAGAAACCTAAAGTTTTGACGGAGTTATTGGTCAATTCATAAATCAAAAGTGCAAAGACCGTTAAATATTCAATGCCCAAGAGCCATGGGTTTTCCGTATATTCCGAATTGGAATAGGCCCAATAACTTAAAATCACTACCAAAGTCCAAAGAATTGGAAACTTATATTTCGTGAATATACTGAGCGTCAACAAAAAAATGATATACCATGGATGAACGGTACTGGATAAGGCCAAATAGGTGAAGAGTGTCCAAAGCATGGAACCCATTAAAGTTTTGAAATTTTCATTCTTTCTGGAGAAGGTCAAAACAAGCGTGAAACCGATGACCGTAATGGCCATAAGTTTACCATAAGATTTGATCAATAGCCAAGGTTTGGCTTCAAAAAAGTGAAGCCCGATGTACTTTATCAGGTTATATATCCCTGCGTTGAATTCAAAGTTAGAGAACCACAGGCCCACCGTTTCTGAATAATTATTGATAAACATCTGAGAATAAAAGGGGATGAGCAAAAGCATGCAAACACCAAAAATCAATACGTAAAAACCGATACTCTTTTTAAGCCCTAAATATCTCAGGAACAAGGGTAAAAAAAGAATGGGGACCAATTTGGTCATGACGGACAGGGCATATACCGGTGCTGCGGCTATCCACTTAGTTTCGAACAACAGATAGAGGGCCCAGACGAAGAAAAAGAGCATGACCCCCTCAAAGTGAAGATTGGCCGTAAGTTCCAAAATGACCAAAGGATTCAGAAAGTACCAGAACATGTAATTTGAATTACTTTTGAACAGCTTCAGCAGTTTGCTTCCAAAATAGAGAATGCCCACATCTGCCAAAATGATTTGGACCCGAAGCACAAGGATACTCCCCAAAATACTTTTTCCTCCAATAAATGCTGCAATGGCGAATGTAATTTGATTGAAAGGGGGGTAGTTGCTGAAGTGCTGAGCGCTCAGTTCTCCCATTCCAGAGTACAGGATTTTATGGTTGGGAATAGGTATTTGTGACCATTCTAGAATCTGTTCGGGTGTATGGAGATAGGGATTAATGCCATTTTTTACAAGCTGTCCGTCCCAGATAAAGCGATAAAAGTCTTGCGACAAATTGGGTTCAACAAAGAACAAGACCAGTCGAAACAGCAAACCGCAGCATAGCAGGAACTTGAAATTCTGTGGTTCAAGCTGAATCAGTTTAACGTGAAAAACAAAAAGCGCCAAATACAGTAAAAGTAGTTTACCGAAGTCCGTCCGTTCCAGGTCATATCCGAACACCAGGTAAAAACCGATACTTATCACCGCCAACAGCAAAGGCACTTTGTGCAGCATGAGGTACTTGAAAAATCCAGTTGGCATTGATGGTAAGCTTATCGCTCACTAAAATAGGCCTTTAAAATGATTTTAGACCGAAGCATTTGCCGGTATCCAGTCGTGAAAACGGTAATTTCTCCATTGGATTTACTTTCATTTTTTTTACGTTTATTCGTAACATTCTAGACAAATCAACGTCATTTAGCATGTCAATTCGATTGTTCCATGGTTTACAAACCTCGACTTACAGAAGTACAAAAGCACATTGACCATTATTGGTTACTCAGCGCGAAAGACTTTTCGGTTTTGAACGGGATGCAAATGTATGCTTATCCGGGTATAACGCCTGATATGATCATAGTGCTAGAGGGATATTATTCCCTTTCGTATCAGGGTAAGAAATTAAGGTCCAACCAAAGTCTTCTCTTTAGTTTTATCCACGAAAAGGTTTACGTTGATTTTTCAGCCCTGAAGCGTTGCATTGTGGTCAAATTCAAATCTAGGGGAGTTTCTTCATTAAAACCATTTGTTCGTGCGGACGTTGACACCATTATGAGAAACCCGATGGCCTTCGCCGAAGATGCCTTTGGCGCGGAAATACAAGGGCTGAACAACTACCTGAAAAAGTGTGGTACTGCGCTGATGGTTCCCGAATTGGATTACTGGTTCGCGCAGCGTTATCAAAAGGCAGATGAGGGTTTTATGGTTGAAATGTCCCAGGAAGTAAGCCAAGACTGTAATTTAGGGGTTATCATGCAGACCACTGGGTATTCCTACTCAACCTTGGAACGGTATTTTAAAAAGGAAACCGGATTGCCCCCCAAAACGTTTCAAACCCTGCAACGTTTCAAAAAAGTGCTCCGAGAGCTTTCCACCACAAAAAACCAGGATTGGCAGGATTATGTTTTACGGCATGGTTATCATGACCAGAGCCATTTTATCAAAGAAATGAAAAGATTTACAGGACATACCCCATCTGCCTTGGTGCAGATTCCAAGCTTTATAAAATTACGGCCCGATTATTTTTGACGAATTTTTACAATGTAGCATCGTTTCAAATACCAATCTTTGTCCAAAACGTACATCATGAAATACAGTTTGACTGCCTTGGCATTTACCGTCATGGCCTTTTCGTCCTTAGAAAGTATAGCCCAGGTCAAAGGTCACAATACCGTTTTACAGAAGATTTTGGACAAAGCCTGTACCAAAAAGAATAACACTGTTGTTGGAATTTCATTAAGCGTAAAGTCACCTGAACTTGGAATGGACTTTAAAGGAAGTTGTGGTTATGATGGGATACATAAAACAACACCCGTACATGTGGAGCAACCTTTTCGAATTGCAAGTTTGACCAAGGTGTTTGTTGCCTCTGCAATTTTGAGGCTCCACGAACAACAGCTCATTTCAATCGAGGACCCGATTACAAAATACGTTTCCGATGCGCATATCAAATTGCTACGGGATGGAGGTTATGTCCCGGAAGATATTACTGTACGCCACTGTTTAAATCATACGAGTGGACTTTATGATTATGCCTTAGGGGGGGAAGAATATATTGCTGAGGCCAAAAAAGATGAAAAGAAACGATGGACGCGCACTGAACAAATTAAGTTTGCCATGGATAACGGAAAGCCCCATGCTCCTCCAGGACAGGAAGAGCATTACAGCGACACAGGATACATTCTTTTGGGTGAAATTTTAGAACGGCAGACCCATTCAGGTCTTGCTGAAAGTCTGAGAACCCTCTTGAAGTTCGATGCATTGGGGATGTCTTCTACGTATTTAGAGAGCTTGGAAGCACGGCCGGAAGGACTATTGCCCAATGTAAAACGATATATGGGCGAACTGGATGCATCCAATTGGGATAACTCCGTTGATCTTTATGGAGGGGGTGGCTTGGTATCGACCTCGGAAGATTTGACGCTATTTCTTCAGGCATTGTTCAATGGTAAAATATTTGAAAAGGACGATACGCTGGATATCATGTTGTTGAAAAAAGACTACTCGCCCGAGGGGGATGTGCTCCCGAATCAGCGACTTGGATTTACCAGTATCATTGGGGAGAAAACGGGTTTAACAGTGTACCTGCATACCGGTTTTTGGGGTACAGTTTTTATACATCTACCCAAATACAACTGTAGTCTAGCGATGAACTATACGTATGATGGCGATAGTGAAGCGCTACAACAAACTATAGATTATGTTTTGGAACAGGGTAAAAAAGAGATGGGGAAATAACTCCCTTTTTTACAAGAAAGCGTTCTGCTTTGATCAACGCTAAAGTTGAAATGCTAATGTTGAAACGAAACAAGTACTTTGCAAAGTCCAACACAAAGTACTTGTTGTTTTTTTATACTTACTGAATACCGACAAGGATTTCAGCTACGCCGTTTGTTGGATCAGTTGCCCTATCGTCATAGATTTCCATGTCTGTAGCATAGGTTCTATTTAAGTCCATGGCCCATATCTGCATCCATGTATTGATTACGGCATCTTTGGTAAGGTCACCTTTCGCGATAAATTGGGAATAGTTGGATTCGGGGATGATTTTTACGGTCATATCTTCTGGAATGTTATCCAAACTGGATACATTACAACCAATGACCAAGGTGTATGGTTGGGTGTGGTCCCCTTCGTAATCCGTGTAGATGGCATAAACGGTGTTGTCCACTTTGTGGGGGATTCGGCCTAAGATATTTTCTGCCCTAAACCTTCCCCATAATTGGGGGATATCCGTATCTCCTTTCCCAGGTTCGTTCGAGGTTCTTATGGCGATTCCCACGATGGTCAATGCCTCTTTCTTTGTGTTCGTCATGATGCTAGAGTTTAAGATTGGCACAAAAATATCGGCATTAAATGACAAGGGTATGTCAGGGGTGGTTTGGTTTTCTTTCAATTTTCATGGTATCATTTTGGCCCGGACTTTCTCACTGAAATTGCTAACTTCCCTGACCTTATTCGGTATTTTATCTAATTATGGCGTATCGACCTCATCGGCACTTTTAAAAAGGAATTGAAGGCATTAGCAATAGCATCCAAATCCAATACTTTATGGGCTACATTGTTCGAAGCTGATTCGAGCGATAGTGTTCTTATTATAGCCTCGGCAACTGGGGTGAAGCAAGAATATTACAAGAAATTTGCCCGGTTTATCGCCAATAATGGAGTTACGGTTATCACCTTTGACTATTCTGGTATCGGTCGTTCATTAGAAAAACCAATTAAAGAGCTAAAAACCAATGCCGCAGATTGGGGTCAAAATGATTTAGAACATGTACTTCAATTTGTTGTAGGTAATTATCCTAAATCAAAAAAAGTTCTTCTTGGGCACAGTATTGGCGGTCAACTGATAGGGCTTGCGAAATCATCTAAAAAATTGGATAAAATAGTCTTAGTTGCGGCACAATCTGGATATTGGAAATATTGGAAGGGAATCGGTAGATTAAAAATGGGGTTTAATTGGTACATTCTCTTTCCCATAATGCTACGGCTTTTTGGATATTTGAATTCCAAGAAAATAAGTGGTATGGAAAACCTTCCGAAGAATGTGGCCAATCAGTGGCGAAATTGGGGTAAGCGCCAAGAGTATATTTTAAGCGATAAGTCCATAGGAAAAACGTATTATCATCAAATAAAGGTAAATCTTACTGCATTTAGCATTGACGACGATGAGTTTGCCCCAAAAGAAGCGGTTCAATGGATGACGAAACAATATAAAAATGCCATTAAGAAATCAATTCATTTGAAGCCCAGTGATCTGAACACAAAAAGAATCGGACATTTTGGAATATTTAAAGAAAAGTTTCGCAATACCATATGGTTACAGATTTTGGAAGAAATAAAATAGCAAACTATCAATAGAAGAAGCTTAGGGTTTGCCTTTATTCCTATCCATGAAATTCCCCAATATCCGTTTAGGATTAATGATTCTATCTACATCGATAAAAGGCGATAATACAATTCTCAAGTTCATTAAAACTTTTGGTAAGCAAATGGCTTAACTTTACGACTAAACAGTGAAAAAGAAAGAACAATGAGATTGACACTTATTCTAATTCTTGGTCTTGCGTATTTCAATGCGTCCTGCCAGGCCAAGTCCAGCACAAAACAGGAACAGCAGCTGTATCCCATTCAAAAATCGGATGAAGAATGGAAGAAGATGCTCTCGGACAAGCAATTTTATGTGCTTCGCCAACAGGGCACTGAGTATGCGTTTACCGGAGAATATTGGGATAATAAAGAAAGAGGAATTTATTACTCTGCGGCCACAGGTCAACCTTTGTTCAGCTCTGAGCATAAATTCAAATCAGGCACGGGATGGCCTAGCTTTTATATGCCCATCGAAGAAAATGCGGTCAAAGAACTTGTCGACAGAAGTCATGGCATGGTTCGCACGGAAGTAGTCGACAGTGGAAGCGGTTCACATCTCGGTCATGTTTTTAATGATGGTCCAGCACCAACAGGATTGCGGTATTGCATGAACTCTGCTTCTTTACTATTTGTAGCAGAAGGGGAGGAATTACCGGCAATCGTAAAGGAATGGAAGGATAAACACAACAAATAACCTTCGTTACATTTAGCTGTCGATAAAATCACCGTAGTGAAGTTGGAGCATTTTTGGCCTGACCAATAGGTACATTACAGCTCCTTAGGTATTTTTTGAATCCGAATACTCGGCATTGTACCTTTCATACGATTTATAGTACTCCTCCAAGGTCATGTTATGGGATTCAAAGACTTCGTAGGTGTTGGTAATTTTTTGAATCAAGTCGATTCGAAATACCCGAAACGCCTTTCTTAGGCGGCAATAGGCAATGAGCAACCATTTTTCTTGGGTACTGTAGAGCGCAAAAGGTTCTATGTCTCGATTGGTGGACGTATTCTTCAAAGAGCGGTAATCGATATGCAATACCTGAAAGTTGGTCAAGGCCGATTGAATACGCATGAGATGATCGCTGGTCCGTTGGTGCAAATAATTATCCGTAAAATAAATACGATCTTTGAGTAGACTGGCCTTGTCTTTTTGAGGACCTTTTAATAGAGCTTTAATCTTTAAAATGGCTTCGGTGTAATATTGTACAAACGAAGCATCTTTATTTTTGATTACCAGTTGTTCAGCGGTAATCAAAGCATTGGCCTCGTCCTCGGTGAACATGACGGGGGGGAGCTGATAGCCTTCCATCATGGAATATCCCCTCCCTTCTTCCGTTACAATGGGAACGCCAGACTTTTCCAAGGTCCGGATATCGCGGTATATGGTCCGGATACTTACGTTATGCTTTTCAGACAACATTTTTGCGGTAACCAGCCTAGAGGATTGAAGTTGGGTCAAAATAGCTGTAAGTCTGGAGAGCCTGGGTTTTTGTTCCATTCCATTTATGGGAATTACATCATTTTTTGTAAATGTAGTTATTTCGATTTTTGGAATATGCTGGGAACACCACTGAGGTGATACAAGCTTAAAGTAACAGAAAACAAGGAAAGTAGGGTAAAACCCCAAAATCGACCCAGACAGGATGCAAAAGAGGAGTTATGCCTTAGAAGTGAGCGATTTGAAGAAAACAAATCCAAAACCTAGGAACAACATCAAATGAAAGGGAAACAGTCCGAAATCATTTAAGGGCACGGCACTGTACATACCAAATAGGAAATAAATCATCAAAGCGAACTCAATGACCATATTCGGGGAGAGTTTTTTTGCTAAGTATTTGTTGCCCTTCCAACTATCGGTGAGACTGTTGATATTGAATTTCGGAGTTCGAACAAACTCGCTGCGTTTACCCATATGACCTTCTAAAACGGCAATGGAGTTGTGCAAGGAAAACCCTAAAGCGACAGAGAAAAAAGTAAAGAACAATTTAATGTAGTCCACAAAATTATCAAAACTACTGCCTTGTATACTTTTATACGTGAACCAATAACAAATAAATAGGATAATTGTGCTTATGATAAAGAAACTGGTCACTTGAAAGATCCAGCCCAAATGCCCATACGTGTTCTTGATGTACAACATGGGGATACTCAACAAAGCAACGATAAATACGCATAAGAACATGGAGCTGTTCAATAAGTGCATCACCCCATGAAATTTGGTTCGGAAGGGAATATTTTTAGCGGTAATGACACTCCATACCGTTTTTCGGAAATTTTCCGCACCACCTTTGTTCCAACGGAATTGTTGGGAACGCGCAGCGCTGATGACCACGGGAAGCTCTGCTGGAGTTTCAACATCTTCCAAATATTTGAACTTCCAATTTTTTAGTTGTGCTCTGTAGCTCAAATCTAAATCTTCGGTCAGGGTATCACCTTCCCAATTACCGGCATCCAGAATGCACTCTTTTCGCCAAATACCGGCGGTACCATTAAAATTGATGAAATGTCCTTTGGAATTTCTACCCACTTGCTCCAAGGTAAAGTGGGCATCCAGAGCAAATGCTTGGATTCTTGTCAGTGTAGAATAATCCCGATTAATATGCCCCCATCGCGTTTGGACCACGCCAATTTCCTCATCCTTAAAATAGGGGACCGTTTTCTTTAGCCAATCACTTTCCGGGAGGAAATCTGCATCAAAAATGGCAACATATTCTCCTTTTGCAATTTCCAGGCCCTCTTTTAAAGCCCCTGCTTTAAAACCTTGGCGGTTCTCCCTTCGTATGTGGTGTATGTCCAGACCAGACCGTTGAAGCGACTCTATTTGCTTGGCAGTGTCCTGAACGGAAGCATCCGTGGAATCATCCAAAACCTGTATTTCCAGTTTACTTTTGGGGTATTCTATTTTCGCAATATTGTCCAAAAGGCGTTCCATAACGTACTCCTCATTGTAGATGGGAAGTTGTATGGTGACAAACGGAATTTCCTTCGGGTCCAGCAGGTTGAACTTCGGCGCTTCATCATTTTGTCTCTTTTGGGTCAAGTAGTTTATCAAGAGATTCAACTGGGAGAGGCTGTAGAAAAAAATCAATATCAGCGCTGTACTGTAAATGGCAATGATGATGAAAGCAATTGTTAGTCCCATTATCTCAAACTGTATTTAAAGATCCAACCCAAAATTTTTATGCCAGCAAATATAGTACCTTTTACGGTTCCTGAAACTTTTGACACTCCAATTCTTTGTTTATAACGTACTGGTACTTCGATATATGACATTTTTTGCTTTAAAATTTTCAGTTGCATTTCCACGGTCCAGCCATAGGTCTTGTCCTGCATGTCCAATGCTTTGAGCTTTTCGTACTTAATGGCCCTAAATGGTCCTAAATCCGTAAATTTTGCCCTGAAAAATAAACGCATCAAGAAAGTGGCCAGTTGGTTGCCAAAAACCTGTTGTGGGGTCATGGAACCTGGTTCGCGAAGTGCTTTTTTTCGCGCACCGACCACAAAATCGATGTTTTTCTCCAGTATGGGGGCCACTATTTTATCCAGTTCCTCTGGATAATCTGAATAATCCCCGTCCATAAATACGATGATATCCGGCTTTTTGGATTGTTGGTCCACATATTCCATACCTTTTAAACAGGCAAATCCATACCCTTTTCTACCTTCGGAAAGAACTGTGGCACCTGACCGTTTTGCTTTTTTTGCAGTATCGTCTTTAGAGCCATTATCTACAACGATGACCTCGGAAGCGGAGTTTGGGATTTCTGCAATGACCTGAGCAATGGAATCCCCTTCGTCAATGGCGGGGATGATCACCTTTATATCTGCCATTTATTTTAAGTCGGAAAGTTTGTTTTCTTTCTTGAAGCTACGGAAATCATACCATTCCTTTATTTTTTTTCCGTTGCTATATTTCTGGGCTGATTTTAGCTTCTCATTTTTGTATTTGAGACAATATCCATTTTTGATTCCCTTTTGCAATTGGCATTTATGGTTGATTTTTCCATTTTCATCATAAAACAACCACCACTTCACCATGTTTCCTTTTACATAATGGCCTTCCATATCAAGTTTTCCGTCTTTTGTATAAAAATACCAATATCCCACTTTCTGATTGTTCCTAAAATGACCTTGTTCCATGATTTTCCCGTTCGGAAAGTAAAATTTCCAAAAATTCTCTTTGGAACTTCCCTTTTTCCAGCCTTGAGCTTTAATCTGACCATTTTCATGATACTCGCGATGGTACTCTTTCTTTAGGGAAACAGGCGAAGCAAGAAAAACGAAAACCAGTAAAACCCGAATCATTTTATTTTGAATTCACTAATTTCATTAAATCGACATCGTTCCCCAACAGCACTTGATTGCTATCAATTCTACCTTTTAAAGGACCATTTTCGAGTTTTAGAACTCCTCTGGGACATACAGCGGAACATATTCCGCAACCCACGCAACTGGAACGTACAATGTTCTCTCCTTTTTGTGCATAGGCACGTACATCGATACCCATTTCGCAATAGGTAGAGCAATTCCCGCAAGAGATACATTGACCGCCATTTGTTGTAATCCGAAATTTGGAGAAAAGGCGTTGTTGGAAACCTAAAATAGCTGCCATTGGGCATCCAAAACGGCACCACGGACGATTTCCTAAAATAGGGTAGAATCCGGTTCCGATTACTCCCGAAAATATGCTACCGATCAAAAAGGAATAGGTTTTGCGAAGCGTACCGGATTTGAAAAGAAACACATGACCATCATTGCTGAAAAAATGAAAGGCAATCAAAGCCATGATAATTATAAAGTACCCTATGGCCCCAAATTTCGCATCTTTTTTGAACTCATCCCTTTTAAATAGCATCACCAATGCGAAGATGGTGGTCAGCAGTACGGCAACCCCAATCAGAAATGTGGTTTTGGTAAGCCAATATTTACTAGAATCATTACCGAGATAAGAGTAGATTACCGCTGTGGTCATAAGGGTGACAAAAACAACGACACTGTGGATGACCCAACGCTCAATCTTCCATGCTCGTAACGATTTATCGCTCAGCTGCCTAAAAGGGTCTCCCACGGTTTCAGCAAGTGCCCCACAACCGCATACCCATGAACAGTACCATCGTTTACCATATTTGTAGGTGAGTATGGGCGATATCACAAAAATTAGGAGAATCGAGAAAATCAACATGGCAAAGCCGATGTTACCGGAACTTAAAAAGCCTTTAATGCGATAACTTTCAAAATTATAATAGTTCAATGGCCACATCAACTTAAGGTCCAGGTAAGGAATATTACCACCGTCGACTACCTTATGCCCGTTCAAACGGGCCATGAATTCCGGAATCAAAAACGCGAAGGACAATTGAAAAAACATCACACTGAACGTTCTGATGCGCTCATACCGATTGTGGCGGTATTTCCAAAGAAATTTAATCCCAAAAGCCAGAATACCCACGGTGTAAAGCGTTCCATACACGAACCATTGGCTCGCTGGATTACCACTTAATATACGGCTCAGGGGGTCGAACAAAGCTATTATTCCTTTGTTGTCCCCATCCTTTACCAATCCCAAATACTCCGGGTAGAAATAAAGGACGATGTAAAAACCGGTAAGGGCAATGCCCACGATCCACCCCCAAAACCCAAGGCTTGAAACCGACTTGAACCAAACCCCGTCATTTTTAATGCCCGGATGTTTGTGCATATAGGCCTCCCAAGCAAACCAAACGGTGCCCGATACGATGCTCAACATGGCAACAGAAAACCAAAATGACTTGTTGGGGAAACTTAGGTTGAAAGCTGCCAACAAAACAATGGATAGGCCAAACATACCTATCAATACGGCCAATTTTTGTTTCCAACTCATGGTTACAGGGGGTTGGCCGGTAAGGGCCATGCTCCTGTCGTAGGTAGGTGGGTTGTCCAGTTCAACGTCAATAGAATTCATAATATTGGTATTGTTCGTGGTTAGACGAAAATTCTCTTCAAACTTTTCTTTTTGGGTCGAATTGATTTTCCGTTATCCAAATTGTATTTTGCCAGAATATCCTTTTCGTGATGTCTGTAGAATTCGGGATCAAAGTTGGCATCCGCTAGATGCTCCATTATGTGGTCTACGTTGCGTTCTTCGGTAAGCCATCTATCAAATACTTCATGGCGCATGCGAATACCGAAGGTGTTGATACCCAAAAACTGTTCTGACTCCTTGTGGAAAGCAACGGTTATGCAGATGTTTTCTGAAGGATGCCTCCAATGAAAATGTGCTTCATAGTCTTTTCTTCCTCTTTTGGAAAACACCCAGCCGTAGGTTTGGTACTCAATATCCAAAAACTTGGCCGAGTTGAACCAATGTCCTGGTTTATACTGTATTCTATTACCACAGACGGTCTGTGCCACCGTCTCTCCCATCATTCTGCCGGTGTACCATACTGCCTCGATAGGTCTTCTGTTGCCAATGCCCTCATGCTGTTCGGCGCAATCACCGATCGCGTAAATATCGGGGATATTGGTTTCCAAATATCGATTTACTTTAATACCTCTTCCCAATTCTATCCCAGAGTCCTTTAAAAAATCTATGTTTGGCGATACCCCTGCAGTTAAGCCGACGAGGTCACACGCAATTTCCTCTCCAGTTTCTTCAACGATTATGGATTTTGCCCGTCCATTTTCATCCGGAACAATTGCTTTCAGATTGGTGCCCAATCGCAAGTCGATATGATGGTCTAAAATATGTTCACTTATCATGGCAGATTCGCCATCAGGAAGCACTCCGTTCCAAAAGCTTTTCTCTCGCACCAAAAAAGTGACAGGAATATCCCGGGTGCGTAACATCTCCGCCATTTCAATCCCAATTAGTCCACCCCCGACGATGACCGCTCTTTTGCACACATTCTTATTTGGGGCATTTATTTCCATTAGGTCCAAATCCTGTTTCGAATACAATCCCTGAACCCCAGGCAAATCCTGACCGGGCCATCCAAATTTATTGGGTTTGGACCCAGTGGCCAAAATGAGTTTGTCATAGGCCAAGATTTCGGAACCGTCAAGTATGAGTTCTTTTTTGGACGTATCTACTTTGGATACGTAGGCTTTCACTAGTTCAATCCTGTTCTTTTTCCAAAACCAATTCTCGTACGGTTGGGTATGTTCAAACTTCATATGGCCCATGTAGACGTACATCAAGGCGGTTCTGGAGAAGAAATAATCGGTTTCCGCGGAAACTATAATGATTCTTTTGTCAGAAAGTTTCCGGATGTGTCTTGCGGCAGAAACACCGGCAATGCCATTACCTATGATGACTATGGTATCCATTTCACAATTCTTGGTTAGGGAATGTGTCGTTACTAAATATAAGAACTTATCATATACCATTTATTTAGAAAGATTATAAATTCCATTAAAAAAATTTATGGGGTTTGACGTAAAACCTATGAACTAATGAATTGATTATTAAAATCTTAAATTAATCTTAAAAGTTTAACATTTCTGTATGGTGGGAATTAAGGTGCCGACAGAAACAGCAGTTTTAATTAAGGAAAACCATACATGATGAAAGCACATAAAACACTCATCACTCTCTTTATCTTGACTTTTTTCCATTTGGGATTTGGTCAGGAGACCGAAGATTTTTTTAAGAAAGCAGAGACCTTCTTTTCCACTTATGTATCAGATGGAAGGGTAGCCTATGATGCCATTCAATCTAACCCTGCCTTGTTGGATGAGCTCTTGGAACTGGCCAGGTCTATACGTGTGTCCCAAAACGATACAAAAACCTACCAGGCTTTTTGGATCAATGGGTACAACCTATCGGTAATCAAGGGAATCGTTGAGAATTACCCCATTAAATCCCCATTGGATAAAGCCGGTTTCTTCGATAAGAAGACCTATGATATTGGCGGAACAAACACCACCTTGAACGATATCGAGAATAAACTACTGCGTGCGGTATTTCCGAAAGAATCCCGTTTCCATTTTGTCCTGGTATGCGCAGGTCTGGGATGTCCGCCAATAATTGATTCAGCCTATGTTCCGGCCAAGTTGGAAATGCAGTTACAGCAACAGACGGAGTTGGCCCTGAACAATCCCAATTTTATACAGGTGAAAGGTAAAAAAGTAAACCTTTCCCAGATTTTTGAATGGTACACCCAAGACTTCACCCAAGGTGGTAAAAGTTTAATTGAATACGTGAACCAATATCGCACTGAAAAGCTGGACCCAAAATCAAAAGTGGGCTACTACAGTTACGATTGGGCCTTGAATGAAACCAAATAAAGAATTTAAAAGCTAGTCAACAATTATGAAAACGACACTAAAAAATACGATTTGCTCTATTTTGCTTCTTTTTGTAGCAACCCTGATTTCTGCTCAAGATACTGACCAACAAGGGAGCAATATTCAGAACCTTACACCATCCAAACTTATTGGAAAAGGACAATGGGACATAAAATGGTTCAACAATATTTACACAGAAACTGAAGATACCTTTAACGGCGATATTCCCAGGAACACCTTTTTTACTTCTACCCTTGATGTTTTTACAGGGGTGGGCGAAAATCGAAGGGTAAATCTTGGCGTTCTTTTGGAATTTAGGTCAAATACCATAGGAGGCCGCGGAGTCTTTGATTTTTTATCCTTTGATGGGGAAGAAGGAACTGCCAGATCGGGTTTCACCTCGTTCGCACCGGCAATAAAATTTACCCCTTTTGCCAACGTTAACAATTTCTCGGTTCAAAGCGCATTTTTTATTCCTTTGGTGGACAATGAAACGGAAAACAATGTCTTTTTAGATCAAAATGGGTTTACTTGGCAAAATCGGTTTTTCTACGACTATTCATTTGCTCAAGGCAAATGGCAGTTGTTCACGGAATTGAACACCGAATTCAACTTCGGCAATGCAGAGGACAGTTTTGCCAATAATAGTATCCGCTTGATACCAGGAGCCTTTCTAAGTTACTTTCCCAGCTCTAAATTCACGGTTTTGGGTCTTTTGCAACACATTCAATTGGTAGATATTGGGGGTACTGAGTTTTCGCAAGACCTAACGGCCTATGGGGGTGGTGTAAAGTATCAATTGACCAAGGAATTGAACATTGAAGGATTGTACACCAACTTTTTCAGGGGGAACGATACAGGACTGGGACAAACTTTTAACATAGGTTTACGAGCAGTTTTCTAGCCTAAACGAGGCATAAAAGTCTAAATTAGAAGTCTTAATCAATCAAACTATGAAGAAATTAGGACTTCTTTTTTTGTGTTTGCTCCAGTTTTCCTGCAACAGCCAAAAAAAAGAAAAAATTAATGGGGTCAGTTTTGTAGGGTCACGGGAAAAAGTCGACCAAAACCATATAGACCCTGTTTTACAAGTTAATGCCAACTATGCTGCGGTGATGCCCTTTGGCTTTTCCAGAAGTCTGAGCTCCCCCAAAATCATTTTTGACACGGATAGACAATGGTATGGAGAGACAAAAAAAGGGGCGAAACAGTATATCGAAATGTTACAAAGTAACAATATCAAGGTTATGGTGAAACCCCAAATCTGGATTTGGAGGGGCGAGTTTACAGGAGATATGCAAATGCAATCTGATGAAGACTGGAAAACCCTGGAGAGTTCCTATGAAGATTTTATCCTGACCTATGCGGAACTAGCCCAGGAAACCAAGGCGGAAATCCTATGTATCGGCACAGAACTGGAAGAATTTGTAAAGAATCGCCCAGGGTTCTGGCAAAAGCTTATTGTGAAAATTAAAAAGATTTACACGGGCAAGCTGACCTACGCGGCAAACTGGGACGAATACTCCAGGACACCGTTTTGGAGCGAACTGGATTTTATTGGGGTAGATGCCTATTTTCCATTATCTGAAGAGAGATATCCCAGTTTGGAGGAACTTAAGTCCGGATGGCAGCCTTGGAAGGACAAACTCGCCGCGCTGTCCCTTAAAATGGATAAGCCGGTACTTTTTACCGAATTTGGCTACCGAAGTATGGACTACACTGCAAAAAAACCTTGGTTGGTGGATCGTAATGAAATGGATGTTAACCTAAAGGCCCAAGCTGATGCCACCCAGGCCCTGTTTGATGAATTTTGGAAAGAGACTTGGTTCGCCGGGGGTTTTATCTGGAAATGGTTCATACATCACGATAGGTCCGGCGGACCGGAAGACAATCGGTTTACGCCGCAGAACAAACCAGCCGAAAGGACCATACGAGACTTTTATACCAAAAGCCGATGAGCAACCCAAAAGCGATATTTTCCATACTCCTTCTGGTGTTTCTTTCATGCTCTTCGGATGATGGAGGCGCTACCATTTTGGAAGGTAGCCGTTTGGACGAGATGTTGGCCGAAAGGGAAGTAGTTTTGGCCAATGTGATCGCCTGTGCGGCGAGCAATGTAGATCCCACCAAAGTCAGTGTTTTTCTTTATCCAAGACCCAACGCATCTAATATTCGTTATTACGAAACGGTTTCCGCGGAAGACGACAAAGATGATTTTTCAAATTACAGTTTGCGCGAGCCCCCTCTTTTTGATGTTTTTAATGGTTTTTTGTTGCGGTATGAGGTTGAGCCGGAGCGGGAAAAGTGGGTCATCGTTACTTTTGAAGAAGGGGGGATGGTGCACGTTTCAAACCCCATACGGCTCAAACAGCTCTCCGGACCTACGGAATATCTATCTGATAATGTGATCGTAGATTTTTCAGAAGGAAATATGCCCCAGTTTACCTGGGTGGACGGCCAAATCACAGATTCCATAATTTATTTCCATGTGATATCAGATGCTGAAAATGAATTACTATCGGGTACCTACACTTTAGAAAGGCAATTCCAATATTATAAATTGGAGAATGTGGTACTCAATATCACAGAGGAAACCCCTCCGACATTAACTATGGATACCACCTACACTTTTACACTTTTGGCCGTTAGTGAGGACAATTGGGTGAATTTGTTCTCGGAAGTTCCATTTATAATTGAAAACTGAGGACTTTGACAACATTGATAATAAGGAATATGGATTTTTTAAAGTCAATACATTAGCTTTAACCAAAAGATACTGCCGTGATGCTTAAGGGCTTGGTAACCTTGATTGTATTTTGGTTCGCGTTTGTGGGCTACACGCAAACGCCAACGGTAAGTAGTTTGAAACTTCAAGGAAACGAACGCACCAAGTCCTCGTTCATAGAGAAAATAATTAAGTTGGAGCGTGGAGCCGTTCTGGATTCCTCTAAAATTGAGGAGGATATGTATCGGCTAAAACGCTTGCCTTCCATATCGCATGCCTATTATCAGGTTTTTCCATCCACGATCGAAAACCAATATGATGTAGTTTACGGCATAGAGGAGAATTTCACATTGATTCCCTTTGCCAGTATTTTTACTTCTAATGATGATGAGTTTGCCTTCCGCTTGGGACTTCAAGAGTTTAACGTTTTAGGAAGAAATATTACGTTGGGAGGTTTTTACCAGCGGGACATTTTTGATTCTTTTGGGGCGCACGTACGCGCTCCCAACATTTTTGGCCGAAAATGGGGTCTGGCCCTAAGCTACCAGGATTTGACTACCGAAGAACCTGTTTTTTTGGATAATGGCAGCGCAGATTATCGCTACAATAATGAATCCGTTGAAGCACTGGTTCTCTTTCAACTTAGCTTTAAAAATCGATTTGAATTTGGCATCAACTTTTTCACAGAGGATTATCAGTTTTTATCCGGGGATATGGACCCCAATGTACCTTTGGCACTTCGCGTAAACAAACACCTCTTAAAACTGCTCTATAATTATGACGCCATTAAATTTCATTACCAATATTTATCCGGTTTCAAAAGCGCTCTCAATCTACAATACGTGCAAAGTGACGATGGCAGACTCCCTGAATTTTGGATAGGTTTCAATGACTTTACCTACTTTTTAAGGGTGGGCAAACGAGGAAATTGGGCCAACCGGCTACGTTTAGGACTCTCGAGTAACATTGATACCCCTTTTGCACCATTTGCCGTGGACAACAACTTAAACATTCGCGGTGTGGGAAACATCATAGATCGAGGTACGGCGGCCATTGTCCTAAATACCGAATATCGGCATACGCTGATTGACAAAAACTGGTTCGTTCTACAGAGCAACGTCTTTATTGATGGGGGTTCCTGGAGAAATCCGGGAGGAGATTTCAGTGATTTCGGGGATGACCAAAATCTTAGAATTTATCCCGGTGCAGGGCTACGTTTTATACATAAGCGTATTTTTAATGCCATTTTTAGGATAGACTATGGATTCGGTATTACCCAAAATGCCTCCAGAGGTGTTGTTTTTGGTATAGGACAATACTTTTAATATGCTGTCATTCAACATTTTTTAGCATATTTGTAATGCATCCCAGCAAATTCATTACGTATGAAATCCAAACTCGCAATATTCCTGTGGGGTGCTCTTGTATGCTCTTCCCTGGCCCAAGAAAAAGTATATCAAGTTGTTGCTGAACCGGGCGATGGCATTTATTCCATCCTTAGAAAGCAGGGACTCGATCCGGTTGAAAATTATCAGGCATTTGTTACGCTCAATGCAAAAAACATAAAGGACGGTAGTTTTCTGCACGTGGGGAGATCCTATTACATCCCTTTCGCTGCGGATTCTTTTAAAAATATGGGTATACGGATCGTGCTGCCCATGGGGGAGGAAGAACCTATTTTTGAGGGAGATTTTGAAAAGCTATCCCGAAAGAGCAATACTTTAAAGAATGCGATTTATTATCTGATCACCGAAAATAGAGGAAATGCCACCAATGGTTTTGCTAAAGAAGTCGAATCCAATCTGACCCTAATGCTTCTGGAACATGGGGCCCAGGTATATGTTGTGGACGATAAAAGCCTATCTTTCCAGGATTTGTCCGAAGCGGGAGATTTGGAAAGGGACCTTATGGGAAGATATGTGGAAGCCATCAACAAAAAATATCTAAAACATGCCGGCAAATACCAACGGCTTCTCATCATCCGTTCCAATGGCGCAATAGACCGAAAAATGGATATTTCCGTATACCACCATAAAAAGAGCGAGGAAGGGCAACGACTGTCCCAAAATCTGAGGGAGGCGTTTCAGAAGCACAGTGTAAGAAGTCAATCCGTTGAGGACGTTGAGGCTGTTTTTCAAGAGAGCAACATGCTCTATTTGGTAAAAAACGTTTTGCCTGCGGTAAGTCTTATGGATCTCGATGGGACATCCCGAGAATCAAAGGCAAAAAGTATTGAAGTTTTGACCAACAAAGATGCACTTGCCAAATGGTTGGCCAATGGTATTTCGAAGGACTATGCTGATTTGGAAATTGAGGAAGAATAAGACGACGATGTTTACCCGTCGGACGGTTTAGGTCAAAATGTTTTTTTGATAATAGCGATATAGTTCTTCCGGTCCGGCACCCAGATAATTTTTTAAGTGGATCATTCCAAAATGGAACTGTACTTTGAACCATCCTTTGTCGCGATATTTCCTCGCGGAGGTTACCACATAATTGGGCAGCACCTTGAACTTTGTTTCTGCATACAAACGCTGAATAAATTCGGTGTCTTCATAAATGAAGTACTTTTCGTTAAATCCCTTTGTGTTCTCAAATACACTTTTTTCTATAAAAAGTGACTGATCACCGCCTCTGCATAAGGTATGGTTGATTCGGGTGAGCCATCCGAAAAAGCGCAACATAGGATGTTTTGAGTCAAATTTCATCCTAAAACAACCGGCTTGGTTTTCTTCAGCCACAGCTTTTAAAATCAAATGGTCAAAACCCTCTGGGGGATACGTATCAGCATGTAAAAAGTAGAGAATGTCCCCTTTGGCTTCTTGAGCACCCCGGTTCATTTGTTTAGCCCTACCCCTTTGCGAAAAAATGACAGTTGCCCCCTCTTGTTTTGCAATTTCGACAGTCCGGTCCGAACTTCCTCCATCAATACACATGATTTCCAATACCTGTGATGTGGTAGTACTTGACTTGAGGTGCCGTAGCACCTGTGCCAGGCACTTCTCTTCATTCAATACAGGAATTACAATGCTTATTTTTCGATTATTGTACTTCATTTAAACTCCAATCATAATCCAAATAATCAATATCAGCTTTTGTGTCTATGGGGTTGTTTAAATAAGGGTTGATATATTCTATAAGTGAGGTTTCCCTTGTAAAATCTCCCTTGTACCATTTGAAGATTCTGGAAAGTTCCGCCTTATCTCTCTGAAAGCGATTTCTTTTGACGTCATTTACAAACTCAACTGTGGCCTTTGATAAAAGACGTTCCATATTTTGTGGCGTAAAAGCAGTGTTTAAAAGTTTGGGACAGGAAAATGATGCACAATTGATGGCAAAATGAATTCGGGGTTCTTCCATTTTACGAAGTATTTCATGTTCAATAGCATTTAAAGAAGTGGTGGTATTGCCCACTAAAATCCATTTTTTCTTCCATCTGTTGGGGATATCCTTAATACTTTTGGTAGGATAATTATCCAAAATGAGCTTAACCGTGGCCGCATTGTACAAATTAATATAGTAGGCCAACTTTTCATTCTTTGTCCAAGAATCAGAGGGAGAATTTTCGGCGAGTGTCTTAAGGTAGCTGTCCAAGGATTCAGTGTCCTTCCCGAACCCCTCGTAATCCACATTCCCCGAGTTGTCCACATATTCCTTCAACAAACTGTCCCAAAGACCATGTTCAGGGCTTTTTTCTGCAGAGTGGGTTTGCAGAACTGCTGTCTCAGAAAGTGCAGATTGATTTATGGATTTTGAATTACAGCTCAAAAAAACTGTAATAAGTACAGTATATCCCCAAAAATTCATAGCAAATAGGTTTTATGGAACATTATACAGGAAGAAAGTCTGAAAAAAAGGGCAAAACTTTCATTTTGCCCTTAAAAATCTTTAACAACAGCCTCCACCGTTATAGTGCCAGGTACTTTCGCTAATGTGAATTTCATCTGATGCCCGCCCCAAAGCATCCGCGGTTTTGTCACAGACCGCCAAAGGCTGGTTTTGCAAAAGCACATGGCCTTTTTGATCATCAAAGTATTCGGAATCTCCATAATAAATGGCGGTTTTTCCAGTAAAGATACAAGGTCCATCAGAAGGCATTGGGTCCTTAATAGCTGCAATTTCTATGGATTCTATATGGATGAGCTCATCCGTGGGATAGTGGTTCGGGCTCAAAACACGGTATGATTTTCTGGCGCGAATTTCAATGGTACCAAAACCAGCATCGGTCAATACCTTTACGTAATCTTTTATCGGAATGCTACCGCTCAAACAAAGGGCACGTAAGCGATCATCGTTCCGTAATGCATCACCCATGGGTTGCTCGCAAGTTGGATCGCTCATCACCAGTCTTCCGTGGGGTTTGAGGACGCGATACATTTCTGAAACCGCTCTTTTCAAATCCTCTATCTTAAAAATGTTAAAGAGGCAGTTTTGCGCCGCCACGTCGATACTTTCATCTTCAACTGGTAAGTTGAGCGCATCCCCCTTCACTAAATTAACGTACTCGCTTTTAAACCAATCGTTTTCACTTTCGGCAATTTTAAAATTGTTTTTTGATGCTTCCAACATCTCGTCTACGGTATCAACGCCAGTGACACCGCCTACTTGTCTGGAAAAATAGGAGAACTGTAGCAACTCCATTCCCCCGCCAACACCCACATAGAGGACTTTGGGGTTGTCCACCAAATCCTGGGCAGATACGGTGCTACCACAGCCGTAATTCATTTCCTGCATAATCTTGGGAATGGACAATCCAGGGAACTGCCAAATTGGATTTGTGGTACAGCAAAGTCCAACGTCAGGGGTCAATGCCGCCTCTTTGTACAAATCTTGGGTAGCGTCTAAATAGCTCATATTTCTTTGATTAATTCTTTGAATAATTTGATCATCTTCGGTTCTGTTTTGCCTGCGATTTCAATAATCTCCTGAATATTAATCGGTTGAAGATTATCTGGGTCACATTCATCTGTCAACACGGAAACCGCTACAATGGGTAGTCGTAAATGATTGGCGACAATTACTTCAGGGACCGTACTCATGCCCACCGCATCCGCACCGAGGGTTTTCAACATGCGGTATTCCGCTTTGGTCTCCAACTGGGGTCCCACTACGGAAACGTAGACCCCTTTCTGAAGTGAAATGGCTTCTCGAGTGGCGATTTGTTCTATCTTTTGCCGCATGTGCACATCATACGGTTCACTCATATCCACAAATCGGTCCCCAAATTCCACCACGTTTTTGAAAGCAAGTGGCGAACCTCCCTGCAGATTTATGTGGTCTTCGATAAGCATGATATCTCCTTTCTTGTAGTTCAAGTTGATGGCTCCCGCCGCATTGGAAACAAACAAATGTTTTATCCCAAGTCCATGCATTATGCGTATGGGGTAGGTAATGTCCAAAAAGTCATACCCCTCGTACAAATGGAAACGCCCTTGCATCACTACCACTTTTTTCCCCTCTATGGTACCGTAGATAAGCTTTCCCGAATGAAATTCTACAGTGGCCAGCGGGAAATAGGGAATATGGTTGTAATGGGCCTCAACCCCATCTTCAATTTCATCCACCAACTGACCCAATCCGGTTCCTAGTACAATGCCGATTTCTGGAGCTTCAAATCCTTTTTTCCTAAGGTATTGTAAAGATTCCTCTACTTGTTTTTTAGTCATTTTTTACATGTTTTAAAAAAGGTCTGAACGCATCTTTGTCCTTGATGTCCTCGTAATGATCAACATCATTTTTTTCTGGCATTAAAAAAACACGTTCATTTTTAAGGTTTTCCAAGGTATCGCTTAGAACGGATTCAGTACCCCAGGATTTATTTTGGAAGAGTTTGGGAGTCTCTTGTTTCATTCCCAAGAGATAATACCCTCCATCTTCGGCAGGACCAATAACATAATCGTGGTCATCCAGGCGGGAAAAAGCGGTTTCCAAATCAGTAGTTGACATATCGAACATATCACTGCCAATGATAATGATTTTTTTAAAGCCCAAATCAAAACCATTTGAAAAAGCATGCTGCATGCGACTCCCTAAATCTTGACCTTCTTGTAATTTTTTCTTGTAAACGGAATTATCCCAAACATCGTTTTCCCAAATGGTCTCGGAATAATAAACGAACTTCGCTGCGTGCAGGTTTCTCGTGAAATTTACGGTATGGTCCAACAAAAATTCATAGACTTTCAATGCTGCGGAGTTGCCAATTCTGGCGGCAAGTCTGGTCTTGCATTTACCTAATTCAGGATTTCTGGTAAAAATGAGGAGGAGATTAGTTCTTTTGGGGGTCAATGGTCTTTTTTTTGAGTTGAATAGATTTTCTTTCCGTTGGTCAAAAGCGGTGCCCATTCCTTACCAAAAACATGTACTTTCTCGGTGGGCTTATCTGAGTTGTCATATACCGTGTAGCCAAGATTCTTCCATAGAAAAATGCCTCCATATAGATTTTTGACATTGGTGTATCCCCCTTTTTTTAACTTTTCCCCGATGTCTTCCGATCGCACGCCCACGGAACAATATACGACGATAGGGTGTTCCTTTTCGGGTATAAGGGAAGTTATACGCTTCAAATTGAATGAATTATATCCAACCCAAATGGCATCTTTAAGGTGACTGGTCTCAAATTCCTCAATTTTTCGGGCATCCAACAGAAAGACATTTCTTTCTTTTTTCAATGCTCCGGGCGAGATGTACGCTACAGTACCGTTATTGAACTTTTTTAGGGTCCCATCAATTGTTTCTTGGCAGGATAAGGCTAAAATAAAGCCGAAAATAAAGAGAAAGAAAAATGACTTTTGCATATCTTCAAAAATAAATACTGGGTCCAATATATGCTGTATGGAAGTCGACAAATATGCTATTGAAGCGTAAACCTTCACTTTTTTGTAGGATCCCGGTAACGTATCCATTATCAAAAAGGATTTATGGAAAAGATAGCTCCTGTCTTGTTTCACAGGATCAACATACTAAATGAGAATATCTTGGTTTTTTCTTGTCCCAGTTGGGTCGATATCAGATATGACCTATAGTTACCGCAAAGGATATTATGGCGATAAGGTAAGCGCCATTTGGGTCAAGGAAGCCCAGACCGATAGCTGTCAAAATGTTTTGGCAACTACGGATACGCCCATTTTCTACTCTGATATTACCAAGAACACGTATGCGTCAACGGTAGATTTCGCTATGACGCTGTGGGTGGATGTTGATTTGTTGAAAGCCTTGACACGTTAGGATAGCGAATTGGGATTTACCGATCAGGTGATTTGGCATATCCTTGGGATAAAACAGCAGTATGAAAAAAGGGAAACATCAAGTTTCCCTTTTTTTGGTTGGTTGTTGTGCAATATAAATGAGACTCTAATTTGGGGCGATACCATCGATTCTTGATTGATGCATGTTTTGTTTCAACTCAAGTATTGATGTAAGCTGCTAATCAGGGCATAAATAGAACATGCCACCACCAAATACCAAAATGCATATCCTATTTTTTCTTCTACAGTGTTCATTTTTGGGTGATTGTTATGTTTTAAATTCTGATTTCACTTCGAAGATAAAGAAAAGTCAACGTGGATTTTTGAGCTTATTTATTGGTTGTAGGGAAAAAGATATGGTTGGTAAAAAACGCATGATAAATGGAATTTAGACCGGTAAGCTTTTCAAATGCACACATTGAATATCCTGATGGTTTCAACCTTTAAAAACGAGAGAAAGTATTTAACTTGCCCCTGGATGGATATTAAGAATTTTGATCAAACGGTTGCTAAGCGTATGCGAAGTTGGGGGATACCGGCAGTGCGTATTTCCTTTGCTATTATCTTTTTTTGGTTTGGCATTCTAAAACCTTTTGGATTATCCGCAGCGACAGATCTTTTAAAGGCTACCGTAGCCTGGCTGCCTTTTGGCGACCCAGATACTTGGTTGGTACTCATTGGTTGGTGGGAGGTGGTTATAGGCGTTACCTTTTTATTCAAACAAACCACGCGTATTGCCATAGCGCTGCTCTTTTTGCAAATGGTAGGTACCTTTATGCCCTTGGTATTTTTGCCAGAAGTTACTTTTCAGAATGGCAATTATCTGTTACCCACCCTAGAAGGACAATACATTATCAAGAATGTTATGATAATCTCGGCCGCTTTGGTCCTAGGTGGGACGTTTTATCGAAGCAAGTCCAGAAACCCATTAAAAAACGTAGAAAGAACTAAATAGGATTGAAAAGACGTGTTTAGACCAAAGGAGTGCCCTTTAACCGCTTTTCTATCTTTTTCTTTTTTTCGGTGAGGCTTTTCATGACGTCCATGAGTTTGGAGTCCTTTGTTTTCTTATAAATTTCGTTTATGGAAAGTATCAATTGCTTTGCCTCTCTTGAAGCTTTCACACGGTCACTGGTCGACATGTGGCTCAACGTCCTATTGGAAAACTCCTCTGCCTGTGCTAATAACTGTTCGGTCATTTTTCTTTAAAATTAGTCCTAATCAGGTAAATATAAACCTTAGTTTGATATTTAAAACTTATTGAACCATTCATTTTACATATTTATGAAAATGTTAAGAATCGGTAGGAGTATTCTTGCGCCACAACCTAAAAAAATGCATGTTTCCGAGTTCTTTGATCCGTCAATCCAAAAAGGGCATTCGTCAATTTTAACGAGAATTGTACTTTTTTTTGGTTTTGCTTAGTTGTATCAAAACAAGAGCATATGACACGAGAGACCTTTAAAGCTGAATTGAAGACGTATCTGATAAAACATTTAAAAGCCTTTCTTCGGGAAATGGAAGGAGTAGAGATGCGTGCCTTTGATATCGGCATTTTTCCATGGTACGGATATCTTTATTTTTCATTCCTTCCCACAAGAGAGTATAATGAAAATGGGAACAACCTCTACGCAGAGGATTGGGAGTATTGGAATTTTAATGATGAGTCCGATTATGGGCATAGTTGGTGGATGCAGGAAAACAATTTTAACATCTTCAATACCAAGGAAGAAAAGGAAGCAGGAGAGGCGTATTTTAGAATCTGCGGAGAATTATTACATAATGAAGAAGTTTTGAACGTTTTTAAGGATTACAATTTGTCCGAAGATTTTCAATTTTTGGTGTTCAATCCTGATAAGGCCACACGAAACGACCGCACCAATTACTACTTAAAAGTAATGCCCTGACCACAACCCAATAGTTTCCAGACACATCGCTTTACATCTTCCTTTGTCCCTGTTTTAAAGGTGCTCCATAAATTTATGTTGGATAGCATACAGTGCGTTCGATTTTCAGGGAACAAAACGCCTGAACAGAATTGGGCGATGAAGCTAGAATTCGCTTTTCATTTTTATTGTTGCTCGTCCATGCGACATTTCTATCAGCTTTTGCATCAATATCATTAAAATCTCTAGGGTAGTTTGGCTAATTTTAATGAAAATTGCGCCCTAAAATGAAACACTTGCTATTCTTTATTTTTTTAGTTTTTGTATACTCTTGTGGCTCGGAATCCGGCAGTATTACTATTGTGCCGAATGAAGAAACGGTACAAGACGAACCTATGGTACAACCCCCCGCTGACGGAGATGATGCGGCCAGTGCATTTGACGATGGTGTTATGCGGAATCTTTCTTCCATTGAGGTTGTAGCAGAAATGAAAACCGGTTGGAATTTGGGAAACAGTTTAGATGTAGAAGGTCCTGATGAAACGTTTTGGGGCAATCCTGTCACTACCCAGGCCATGATAGATGAAATTGCGCAACGCGGATTCAATACCCTACGCGTACCGGTCACCTGGCGTTTCCATCAAGGTCCCGCCCCTAACTTCACTATAGAAGAAAGTTGGTTGGATCGGGTAGAGGAAGTGGTCAACTATGGCAGGGCCAACAATATGTATGTCATTATCAATGTCCACCACGATGACCCCTGGATAATTCCTACCTATGAGAAAGGCGATGAAGTAAAAGACCGACTTTCCAAGTTGTGGACCCAAGTTGCCGATAGATTTAAAAAATACAGTGATTTTGTCATTTTTGAAACGCTAAATGAACCCCGTTATGAAGGTACCCCGGAAGAATGGACAGGGGGCACCGATGAGGGAAGGGATATGGTCAATCAATACCATCAGGTAAGTTTGGATGCCATTCGAGCTACCGGCGGGAACAATAGCTCCAGACAAATCATGATTTCCACCTATGCAGCAAGCACGATACCGTTAGCGATGGATGCACTCATAATTCCAAATAATGACCCGCGAACCATCGTTTCATTACATTCTTATTTTCCTTTTCCATTTACCTTAGAAGGTACCGATAGCACTTGGGGCACCGATGAGGACAAAGCGCAATTGGAGGCTGAGATGGATAGGATAAAAGCAAAGTTCACGGACAACGGAAAAGCGGTTGTATTAGGAGAATGGGCTTCTGGTAACCAAAGCAATCTAGATGACCGCATTGCTCATGCTACTTTTTATGCTCAAGCGGCTGCGGAAAGAGGATTTGCGAGCGTCTGGTGGGATAATGGAAATAGTGGTATTTCCAATGACGGCCTTGCTATTTTCAATCGTCAGACCCTGACCTGGCCCTTCGGAAACATTGCGGATATTATTGTGGAAGCGAACAATTGAACTTCTCATCCTTAAGGCGGTGATCACTGCCTTTGGTTGTTAAGGCACCAAGCTGTTCTGTATACTGATAAACTTTAGGAAATCCTTGTTCTTTGCTACGAGAATATAGGACCTGCCCTGTACATTTATAATAGCAAAATCCTTAACATCGCCATCCATGAAAAGCCCTGTTTGCGTTGGAGGAAGTATTTTGAACGCGTTGTTGTCCATGCCTTTCAAAAAAGTGCCGTGGCCTGCATCCGCCCTTGGGGTTTCCACTTCTGATGCATAAAGATTTCCCCCAAGGACAATATCCTTCACACCATCCGAATCAAAATCAGCGACAAGAATTTGGTTACTCGGTGCAATTTGCGCTTCCAGAGGCAAATCCTTTCGGATAAATTTGCCCCCTTCATTGAGGAAAATGGCACTTTTAAAGGAGGATATCTGATAATGGATACTATTCTCGAGTTTCTTTTCATCGTAAACATCCAACAAAGTGGCCTTTGAAAACGCATCATAATTTTTAAACTTTTTCTTAATGGACGGCATTTGCTGTGAGGAGCATTCTCTACCCCTCACCGGATACTGTTCACCTTCATTATAATAACTTAGCACAATATCGTTGGTTCTATTTCCGTCAAAATCATTCAGAAAAACATCAAAGGTTTCGCTTCCTGAGGCTTGGTATTTATAGTTTTCACCAAGGTTTCCGGCGATAAGGTCCATATCACCATCACCATCAATATCATCGGCATTTAGGCCAAACCACCAACCTCGGGTAGCTTCAAGTCCTAGTGTTTCCGTAGCTTCTGTGAATCCAATACCTTTATTGTTCTTAAAAATGCGAAGTTTCATCCATTCGCCGGTGATGGCCAGGTCCTGCCATCCGTCATTATCATAATCCATCCATTGAGCAGAGGTTACAAGACCCATTTGACGAAAACTTGGGGCAAGTCTTTCCGTGGCATTGATAAACTGTATACGGCCGGAAGAACTTACATTTTCCAATATATAACTTGAAGCGGGGTAGGGATAATTGCCGGGAATGAGTCTTCCGCCCACAAATAAATCTTGATCTCCGTCTTTATCAAAATCACTGGCATATACTCTGCTGCCACTTTCCAATATTGGAGGAAGTGCACGGGTACCTTTTATAAAATTCCCATTTCCTTGATTGATGTACAACCTATCTTTCAACATGGACGAACTGGGTCCAAATTCGTTGCCACCACTTACAATGTAGAGGTCATTGTCACCATCATTGTCCGCATCAAAAATAAGCGATCCGATATCCTCGTACATGCGGTCTTCCAATAGAATTTTTAGTTTTTGCTGTTCAAATGAGCCGTCTGATTTTTGGAAAAACATCCCTCCAGGATACTTTGAGGCCGCTCCTATGTAAAAATCATCCAGACCATCGCCGTTCAAATCCCCGACTGCCAAACCAGGACCAAACTGCGAGGTTTTGTGGGGTAAAAGGACTTCATTCTTAAAATCGTCATACGTATTTTCCTTGTGTTTGTAAAGGGCCAAAGTATCGGTGTAACTTTGAAACAGATAATCGGTAGGATGACGCTTTTCGATGTTATTTTTTGCCGCACTATACTCAAGTACTAAAGTGCTGTTGGCTGTAATATTTGTAAATTTTTGCTTTTTTCGGTCGGGCCACGTTACGATTAGGCTATCAATGGTTTTCTCTTGGCCGAGACCAAAATGGAGCTTGGGGGCCACCGAAGATTGAAATCCCCTGCTCAGCGAAACCTCCTGTATTTGTTGTCGTGCATTATGAAACAAGCGCACTTTGGTACCGATTCCATTTTTGTTTTTTTTAGTGCCTTTAAAACGTAGGGAGATATAGTTGTTCTCCTTAGAACTGTGGTTTTGAAAAATGGAAGCAACCTTATCAATGTTATTGGTCACAATTTCCAAATCCCCGTCATTGTCCAAATCGGCATAAACCGCACCATTTGAAAAGCCTTTGTCCACTATGCCCCATTTTTCGTTGTTTTTGGAGAAAGTAAGATCACCATTGTTCTTAAAAATAAAGTTATCGATGGGTTCAGAAGGAATGCGAAGGCTTTTGATCAACAAACTGTCTTTATGCTTTTTTTCTCCTTTCAGACTTTCAAAGTAATCCTTGTTGTTGATTTCACGCCGGGTTCCATTGGATACAAACAAGTCCTTGAAACCATCATTATCAAAATCGGCCAATAAGGGAGCCCAACTCCAATCCGTAGAAGATATACCCGCTAAACGGGAGATGTCCTTGAATTTTGGCACACCTTTGTAACTAAAGCCAGTATTCATTTGTAGCGAGTTCTGCATGAACTGATATTGGAATCCTACGCGTTCAATGTTCTCAAAAAGTTCCGGGTTCATACTGGCCATGTTGGCTTTCGACCTGCGGTTGGAGGCAGCGTCCATATCCATTTGGACAATGTCCATAAAACCGTCATTGTTGAAATCGGCAATATCTGCCCCCATGCCATAAAAAGAGGTGTGCGCAGTGGCGTTTTTGATTTCATTTTTAAACGTTCCGTCCTTTTGATTGAGATACATACAATCTGGAGTGCCAAAATCATTGGAAACATAAAGGTCGGTCCAGCCATCACCGTTTAAATCGGATGCGGTAACGCTTAAAGAAAGACTATATAGTTTTACTCCGGCGGGTTCCGTGATTTTGGTAAATTGGTGACCATCGTTCCGGTACAGGTTGTCTGTTTCCAAATCGGTTACCCGATCCATTCTCATTTTGTAGTGATAACTGTTGTATTCGAAAGGTGTAATGGGGTAGTTGGCCACATAAACGTCCAAATCGCCGTCGTTGTCAAAATCGAAGAAGGTGGCATCAACGCTGTTTCCGGCATCGTTCAGGCCGTATTCTGCGGAACGTTCCTCAAACCTATGGTCCCCCTTATTGATGAAAAGCTGGTTTTCTTTGTTTCCCGACTGCCCAGCGACCAAACAATAAATATCCAAAAGCCCATCGCCGTTTACATCGGCCATGGTGGTTCCTGTATACCATCGGTTATCACCTTCAAGACCTGATTCGATCGTAATGTCCTCAAACTTGAGATTGCCCCGGTTCAGGTACAATCTATTGGAAACCATGTTTCCAGTAAAAAAAAGATCCGTAAGCCCATCGTTGTTGATATCTCCTGCGGAGACACCCCCTCCCATATAAATATAGGGATACGTAAAGTAGTTCAAGGTATCATTTTCTACCAACCGGTTTTCAAACGTTATTCCCGTGGTCTGCGCCGTAAGTTTGGTAAATATCTTATTATTTTTCTCGGCTTCTTGTCCCTCATCATTCGTTTTTTTTAGGGTCTTTTCCTGACATCCAAAAAGGAGTAGCGCGCTCAATACCATCAAACTTCTTCTCATACTTTTTTCTTTTTACGCTAGGTTCAAACCAGACTTTTGCATTTTACAAAAAAAGGAAATGAGCGAAAATAAATTCCCGCCCATTACAACTGAACTTAACTAACTCAATCCCCTTAGTACCCTGGATTTTGATCTCCGGGTCCTATGGCCGTGTTACTGTCTATTTCGTTTTGCGGTATGGGCATGACCCGGTGTACATTCGGGTCGTAGTTTCTTGTCACGCGCAGCGATTCATCGGGGTTGTTGAAATTGGCATCGGGAAAAATAGAGAGTTCCAAATCATCAAGATTCCACCTTACCAGATCATCAAAACGTTGTTGTTCTCCGCTGAGTTCCACAAATCTTTCATGAACAATGGCGTTGAATATTTGGTCGGGCGTATTTACCGGAAAACCCCTGGCGTCCATGGTGGCCGTTCCATATCGTGGCATGCCCACCCGATCCCGGATTTGATTTAGGAAGTCTATGGCGGCCTGGTCATTGCCCAAGTTCATTTCAACTTCTGCCTGCATCAAAATCACATCTGCATAGCGCATGATACGGACATTGACGCCACTGTTTTCGGACACATCTTGCTCATCGTACAATTGTGAAAATTTATACCAGACCGGACCTCCCACACATCCAGGGCATGGAAATTGGAAAGCATCGCCCGGACCGTACGTATTGGTATCGTCAATAAGTATGGCCGTGTTCAATCTTGGGTCATCTTCTTCAAACTCTGCGATGACTTTGGACGAGGGGCGAGCATTTGCCCATCCGGTATAGTCTTGTGAATGAAAGGTTACTTCTGATGTTCCAATACCTGTCTGTGCCCAGCGTTCCTGCTCAGTGCCTACCTCACCATTGTACCCTACCTCGAACATGGATTCGTCATTGTGTTCACCAGATTCACTGAAATTATCGCGATAGTTTTCCAAAGGGAGCAGACTGTGATTGGTCACATTGTTGAACGCCTGTTGCGCTTCGGAATACATTTCCCGATGTAAATAGATTTTGCCCAGGAGAGCGTAAGCTGCTTCCTTGGTCACTCTTCCTGTTTCTGTGGTTCCTTTTGAAAAGGTCAGTTGGGAAGAAAGAACGAGATCGTCGATCATGCGTCCATATACTTCGTCAGCGGTTGACCTGGGTGTATCCTCAAGGGCCGTTTCCAAATCCAATTTTAAGGGAACTCCCCCAAAACGTTTGACCAAATGGTAATAATATAGCGCTCTTAAGAAATAAGCCTGTCCCAATGCATCATCCACATCGGTATCGCTGAAATCACTGGTAGCGGCATTGGTCCTCATTCGTTCTTCATTGCCTATTACAAAGTTACAGGCGCCCACACCGTTAAAACAGGCAGTCCAGTATTGGGCTATGTTTTCCAGTGTTGCATTGAACTCAAATCGGTTGAAAGGTGCAAAATTGGGATCACCGCTGGAAACCACTTCATCGGACATGGCATCAGGAAAAATATAACCATTTCGTTGATATATGATTTGAAATTGATTATAACTGGCATTGACAGCAGCTTCTACCTGACTTAGCGATTCGAAGAATATTTCAGGATTTAAGGCATTGGTGTTCTCCACGGGAACGTCGTCATCACATGCTATAAAAAACAGGCTGATGAGGAATACCGAGGGCATCATTAAGTTAAAACGGGTTCTTTTCATTTTTCTCACAATTTATTTAAAATTCTAATTGAATTCCACTCAATACGGTAATAGGTCTGGGTTGTGCACTTCGGTCTATTCCTAAACCATCAACCAACCCAGCCGCATTATAAAATGGGGCTATTTCTGGGTCAAGTCCGGTGTAATTGGTAAAGGTCAAAAGGTTTTGTCCTTGGACGTAAAACCGTAATTTTTTAATAATTCCATTGCCGGATCGATTTACCAAATTACTGGGAAAGGTATACCCGACCGTAACATTTCGCAACCTTAGGTAAGAAGCATCTTCAATGTATCTCGTAGAGATTTCGTTATTGATATTTGCACCAAATCGAAACCTTGGAATATCTGTGATATCCCCGGGATTTTGCCATCTTCGCAATATTCTTGTGCCGTAATTCAATCCGTTGTCCAGCCCTTCTAAATAAAAGATGTTACTGTTGAAAGCATCAGCGCCCTGCACACCATTAAAAAGCAGGTCAAAGTCCCAACCGCTGAATTCCGCTCTAAGATTCACTGCATAGGTAAAATCTGGATTCGGATTTCCAATTACAGCCCTGTCATCCAAACTGATTTGTCCATCTCCATTTATATCTCGAAATCGAACATCCCCGGGCTGAACTGGGACCGCGGCACTCGAATTATTGGGCAGTTCTGCATCGATTTGTTCTTGGGTCGAAAAAACGCCGTCAGCCACGAGACCGAAAAAGTGGAAGGGAGCCTCGCCCACAGCCAATCGGTTCAGGGCAGAAGCAAAGGGTGGATTCAACCTTGCCCTTTCAATAGGTTCACCTGAAAGGCCCAAGCTCTCGACCACATTATCAGCGTAGGTCAGATTAGCCCAAAAGTTCCACTTGAACTTCCCTTTGTAATCGTTATAGCCCAAGGTAAACTCCAAACCTTCTACGTCAACAATACCGACATTTCTTATGACGGTGGAACCGGTTTGCGAGTTTCCGGGTATTCCCGCGGAAGAAGGTAGTTCCACAGGAATTAGAAGGTCCTCACTGCGATTCTTAAAGTAATCCACACTAAATTGTATCTGGTCATACAAGAATGCTGTGCTCAAACCATAATTCTGTTTGATCTGTGTCTCCCAACGTAAGTCAGGGTTAGCTGCATTATTTGGACTTATACCTGGTGAGGTTTCATCTCCCAAAGAAGTGGGAAGATTTAATCCCAGGGTGGGCAAAAACTGATTTACCGCATTTCCTGTCCTGTTGTTTCCCGTTTCGCCATAACTGGCCCTGAATTTTAAACTATTGATAGCCTCAACGTTAAACCAGGGTTCGTTGGAGATATTCCAACCTACCGCCCCGGAGAAGAACCATTGGGATGCATTGTCCGTAGAAAATCGCGAAGAAGTATCGCGTCGTCCAGAACCACTTATGGAGTATCGATTATCAAATTCATATCCTCCTAAAAAGAGGATGGAATTTAGATTTTCTGGCACTGAAAAAGAGGTTGCCCGGGCATTAGGTGAAAAAACCTCAGGAATCTCTGAAGATACCTCATTATTGTCCGAAATTGAAGCAGACTCGAAACGTATCCGGGTTTGCTCCAATACCGCTGATGCATTCACGGAGTGTTTGCCGAATTCACGGTCAAAGGTCAAGGTGTTTGTAAAAACGGTTTGGGATAAGGTCTGCCGGGTCTTGTCAATAAAATTGATGGGATTGACAAACCTACCGCCATCTTCTGCAAAAGCCCTTCGTTCCAAGTCCTGCAATAACAAATTAGCGTTCAAACCAAACTGCGACCGGTAGGAGAGGCCCTTTGCAATATTGAACTTGGCATATAAACTACCAATGGCGGAGGAAAATCGGGTCAGGTTGTCCTGGGATTCTTGAATCCTGACCTGGTTTCTGGAATCATTGAGGTCATCCGAATTAGTACCACCAAATAAGCCACTTTCCGTCCGAACGGGAACATAAGGTGCCTGACCAATAATATTTTGAAAGGGATCCCTACCCCCTTCTCGCTCCGGTGATACGGTTTCATTATATGCCAAAGAAAGGGTTTGTCCTACCTCCAGCCATTTGCCTATGTTGGCATCCGTATTGACATTAAGCGTGGTCCTTGTAAATCCGGTGTCGATGAAAACACCTTCTTGGTCCAGTCTTGATAAAGCCACATTAAAACGTGCCTTTTCACTACCGCCATTAACATTGGCGCTGATGTTATACATTGGCGCTTGTCTAAAATAAGCATCTTGCCAATCTGTATCTATTCCATTACCATCAAATGTGGGATTATCATTGATTCGTCCTACTGGAAAGTCAGGCCCTCCATTCTGACCGGCCAAGGCGTTGACTTCCCTCAGAAATTGAATGTACTGTTCTGTATTCAGCAAATCATATCTCCTATTGAATTCTTGAATACCTGAAGAAACATTTAGCGAGAGCGTGGCATTCCCAACCTTACCTTTTTTGGTCGTGATAAGAATTACCCCGTTTGTGCCCCGAGATCCATATACGGCCAAAGAGGCGGCATCCTTTAAAACATCAATTTTTTCTATGCTCGCTAAATCCAGGCTGTTTATGCTATTGGTAAAGACACCATCCACAACAAAGAGCGGTGTTCCATCTCCAAAAGTATTTACCCCACGTATTTGTATAAGGGTCTGCGAACCGGGAGAACCACCATTGGTGATGGTTACCCCTGCAGCTCTACCCTGTAAAGCCTGACCAATATCTGTTGTTGGAAATTCACTCAATTCTTCCGCTTCTATTACCGACACGGGCGTGTTCCGTTGTGTTCCATAATTGACGATGACCACTTCATCAAGACTGAATAAATCTTCAAGAAGTTGCACATTTATTTCGGCTTGGCCCGAGTAAGTAACCTCTTTTGGTTTATAACCTACATATGAGAAGACCAGAACATCTCCAGTGTTCACCTTATTTAATGTATATCTACCGTCAAAATCGGCGACAACGCCTATTTCTGTGTCTTTTATGATCACTGTTGCCCCGGGCAATGGGCCATCATCCGAAGTGATGGTACCTGTGACCACTTGCCCTATGGCTTCACCGGTAAGCAGGATAAGCAGGACAACACATAAGTTCTTTAGCTTCATTTGTTTGATTAGTTTAGATTTAATTTCAGACCAAATCTTTACCAAATATCCTGTCGGGAGCGGAAGTGGTTAGATTAGCTAAACTGCAAGTTAATTTTACCCTTAGGTTGACGATACTATATTTGATGCAATAAATATGTCAAATGTTGCATTTGAAGCAACTCCATGAAATACAGGGTTTATCAACGCTTTGAAGAAGCAAGGGGGCTGTATTTTTTCATGGGAAAAAGACTCATAAATCGTTATTTCCCACGTTTGGGGAGCTCCCCAAATTGTTTTTTATAACACACGGTAAAATAAGAAGCTGATAAAAAGCCCACCTTATGGGCCACCTCGCTGACATTTAAATTTTTATCATTTTGAAAGAGGGTCCTGGACCTCTCGAGCCGAACCCTTCGGATAAACTCAATGGGAGATAGTCCGGTCAGGGGTTTTATCTTTCGATATACTTGGCTTCGGCTCAAACAAAGATGGGATGATAGTTTTTCAACATTCAAGGAAGGATTTTCTATGTTTTCGTGAACGTAGGCTACAACCTTTTGTATAAAATCATTATCCAAATCCGCCTCCTTTTTCTCTGAGCTTGGAACAGGAACGTTGGCGTATTGTTGCAACAAACGTTCTTTTTTTAAAAGGAGCTGTTTTAAAATTACCTTTAGTTCTCTGGTGTTAAAGGGTTTTACCAAATAGGCCTCCGCACCGGTCTCCATGCCTTTTATCCTATCCTTGGCAAGTTCTTTGGCAGTCAATATAACAATGGGTGTTTGGTTCAATGTTGGGTCATTTTTGACCTTTTTACTGAATTCGATTCCGTCCATAAGTGGCATAATAACATCGGTGATAATGATGTCCGGGTGGTGTTCCAAGGTTTTCAACCACCCTTCTTGGCCGTCCGAAGCCAAAATCAGCTCATAGTCCTCTTCCAGTATCGAAACCAGGTAATCCTGAAGGTCCACATTATCCTCGGCAATAAGCAATTTCTTTTTGGCTTCTTTTTTGGACAGAATGTCTTCAATTTTGTAAATCTCCTGTCGTGGTTTTGACAAGCTATCTTCTACAGCAAGCTCCGGCTCATCCTGGATACGGGAATATTGGGAACCTTGAAAGAACTCTTTGCCATGGGGCAGTGTGATTTTAAAGATAGAACCCTTTCCAAGTTCACTCTCCACTTCAACAGTACCTTTGTGGAGCTCCACAAAGCTCTTCACCATTTCCAGCCCCACACCAGTACTTCCGTAGTAAGACTTGTTCAACTCGCTGATTTGATAAAACCTTTTGAATATTTTTTTGTAATCCTTTTGGTCTATGCCCGGGCCGTTGTCCCTAATGCTCAATTCCACAACAGGAATTGAAGACTCTGTACTTATCAGGGGAAGTATCTTTTTGTTCCCGGATAAGATTCGTACCTGTATCCGTCCTTCATTTGGGGTAACCTTGAAAGCATTTGATAATAAATTGAACAAGATTTTTTCCAACATGCCACGGTCGGCCCAAACATCCAAGTTTTTATGGTCGTGTTTAATGTCCAAGCGTATGCCCCTTCTCTTAGATTCCTCATTAAAGAAGCTGAGTATGCCCTTGGTATGTTCAATGACGTTGAACTGACTGATTCTCAACCGGAGTTTGTTGGATTGTAATTTTCTAAAATCCATGAGCTCATTGATGAGCCTGGAAAGACGTTCAGCATTTTTATGTATGATTTTGTGTTTTTGGTTTACTGATTTGGAGAAATTACTTTCACTGGATTCGATAAGCTCTTGTATTGGATTGATAATCAGGGTTAAAGGTGTTCGAAATTCATGGGAAATATTGGTAAAGAACTGAAGCTTTTGCTGTTGTAGCTCCACTTTTTGTCTTCTTCGCTCCCGTTCAAGTCTAAAGGTGTTTCTTTCATTGACACGCTTTTTGTACAGAAACATAACGGCGAATACCAAAAGGGAAAATAGAAGAACATAAAGGAGATAAGCCCAAATTGTTTTCCACCAGGGCGGCATTACTTTGATTTTTAAAATGACGGAGGCCTCGTTCCACCGATTATCATTGTTGGAAGCCTTTAGCTTAAACGTATAATCTCCAGAAGCGAGATTGGTGTAGGTTGCACTGGTTTTTGAGTCTACATAATTCCATGTTTTTTCAAATCCTTCCAGAAAATAGGCATACTGATTTTTTTCCGGTCTTGTGTAGCTTATCGCTTCGTAATCAATGGTAAGTACGTTTTGGTCATGCCGTAAAGTGATTTCTCGGGCCTCAGATGTGGTATCCAACGGACTGAACTGGCCGGTTTTATCAATTTTTTTATTAAAAAGTTTAATATCCTTTAAATAGGGTTTGGTGAGATAAGGATTGTAGGTAATATGCTGCGGTTCAATAAGGTTTACCCCCTTTTTTGTCCCAAGATATACCCTGTTGTTTTTGTCCATCAGAACGGCGCGGTCTATCAAAAAGTTTTCCAGCAAACCATCGTACGTGGTAAATCGAATGAATTCGTCAGTAGTTCTGTCTATTTTCAAGACACCTTGCTTACTACTCAGCCAAAGTTCATTTTTAGTGGGTTCGAATATGGCATTTACATAGGTTAAGTTGTAGTCTTTCAGTTCCAATCGTTCAAAGTCTTTTGCATCCCTATTGTATGAATACAGGCCTCCTCCATTCGTTCCAAACCAGACCGTTCCGTCCTGGGTCTCATAAATATCCAAAATCCTACTAGAACTTGGATGCCCTCCAAATTTGGAAGATATTTCCGCATTGTGATCTACAGCACTATAAGTGTCCCCATTTTCCTTTTGTATGTGATAAAGCCCGGAAGAGGTACCTATCCAGATATATCCATAGCTATCGTGGAACAATACTTTTACATCTTTTAGGGTAATTTGGGAACTCACATAAGAATCTCCGCGCGGAACCTTTATCCGTTCGGTCTTCGGATCAAAATAATAGACACCTTCTAGAAAGGAGCCGATCCAGACCAGCCCCTTAGCATCTTCGGTAAAACACCGTACTTTATCTGTCTTTAATACCCCGGAGGTACTTTTTTTTGTGAAGTTCAAAAAGGTCTTCGAACCTTTTTTCAAAAGATAAATACCATCGCCCCAGGTGGCTATCCAAACATTTCCACGACTGTCCACAAAAACATCTTCAATATAGACCCCTGGCTTTATGCCCTTATATGTCGAGTTTGCACTTCCATAAACCTTCGTGATTTTACCGCTCCTTGCATCCAAAATATCAATTCCATTGATTTGTGCTATCCAGATTTTATCCTCCTCCGTACGCGCTAAAGCTTTTATATCATTGGTTTGAATACTGTTGTCATCATCTTCTCTTTGAAGTGATTTGAATTTATTGTGGTATTGGTCAAAAAAGCCCAGACCATTTTCATAGTACCCCAACCAAAGTCTATTCTCCTCGTCCAATAATATGGACCACACGGAATCTGAGGCGATACTGTGATTGTCCGTTGCATCATAGAGGTAGTGTTTCACAATGCTGCCGTTCATGTCCAAGATTACAAGACCTTCGTTTTCAACAGCAACAAAAACATGTTCCAAACCGCTGGTTATGGACATTATGGCACTTTGAACAATATCGAGTTTAGAAAAAACCGGGTTTGCCTTTTTCAAATCCCCTTTGAAGACCCCACTTCTCAGGGTACCTACCCAGAGATTTTCCCTAGTGTCCAAATGCAACTGGGTGATGTGCTTGTCCAGATTCTCAAAATTGATGGGAATCTTCTCAATCTGCCCATTTTTGTGGTTTTGTTGCACTTTCAGTCCCTCATCCGTGGCGATGTAAAGATTCCCTTTTGTGGAGTATTGTAGGTCTAGGACCGAGATTCCTGACAAAGCGTAATTTTTCAGGGCGGACTTATTCTTGTCCACTTCTCGAATTCCATCATACGTGCCCACTAAAAAGGTGTCGTCGTACTCGGCAAAACACAAGATATTGGTGTAGTTGGGCCGAATCAGGTCGTTCTCATTGTTCTTGAACCTTTTGAAGGTATTGAACGTTTCGTCATAAAGACAAAGACCCGCATCCGTACCGATCCATAGCTGTCCTGATGAGTCCACATAGAGCGAGCTTATCGAGTTGCTGTTGATGCTATTGACGTCTTTTAAGTCGTGCACATAATAGGTGTACGAAAAGCCGTTGAACTTATATAATCCGGCGCCATCCGTTCCTATCCAGATAAAACCGAATTTATCCATTGCCATGGCCGTAATGGGGCGTTGAAAAATATTTTCTTTAACAGAATTGAACTCCAAGGAGGTGAAATCAATTTGAGCGTTCAGTCCTTTCAAATGAAATAAAGAGGCCAATAAAAATGCCAGTTGTAGAAGTTTGGCATAGTCCTTAATAACGTTCACCATTCCGTGTAAATTGAAAATTCAAGAAAAAGCATTTTGATGCCAGTTAAAATAAAATTTGTAGCATTTTAAGCTTCAAATGTTGCAAACCACCCCCAAAAGCGCTCTACACAAAGAAACCTAATGAAGTAAAAAGTTATATTGTTTTGATAATTTAAACAAACTAACTATGTCAACGCTTTCCCTGCGACTGAACGGTATTGGAGTTATAGTGCTACTTTTTTTAACTTCTTGCAACAGAGAAGTGGAATTTGATGCCATCTTGATGGAAGGGCCTGCACCAAGTGATGTCCAGGCCAATATTGTATTCAACAACGAAGAGCCTCCATTCTCTGTTACCATAAGTCCTACTGCTCAGGGAGCAACTGCATTTGAAGTAATTTCTGGACTTCCCGGAGATTCCCCTTCCTTGATCGGTATACAACAATCGGTAACTTTCAACTATCCTGAAGCAGATAACAACTTCTTTGTGACCATACGCGCCATAGCGGCCAATGGAATGGTAACTGAACAGTTGTTTGAAATCGTACCACCAGCAGACCCTTGTACCCAGATATTCAGCGCACCTATATCTTGGGACAATGGCAATGACCCTGCATTTTCTTTTGGATTTAACGGGGTGGAACTTCAGGTCATAGAAAATCCTGACCCATCTGGAGATAATCCAAGTGTTTCGAACGTCCTGGAAATCACCCAGGATGGAGGTGGAAATTTTGATGGATTTGGTGTCCAGATGACGGGGCCAGCGTTGTTTAGTGCAGCAGATAAGGTGGTTCGGTTGCTTTTTTGGTCCAACGCTGAAGTTCCTATAAGGCTAACGGTTCAACAAGATCCAAACAACGAAACAGAACGTGAAGCAGAGGTCAATTTAATCCATACTGGAACAGGTTGGGAAGAACTTCGTTTTGATTTTGCGAACGCAATAGCTGGTTTTACGGGTAGCCCTGATGGTGCATTGGGGATAGCCGATGGTGCAAATTTTGTCCCAACTGGAGACTATATTCGATTTCAAATGTTCATAAGTCCTGGAGATGACGTTGCAGGTACCTTTTATCTGGATGATGTTGGAATCTGCCCTGATGGTGGCGCAGTGCCTCCAGATACACCTGCCGAACCCGAACCCTGTACGCCTATTTTTGAGTCGATTACCATGGAGAACGCAGAAATGTTTGGATTTTTTGGAATTGCTTCCACGCAAATTATTCCCAATCCCGATTTGTCTGGGGCAAATCCGGATGCTACCAATGTTTTGGAAGTAGTTGGTGGTGGAGCTGCATTCCAAGCTATTCAGTACTTTCCTTCCGAAGCTGCGGATTTCAATGTGGACGATAAGCTAATACAAATGAAAGTTTGGTCTGATGAAGCCGTCGATATTCGCTTTAATCTGACCCAGGGCTTAGATGGGGCCCTTGGTGTTGAAGTGACCGCATCGCATGGTGGAACCGGGTGGGAAGACCTCGAATTTGACTTTGCCAATGCCACACGTGCGTTTGATGCAGACCCAGGTGGTGGTGACCCTTTGGCACCCACGGGGCGGTATGATGAGTTTCAAATTTTTTTCGCCCCGGGTGGTAGCTCAACCGAAACGTACTACGTGGACGATATTTTGGGCGGATGTTCGCAATGAACCAAATTGAATGGAATTCACTTTTCATTATGGTCGGAAAGGCTGGGAAACAGAAAGGGCCACAGTATGGTAAACCTTTACTCGCTGTTCGTGTTTTTTAGCTTTCCCTTAGGCTACTTCATTTTTCATAGCCCCTTTTTTAAATGATCGTATAAAAGGTTAGATAAATAGAATGAATCCCTATTCAGCTAGGATTATCCGTCGATGCATCAAACGATATGATTATTGCTACAAATAACTTTTGCGAATACCGATACCACAAATATTTTTGAATAGTTGAATCAAGTCGTCAATCTAAATCAAACACGATTGCTATGGGACGAACAAAATTAATCGTGATTTTTTCTCTGCTGCCATTTGTTTTAATCCAACATGGTTATACTCAAACCACGGAAGAATTTTTGGTCACGGATTTCGATGGAGGGGGCATATTGCCAGACGCGTGGAGTTCGTACGGAGATTTGGGTCCGTATGGTGTACAACCAGGAAGGCCGAACAGCGATGGAAAGTATTACGAGCTGGTTTGGAACGGTTCAACAATAGAAGGTTACATTGTCAGTCAATCCGAAATTACCTTTCGGTTGATACCCAAAAGAAAACTCAAGGAAAAGAATATTGACAATGTATATTTAAAGTTGGATGTCAACTGTGGTAGCGCACCAGGTACGGTAGTTAATGTTGTCTTGGTGGACGGACCCAATGATTGCTGTACCAATGAAGTTAATTGGATATACAGTTTCACAAAAAACACCTGTGACTGGGAAACGATAGAAATAAACTTGGCGGAGTTTGGCTATGCGTACGATCCGAATAATCACGAGAAGAGCATAGATATCCATAAAGTGGGCAGGGTAAAAATTGGCATGGATGTTTTTTCAGGTCCTCAAAGGCAGACGGTTCAATTTGACAACGTTGCATTGGTAGTTAAGGATAAAGTCAAAAAGTACAATTCCGATACTAAAATAGCCGATGACACAACCCTAAAAAAACGGGCAAACGATTTTTATGTAGGTGTGGCCGTAAATCCCAGGCGTATAAAGGATACCGACTACAGTACCCTCTACAAAAAAGAGTTTAACAGTATTACCGCCGAAAATGCCATGAAAATGAAGAGTATACTGAAGGGCATGGATACCAATGGAAATCTTGTATACGATTGGACCGAATCTGACCGGATTGTGGATTTTGCTGAAATAAATAACATGAATCTTCATGGACATACACTCATTTGGTATGAAAGCATTCCCGATTTCCTTAAGGATTTTAAAGGAACCAATGAAGCGTTCGAGACGATTATAGAGAAATACATTACAAATGTTGTATCGAGATACAAAGGAAAAGTAGACTCATGGGACGTGGTAAATGAAGCAATTGCAGACGGTACTTCAGATTTGCGAAAGTCTGTTTTTCTTGAGCGCATGGGACCCGATTATGTGAAGAAATGCTTTCAATATGCTAAAAACGCCGATCAAGAAGTGAAACTATTTTACAATGACTACGGTTTGATTTATGATAAAAAGAAACAGCAGGGTGCCTTCACACTAGTGGATGATCTTATTGCTGAAAACCTTATAGATGGAGTTGGCTATCAATTGCATATTGACTTTAATTTTCCCAGTAAATTAGATATAAAAACCGCAACGGACCTTATTGTACAACGAAAGCTATTGGTGCACTTTTCCGAGTTGGATGTCAAGACCAATCCTAAAGGGGATATCGAAACATTTACGGAAAGCAGAAGTCATGCGCAGGGGAAAAAAATATATGAAGTGGTAAGTGTTTTCAACAGCCTCCCCAAAGAATATAAATATGCCTTGACACTTTGGGGGCTAAAAGATGATGACTCCTGGATAACACCCCGCTATGGTTTCCCGGATTGGCCTCTTTTATTTGATAGCACTTTTCAAAAGAAAAGAGCATATTCTGGCTTTTTGCAAGCATTGGAGTAGTGCCGATGCTTTACTATCTTAACTCAAAATACCAATAAATACATCTTAACAATTCAATTTTCAAATCCTTGCCAAAAAATGAACCGTATTAGCCCTTTACTTTTGCTCATATCCGTATTACCTCTCTTTTTAGGCTGTTCCGATAACAAATTAAAAAGTTTGTCCAATAACCCTAAAGAAAATGCCCTCCCTAATTTTGAAGAAAAAGCGAAGCAATTGGTCAATGCCATGACGCTGGAAGAAAAAGTATCCCAGATGCGTTATGAATCTCCCGCGATTGAACGTTTGGGAATTCCGGAATACAACTGGTGGAATGAGTGTCTTCATGGAGTGGGCCGGGCAGGTAGGGCAACGGTATTTCCGCAAGCAATTGGTCTGGCGGCGACTTTTGATAAGGACCAAATGTCCAAAATATCCGAGATTATTTCTGACGAAGCCCGTGCGAAGCACCATGAGTTCGCCTCGCGCGGCAAAAGGGGCATTTATCAAGGATTGACCTATTGGACACCTAACATTAATATTTTTCGTGACCCGCGCTGGGGGCGTGGTATGGAGACCTATGGGGAGGACCCCTATTTGGCGGGAGAACTTGCAGTTCGATTTATCAAGGGATTACAGGGTGATGACCCGAATTACCTAAAATTAGTGGCCACTGCAAAACATTTTGCGGTGCATAGCGGTCCAGAAGTAGACCGACATCGGTTTGATGCCATACCTAGTCCTCAGGACTTCTTGAACACGTACAGCCCTCACTTTGAAAAGGTGGTGAAAGAGGCTAAGGTATATTCCATTATGTGCGCTTACAATAGCTATAAAGGTCAACCTTGCTGTGGCAACGAAGAACTGAGTGCCCTATTGCGGAATGACTGGGGCTTTAAGGGATACATTGTATCGGATTGTTGGGCCATTAAGGATTTTTACGAAAAAGATGCACATGGAATTAGTTCGGACGCGAAGGAGGCTTCTGCGATAGCTGTCAAGGCAGGCACCGATTTGAATTGTGGGGATTCGTATCCAGCTCTTGTTGCAGCTGTGAAAGATGGGCTCATAACCGAAGAAGAATTGGATGTATCCCTGGAAAGATTGCTGCTGGCAAGATTAAAGCTCGGATTGTTTGCCCCAGAAGGAGCCGTACCCTATGAAAATATCCCGTATGATGTGGTCGACTCTGAAAAGCATCGTCTGGCCGCTTTGGAGACCGCACGCAAGTCCATGGTCTTACTGAAGAACGAAAACAATACCCTCCCTCTAGATAAAAACAAAGTCAAAAAAATAGCGGTTATTGGCTCCAATGCCAATGACTTGGAAGTACTTTTAGGGAACTATAACGGCTATCCAACAGAACCCATAACCCCATTGCAGGGCATCCAACAAAAACTCCCAAATGCTGAGGTCTCTTATGCCGTGGGCTGTAAACTGGCAGAGGGCCTTCCCGTTTTTGAGACTATACCGGAATCTGTTCTTTTCACGGACAGCTCTTTGCAAGTTGGAGGATTGAAAGGCGAATACTTCGATAACATTTCTTTTGAAGGAGATCCCAAACACACCCGAATAGATAAAATTGTGGATTTCACCTGGCGAACCACCCCTCCCTATGAGGATATGGACCCAGATTCGTATTCCGTTCGGTGGACAGGAATCCTTTCAGTAGATAAAACGGGAAAATACGCTTTGGGTGGCGAGGCATTTTCATCCATGCAGCTATATTTGGACAACGCGCTGCTCATGGAAAGACACGATGTCCACCATCCCAAGAAAATCTATGAGTACGTGACCTTGGAGGCAGGCAAACAGTATGACCTTCGTTTTGAATGTGTCCAGAACAACACAGAGCATTCCATAATGCGACTGTTGTGGGAATCCCCTGAGGAAAACCTCGAGAAAGAAGCTTTGGAAATCGCTGAAGATGCCGATGCGGTGATTCTTTGCATGGGCATAAGTCCATTGTTGGAAGGTGAAGAGATGAAAGTTAAAGTAGATGGCTTCTCAGGGGGGGACCGGGTGCACACGAAATTGCCCAAGACCCAGTCCAACTTGATAAAAAAAATACAAGCGCTTGGCAAACCCACCGTGCTGGTGCTCTTAAATGGAAGTGCGCTATCAATCAATTGGGAAAACGACAACATACCAGCGATTATCGAAGCTTGGTATCCCGGTCAAGCCGGGGGAACTGCAATTGCCGATGTGATTTTTGGAGATTACAATCCTTCGGGAAGACTCCCTGTTACTTTTTATAAAGATATTAACGATATTCCTCCATTTAGTGATTACGACATGAAGGGAAAGACGTATCGCTATTTTGAGGGGGAGCCCCTTTATGAATTTGGATATGGCCTTAGCTACGCGACCTTTGTATACGATAAGATGCAAATTCCGGAAAATATGGTGGCCGGAGAAGACCTTAACGTAAAGATTGAAGTAGAAAATACAAGTGATATTAGAGGGGAAGAAGTGATACAGGTCTACATTCAAAATCCAAGTGCAGACGAGTACAACCCACATAAGACGCTGGCTGCTTTTGGTAGAGAGCGCTTTGCCCCTGGAGAAAAGAAGACCTTGACCTTCAAAATAAATAAAGAACAATTTAGCAGTGTTGACCCAAGCGGTGAAAAAGTAATTGTACCCGGAACGTATGAGATTTCCATAGGTGGAGCACAACCCTCCAAAGGTCGTGTTAAAAACAAGTCTGTGGTTCTAAAAAAAATAAATGTCTCTGGAGCAACCATAAAAATTTAGGAAACATCCTTATCTTTTCGAAGTGTCCTAACAAAAAACCATACCAATATGTTCTACATCGGTCTTGATATTGGCAGTTCTTCCATTAAGGCCTCTCTTGTAGCCATCGAGACGGGAAGAGCTGTTTCCACAATTCAAGAACCGGCCCAAGAGATGCCCATACTAAATCCGAAAAAGGATTGGGCGGAACAAAACCCTGAGGTCTGGTGGCAACATGTCTGTACCGCCTCAAAAAGACTTTTGGCGGAAAATCATATCACACCCGGACAAGTTGCCGGAATTGGCATTGCCTATCAAATGCATGGATTGGTGCTCGTGGATAAGAATGGAGAGGTCATTCGAAATTCGATTATTTGGTGTGATAGTCGTGCCGTTGATCTCGGGGAAGAAGCTTTTGCGAAAATAGGTAAGGCGGATTGCATGAAACACCTGTTAAATTCCCCGGCAAATTTCACCGCTTCCAAATTGGCCTGGGTAAAGCGGAACGAACCGGAAAACTACGGGAAAATCTACAAATTCATGCTTCCTGGGGACTTTATCACCTATAAGTTTTCGAATGAATTTACTACTACGATTTCTGGATTATCGGAAGGAATACTATGGGATTTTAGGCAATCAGAACCTGCCAAAATGGTGATGGACCATTTTCAAATTGATAAAAACCTTCTTCCCGACCTTGTCGACACGTTTAGGGTTCAGGCCAAGGTTTCAGCAAAAGGAGCCAAGGAAAGTGGGCTTCAAGAGGGAACCCCAATCTTATATCGTGCGGGCGATCAGCCCAACAACGCCCTGTCGTTAAATGTTTCAAAACCGGGAGAGGTCGCAACCACTGGGGGAACTTCAGGTGTCCTGTACGCCATCACGGAGAGTTTGAAAGCAACTGAAGGTGTAAAACTGAACAATTTTGCACATGTGAACCATGGTCCAAACACACCTCGAATTGGAAAATTGTTATGTATCAATGGTGCTGGAATCCTATATCGATGGTTAAAAGATACCCTTCATCTCGAAGAGAACAGCTATTCAGAAATGAACGCTTTAGCGGCCCAAGTTCCTGTAGGCTCTAATAAATTACAACTTATTCCTTTTGGTAATGGAGCGGAGCGCATGTTCGACAATCGTATTATTGGGAGCCATCTTTGCAACCTAAATCTTAACCAACATGCCCGAGGAGATGTCGTACGTGCAGCTTTGGAAGGGATTGCCTTTGCTTTCGTGTACGGCATGGAAATCCTTAGAAAGGATAATACCGCTATTAGCGTACTAAGAGCGGGTAACGACAACCTATTTCGTTCCAGCATATTTTCCGAAACGATTGCCACGCTAATAGGTCAAGAAATAGAAATCTATAATAGCACCGGAGCAATTGGTGCCGCTAGGGCTGCTGCTGCTTCCCGTGATTCGTTCGATTTGGGTGCTATTACTTCCCAAAACGATTATTTGAAAACCTACGAGCCGTTAAAGGCGAAGTCAAGCTACCTTGAAGCTTATACAAATTGGAAAGAAACTTTAAATACTATAATCCAACAACAGAAAACATGACAACCACCACTGAATACTTCAAATCCATTGGCAACATCAGATTTGAAGGAAAAGAATCTGACAATCCACTTGCTTATAAATACTACAATCCTGAACAAATCGTTGCTGGTAAGACCATGGCCCAACATTTCAAGTTTGCCGTGGCCTACTGGCATTCCTTCTGTGGCACAGGTGCCGACCCTTTTGGTCCTGGCACGCAGCAATATGCTTGGGACGCTCCGAAGGACGCTGTTGAGGCTGCCAGGATGAAAGCCGATGCTGCCTTTGAGCTCATAGCTAAACTGGGCTTCGAATATTATTGCTTCCATGACTTTGATCTAGTTCGTGAAGGGGCCACTTTTTCTGAATCTGAGTCGCGCTTAGGAACCATTGTGCCCTATTTGAAAGAGAAACAAAAAGAGACCGGGATAAAGCTGCTTTGGGGCACCTCTAATTGCTTTTCCAATCCACGCTATATGAATGGAGCGTCCACCAATCCGGAATTTAATGTCCTGGCGCGGGCAGCTGGACAGGTAAAACTGGCCTTGGACGCCACCATTGCCCTCGATGGTGAGAATTATGTATTCTGGGGCGGCCGGGAAGGGTATATGAGCTTGCTCAATACCGATATGAAACGGGAACAGGACCATATGGCCCTCTTCCTGGTAAAAGCGAGGGACTATGCCAGAAAACAGGGATTTAAAGGTACCTTTTTTATCGAGCCCAAACCCATGGAGCCTATGAAGCATCAGTACGATTTCGATACCGCGACCTCCATCGCTTTTTTAAGGCATTATGGGTTGGATAAGGATTTCAAGATCAATATTGAAGTGAATCACGCAACCCTGGCCCAGCACACATTTCAACATGAACTTCAGGTTGCTGCCGATGCAGGTATGTTGGGCAGCATCGATGCCAATCGTGGTGACTATCAAAATGGTTGGGATACGGATCAGTTCCCAAACAACATCTACGAAGCTACTGAGGCCATGCTTGTTTTCCTTAAGGCTGGCGGTCTGCAGGGTGGAGGAATAAATTTCGATGCGAAGATCCGAAGGAACTCAACGGATATGGAGGATATCTTTTTGGCACATATTGGCGGGGCCGATGTTTTTGCAAGGGCTTTGTTGACCGCGGATAAAATTATCAACTCCTCTGCTTACCATGTCCTAAGAGAAAAGCGGTATGCTTCATTTGATTCGGGGAAGGGAAAATCTTTTGAAAAGGGAGAACTTGGTTTTGAGGAGTTGTATGAATTTGCAAAGTCAAATGGAGAGTTGCCCTTAGTTAGCGGGAAGCAAGAATTGTTCGAGAATATCATCAACCAATACATTTAGTCTATGGAGTCAGTTTTGGAATCTGGGGACTGGATTGTTCTGGGCATCTATTTCCTCGCTTTGATTGGGGTTGCCATTTGGGTGATTTTACAAAAAAACAAGGATACAGAAGATTATTTTTTAGCGGGAAGGAATGTGGGCTGGTTCGTTATCGGAGCTTCTATTTTCGCTTCCAACATAGGTTCGGAACACGTTGTAGGATTGGCAGGTACGGGTTTTGAGTCGGGAACGCCCATGGCCCATTATGAACTGCACGCTTGGATCGTACTTCTCTTGGGATGGCTTTTTCTACCCTTTTATATTCGGAGCGGAGCGTTCACTATGCCTGAATTTCTCGAAAAACGGTTCGATAGTCGGTCTAGATGGTTTTTGTCCATCTTTTCGTTGGTAGGTTATGTGATAACCAAGGTTTCTGTGACCATATATGCGGGCGGTATCGTGGTGTCTGAACTGCTTGGAGTATCCTTTTGGGGCGGTGCCATAGGCATAGTGGTCTTCACCGGTATTTATACCATTGTCGGGGGCATGAAAGCGGTTATCTATACCGAGACCCTTCAGACTGTGATTCTGATTTTAGGGTCATTGATAATTACCTTTCTGGGGATACAAAAGATAGGTGGATGGACAGCGATGACCGAGACTGTAAAAGCGGTTAGCCCACAACACTTTAATATGTGGCGCCCTATGAGTGATCCTGATTTTCCATGGACAGGATTGCTCATTGGGGGTACTATTGTTGGTATTTGGTATTGGTGTACGGACCAGTACATTGTGCAGCGCACGCTCGCTGCGAATAATATCAAGATTGGGCGTAGGGGTGCGATTTTCGGTGCTTACCTAAAGTTATTGCCCATTTTTATCTTCTTGATTCCAGGAATCATTGCATTTGCGCTGACCATCGAGAATCCTGAGATGTTCCGTGTGGAAAAAGCAGACCGTGCTTTTCCCATGCTCGTTAAAACCTTATTGCCTGTAGGATTGAAAGGACTTGTTGCGGGAGGGCTTATTGCCGCGTTGATGAGTTCGCTGGCATCCGTCTTCAACTCTTGCTCAACCATCTTTACCATCGATATTTACAAAAAAATCATGCCGGACAAAGAAGAGAAACAACTACTGCGCATCGGTAAGACCGCAACAGCTGTAATTGTGGTACTTGGTATTTTTTGGATTCCCATCATGGAAAAAATTGGAGGTGGAGTGATGTACCAATACCTTCAAAATGTGCAGTCTTACATCGCGCCGCCGGTCACTACCGTATTCCTGTTGGGGATAATCTGGAAAAGGGTAAACTCCACTGCAGCTATTACTACGCTGATGACCGGTCTTATACTGCTTATCCTTCGGTTGGGAAGTGAAATTTATTTTCAGCCGGATATTGAGCATTTCCGACAGACCGGAGAACAAATTGCATCGGGATTTGCGTATACATTTGCCACCATAAACTTTGCGCACATGGCCATTTTTATGTTCCTCTTTTCGCTGTTGCTATGTATCGGAGTCTCTTTGGCTACGGCACCTCCCAATTATAATGCGATAAAGGGCCTTTCCTTTGGGACCTTGGTTGCCGAGGATAAACGGTTGGCAAAGAAAAGTTACGATACCATCGATGTGGTACTCTCCATCCTGCTTGTAGTTATCGTAATAGGAATATTGATGTATTTTACGGGATGAACCGAGTAGGTAACTATCGTGGACATTAACGAATTTATCGCTGTATGATGGAAGTGGTGAAACTGGCTAATTCCAAAGGAATGGAATTGGAAGTCTGCAATTATGGAGCAACCCTGATGTCATTGTCAGTGCCAAATCGCAACAAAGAGCAGGTCAATGTAGTGGTTGGGTTGCCTGAAGCGGAGGACTATCTAGACCCGAGATATCAAATGCACAATCTATATCTGGGATCCTCGGTAGGGCGATATGCAGGCAGGATTTCCAACGGTTCCTTTCAGTTGGAAGGTAAATATTATACGCTTGAGATGGAAAAAGGCGTACATCTGCATGGGGGCCAAAATGGATTCGATAAAAAATTCTGGGAGGTCATTGCTACCAAACAAGGAAGAAATCCAAGGGTGGAACTTTCCTTGTTGAGCAAAGATATGGACGAGGGCTATCCTGGAAACTTGAGAGTATCTGTGGTGTATGAGCTTTTGGAATCCAACGCGCTGCGCATCTATTATACCGCAACTACGGATCGCCCCACGGTCCTGAACCTTACGAATCATGCCTATTACAATTTGAACGGAGCAGGAAGTGTTTCCGAGCATTATCTTCAAATAAATAGCAGTAAACTTTTGGAACTGGATGACAAAAAGGTACCAACGGGAAAAATTCTGGAATGTTCGCAAACCTATTACGATTTTCTAAAGAAAGCCCATGTGAAGAAAATAAAGAATTCAGGATTGGATGATGTTTTTGTGCTTTCCCAGAAGCCATTTTGTGCATCCCTTACCTCCATGCAGACCGGAATCCACATGAAAGTACTCACAAGACAACCTGCAGTAGTAATTTATACCCCTTATCTTTTCCCAGAGATGGAGCTTGATTTCAAGGGAAGTACCGCGTATGGCCTTTTTCCTGCCATTTGTTTTGAGACCCAGAACTTTCCCGATGCTCCCAATAAGTCCCATTTTCCCAATAGCGTACTGCGCCCTGGCGAAACCTACACCAACGAAACCGTGTTTGATTTTAGTACCTGCATGGACACTGTTAGGCAGTAAGGGCTTTTTGGAAGTGAGTACAGAATAATGCCGTTTTTTGGAATCACCTCTTCAATACTTGTATTTCTTTTACAAAAAAATATTTCAATAAAAATCATATAATTCCTACAAGGTTTTAATATATTTATACTTTATAAAGCTGATGAAATAACCTCTTCAAATCAGCTGTAATTGTTATCAACTTCATTTTTTAATAATCCTTACGGATTAACATTGACAAGAAAGGTCTTATTTGTAAACCATCTTTCAGTGTGCACAGTTTATTTATTTTTTAATTCGCCGAGCCTTTTTCGGGTATGGATTCTTGAAACCAATCATACTACATAATTGTCAATATGTACAACATGAATTAGGTTTTCGGCACTAATCTTAAATCTAAATTTATTATGAGAAGGTCAAGAAAAACTTTGTTTTTAACTCTAGGGATTGTGCTTTTGGGAGTATCCTGTGAGACCACCTCGGTGGCAGAAGAAAATGATTATTATGAAACTCTTACTAAAGACATTTTTGACGAAATTAAACCGATGGGCCCCGTTACGCCAGCTAACATTAGGAAGCCAGGAGGAAATAAAAATAATCAATAGGTCTTTTGGAACATTCCTTGTCCTTTTTTCAGGCTTAGTTATGTACCTGGATAAGGCAATCGAGTATTATAATGTCCAGGTCAACTATGAGTTTAAGTATTACGTTGACCTGGATGTTTTTCTTTGGTCCATTGGGCAAACCATTGCTATTTTATTGTTGTCATTGGGATGTTTTTTCAAACCATATCGATGGGCCCTATTGTCACCAATTATTGTTTTTTCAATGCAATTTACCTATGTATTGCGGGATGAAGAGTGGATACAAGGTGAATTTTATATTTTGTATACCGGAATATTTATAATGACCTTATTTACATTAATTTTCTTCATCAAATACATGATTCGAAAAGTTGGTCACATAATTCAAAAATCCAAGAAAAAAGACGTCGATGCGCTTATAAACTTTGTGATTGAAGTACGCAATGAACATTATGCCAAAATGTTGGAAAGTGCAGATAGCCTGGAACTGTTGGACGATTTCAATTGTGATGAAATTGAAAAGGCGATTCTCAAAGATATCTTGAGAAGGGAAAGACTTACCAATACCAAGAAATTTGAGATACGTCTTGTTCAGACTTTGCACAAAGTACATGCTTAAGCCGAAAGGGAAGTGTATAATATTGGGACGTGTTTTTAGGGTTCTAGAAAACAAAAAACTCTGAAAATAAGCTAGTTTTTGTCAGTTCAAAGTTACAGGGTTTATGGTTTTGTTCTTAGTCTTCCAAACTATCAAATTCCACAAATTCATATTGGGGCGAAGCTTCAAACAACTGTCTCAAAATCGCTGCATGGCCATTACCGAAAACGACCAAGATTCTGTCCTTTGGGCTTTCCGTGAGACGAAGTATGTTGGAAAATATCCGAACATTACGATTATACCACCAAAGCGTAAAGTTATCCGCCCCGTCATAGTCTTTTGTGGCCATTCGCCCCGTCAGATATAACCCAAAATTGGTGTTGTGCGCCTCCCGGCGGTTCATTTCCTTCAAATAGGTCAAAATATGTTTATTCTTTACTTGCGCATCCCGATAATCGTACCACTTAAAGGCATCCTGCAAATAAGGGTCATCAGCCTTCCAATCTATATTTTTTATCAATGACCTGGCAAGTAGGGAATCTTTTGCAAACAGTTCACTTTGTAAGGTGTTGGCATCAACGCTATAAATACTATCCAGGTCCAGTTCATGGGCCAAGCGCATGGCAATTTGATACCGCTCATCTCTTTTATCCCGGTATGCACCATTTCTGTAGTCTTGATAGCGCCTGTTCCAATCCGTTTTGGCTTCTATCATTATTTTGTTGGGTTTGAATTTCTTTATATACGCAATGAGCTCAGTGATTTCTGTTTTCTTCGGTTCTTTCAGTACATCAATTTTGCTGTCATCCGCAGTTTTATGATTGTCCAGTCCCGGATAGTTTAAATGGAACATGCCCAAAACAAGCACCTTGGTCTTTTCCTCTGGAAAAAAATCTGCCTTGGTCTTTGTCTTAGATATGTTTTGTGCGAAAGCGGCATAAGCCCATAGTGTTACTGTAGCAAGTATAATTTGTTTTTTCATTTTGGAGTGTTTTCAAGAAAGATGATATCGGATGGAAATTGTTACGAAAATCTTTAAAAAACCACTCAGAATACGTTGGAATTTTCGATGCCTAAGGTATCCAGGCCCTCAGTGAATAGGCTACGCGGCGGACTTTAGAATGGGGCTGTGTTTGAATTAAAAAGACTAGAAACAAAAAACCCGGCAAAACGCCGGATTTTTTGTGGTACCTCCAGGAATCGAACCAGGGACACACGGATTTTCAGTCCGTTGCTCTACCAACTGAGCTAAGGTACCCAACGCCCTATTTAAGGCGGGTGCAAATATAATTTCAAAAATAGGATATACAAACAAAAACTGGAAAAAAGGAAACGGTTTTTTAGAATTCGCCATCTTTGTTCTATGAACCTGGTCGTCGATATTGGAAATACCATGACAAAGTACGCGGTTTTCGAAAATCGTACCGTCATCCATATGGAAACATCAGAATCCCAGGTATTTGTTTCCCAAATAAAGCAGTTGTTCCAAACCTTTCCAAAAATTGATCGGGCCCTCATTTCTTCAGTAGGAAAACTGGAGAATAAAGAAAAAGAGGTTTTGGCCTTGTTCTGCAAAGTTCATGTGCTCTCGGTCAACTCAAGAATTCCTTTTAAAAATCATTATGCCACGCCGCTAACATTGGGCATGGACCGTATTGCGCTGATTACTGCCGCATTTTACCAATACCACAAAAGAAATGTGTTGGTCATTGACGCTGGTACATGTATTACCTATGATATTATCAACGAAGCTGGTGAATATATAGGTGGAGCTATCTCACCAGGTTTGCAAATGCGCTACAATGCTATGCATGTACAGACCGAGAGGCTTCCCTTATTAAAACCTGAAGATATTCTGGATTTCATCGGGAATTCCACAGAAACCTGTATGCACAGCGGTGCAATAAATGGAATGGTTCAGGAATTGGATGGTGTCATCGATCAGTATCATGCTCGTTTTCACGATTTAACAGTTATTTTAACAGGTGGAGACGCTCAATTTTTTGTCAAAAGACTAAAAAACTCCATATTTGCGAACTCTAAATTTCTCGTGGAAGGGCTTAATTGCTTGCTGGAATACAACAAAAGCTAGATGGTAAAGAAATTTTTGATCGCATTTTTTTGCGTGGCCGCCCAGGGCCTCTTCGCGCAAAATGGTACCGTATCACCGTATTCATCCTTCGGAATAGGAGACTTTAGAAGCAACAGTGCCATCAATAACCGAATGATGGCTGGTATTAGTATGTATGGGGATAGTATCCACATCAATCTCCAAAATCCAGCGGCGTACGGCAAACTCTTGCTAACCACCTATACCGCAGCGGTTTCTCATAGTGAATTGCGGTTGGAAGACTTTACAACGGAACAAAATTCTTCCGTCACCAACTTGGAATACCTTTCTATAGGTTTTCCCATAGCTCCGAACGTGGGCTTAGGTTTTGGTATTATGCCTTATTCTTCCGTGGGCTATAACCTGCAGGATGAAACCACCAATAGCATGGGAGAAACGGTAACCAATGCTTTTGCTGGTGAAGGGGGCTTAAATAGAGTGTATGCCTCGGTCGGGGCGGAAATTATCAAAAACCTGAGTATCGGTGCTACAGTGAATTTCAATTTTGGAACTTTGGAATACCAAAGAATTCAAAGTGTGGAAGATGTCCAATTTGGCACCTTGGACCGTCGCGAATCAAGAATCAATGGATTTGATATTAACTATGCGCTCAATTATACACCGCAGATTAAAGGAAAGTATACCCTATATATTTCCGCGCTAATAAACACCCAAGCTAATTTAACTTCTGAAAATTCAGAAGAACTGGGCTCATTTTCCTTGGCCAACGGACAAGATATCGAAGTAATTGATGTGGATTTAGCTGCTGTTGGGCTGAGAAATACGGAATTAAAAGTACCCACCAGGTTCACCGCGGGTCTTGGATTTGGAAAAGATAAAAAATGGTTTCTTGGAGGAGAATATAGCTTTCAGCAATTCAGTGAGTTCAGCAATGATTTCTTGGGATTGGACAACATTACCTATCAAGATGCAAGTACCATAGCTGTAGGTGGGTCATTTATCCCGGATTACAAATCGCTTTCCAGCTATCTCAAAAGAATAAACTATCGTGCGGGTGTGCGATATGATGTTACCGGATTGGTGGTCAATGGGAGCGAGATTAATAATTTTGGCATAAATTTTGGCCTAGGATTACCACTGCCCAATTCTTTTTCAAATCTTAATCTAGGTTTTGAACTGGGCAGAAGGGGCACTACGGTAGCCAATTTGATAAGAGAAAATTATCTTAATATTAGCGTTGGACTCTCGTTGAACGACAAATGGTTCCGCAAAACGAAAATAAATTAATAAAAAAATTTAGTACATTAACCGCTTTAAAATAAGTAACATGAAGAAGAAACTCTACTTAACGATGTTTGCGGTGATTATGTCGATGGGTTTAAGTATGGCTCAAGCACAAAATCCTGAGTGCATGACCAATCTTTCCATTTACGCAGAACACGCAAAAGTAAAAAACTATGACGCCGCTTATGAACCATGGAAAATGGTCTATGAGAGTTGTCCGGATATCAACAAAGCCAATTTTTCGTATGGAGAGAAAATATTGAAGTATAAAATCAAAAATTCCTCAGGAGCGGATAAAGACGGGTTTATCCAGGACCTTTTGGAATTGCATGAGAACAGCGCAAAATACTTCAATGACAAATATCCAGTAGGTGTTGTAAACACAAAGAAAGCCCTTTTGCTCTATGAGAATAAGATGGCTTCCAAAGAGGAGCTGTACAATATGTTGGGCGAGGGTTTTAACAACGACAAAAAGAACTTCAAAAATCCTAAGGCACTTTATCTTTATTTTTCCAGCTTAGTGGATTTGCACGGAGAAGGCAAGAAAGACCTTCAAGAAGTTTTTGACGTATATGATGATGTTACAGAAAAAGTAGAGGAAGAAAACAAAAAATTAACCAGTGTCATCAAAACCTTGTTGCCTAAAGATTCTTTGGGAACCCTTACGTCCAAAGACCAAAGAAGGTTAAAGGCTGCTACAACAAATTCTAAATCATATGGTAAAATCGCGACGAGTATCGATTCCAAATTGGGCGCTTTGGCCGATTGTGGCAATTTGATTCCTTTATATGAAAAGAGCTTTGATGACAAGAAGACCGACGTGAATTGGGTAAAAAGAGCCGTTGGAAGAATGTTTTCCAAAGAATGTACCGATGACCCGTTGTTTAGTAAAATGGTAAAGGTTCAGGCTGAATTAGACCCATCAGCGGACGTATACGTCTATTTGGGCACTTTGGAAGCTAAAAATGGAGATAACAAGGCTGCAATTACGGACTTCAACAAAGCTGTGGAATTGGAGACAGATCCATATCGAAAATCAAATATCTTATATAAGATTGCCACCATCGTCAGAAGAAATAGTAAATCCCAAGCCAGGAATTATGCACAAAAAGCGATCAACGCAAATCCTGCCAATGGAAAAGCCTATTTGTTGATCGCTAGTCTATACGCTGGTAGTGCCAATGCTTGCGGAACTTCTGCATTTGAGAAAAGAGCCGTTTATTGGAGGGCTGCCGATATGGCCAGAAAAGCAGGACGTGTCGACCCATCTTTAAGTGGAAGGGCGAGCAAGTCTGCCTCAAGTTATGCGGCCAAGGCACCCACAAAAGAAATGATATTCAGTTCTGGCATGGCCGGTAAAACAGTAAGTTTCAATTGTTGGGTAGGGGGTAGTGTAAAAGTGCCCAACCTATAAGGGTGAAAGCATTTTCCAAAAATAATTACAAGTGTTTTGCCACGGTTTTAACCGTGGCAATCCTTTTTATATCCTGTGGGGACGATTACGAAAGAGTTGGAGAAGAGGCGATAAAGCCCGTTTTTCCCCAAGGCGTGGCACAAGACTATGTTCTTACCTACACCGAGACTAAGGAGGAGCTCGAATCAGAAGATCTTTCCAAATCGCGGGTAATCGCTATTTTGACCAGTCCCGTAACGGAAGATTTTGACAATCAATTCTTTAAATACAAAACCTTCCCTAAAGGACTCCAAGTGGACTTCTTTGATGAAAAAAATCAGAAAAGTGTGGTTACCTCGGATTATGGAATCATCTATTCCCAAACAGGACTTATTGATTTACAGGGGAATGTGGTGATAGAAACCCATGACGGTAAGAAACTAGAAACCTCACAACTCTATTTTGATAGGAAGAACAATTGGATTTTTACCGAAAACAAGTTTACATACACCAATCCAGAAGACGGTACCATTATGGACGGGGAAGGTATGGATTTCAACAAGGATTTTAGTTTTTTTAAAGCCCACAAGACCTACGGTTTAATGACCATAACAGAAGAAGACCAATGATGGAAAAATATCTCAAATATACCATTTACATAAACCTGGTAATTTCAATTTTATCGGTTTATATGGCGGTTTCTTTTTGGGAAACCGATAGAAACCGGGCCTATATTTTTGTGTTTTTGGCCTTGATAACTGCCTTCATGTTCTTTTTTAGAAGACATTATTACAAAAAATTTGAGGAACGCAAAAAGAATCAGAAATAGTAGACCAGTTTGGATTCCGCACTGCTAATCATACTGATTTCCCTCGTATTTTCGGCCTTTTTCTCGGGAATGGAAATCGCCTTCGTTTCGGCGAACAGAATTCATATTGAGCTGGAAAAAATGCAGGAGGGGTTCTTTGCCAAAGTGCTCCGTTGGCTCACACAAAAACCGTCCAAGTTCATCGCCACTATGCTTATTGGGAACAATATTGCTTTGGTGATTTACGGTTTCTTTATGGGCGATGTGCTTATGGCTTGGTTTCAAACCCTCCTTCCCACGCAAAGTCAGTTTTTCGATTCACTTCTCACTGATTTTAGTCTGTTCACCCAAACCGTGATTTCTACCTTCATCATTCTAATTACCGCAGAGTTTTTGCCCAAGGTTTTTTTTCAGATTTATTCGAACACGCTTTTGAAGGTTTTTGCCATCCCAGCGTATTTTTTCTATTTGCTCTTCTCTGCAATCTCTTGGTTTGTGATTAAGATTTCCGATTTTATCTTAAGGGTCTTTTTTAAAACGGAAGGGGATGAGGTACAGCTCGCTTTCACCAAAATGGAGTTGGGCGATTATATCACTGAGCAAATGGAGTCCGTTGAAGAAGAGGATGAGGTAGATGCCGAAATACAGATCTTTCAAAATGCACTTGAATTTTCCGCGGTAAAAGCACGTGAGGTAATGGTTCCGAGAACCGAGATTACCGCTGTTGATTTGGATGAAAGCCCCAAAAACCTGACGAAATTGTTTTCAGAAACAGGATACTCCAAAATTCTGATTTATAAAGAGAACATCGATGAAATCATTGGGTATGTACATTCCTATGAACTGTTCAAAAGACCAAAGACCATTAAAAGTATTCTCTTGCCCGTGGAGTTTGTCCCGGAAACCATGCTGATTCAAGATATTCTGAATGTATTGACCAAAAAACGAAAAAGTATTGCCGTTGTTTTGGACGAATATGGAGGGACATCAGGAATTATGACTGTTGAGGATATCATTGAAGAGCTATTTGGAGAGATTGAGGATGAACATGATACCACGGACCTTCATGAAGAGCAACTGAGTGAAAATGTCTACAAGTTTTCAGCTCGTTTGGAGGTGGATTACATCAATGAGAACTACAAATTGGAGCTTCCTGAAAGTGAAGAATATGAAACTCTAGGCGGATTGATAATGAATGGTACCGCTGAAATTCCAGAACAAGATTCAGAAATTAGGATAGATAACTTTGTCTTTCGCATTTTGGAAGTGTCCAATACAAAAATAGACTTGGTGACCGTTCAGGTACTTCTTGAAGATTAACATTTTGCGTCACTTTCCCTGCTTTCTAAATTGAAAAGAAATTGGTATTTTCGCCCACTGAAATAGAGAAAACCAGCGTAGCATGGCAATATTGGAGAATATACGAAAAAGGACCACTGTACTTATCCTTATCATAGGATTGGCTCTTTTCGCATTTGTAATATCCGGAGTGTTCACCAGCAATGATTTTGGCGGAGCGAAGGTAGGTTCAGCTGTGGCCGAAATAAATGGTGAGACCATTTCCATTGATGAATTTAGAAGGGAAGTGGAAAATGCCTCAAGGCGGTTCGGACCGAACATGCCGCCTTCACAACTGACCAAAACGGTATACGACCAACAGATAAGAAAAGTGCTATTGGGACAGCAGTTTGACGATTTGGGCATTGATGTGGAAAGCGATCAAATTGTCGAATTTGTCAAAAGTTCGGGATATGCGCAAATCCCTGATTTCTTAGATGAAAATGGTATTTTCAATGAGGAGGTTTTTCGTAGTGCCATCGCGGACTGGAGGGTGAACAATCCCGTTCGCTATGACGATTGGTTGAACATAGAACAAGTGATCATTCAATCAGCAAAAGAACAAATTTACTTTAATCTTATAAAAGGTGGTGTGGGCGCAACACTTCCGGAAGGGGAATTTGACTATAAAATGGCCAATGACAAATTGGACATTCAGTACGTCAGGATACCCTACACCAAAATTGCCGATAGTACCATTCAAGTTTCTAAGGACGAAATAGCCGCTTATATAAAGGAACATGCGGATGATTACAAACAGGAAAAGTCCAGGGATATCCGTTTCGTATACTTTGAAGAAAAAGCCTCCGCTGCTGATGAGAAGGTCAAAGAAGAGGAATTGGTCAATCTTTTGGGGGACTCGGTGGAATACATTGAAGAAACCAATACCACGGATACGATTCCAGGTTTTCGAAATACAACAGATGTGGCTGCTTTTTTGGATAGGCATTCCGATATCAAGTTCGATACCATTTTTAAGGTGAGAAAAGACCTTCCCAGCGTGGTTGCAGATACGTTGCTGGGAATGGCCATTGGCGAAATCCACGGCCCTTATCGGGATGGTGATTTTTACAAGCTGACCAAGATGATGGACAAGAAGGCCGATGGATCGGTAAAAGCGAGCCATATTCTTATCACTTATGAAGGAGCCGAACGAGCTAATCCTGAGATAAAGCGAACCAAGGAAGAAGCTAAGGCTAAAGCTGATGAACTTTTAGGGGAGGCCAAAGAGGAAGGTGCGCAATTTACGGCGCTGGCAAGGGATAACTCCGATGGACCTTCTGCACCAAGGGGTGGGGATTTGGGTTATTTCCAAGAAGGGGTAATGGCCGATGCCTTCAATGATTTCTGCTTTGGTAACGATGTGGGAACCATTGGATTGGTGGAGACCCAATTTGGATTCCACGTAATCAAAATAGACGATAAACAGGATATTGTTCAGGTGGCTACCTTGGCCAGGGAAGTAGAACCTTCTGAGGAAACTATCAATACGTTGTTCACAAATGCCACCAAATTTGAAATGGCCTCTATAGATGCGGATGCTGAATCGTTTTCAAGTATAGCCGATGAAAGCGGTTACACGGTCCGACCTGTAAACAAAATCAAAGAGTTGGACGAAAACCTACCTGGGTTATCAAGCCAACGGGGAATAGTGCAATGGGCCTTTAATGATGATACGGAGGTGGGTGATATCAAACGGTTTAATGTAAACAATGGCTATGCTGTGGTGCAATTGACCAAAAGGTATAAAGAAGGTTTGATGACCCCTGAGGATGCGTCCACCACAGTTTTACCAAAACTCAGAAAAGAGCGAAAAGCAGAGCGATTACTGCTTGCCAATCAAGGAAAATCCATGGAAGACCTGGCCAAGGACAATGAAGTTGTTACTTCAACTGCCACCGCACTGACCATGAAGTCCCCAACCCTTCCTGGTGCGGGACGGGAGCCCTTGGTAGTGGGTACGGCGTTTGCTTTGGAACAAGAAGGCACCTCGAATCTCATCAAAGGAGAATCCGGAATCTACAAAATCAAGGTCACCAAGAAAGAAGCGGCGCCAGAACTGGATAATTTTTCTACCTACGCCAAAACTTTAAAAACCAGCGCATCGAATCGTGTAAACGGTGACGTATTTAAAGCCCTAAAAGAAGGTGCCGAGATAGAGGACAAGCGAGCTACTTTCTACTAAAATAGAATTCAAATGGTAAAAAAGCCCCGTAATCGGGGCTTTTTTTGTGGTCTGGTCTCAATACGTCCTTGATACCCCCAATCTCTTAGTTAAAAAATCCTTGAATATGGAATCCCTATTTTTAGGTGTACAAAGCCTAGGCGCCCTTCGTGGTGTCTTTTTGGGATTTTCTGTACGTTGGTTTTGTATTATAGTTTTGGATTCTTCAATATAAAATCGCTCAAAGGGGTAATTAACGGTCCGCGTAGTTTTTCTTGGCTGTATGAACTAATAAAACCCAACTTGGCCTTCATAAAATCAGCGGTTTCCTTTGGTTTTGAATTAGACATGGATCTTATTGACAAGAAATCTTCCTTTTAATAATTTTAATCAACTGGAGACAAGCAACCAATAAAAAAGGGCCATATAGCCCTTTTTTTGCTATTCAAATAACCGTATTTAATGAAAAGGCAGCACTTGGGAGGAGGTTTTATTTGCCACCAAAATTTGATTTAAATCTATCGCGGTTGTACAAATACCAGTTTCAGGGTCGTATGTGATTTTATCCAAATCCGCCACAACAGCTGCTATAAAAGAGGGAATAACGGGCAAGGTTCCCGAATCACCTTCAGATATATTTTCATTCAATAGAATCTCATTTTCGTCAATGATCAATTTTACGCCCATATCTACAAAACGTATCCCTTCAGCAATGAATACCTCTTGTCGTGTTCTATATAATAGCTCCAGACCGGCATCATCCGCTGTAATTTGTCCTACATCGTCAAGGGATAAGGAGGTCCCTGAAACCGAGGGTATATTTACCGTTACAGGTACGGGATTTCCTTCATCGTCCACACCGGGTTTTCTATTCAGAACAAGCCCCAATCTGCCATTTACCACAACGTCGGTAGTGTCAGGACGAACACCAGGTTCCACTTCAATTCTTCCCTCTATAGAATCATCATAGGAAAGGGGATAATGGTTTCAAATCCTTTGGATTTGAAATAATAATCAGTGTTCTCATCTCCAGTGGTGATGATAAAATCCCCACCCCAAGCCCCAAGACTTTTAATGGTGCCCGGATAATCTGGGAAAAGTTGTGTTTTTACTGGCCCGATGCCTAGGATTTCAGATAGTAGGAATTCATGTTTTTCAATTAGACCTGCAAACGCTTCAAGTGAACCAGTGTGTAACATTTTTTGAGTTATCGCGCTGATTTCTTCCACCAACTTAGCGGTATTGAAAGATCGGTTACGGTACGCTGTAATGGCCGCTTTACTGCTCTGTTTTTGATTCAGGTGCACAAAGAAGAGCGAATCTTTAAATACGGGATCAAAATTGACCAGTTTTACAATAGGATGCCCATTTTTCAGTTGGTACGTAATAGGGGATGGATGTTGTGCGCAGGCAATATCGTAACCACTTCCTCCGAAAGCGTTCCACAACAGTTTATAGGCATCCACATTTGCCCATTGTGCGATATTGTTAATGAGCGTAGAGGAACTTCCCAGACCCCAATTCCGAGGAAAGCCCAAATGGGATTCTACCTCGAATCCCGTATCTCCCGAAAGAAAATTTGGATTCTGCCTTTTGGCCTCTCTAAGCAGCTTTTGAAGCGTTCTTGCCACATCGGCATCAGTACAATTGGTAATTTCGTGAAGATTTATTGAAAAATCAGTTGTAAACCAAACATTACCATCGGGATTTAAACTTTTCCAACGAATAAGAGGCGCGTCACTTGTTTTTACGACCAACGATTGTCCGTATTTCGTCGGAATCGCCAAACCGAGGGCACCGTCCAAAATAGCATATTCCCCGGAGAGCAAAAGTTTTCCATTACTGTAAAACTCTTCCTGCATTTATGACCTTAAGTTTTCTAATGCTTCTTTTACAGTGGAGTTGGACACGGTACGTTCCTTAAAGAACTGGATGAGTTCCTTTTTCTCCATATCATTGGCACCAATCTGGTTCAGAATATTCAAAAGGTGCATTTTCATATGACCTTTTTGGATTCCCGTGGTGACCAAGGAACGCAATGCGGCAAAGTTCTGGGCCAGACCTGCCACCGCTGTGATTTGCATCAATTGTTTCGCCCTGGGATGTTGAAGGATTTCCAGGGCCAATTTTACCAAAGGATGCAAAGAAGTAAGCCCCCCAACAGTACCTAATGCCAAGGGAACCTCGATCCAAAAATGGAAAATACCTTCTTTTATGGATGCATGGGTCAAGCTGGAATAGGAACCCCCTTTTGCGGCGTAGGCATGAATTCCCGCTTCCACCGCTCTAAAATCATTGCCCGTTGCCAATACTACAGCATCAATACCATTCATGACACCCTTGTTATGTGTGACCGCCCTATGGGGATCAACCTTGGCTATTTGAACAGCTTGTATCATTTTGGTTGCGAATTCCTCGGGCGGCATTCCATCTTCATTGAGCATCTCCACCGGGCAACTGACCTCGGCCTTTACCAAACAGTTGGGTACATAATTGGACAAGATGCTCATCACGACTTCAATTGATTTTTCAGTTTCATTGAAACCAAAATAGGCATTTGCACTTTCCTTTAAGGTCGATGCCAATTGTTCAAGACATGAATTTATAAAATTGGCCCCCATGGCATCCAATGTCTCGAACGTGCAGTGTAGTTGGAAATATTGTTCTATATCCCCGGTTTTATCGCGCAGTTCGATTTTTTTCAGACCACCACCGCGCTTTTCCATATTTCGGGTGATAGGTTCGACACTGCGATGCAGGGTTTCTTGTATATCGGTAAAAAAATGGAAAAGTTTCGAAGTATCTCCCTTAAAAACAAAATGTACCTGACCTACTTTTTCCGTACTGAGGACCTCCGCCTTAAATCCTCCCCGGGAAAGCCAAAATTTTGCCGCTTTGCTCGCCGCTGCGACCACGGAACTTTCCTCAATGACCATGGGAAGGGCATAAAAAGCGCCATTTATTAAAAAATTTGGCGCTATCGCGAAAGGAAGGTAGTAATTGGATAGGGTGTTCTCGATAAACTCATCATGAATTTTTTGAACTTCGCCATCGATGTTCCAGTATCGTTTTAACAATTGCTCCGTCTTTTTGGGCTGTTCTGTAAAATTGTGGGCGATCCAATGGATTTTTTCTTCCTTAGAAAGTTTGGAGAATCCTTCGATAGGCGCATTCATAGTGCTTGGTTCTGGTGCTAAAATATAAACATTGTCCACACAATCGCTACACTAAATACAAATTCGAGCAGTATCAGATACATTAAAGTTTATATTTCGAATAAATATTAGTAAACTTGGTGGATTTTAAATACTTGCACTTCATGTATAAAAAAACACTCTTTTGCCTATTTTTAATAGGTTTTTTATCCCTCACCTCAGCCCAAAAAAAAGAAATAACCCTAGAAGAAATATGGAGCGGTACTTTTAGAACGGAACGATTGGATGTTCTCCGATCTATGAAAAACGGAAAACAATATACCATCCTTAACTTCAATAGAGGCGATGGGACCAGTAGCTTGGATAAGTACGATTATGGGACACAACAAAAAGTAGAAACCGTTGTGTCATCGTCAGCTGAAATTCCCAATTTTACTTCTTATGAGTTCAGTGTAGACGAGTCAAAAATAATTTTGGCAACCGATGTTGAACCAATCTTCAGAAGGTCGCAACTCGGTGTATACTATGTGTACGACGTCTCCTCAAAGGGCATAACCAAAATTTCAGATAACAAAATCCAGGAACCGGCGCTTTCTCCAGATGGTTCTAAAGTGGCTTTTGTCTGGGACAATAATCTGTACATTTTTGAAATTTCCTCAAAAACCACCAAACAGATTACCAAAGATGGTAGCTATGGCACCATCATTAATGGGGTTACGGATTGGGTCTATGAAGAAGAGTTTGGCTTTGTCAAGGCATTTGCTTGGAACAGTGATGGGACCAAGATCGCTTTTATGCGTTTTGACGAGACGCAGGTACCCCATTTTTCCATGGATGTTTATGGCGAGGACTTATATCCTTTTCAATATGAATTTAAATATCCAAAGGCCGGAGAGGAAAATGCGAAGGTGGAACTTAAAATGTACGATATAGCTTCTGGGACCACCAAGGAAGTGAACTTGGGCGATGCCTATTATATCCCTAGAATCAAATGGATGAACAATCCGGACCTTTTGAGTGTACAGACCTTGAATAGACATCAGAACCAGCTCAAACTACTGGCCGTAAATGCCATAGACAATTCAGTTATCACCCTTATGGAGGAAAAGGATGAGGCGTATGTGGACATAACGGACAATCTCACTTTTTTAGCGGATGACAGTTTTATTTGGACCAGTGAAGCAGATGGTCACAATCATATTTATTGGTATGGAAATGATGGAAAATTGAAAAACCAAGTGACCCAAGGGGAGTGGGAAGTGACTGCGTATTACGGATATGATACCAAAAAAAAGGTGGTTTATTATCAATCCACGGAAAATGGATCGATCAATCGCGATGTTTACAGTGTTAGGATAAATGGGAAGTCCAAAAAACGGCTTACCCAAAAAACAGGGACCAACACTGCCGACTTCAGTGCAGACTACACCTATTTTATCAATACGTTTTCAAGTGCTACAACACCTTATCAGTTTACCCTAAATGAGGCGTCGACAGGAAAGGAATTGAAGCTGATAAAAGATAATTCTGTATTGGATAGCAAATTGGAAACTTATCAGTTGAGCCCCAAGGAATTCTCCACAATCTCCATCAATGGGAATGATTTGAATATGTATATGGTCAAGCCGACGGATTTCGATGAATCCAAAGAATATCCCCTTTTCATGTTTCAATACAGTGGCCCCGGTTCCCAACAAGTGGCCAACCGCTGGTTTAGTGCCAATGATTATTGGCATCAAATGTTGGCCTCTCAAGGATATCTTGTGGTCTGCGTAGATGGCAGGGGAACGGGTCTTAAAGGGCGCGATTTTAAAAAAGTAACGCAAAAAGAATTGGGCAAATATGAAGTGGAGGACCAAATCGCAGCAGCCAAAAAACTAAGTGAACTACCTTATGTTGACGAAAATAGAACGGGAATATGGGGCTGGAGTTATGGAGGATTTATGTCGACCAATTGTCTCTTAAAAGGAAATGACGTTTTTGAAATGGGAATAGCCGTTGCTCCCGTCACCTCCTGGCGCTTTTATGACACCATTTATACCGAACGCTACATGCAGACGCCACAGGAAAATCCCAGTGGATATGATGAAAACTCTCCTTTCAACTATCCGGAGCTGTTAAAAGGGAAGTACTTGGTGGTACACGGATCTGGGGATGACAATGTACATGTGCAGAACACCATGCGCATGATAGAAGCTTTGGTCCAAGCGAACAAGGACTTTGATTGGGCCATTTATCCAGATAGAAACCATGGGATTTACGGAGGAAATACCCGTTTGCACCTATTTACGAAGATGACCAATTTCATCAAAGAAAACCTGTAATCAAACCAACACAATATGTCAGAGACTAAACCAAAACACCAAAAAGAGCTGTTTGGACATCCGGTAGGGCTTTATGTACTTTTTTTTACCGAAATGTGGGAACGTTTTTCCTATTATGGCATGCGGGCCTTACTCACTTTGTATATGACCGCGAAAACCTTGGAGAATGATCCGCAAAGTGGTTTGGGTTGGACCGTTACCGAAGCATTGGCGCTATACGGTTGGTATACGATGCTGGTTTACGTGATGAGCATTCCAGGAGGTTTTTTAGCGGACAGATACTTGGGCCAAAAGAAAGCCGTCACCATCGGGGCCATCTTGTTGACCATAGGGCATGGAATCCTGGCCATTGATGACTTATGGGCGTATTACACAGGCTTAGGCTTTGTTATTCTGGGTGTTGGTATGCTCAAACCCAATATTTCGACCATGGTCGGGGGTCTATACAAACAAAATGACATCCGAAGGGACAAAGGATTTAGTATTTTCTATGTGGGCATTAATCTAGGATCATTTCTCGCTTCTTTGTCCGTTGGATTGGTGGCGCAGTATTATGGCTGGCACTACGGATTTGGAATGGCCGGAATAGGGATGCTTTTGGGACTATTGGTATATCTCTATGGACAAGGCTATTTGATACATGTTGGAAATCCGCCGACCGCGGAAGAAAAATCTGCAGATATCAGCCTTGGGGAATTGTTCTCACAACTGTTCAGATCACCGTTGCAGTTGGGAATCGTGGTGGTACTTTTGGCATACTCCATTTACGCCGGATTTACGTATGAAGGACCTGATAATTGGGGATTTGGTATTCTTTTTATTTTTCTGTCCCTCATTACCGGGATGATGATGATGATTTATAAAAACCTGGACGGAAAAGTGGAAAAGGACCGTTATCTGGTTCTTCTAATTTCATTGTTAATGGTCATCGTCTTTTGGGGCTCTTTTGAACAGATGGGTGGATTAATGAACCTGTATGCTCAGGAAAAAACAAATAGGATGCTTTTAGGATGGGAAGTTCCAGCGGCTTGGTTTCAATCGGCCAATCCTGGATTTATTATACTATTTGCTGTAGGGGTAGCTGGTTTTTGGGCCAAAAGAAAATTAAAGGGAAAGGAGGCCACTTCACTTTTTAAAATGGCGGTTGGCGTTATTATTATGGGAATTGGTTTTGCCTACATGGTCTTTGCGTCTCTTCAGTACGAAAGCCAGGGTAGTTCCGCTATGTACTGGTTGGTTTTGGCCTATTTGTTCCATACTTTGGGAGAATTGTGTTTGTCACCCGTTTCTTTGTCGTTCTTCACCAAATTGGCACCAGCGCGTTATATGGCTTTGATGATGGGGGTATACTGGGCAGCTACCGGACTTGGAAACAAAGTGGCTGGTATAGTTGGTGAGAGTTCGGTGAAGGCCGGAGAGTTGAAAGTTTTTGGTGGGCTTTTTGTTTTTGCTGTATTGTTTGGAATTTTGGTACTTCTACTTTTAAAGCCACTCAAGCGGTTAACCCATGGTGCCGAGGACAAAGAAGTGGACCTGAGCGCATAAAACAAGGGATTATATCAAAAAGCATAGGCTCCCTTTTCACGGGTATCGTGAAAGGAGACCTTTTTGTTTTGACAGCTTTTCTTCCATCGGGCAGTGTAGCTTTTATAGTTTGTGCCATCCATGATTACTCTTTTGGGCTTTAAAGAATCCAGCCAACGCTCCATATTTATTTTGGGGGATTCTGTAAGCCATAAAATATCCACGGGTATTTCTGGCGGAAAAATAGCAAAGCGGTCAGCTCTGTAGATTTTTTGCCTTTTAACATCATATATATTTCCCAAAGCAGTATAAGAGATGGTGTCCATTTGCTCCCCTATTTTTATACGCGTGACCAACGTTTTGATATGGGAACTGTCCGAAGCCATCGCAATTAGGTGCTTTCCCTTTTTGTGGACAAAGAGCGGTGACTTTGACGTATGCGCAATTAAAAAAGTAGTTTTATCCCTGGTCTTGGAAACCTTCCATATTCCCCAAACCTGCAGTCCGGCAATTCCCAAAAAAATTGCCAGTACTACTTTGAATTTAGGTTTGGATAGGAATAGGACCATACTGAAGATAATGACGTATATGAAAATCATTTGGATGCCATCCATAGGAATTTCTTGCAGGACAAATTGCTCTTGATTTGCCACCCATGAGATAATGGTGTTCATCCCTCGGATGAGATAGTTGTAACCGATGACCAATTTATCCGGAAGTGCATCGCATAATGAAAGTACGATGGTCAAAAGACCTCCTCCTAAAATGATTGACAAAAAAGGGATGATCAATACATTGGAAATGAAGAAAAGTCCTGGAAATTGATGAAAATAGAAAAGACTTATGGGCAATACGCCCAATTGGGCTGCCACACTTACAGATATCAATTGCCAAACCTTTCGAATCAGAAATTGTTCCGGCAGCCATAGTTTTTGGAGTTTTGGGTAGACCCAAACGATAAAGAAAACCGCGGCATAGCTCATCTGAAAACCCACTTGAAACAAGAACAACGGATTGACCAGAAGCATAAAAAGCATAGAGAGCGCTATGATGTTAAAGGAGTTGGTGGGTCTATTCAGATATTGGGCGTAAGCCAAAAAAGAAAACATGGTTACGGCCCTTACGACAGATGGGGATAATCCAGCGATGAAAGCAAAGCCCCAAAGCAATAGAACCACAAAAGCGAGTTGAATGGTTTTTCCATAATGAAGCAATCTCAAGGGTTTTAACAAAAATTGGAAAAGCAATAATAGTACCCCAACATGTAATCCAGAAACGGCCAAAATATGAACGGCACCAGCATTTTTATAATCTGTATAGGTGCTTTCGGTTATCCCATCCCTTTTCCCTAGCAATAATGCTTGGATCACCCCGAATTCCGCTTCTCCAAATTTTTCTTGGGACAGCCCAAAGACTATCTTTTCCCGGATACTCATGGCAAGTCCATAAAGGGTGGGAGTGGAAAACTTCTGTTTTTGAACACTTTTTGGGGAAATGGATATTTGATGATGAATCCCCTGCTTTTTCAGATAATCTTTATAGCTGAACTGATGTGGGTTTAAGGGTCCCTGAATATCCTCAAGTTTACCCAAACCAGTAATCTTATCGTCAACATAAAACGACCGGGCCATAGAATCCCGAGGGACATGAAGAATCAACCTTCCAGTACATTTTTTGTTTTCGAAAGCGTCCACACAAACCACATAACGCCTTTGATATTGGTTGGGTTTTAAGACTTCTTCGATTTTTAAATTCCAAGCTCCTATTTTATCCATGTTGGCATTGGAATAGTGGTGGGGTAGTACTTTTCCTAATTTAAAGAGGGTAATCAGGATGCCTAAACAAATCATCGTAAAAAAGGTAGCCCACCCAAAAAAGTGTCCTACTTTCCAAGCCCCTATCATCATGATAATAGATAATCCGAGGCAAAGGAGTACGGGAAGCGGTTGAGGTTCCAAGTAGAACCCCAATACAATCCCGAAAATCAAAAATAAGGTCAGTTTGACCGATACAAAATCAAAAATGTGCATTATAGGATTCGAGTCGCCTTCACAAAGGAGTAGTTCCAGAACCCTTCCCTAAGGGAAGAGACTATCACGCCACGTGAGGTTGTGGAGTGTATGAACTTGATATCGTCCCCCTTTACGTCGACTACCAATCCAACATGGTTGATGCGTTTTCCGCTTTTACTGGTCTTAAAAAAAAGCAGGTCTCCTTTCTGAACCTGGCCCACTTTAATACGCTTTCCCATTTCGGCCATTTGATATGACGTTCTTGGAAAAGCAATGTCATGTTCTTGTAGGCTAGTAAAAACTAAGCCTGAGCAATCCATTCCCTTTCGTGTGGTCCCTCCAAATTTGTAGCGGGTACCACTAAAGGTCATGGCGGTGGCAACAACTTCTGTTGCCTTTCGGTTCTTCTTTTTTTCCTTTTTGGAAATCTTTGGAGTGAGGTTAGTCTCCTCGGATGACCCCTCTACCGTTACGGTTCGGGTCTTGCTGTACGTTCGTTTTTTGCTCGTTCCGCAGCTAATAAGCACGAAAATAAGGAGCAAACCTATGGTTTTTCGCAACATCCAAGAATACAATTTATTTCTTGGACTATAAAACTACACATTTTTAATGAGTAATTGCGCCGTTTTTTGGCTGGCGCCTACGCCTCCCAATTTTTGTTGTAACAGGGCATAATCTGCCAAGACGCGTTCGCGATTCGCTCCATTCAGGATTTTTCCGAGTTCAGTTTTGAGATTTTCATGGGTAAAATCGCCTTGAATCAATTCTTTTACTACTTCCTTGTCCATGATGAGATTGACCAGTGAGATAAAATTCAAGGTGATGATACTTTTGGCAATTTGATAGGAAATCCAGTTTCCCTTGTAGCAAACCACCTGGGGTACATTGAAGAGAGCCGTTTCCAAGGTTGCCGTACCACTGGTTACCAAGGCAGCATGGGCATATTTCAAAAGGGAATAGGTCTGGTCGGAGACAAAGCCAACGCTATGATTTTCCCTGAAGGAAGAATAAAATCGATTGGGTAAACTTGGCGCTCCGGCGATTACAAATTGGTAATCTGGGAAATCCTTTTGGACGGAAAGCATCACTGAAAGCATTTTCCGTACCTCCTGTTCTCGACTTCCGGGCAAGAGGGCGATGATAGGTTTTTCTTTATCAAGATCATTGTCTTTGCGGAAGATGATTGCATCCTGAACAGGTGTATGGGTAATGGCATCGATGAGTGGATGTCCCACAAAATGAACGGGAAACCCATGTTTTTTTTCATAAAATTCCTTTTCAAAGGGAAGAATGACATACATGTGATCAATATCCCGTTTGATTTTCTTTATTCTACCTTCCCGAGAGGCCCAAATCTGTGGTGATATGTAGTAATTGGTTGAGAACCCTTTTGTTTTGGCCCATTTGGCAATTCTCAGATTGAATCCTGAAAAATCAATAAAAATGATAAGGTCGGGCTTGAAGTTTTGAATGTCTTCTTTACAGAATTTAATGTTTTTAAAGATGGTGGGAATGTTCTTGATTACCTCAAGAAATCCCATGAAGGCCATATCCTTGTAATGTTTGGCCAGCTCTCCACCTGCTTTTTGCATTAAATCCCCACCCCAACAGCGAATATGCGCAGCTGCGTCCTCTTTCTTCAGGGCCTTGATGAGATTGGAACCATGCAAGTCCCCGGAAGCTTCACCAGCGATTATGTAGTACTTCATTATCGGGATTGTTCAGAATCAACTAAAAAGTTTATAATACAAAATAGTGAGTGCCGTAAGTAAGGTAGCTATCATGACGCCTCTGGCCCTAAAATCCCGTTTTAGTCGTAGAAAGCCAAAAAAAGCAACCAGATTGGGAATGGCGCCCAAGGCCAATAAACTGCCAATATGCCCTTGCTCTACTGCGGCGTGGTAAGTTTCTGCAATACCGAGTTCTGAAAACAAGAGGATATACAAAAGGGTGCCCAATGTATTTGCTATTAGGCCTACCCCAAAACCAATACCAATTTCTTTTTTACGATTCATTTAACCCCCAATTGTTTATCTGCGGAATCATGTGGTGGGCGGTTAGGTCGAACTGGGTAGGAACCACAGAAACATAGCCTTGGGCCAGTGCCCACTCATCCGTGTCCTCGCCTTTGTCCAAAAGTTCAAACTCACCTGAGAGCCAGTAATAATCCTTTCCTGTAGGACTTGTCCTTTTATCAAATTGTTCCCTCCAATTGGCTCGGGCCTGTCTACATATTTTTATTCCTTTAGGTTCGTTTTCCAACTTGGGAATATTCACATTCAGGACAATTCCTTTGGGAATTCCAAAAGTAAGAGCTTGTACCACGATTTTTTTTATTGCTTTTAGAGCGGGCCCAAAATCAGCTTCCCACGAATAGTCACAAAGTGAAAAACCGATGGCGGGGACACCTTCTATCCCTGCTTCTATGGCTGCACTCATGGTACCTGAATAGATAACATTAATGGAGGAATTGGACCCGTGGTTGATACCACTGACACAGATATCCGGCTTTCGGTCCAATATTACTTGAAGTGCCAATTTAACACAATCAGCTGGGGTCCCGCTACAACTGTATTCGTCCGGTGCTCCTTGTTCTCTGTCGATGACCACTTTTTTGGAATACAGCGTGTTATCAATGGTTATGGCATGTCCCATTCCGCTTTGTGGGCTATCTGGGGCCACTACGATTACATCCCCAATTTCCTTCATGGTATGGATTAAGGAGCGAAGGCCCGGGGCCGTGATTCCGTCATCATTGGTCACTAAAATGAGCGGTTTTTCCATGGTACATAATTAACTGCGCAAAAATACGTTTTTCATAAGGATATGCTGTTGGAACCCATTAACAAAAAATTATGCGGGCTCGGCCCGTCTGGCATGGTTTTTTCAGTATCTTAGGGAATTCATAGATATAGAAAAAGAAAATATAATGCGGATTTGGTGAGGTTACCCCATCGTATTTGCACCTAACAAATACCTCCTTTATGAAAAAGAATTTCACTCTGGCATTTTTGGTAATTCTTGTCGCTGTTGCTTCATGTAGTTTCACAAACAAATCATTCGAAAATGATGATAAGGACAAATTACTCTTGGACTTGATTACCTATGTGCTGGAAAAGGGACATTACGAACCTAAAAATCTCAATGATAGTTTTTCCTCGAATGTTTTTGATGATTTTATCGATATTCTAGACCCTACCAAGCGCTATTTTCTGGCAAGCGATATCCGGGATTTTGAAAAGTATCGATTTATGATCGATGACGAAATAAAAAATACGGAAATCACTTTTTTCAATGTGGTCTATCAACGTTTGATGAAACGAATGGCAGAGGCTGAAGAGATGTATAAAGAGGTTTTGAAAACACCTTTTGATTACGCCAAACAGGAGACCATCAATATCGATTACAAAGAGCAAGAGTTTGCCGCCAACAAGAAACAACTGCGCGAACGCTGGAGAAAACAATTGAAGTACAACACTTTGGGTGTTTACGATGCCAAATTTGAGGATGCCTTTGGCGAAAATCCTACGGGTAATGGCGACCTAACGGTATCCGAAATAGAAGTAGAGGCAAGAAAAACAACAGGAAATACCCTAAATGAGTTCTTTGACTTTGTTAATGACTTGGAACGTAAGGATTGGTTTGTACAATACATAAATACCATTGTGGACGAGTTTGACCCACATACCTATTATTTTGCTCCGGATGACAAGGAAAAGTTCGATATTGGAATGTCGGGAAAATTTGAGGGAATTGGCGCAAGGTTGCAAAAAAAACCAGAAGGTGCCAAAGTAGTGGAAATCATTTCAGGAGGACCGGTGTGGAGAAAACAAAGTTTGGAAGTTGGTGATGAAATATTAAAAGTGGGGCAAGAAGGGGAGGAGCCAATCAATATTGTGGGGATGCGTCTGGATGATGCGATTAAACTCATCAAAGGTCCAAAAGGCTCCATTGTCGACCTCACTGTACGTCGTGTGGATGGAACCATTGAAGAAGTCTCGATTATTCGGGATGTTGTGGTCCTTGAAGAGTCCTATGCCAAATCGGCCACAGTTAAAGAAGAAGGAAACACCTATGGGCTCATCAATTTGCCTAAATTTTATGTGGATTTTGAGGATTACACTGAAAGAAATGCGGCAACTGATGTAGCCAAAGAGGTCGAACGCCTCAAAGAAGCAGGTGTTGAAGGTATTATTCTGGACCTACGCGATAATGGAGGAGGTTCCTTAAAAACGGTTGTGGATATGGCCGGACTGTTCATTAAAGACGGTCCCATAGTCCAGGTAAGGTCCTCAGGCCAGCGAAAAGAAGTGCACGAAGATAAAGACGAAAGAATCCAATGGGACGGTCCCTTGGTAATTTTGGTCAACGAACTTTCGGCATCAGCCTCTGAGATTTTGGCCGCAGCTATGCAGGACTATAAACGAGCAGTGGTTATCGGCAGCAAACAGACCTTTGGAAAGGGAACCGTTCAAAATGTGATTCCCTTGGATAATATTGTCCGCAGCAATGAACATGGAAATTTGGGAGCCATTAAATTGACGACCCAGAAGTTTTATCGAATTAATGGCGGCTCTACACAACTAGAGGGGGTCAAGAGCGACATCATTGTCCCAGACCGTTACAGCTATATCGACCTCGGTGAAAGGGATCAGGAAAATCCTTTGGAGTGGGATAAAATCTCAGCTGCAGATTACAAAGTTTGGGAAGGCTATATCGATTTTGAGACCACCATAGCCAACAGTAAAAAGCGAATGGCCGAGAACCCATACATCGAACTTATTGAAGAAAATGCTAAATGGTTGAAAGAGCAACAAGATGAGACTACCGTTTCGTTGAATTACGATGCGTACAAACAACGTGAAGAGCAAGCAAAGGAAAAATCAGAGCAATTCAAGAGTTTAAGGGAGTATGATTCCAAATTGACCTTTGAATCTTTGAAATATGAAACGGAACTGTTCACACAAGACTCCATCCTTCGCGAAAAACGCAACAGATGGCATAAAAACTTGGCCAAGGACATTTATGTTGAAGAGGCTATCAACGTGTTGAAGGATTTAAAATTGAACAATATAAAAAGTTCCGAGCGCAGGCTTGCTAGCGTTAAAGGATAAAGTCCACGATAAGACCCTAAAGAAAACCGACCTCAAAAGGTCGGTTTTTGTTTTTAAACCCTTTCGTTTTTTTACCCCTGGATACGTCAATCTAGATACGTCAATTCATAGTGACCATCTATCAATTACCCGGGGCATTTTTAACTGAAATTTTTGAACTTCACTTATCGGAAGATATCATTCATTAAAACGAATCATATCTTAGTTCGATAAGTGCAAGTATAAAATTGATACCTATTTTAAGCGGTCTAAAGATTAGTACAGCGCTTTACTTTAGCATGTATTTAAATCCATTTCATTTGCCTACTTTGCACCCATGAGCAAAAGAATGGTTTATACCCTCCTAATCACCCTTTGTATCGTAGGCTTTTGGCTTTTTGAGAATTTTTATACGCCAGCTACGTATTCTAAAGAAGGAGAAGGGGAAAATTCAGAGGTTTTAGAACTTGATTTACTGCCAAGCTCTACCTATGGCAATATTATAACGCATGAATATTACACCTTATCCTACAGCGAACCGCATGAACAAGCAGAATGGGTGGCCTATCCTCTTCACAGAGAGCACCTAACAAATGATGATAGAAAAAGACCTTACTTTATAGAAGACCCCGAAGTAAAATCAAAATCTGCGGACTGGCGTAATTACAGAGGTTCAGGTTATGATAGAGGTCATCTTTGCCCAGCAGGGGACCGTAGGTTTTCTGAACAAGCCTACAACGAAACCTTTTATACCAGCAACATTAGCCCACAGGACCGAGACTTCAATGCCGGGGTATGGAATCGACTGGAGCAACAGGTGCGGTATTGGTGTAAAACGTATGGTGATTTAGGTGTGATCACCGGAGGGGTTTTGGAAAAGGGCCTTAGGGAAATTGGGCAAGAAGATGTTGATGTGCCCCAGGCTTTTTACAAAGTGGTATTTCGAAATACGGATGGTGCCGAAGCGGTTCAAGTGATATCGTTCCTAATCCCAAACCAAGCGAGCAATTTACCTTTAAGTGATTTTATTGTGACCGTGGATGAGTTGGAAGAAAGGACAAATCTCGATTTTTTTGCCCAAAAATCCGAAGAATGGCAAAATGAAATCGAAGCTAAGGTCAATGCAGCGGCTTGGAAACTTTAAAGCCCGTCCCGCAGTCGATTTGAATCTAATTTTAAAAAAACGAACAGCAACAAGGTAAAGAACATGAGTCCGGAACCGCCATAACTAAAAAAAGGCAAGGGAATCCCAATGGTGGGCAGCAGTCCAATGACCATCCCTATGTTGATGAAATAATGAAAAAGTAGAATGGAGATAACCCCATAACCATACATGCGGCTAAAATCGCTCTTTTGCCGTTCGGCCACATAAATAAGACGAAGAAAGAAAATGGAAAAAATTACGATTACGGTGGTAGTGCCCATAAAGCCCCATTCCTCTCCTACTGAGCTGAAAATATAATCCGTGTGTTGTTCCGGCACAAAATCTCCCTTGGTCCGCGTACCTTCCAAAAAACCTTTTCCAAAAAACCCTCCGGACTCGATGGCTTTTTCTGATTGATAAGTATTGTAGCCAATGGTTTTCCGAATTTCCTCGAGTTTCCTTTCATCTTTTTCAAGACTCAACCAAAGTGCGAAACGGTCCCTATGGCGTTGTTCAAAAACGTTGTCAAATACAAATCCAACGGACAAAGAAAACAAGACGGATGTTATTAGTGTTACAACTAAGGGCAGTAGGGGGATTTTGGCAGTTTTTCGTTTGAAAACGAAGACGAGAACAGTAAGTATTCCCAATGCGATGGACACCCAAACAGTACCAAACATGAGGGTAGTGGCAAAGAGTACTATCATTACAAGCAAAATTCCAAGATAGTACAGCGGGAAGCCCTCCCTAAAAAGCACAAAAAAGAGTGAAAAATAGATGAGCGCACTACCCGGGTCTGGCTGTGGCAGAACCAGTATTGCAGGCAATAATATAATCAATAGCGCATATAACTGGTACTTTCTATTTTTTATATCGGTTTGAATATCACTTAGATATTTTGCCAGGGCAAGTGCCGTGGCCACTTTGGCCAACTCAGAAGGCTGCAGATTGAAAAAGCCCAAATCATACCACGAAGTAGCTCCGGCAATTGTTTTGCCAAAAGGGAAAAGACCCACTAAAAGCACCAAACAACCCACATAAAAAATAGGGGCAAAGCGCTCAAAAAAGTTGGATTCCACAAAGAGCACCAAAACAATGACCGCCAAGGAGGCAATGATGAAAAACAACTGTTTTCCGTAAGACGTGGAAAAATTGAAAATAGAGGCATCTGGGTCGGTAAGTGTGGTGGAATAAATGTTTATCCATCCGATAAAAACCAAAAGACCATATAAAAAAACAGTGAACCAATCTATTCTTTTGACCAGACCTCTACCAGACATATTCGTTTATCTTGAAAGGTTCCCCGCTATAGGGTTTGGCGTATTCGTGTTCAAGCGTTTTCTCCAACATTCTCTTTTCCAAATCGGTTCTCGTAATTTCTCCTTTGATATACTTTTCTATCAACAGCGATGCAATATGCCCGGCATATCGGGCTCCATAGTAGCCGTTTTCAATATAGACGGCCAATGCTATCTTAGGATTTTCAACAGGTGCAAAGGCGACAAAAACGGAGTGGTCGGTCAATTGCATGCGCTCACCGTCGATGCGGACAAAATTTTCAACAGTACCGGTTTTACCCGCGATTTCTATTTCCGGGATCTGCAACCAACGTGCGGTACCATATTTATACACATTGGCCATACCTTCCACTACAGGATCAAAATGTTCCCGATCTATGGTGGTGTAGCGTGGTTCTGTAAATCTTGGGTCAATATTTTCGTTACTGATGTTTTTAATGATATGTGGGGTGTAAAAATAACCGCGATTGGCTATGGCTGCGGTCATATTGGCCAATTGTAGCGGGGTCGCCGCTACTTCGCCTTGGCCTATGGAATTGGAGATAATGAAGGAAGAGGACCATCTGTTATCTCCATAAGCCCGGTCATAATAGGTTTTGTCCGGAATTCTTCCGGGTCTTCCTGTTGGCAGGTCCGTGCCCAGATATCCCCCCAAACCGAAACTTTTCATGTGTCCTTCCCAAACATCCATGCCTTCATCCGTGGTGGGATATTTATTGTAAATCTTTCTGAAGGTCCCGGCAAAATATGCATTGCATGATTTGAAGATACCTGAATTCATATCACGGACACCCCCGCCACAGTGGCACCCTCTTTTGGTACTGCCCACATAAAAACCGTTGTAGCACCTAAATTTGGTAGAAGTGTCTATTACCCCCTCTTGCAGGGCCACGAGCGCATTCAACGTTTTAAATGGCGAACCTGGGGAAGGTTCTGCCAAAATGGACCTGTCCCAAGTGGGCTTGGATATGGTATCGTAATGCAGTTTTGTGTAATTCCGTGATCGTTTCCTTCCTACCAAAAGGGATGGATCGTAGGTAGGTCCTGAAATCATTGCTAAGATTTCTCCACTTTTTGGTTCTATGGCGACAATTCCTCCTCTTTTGCCATGCATAAGTCGTTCACCATATTCCTGGAGTTTTTTGTCGAGGGTTATTCGTATTTCTCTTCCCTGTTTGGGGAGTGTATCCAGTTTCCCCCCTTTGTACGGACCGATATCCCGATTGAAACGGTCTTTCTGAATGTACTGTATTCCCTTTCTCCCTCGAAGTACTTCTTCATATTGCTTCTCTATGCCCGTGCGACCTTTTAACTCCCCAGCAACATAATAAGGATTGTTCTGTAAATCCCTTTCGTTGACTTCACTGATGTATCCCAGAACATTGGCGCCACTGTCTGTGGCGTAGTAGCGCAAAGACCTTTTCTGAATGTAAAAACCTTCAAAATGCCGCATTTTTTCCTGTAGTCCAGCATAGTCCTCTTTCGAAAGTTGCGGCACAAGAACTGACGGTAATCTTGGGGAATAGGTTTTCGCCTTTTTCATTTTGGAAATGAACGCCTCTTTTTCAATACCCAGAAGCTTACAAAATTCCAAAGTATCTAAGGGTTTTACCTCCCTAGGAATGACCATTACATCGTAGGCCGGTTGATTGCCCACCAGCAACTCACCGTTTCTATCATAGATATAGCCCCGTTCCGGATAGTCATAGATGGCCTTGATGGCGGGATCATCCAAAGTTTGATCTGGAGAGAAACTCAAAAGTTGTAAATAGGTAAGACGGCTGATAAAAGTAAAGCCGATAACAACAACCACTGAAGATAGTAACAGTTTTTTCATACGTCAGAACTAATTGGGCAACCGTATATTTTCCTAACGGATATACTTCGGTTTTATTCGCTTTTGGGACTAAAAAGTGAACTAAACATGGCACATAAGAAAAACGTGACCAAACTTGTAGTTACAATTTTCTTCAAAATTAAAAGGATATGTGATAAACTTAAAATTTCAAGGAAAAAGAATACAAGATGATGTACCAAAACCAATAAGCCTAAAAAGGTGAGGCGCTGGACCTTCGTTGTGTTTTTGAAACTAAAGTTTTGGAACTCGTAGTTTACTCCAAAACAAAACCGCATGATCAAAGGTCGTATAAAGGCTGCGGTCAGGGTAGCTAAGGCATGTAATGCCAAGGTATCAGAAAAAACGTCGACAATAAGTCCCAAGAAAAACGCTGTGATCAAAAAAACGGCCCTATCCCCCTTTATGGGATACCAGTACAAAAAAATCACATACACCATGGGATTTATAAGTCCGAGAAAATTAAGGGTATTGAAAATCAGGACTTGGGTCAGTACAAGTAAGACAAATCGTAGAATATTTAAGACAACAACATTATTCATCTGTGGTCAACGCTTCCAATTCCTTTATTTCTTCCTTGTTTTTGTTCTTAACCAAATAGACATTTTTTACATTGGCCATATCATTAAATAGCTCAACCTCAATATTGTAAAAACTTTTGGAGTCATTTAAATCATACTTCTGGATAACACCAATGGGAATGTTCTCTGGAAAAATACTGGACATTGCTCCGGTAACAATCGTGTCACCCACTACAATGGGCACCAATCTGGGAATATCAACAAGTTGAACCGTTCTGTAATCCCGGGCATCCCAAACCAATGACCCAAAATAATCTGTGTTTTTAATTTTTGCGTTTATGTTTGATTTTGTGTTCAGCACACTTTGAACCGTTGAGAAGTTAGAAGATGTGTTCTCAACAATACCCAGTATTCCTTTAGTAGTGATAACGCCCATGTCCTGTGCCACTTCATCATTTTTTCCTTTGTTGATGGTTAGATAATTTCTGGGTGATGAAAAACTGTTTTTGATTACCGAGGCATTTGTTACCGTGTACCGCAATTCCGTGGAGTCCAACGCAAGTTTTTGATTTTCTGTGGATGTATTGAAAAGTAACTTTCGTAAGCGTTCATTTTCTTCGACCAATATTTGGTTTTCTTCTTTCAATGAGAAGTATTCAGAAATGCTTGCCGCGGTGCCGTATACTTTTCCAGTTACCCATTTTGAAGAGTTGAAGAATCTCGATTGATGATACGAATGTGAACGAATGGTCAGTATTAAGGAAATCAACGCCAAAAAACCATAGAGAAACGTATTTCTATAGTTAAGAATTAAATTGATGATGCGTTGCATGCAATCGTTGGGTTAGAAAGCTTGCGGGACTCCTGTCTTCCCGTACAAATATTCAGTGTGCGTCTATTTAATCAATATGCTTTTGTAGCGTTCCAGATTTTTTAGGGCGATTCCCGTTCCGCGTACAACCGCTCTCAAAGGGTCTTCCGCAATATAAACCGGTAAATCTGTCTTTTGCGAAAGCCTTCTGTCCAATCCCCGTAACATGGAACCCCCACCAGCAAGATAAATGCCCGTATTGTAAATATCTGCGGCAAGTTCCGGAGGGGTTTGGGATAGGGTTTCCATTACGGCATCTTCCACGCGTAAAATACTTTTATCCAGTGCTTTGGCTATTTCACGATAGGAAACTTGTACTTGCTTCGGTTTACCGGTAAGCAGGTCTCTTCCTTGAATGGATTTATCTTCTGGGGGTGATTTTAAATCCTCTGTTGCAGAACCAATTTCGATTTTAATGGCTTCTGCAGTACTTTCACCGACATAAAGATTGTGCTGCGTTCGCATATAATAAATGATATCGTTGGTGAACACATCTCCGGCAATCTTAACCGATTTATCACAAACAATTCCACCCAACGCTATTACCGCTATCTCAGTTGTCCCACCTCCTATATCGACAATCATATTCCCTTTGGGCTGCATGATATCCAAACCAATACCAATGGCAGCGGCCATGGGCTCATGGATCAAGTATACTTCTTTGCCATTCACGCGCTCTGCGGATTCCCGTACGGCGCGCATTTCCACTTCTGTTATTCCGGATGGAATACAAATGACCATACGTAGGGCGGGGGGAAACCACTTCTTCTTTAATGCAGGAATGTTCTTGATGAACATATTGATCATCTTTTCAGAGGCATCAAAATCTGCAATTACACCATCCTTAAGCGGTCTGATGGTCTTGATGTTCTCATGGGTCTTCCCTTGCATCATGTTGGCTTCCCTTCCTACAGCAATGATTTTGCCGGAAACACGGTCCCTTGCTACAATGGAAGGACTGTCCACCACTACTTTGTCCAAATGAATTATCAGGGTATTTGCAGTACCAAGGTCAATTGCAATTTCCTCGGTCATGAAATCAAAAAATCCCATAAAGAACGTCAGTTTTTTGGTTAACGGTAAAAATTTCGGCTAAAGTACTAAAATTAATGCTTAAAATGTCGGGTGCCGGTCATAACCATGGCCATGCCATTTTCATTGCAAAAATCGATACTCAACTGGTCTTTTATTGAACCGCCGGGCTGTATCACACTGCCTATTCCTGCCTTGTGGGCAATCTCCACACAATCGGGAAATGGAAAGAAGGCATCGCTGGCCATTACCGCCCCTTTTAAGTCAAAGTTGAACGATTTTGCCTTATGGATGGCCTGGTTTAAAGCATCTACACGAGAGGTCTGTCCCGTTCCACTGGCGCAAAGCTGTTTGTTTTTGGCCAGCACAATGGTATTACTTTTGGTGTGTTTACACAATTTGGAAGCAAACAACAGATCTTCAATTTCCTGAGGACCTGCCTTTTTAAGGGTAACCGCCTCTAGGTCATTTTCACCATCCGTTTTGAAGTCTTTTTCTTGAACGAGTGCTCCGTTAAGACAGGTTCTTGTCAACGTTTTTGGAAGTTCGATTTCTTTTTGAATTAAAATGATTCGATTTTTCTTGCCTTTAAGCACCTCCAATGCTTCAGGACTGTAACTCGGGGCGATTACCACTTCGCAAAAAAGCTTATGGATTTCTTGGGATGTGGCTACATCTATTTCTGTATTGGAAATCAGAATCCCTCCAAAGGCGGAAATAGGATCTCCCGCCAAGGCGTCAACATAAGCTTGCTTTATGGTACTTCGTGTTGCCAAACCGCAAGCATTGTTGTGTTTAAGGATGGCGAATGTAGGGTCATCATCCTGGAATTCCTCCATCAAGTTTACCGCGGCGTCTACATCCAGGAGATTGTTATAGGAGAGTTCTTTACCATGCAACTTGTCGAACATGGCCTCAAAATCTCCGAAGAAAAAACCTTTTTGATGGGGATTCTCTCCATACCTAAGGACTTTTCCCTTGGTTTCGCTGATTTTCAGGGTGGTCACTTCATGGTTCTTGTTGAAATAATTAAAAATAGCCGAGTCATAGTGTGAAGAAATGTTAAAAGCTTTGGTTGCGAAGCGTTTTCTATCTTCTAAAGACGTGGAGCCGCCCCCTTCGGTAATCATATTCAGGAAATCCTCATAATCCTCCATTGAGGATACGCAGAGCACCTCTTTATAGTTTTTGGCCGCAGCTCTGATCAAGGAAATCCCTCCGATATCAATTTTCTCAATAATATCCTGCTCAGATGCATCGCTGGCCACAGTTTTTTCAAAAGGATATAGGTCCACAATCACAACATCCAGTTGTGGAATGTCAAATTCTTCCATTTGGGCAACATCTTCCGCATGGTCTTGCCTATTTAAGATTCCACCAAAAACCTTCGGATGTAGGGTTTTTACTCTTCCTCCAAGAATGGAAGGGTAACTGGTTACTTGTTCAACAGGGACTACGGGAATACCCAGGTCCTTTATGAATTTTTCAGTACCTCCCGTAGAATAGAGGGTCACGCCCAAATCATGTAGTTTCTTTACAATAGGTTCTAAACCATCTTTATGAAATACTGAAACTAAGGCGCTGGTTGCTTTTTTGGTAGTGCTCATGTGGTGTCCTAAAAATCAATTTCTTAAGCACACAAAAGTAATTTTTTTGTTATGAAAAATAAGCTTGGGTTATCAACAAAAAGGGATGAGTTTTAAAGAATCTGCGCTACCTTTTCATTGACAAATTCCAAAAAGTGCTCGTCCTCTTTAGAAAAGGGATCGGAAGTATTGGAATCTATATCGATCTGGCCCACATTTTTTCCGTTTACAAAAAGTGGAACTACTATTTCAGATTTTACGGTGATGCTACAGGCGATGTAATTATCTTGGGCCGCTACATCCGGGACAACAAAATTTTCGTTGCTCAAGGCTACTTGTCCGCAAATTCCCTTTCCAAAAGGAATAATGGTGTGGTCCGTAGGTTCCCCGGCGTAGGGACCCAACTTCAATTCTTCCTTATCTCCATTTCTAAAGTAGAAACCTACCCAATCATAATATTGAACTTCCTTTTTCAAAAGTTCACATACGGCTTGCAAACGATTTTTCACGGTTTCCTCTTGCTTTAGGATTTCTTCTACCTGAGGTTTTAAGGCTTTAAACATGATTTTCTCCTTGTATTTTGGGTCTAAAACAGTGGTGCAAAAATCGAAAAAATTTCAACGGTATTGCGCTAAAGTTTGGTTAAGTCTTAGCGCACTTTATTTTGAAAAGCGACATATTTTGTATTTTTGCTGTGTGAAAAAGAGTTTACAACACCTATTTTCTGTATTCATGTCTCTCTTGGTGCTCCTTTCCACTATTTCATGGAGTGTGGAAAAGCACCTGTGTATGGGTCGTGTCATGGATATTTCTTTTTTTGCTAAAGCCGATGGCTGCGGAATGGAAACAGCCCTGGCCATATTGGAAAAAGACATCGAAAAACCGGGTTGTTGTGACGATGAATCCTTTGTTCTTAAGGGTCAAGACGATTTAAAACTTACTTGGTCTGATTTGGAATTGGAGCAACAGGTTTTCTTTTCTGCTTTTTTTATGTCCTATTTGGATTTATTTGTACCTCTTGAAGAACAAACTATTCCACATAAGGAATATCCACCTCCCGTTCTGGTCAGGGACATTCATCTTCTGGACCAGGTCTTTTTAATATGATGTATTGGATCTAACTGAATACCCTTGACTTCATACAAGTCGAGGTGTCAACTATTTATTTAGTAATGATTCAATACATACATGAAAAAAATTAGCATTTTACTCTTTTGGTTTCCGATTTTGCTGACTGCCCAAGACAAAATAGAAGGGGTGGTCATGGAGGCCAATTCAAACAAGGAACGCATTGGTCTTTCAGGCGCCAACGTGTATTGGTTAAATTCTCCTTTAGGAACGATAACCCGGGAAGATGGAACCTTTACCATTCCATATGAGTCTGAATATAACAAGTTGGTCATTAGTTACATCGGCTTTAAGACTGATACGTTGATGATTGACTCACCACGAACGGTAAACCATTTTTTAGAACCCTCCAATCAGTTGGATGAGGTAGTTGTTGAACAGAAGAAAGAGGCTGTGGAAAAGGCCCTTTTCTCGCCACAGAACGTGGTTACGGTGAATAGCAAGGAGCTTTTAAAGGCTGCTTGTTGTAATCTCTCAGAAAGTTTTGAGACCAATCCTGCCATCGATGTCAATTTTAACGATGCTTTGACCGGGACGAGACAGATTCAGATGTTGGGACTTACGAGTCCTTATCTTTTGATCAATCAAGAGAATATTCCGATGGTCCGTGGGGCGTCACAAGCCTATGGACTTACTTTTACCCCTGGTACTTGGGTAGAGAGTATCCAAATTACCAAGGGGGCAGGTAGTGTGACCAATGGGTATGAAAGTATTTCAGGTCAAATCAATACAGAGCTGCAAAAGCCCCTTTCGGATGTCCCTATTTTTGTGAACGGTTATGCCAATTTGAACGGAAGGTTGGAACTCAATACCCATTTAAATACGAAACTATCCGATACCTGGAGCACGGGTTTTTACGTCCATGGGAATCGAAGGGATGTGGAGGTGGATAACAATGACGATGGTTTTTTAGATGCGCCGCTGGCCAACCAAATCAATGTGATGAACCGTTGGCAATATCAAAATCCGGAAAAAGGCTGGGTGAGCTTTATTAATGTCCGTTTTTTGAATGACGAGAAGCAGGTAGGCCAATCTGATTTTAATCCAGATACGGATCGTTTCACCACCAATGCCTGGGGTAGTGAGATCGATACCCGAAGATTTGATGGTTCCGTAAAGTTGGGCTATGTTTTCCCAGAACTTCCTTTTCAAAGTTTCGGATTTCAAGCCTCTTATAGCAACCACGCCCAAGATTCTTTTTATGGGCTCAATGTGTACGATATTGACCATGAAAGCGTTTATTCCAACTTCCTGTTCAATTCCATTATCGGAAATACAAACCATAAGTTTACCACTGGCGTAAGTTTTGCCTATGATGGTTATGATGAACAGGTGAATGCCCAACCTTTTCGCAGAGCGGACCAATCCCTGGGGGCTTTCTTTGAGTACAGTTATACCAATCTGGAAAAATTGAGTTTGACCGCCGGACTGCGTTTGGATACACACAACAGACTGGGCACTTTTTTCACGCCCCGAGTCCATATACGCTATACGCCTTGGGAAAGGGGGAGTCTGAGAGGATCTTTTGGACTGGGACGCAGGGCCGCTAATATTTTTGCCGAGAGCCAAAAGTTGTTCGCTTCAAGTCGCGTTATCCAGTTGGACGGTAATGGAGGAAATATTTATGGGTTTGATGCGGAAAAAGCGGTCAACTTCGGATTTGGATTTCTCCAAAAGTTCACTTTTTTGAACCATCCCGGTTCATTTTCTGTAGATTTTTACCGAACCGATTTCCAAAATCAAGTAGTGGTGGACTGGGAAAATCCCAATGAAGTCCGATTTTCCAATTTAGATGGGAAGAGTTTTGCCAATAGTCTGCAGGTCGAGGTCAATCACGAAATACTGCACAACCTTGAGTTGCGAATGGCCTACAAGTATTACGATGTGGAAACAACCTATCAGACAGGGCTATTGCAACGACCCTTGCAGTCACAACATCGGTATTTTGCAAACCTTGGATACAATAGTGCCCCGAAGGAGAATGGAAGTCAATGGCGATTTGACTATACCTTCCAAGCTCTGGGAAGGCAGCGGTTGCCGAACACGGCTTCAAACCCAGTTGAATTTCAATTAGGGAATTTTGCAGACGGTTATGGTCTTATGAATACACAAATAACCCGTGTCTTTTCTTCCAAGTTTGAATGGTATGTAGGAGGAGAGAACTTGACAGGCTTTAGGCAGGACAATCCTGTTCTGGGGGCACAAGACCCATTTGGACCAAACTTTGATACGTCTATTGTGTTTGCTCCCATATTGGGAAGAATGGTATATATGGGTTTTCGATTTAAATCATAATTGGAATAAGTAATATTAAAAAAATGAAAAAAGGAATAGTAATTTTAACGAGCGTATTGATTTCGATGGTCTGTTTTGGGCAAGAAAAAAACAAGAAAATGACCTTTGAAGTAGATGGTGTATGCGAAATGTGCAAAGTGCGTATTGAAAAAGCGGCCCTAGGTGTACCCGGAGTAAAATATGCTTTTTGGGATATTCCATCGCATCAATTGTCTTTGATTGTTGACGAACGTAAAACCAATACCATGCAGATTAAATCTGCCATAGTCCACGTGGGTCATGATACCAAGGAGTTGAAAGCTACCCAAGAAGCGTATAACAGTGTCCATCCTTGTTGTAGGTATCGGGATGACGATTTGGACGATAGCAAAAAACACTAAATGCAACAAACCTATTCCATAGTGGGAATGACCTGTCAAGGTTGTGTGGCTTCGGTTCAAGAGAAGTTATCCAATGTTGATGGTGTTTTGGAAGTAAAAGTTGATTTGGAAAAAGAGGAGGCCATCCTAGAAATGCCAAATCCCATTCCTTTGACCGAAATTCAGTCGATTCTACCCACAAAGTATGTCATTACAGAAAAAGGGAATATCGATTCACTTCAGACCATATCCGAAGAAAAGTCAAAATGGGGACAGTTGCGTCCCCTTTTCTTGATCTTTACTTATCTCTTCGCTTCGGCCTTTTTACTGAATTATAGGAACTGGAGCACTTCGGAAGCGATGCTTGATTTTATGGGATTGTTTTACATTGTGTTCAGTTTCTTTAAGTTTTTGGATTTAAAGGGCTTTCCTGAAAGTTTTCGAATGTATGACCCCCTGGCAAAGGCGGTTCCCTTTTATGGATGGGCATATCCTTTCATTGAACTTTTATTGGGGATTTTGTTTTTGATGCGAATTCAGGTTTCGATTGCACTATGGGCCACTGTGGCCATTCTCGGTATAACTACAATTGGGGTTATCAAGACCTTGTTGGATAAAAAAAACATACGTTGTGCGTGTTTAGGCACTGCATTGAACCTTCCTATGACCGAAGCTACCTTTATTGAAAATACCATCATGTTGGTAATGGCGCTTTCCATGCTAATTGGTGTGATTTAATTTAATCTAATTGAATTTCTTCAGTATGGGAGAGCAAGGAGCCATCTTCCCCCATACCTTCTATAAAAACTTTTACCGATGAAATCTTGTCCTTGGGGATTTTGAATCCTACTTCACCATTTTCGTCAGTGGTCAGTTTTGGCTCCCAATGTACAATGCCGTAATTTTCAAAAGCGTCACCTCCATTTGCAACATACTTGGGTCTATAGAAGGTTTTGGGTCTCGAAAAACTGTTCTCTACCAATTTTTCGGCAAAATAGACTGAATTTGATTGTGAACGCGGACCTATTTTCCTGTAGATTCGAATGACCCCGGCCGATGAATCAAAAGAATCCCCTGCCAGACCATTGCGTTCAAAATAGATTTCGTCGATTTCGCTCATAGGTACATTTAAGAGTTGTCTCAAATCATTTACCAAAAAATCATTTTCATAAACCCTGATAAAGGAAGCCCTGGAATTTGAAGTAAGGGGAAATCTTGCATTACTGTTGTTGGGCGTAGCTGCGCCAAATGCACCTCCTTGAGAAGTTCCTGGCCTACTATTACCAAGTACCACTTGTCCCGTTTGCACAATAAAATCTACATTGAACCCTTGTTTTGCGATAAAATCCAATAAATACACATTGTTTCGTATTTCTTTCTCACCTATTTTGAAACCCTTGAATGTGTCATTCACCAAAGGTGATTTCCTAGCGAGCTTTGCTTTGTTTTTCTCTTCGGTCAATACAACTTCATCTAATTCGATGATATCTGTTATTAGCTTGATGGGGATGTTTCCCACAGATTCACCCGGAATTGTGTTCCAAGACTGTTTTTGCGATAAGAAATGTTCATTGGGATAGGAAGGGTCTTTATTTTCAGTGGGGTGGGCAAATTGAAGTTCCAAATTGGGTTTTCTCAATCCTCCTCTTTTTTTTCGAATGGAAAATCTAAGGGTGTCCCCGTTTTTTGAAAGTAAATTTGTCAACTTCAGCGTTTGGGAGTCGTCTAAATCAAGTAAGACCATTGAACTGGCACCATCTCCAATCAATGCCAAACGCTCTTCTTTTTTTAACTTTGAATTTAGCTTCAACCGGGCATTTACCCCTTGTTCAAAGGGATGGGTGATTTTGGGTTCCCCTTTAAAAATGAGTTCCCAATCATAACGGCTCCAGCCTTGTGTGAGCATTGCCAGGTCCAGTTCGTACTCTTTGATTCTATCTGAATCTGAAAAATATCTGAACGAATTCTCAATAGCTGATTTTAAATATGGATGCAAAAGAAAGGACCCATAAATATTGGATTGTTCTAGATTATGGCCATTAGAAGCTGGTAGAGCGGAAACACTTAACGAAACAGGTCTATTTTTAGAGGTATAAGCCCTTATTTTAAGATAGACCGAGTCCTTCTCTTCTTTGCTTTTTGTCACATCCGCGTTGACCAAACCAAGTCCTTGAAAGTTAAAAATGAGTCGCTCACTGATAGGCTCTAAATTTTGGTCGAACAATGTGATTATGTTGGTGCCGGGCAAAAGACTTTTTTTATTGATTTTTATGTCTTTGGTGGTGCTATCAAAGACAAAGGATTTTAAGGTCATAACCCCATCACGATGAATGGCCAAATGAAATGAATCTTTTTCAATAGCTTCAAAGGTCTTGTTGTTCGTGTTCAGCGAAACAATCAATTTTGCTGCCAAAATGTTATTGACCGCCATAGCAATTCCGTGGATTTTTGATTCTGGAAGCTTTTTTTCAACGGTACTTCCATCTTCAAGGGTTGCCTTTAATGTGTAGGAAATATGATTTTTTGGAAGTAGTTCAAATCGTCCTAAACCGGCCTCATTGGTAAAAATTTCGGTCAATTTATTGTCTTCCTCATCGTATACCCCTCCTTTTTTAATTTGTACTCCTTTACCTTTATCGTCCACAATACGTAAACCGACCATGTTATTTGTTCCAGATATCAAATGCCCTCCCTCAGGGAGCAGCTGTAAATCATGAGCGGTTTTACCTAGGTGGGGTTCCATTTGGGACAAAGGATCAACAATTGTAATTGTTTGGACAAAGGGAACCTCTTCTTTAAAATTATTCATCCATTGGGTTTCGGCTTTCACATAATAGGTTCCGGCTTTCCATTTGGAATCTATTTTAAAACTGCCATGGCCAAGTCCTTTTTCCATGAGGACAAGTGCTCTTTGAACCAACTTCCACTCACTGTCATAGATACTACAGTATACGTTTTTTGTTGGATTTGAAGGGGTGTTGCTTTTCTTGTTGTACGCATAAGCCGACCACCAAATTTCATCCCCTTGAATAAAAGTGGTTTTGTTTAGATGTAGATGAATGGACTCCCTATAATTACTGAAACGGGACTCGTATGTTTCTTTTAATTGGGTGGTTTCTAGTTTTTGTGCATCCAAATTGGAGTTTAAAAAAAGAAGGAAACCACAGAGGGAACAGAAGCGAACGGCTTTCATATCGTTTTGCTTTAAATTACGAAAAGCAGTTCTACCCAGAAACCACTTTATCAAGGATTTAACAAGTAGATATAACAAAAAAACCGCACGTTTAGGTGCGGTTTTCTTATTCATTAAAAAAGGTGGGAATTACATCATTCCTGGCATTCCGCCTCCTCCCATAGGTGGCATGGCAGCAGGAGCATCCTCCTTAATATCGGTCAATGCACATTCTGTGGTCAAAATCATCCCAGCCACTGAAGCGGCATTTTCCAAAGCGACTCGGGTCACTTTCGTTGGATCTATGATTCCTGCCTTCATCATTTCTACATATTTGTCCGCTTTGGCATCATAACCAAAATCGCCTTTTTCGTCCATAACTTTGGCTACTACCACAGAACCTTCGCCACCTGCGTTTTCAACAATAGTACGCAATGGCGACTCGATAGCTCTTGCCACAATTTGAAGTCCAGTATCTTCATCAGCATTGGAAGTCTCGGTTTTGGCGAGCACGGACTTGGCCCGTACCAAAGCAACACCACCGCCAGCGACTATCCCTTCCTCAACAGCAGCTCGGGTAGCATGGAGGGCGTCGTCCACTCGGTCTTTTTTCTCTTTCATTTCCACTTCAGATGCTGCACCTACATAAAGTACTGCAACACCACCGGCTAGTTTGGCCAACCGCTCTTGTAATTTCTCCTTATCGTAATCTGATGTGGTCGTTTCAATTTGCGCCTTAATTTGGTTAACACGGGTCTTGATGTTTTTTGCTGCACCGGAACCGTTCACAATAGTGGTATTGTCCTTGTCGATGGTCACCCTTTCCGTTGTGCCGAGCATATCGACAGTAGCTGTTTCCAAAGAGAAACCTCTTTCTTCGGAGATAACAGTCCCGTTGGTCAATATGGCGATATCTTCCAACATGGCTTTTCTACGGTCACCAAAACCTGGGGCTTTCACCGCCGCAATTTTTAGGGAACCTCTCAACTTATTTACGACCAAAGTTGCCAATGCCTCGCCATCAACATCTTCAGCAATAATTAAAAGGGGCTTTCCAGACTGTGCAACAGGCTCCAAAATGGGAAGCAAATCTTTCATGGAAGAGATTTTTTTATCGAAAAGCAAAATGTAAGGATTGTCCAAATCCGCTATCATTTTCTCAGAATCTGTCACAAAATAGGGTGAAAGGTATCCGCGGTCGAATTGCATACCCTCGACTACGTCAACATAGGTATCCGTACCTTTCGCCTCTTCTACCGTGATGACCCCTTCTTTGCCCACTTTTTCGAAAGCTTGCGCAATCAAGTCTCCGATAGCTTCGTCATTGTTTGCCGAAATAGCGGCGACTTGCTTTATTTTTTCTGAAGAATCACCTACTTTTTTGGATTGTTTTGATAGGTTGGCGACAATAGCGTCCACTGCTTTGTCAATACCTCTTTTCAAATCCATGGGATTGGCACCGGCAGCAACATTTTTAAGACCTTCTTTTACAACCGCTTGGGCCAGAACAGTGGCGGTCGTGGTCCCATCCCCTGCTAAATCGTTGGTTTTGGAGGCAACTTCCTTCACCATTTGGGCCCCCATGTTTTCCAATGCATCTTCCAATTCGATTTCCTTCGCAACGGTTACCCCATCTTTGGTAACTTGTGGAGCTCCGAAAGATTTACTGATTATCACATTTCTACCCTTTGGTCCCAAGGTTACTTTAACTGCGTTGGCCAACGCATCCACACCTCTTTTAAGACCATCACGTGCTTCAATATCGAACTTAATATCTTTTGCCATTTTCTTTAGTTGATTTTTAATTATACAATTGCTAAAATGTCACTTTCGCGCATCATTAAATAGTCGGCACCATCCAATTTAAGCTCCGTGCCAGCATATTTACCATATAAAACCGTGTCTCCCACTTTTACGGTGATTGCCTCGTCTTTGGTTCCAGGGCCTACCGCTACCACTTTTCCTTTTTGAGGTTTTTCTTTAGCGGTATCAGGAATTATGATTCCCGATGCGGTTTTTGTCTCTGCTGCAACAGGCTCTATGAGCACCCTGTCCGCCAATGGTTTGATGTTAACTTTAGCCATATTCTTAATTTTTAGGTATTTGTTTTAAAAATTCTCGATTTGGATGGCAGAAATTATGCCATTACCCAAAAAACTGACAATCTGTTAAAATAAAAATGCCAGCTTGTCATTCGGGCTGGCATGGGTTTGACAGGGTATGTCATTTATCGTCAGTTGATGGTATCTGCTGGATTCGTTTGATTGCCCGCCGGAACCTGTTCGGGTACTTGCTCGGGCACGGTTTCCGGTACGGTGGTTTCTATATCGTCCCCGTTTAAGATTTTAGAGTCTGCCTGACCAAAATTACCCTTCAAGGATACATTGGAAAGTAAAATCAAAACGATAAGAAGCGTTGCCAAGGTCCAAGTACTTTTATCTAAAAAATCCCCAGTTTTTTTAACACCTCCCACAACTTGGTTGCCGCTTCCGCCGAATGAAGAGGATAAACCGCCTCCCTTTGGATTTTGCACCATTATCACCAGTATCAACAACAGGCAGACAAAAATTATCAAAAGTAAAAAGATGGTAAATGTGCTCATCGCTATTTTCTTTCTTTCTGCAGTTTCCTGACCGCTTGAATTTGATCTGCAAAGAAACCACTTTTTTCTGGATATTTCAAACTCAATATTTTATAGGCCTGTATGGCTTTTTTGTACTTTTTTTGCTCCAAATATATCTTGGCCAAGGTTTCCGTCATCAATTCATTTTTATCCATTTTAACGGATTCCTTAATATCTACTTTGGTCTCGCTGGATTCTTTGGGAACAATTTTAGGGTTGTTCTCAATGAACTTGTCCAAAAGCTCAAATTTTCTTTTTTTCTCAATTTCGATGGGTTCTATCACGTCTATTTGCCTCACAGTGTTCTCCGAGGTCAATTGCAACCATTCTACAAAGGAGTGTTTTTCGTGTTGTTGGGGAGATCCTGATTTTTCAGTTTTAGAGGGGATATTTTGACCTGTATTTTCTTCAGTTTCTTCAGCAATTTCCAAATCTGGATTTTTCGAAGCAAAAAGTTTTGGATTGAGGATTTGTTCCGCGTGCAGAATATTTTGGGGCAATGGACTTTTTTCTTCGGTATCGCCTAAAATGATTTTTGTGTCGGGGTTGGGTTCTATTTCCTCGGAAACAGTTTTCTTCTCCTCCAATTTCGGAGCTCTTCCCGCGATGGAATCAGCAATGGTATTTTGGACAAAAGCATTGGATTGGATGTAATCGAAAAGCACATCCCTATCTGCCGTGTGCGCCGCTGTAGCTTTTAAGGCACTGTTGTACTTGTAGCTATCCAGATTTTTGAGACTTTTTAAATGCAGTGCCCTTGCTGCTTGAAAGTAAGGATACTCAGAAATAATATCTTCGAGCTCGCGCGTCTGTTGCGGAGACAAAATAGTATTTGATTTTCTGAGAATATGTAAAAAATCGGATATGTTCATGTTGTTACCAATTCCCCAAGGAAGCATTGAAAATATCTTGGGTTATTCGGTCAAATATTTCCTCGTGGGCCTCCGCCTGTATACTGGTCAAATCCTCACCATCGTCAAAATCGAAAAAAAACGAGAAACGCTTTTCAAAATCGGCATCTTCTTTGGTTTTGTTAAAGAAACGTACATTGACGCTCATGGTCAGTCTGTTTTGTGCCGCCAATTGATCGGAGGTAGCTGTCATGGGAGTCACGCGATACTCTACGATTTCACCTTCGTACAGAAGGTCGCCATCGCTTCCGGTGAGGGAAAGACTGGTCAAATTATTGATAAGATCCTGGAGTGCCAAGGTGAAATCACGATCGAGACTGGGCACTATCACGGACCCTGGACTTTGGTCCGCATAGTTCTGAAAAAAGTTGACCTGAAAACTTTCTGCGGTACCAATATCAGCACCTGAAAAATTGTAAGCCCCGCAGCCACCGAGCTCTAAGAGCACGAATAGAAAACCCATTTTCAAAATCCTTTTTCCCATCTGTGTAATTTAAGGTTTTTACTACTTATAAATCGTATTGTTTTATTTTTCGATACAAGGTGCGCTCGGAAATTCCCAGTTCTGAGGCGGCAGCTTTACGTTTGCCCCTGTTGCGCTCCAAGGACTTTTTAATGAGCTCAATTTCTTTTTCTTGCAAAGAGAGCGTTTCTTCCTCTTGGATTTCCTCCGCAAAGTGATATCTATCTTCAGAGGGCCTTTGAACTTGGACGTTGGAGTTTTCCAGGACGGGCTCAGGAAGTTGCAGCACCTCTGTGGATAGGGTTTCCTCTTTTTCGGTAGGCTGATTTTCTTGATTTCCGTAAATCTTTCGAATCAAGGTCTCATTCTCTTCCTGGACTTTTTCTGTATCGTTGTTTTGGAGAAGTTCCAGGGTTAGCTTTTTCAAATCGTTCAGGTCGCTCTTCATATCAAAAAGTACCTTGTACAATATTTCACGTTCATTGCTGAAATCACTCTCGTTTTTCTCCTGTCCGACCACTGCCGGCAAATTGCTGCTATTGGCATTGGGGAGGTAACTGGCCAAAGTGGGCGCGGAAACGCTTCGGTTGGATTCAAGAACAGAAATCTGTTCGGCAATGTTTCGCAACTGCCTTATGTTTCCAGGCCACCTGTATTTTAACAAGCGACCAATGGCCTCTTCTTCCAACCGAATTGTGGGCATTTTATATTTCTGTCCAAAATCTGAGGCAAATTTTCGAAACAACAAATGGATATCGTCTTGTCTTTCACGAAGGGGTGGAATATTGATTTCAACAGTGCTCAATCGATAGTACAGATCTTCTCGGAATTTTTCTTTCTTTATGGCCTCAAACATGTTCACATTGGTAGCGGCAACGATTCTTACGTTTGTTTTTTGTACCTGGGACGATCCCACTTTAAGGAATTCCCCATTCTCAAGAACACGCAACAGTCTCACCTGTGTGGTCAAAGGAAGCTCCCCAACTTCGTCCAGAAAAATGGTACCCCCATCAGCCACTTCAAAATAACCACTTCGGGTTTGGGTGGCCCCGGTGAACGCTCCTTTCTCATGACCGAACAATTCGCTGTCTATCGTACCTTCCGGAATGGCCCCACAATTGACCGCAATGTACTTGGCATGTTTTCGGTGGGATAATGAATGGATTATTTTTGGAATAGCTTCTTTTCCCACACCGCTTTCCCCGGTCACCAATACGGAAATGTCCGTAGGGGCTACCTGAACCGCTTTTTCAATAGCGCGGTTCAACTTGATGTCGTTACCGATAAGCTCGAAGCGCTGTTTTATGGATTGTACGTTTTCCAATGTTTCGTCGAATAAGGTTGTTTCAAACAGATTTTGCGATGGGAAACCCCCAAAACTTCCGCAATCCGTTCCAAATGATATTTTAGTTATTGCTACTTAGTGCAACAGCTTCGCCAATCAGCGTGGCCGAGGTACACTCTTTAATACTTACATGAACAAACTCACCTATTTTGTAATGCTCTTTTGGGAAGACTACAACCGTGTTCTGGGAATTTCTTCCCATCCAATGCGCCTCTGATTTCTTGGAACTCCCTTCTATGAGAACTTCTTCAATATTGCCTATGTGCTGTTGGGTACGATATAGACCGTGCTTTTGTTGCAATGCAATAATTTCCCGTAGCCTTCTTTTTTTGGTTTCTTCGGGAATGTCATCTACCAGTTTGTGCGCCGCTCGTGTTCCTGGACGTTCCGAATAGGCAAACATAAAACCAAAATCATATTTCACATATTCCATTAAGCTAAGGGTATCCTGGTGGTCTTGCTCTGTCTCGGTCGGGAAACCGGTTATCATATCTTGGCTGATTGCACAGTCGGGATTGATTCTTCGGATATTGTCGATGAGTTCAAAATACTCCGCACGGGTGTGCAGTCGGTTCATGGCCTTGAGAATACGGTCACTTCCACTTTGCACGGGGAGATGGATATAATTACAGATATTCTTATGTTTTGCCATGGTTTCTATCACGTCCAACGTCATATCCTGGGGATTGGATGTGGAGAATCGAATCCGCATTTTAGGTTGTGCCATTGCCACCATATCCAAAAGTTTGGCAAAGTTTACAGAAGTTGCTTTTTGCATTTCCGTAGCTCTTTTGAAATCTTTTTTTAGTCCGCCACCATACCAAAGGTAGCTGTCCACATTTTGTCCCAGTAGGGTGATTTCCTTGAAGCCCTTTTCCCAAAGGTCGTTCGCCTCTTCCAAAATGGATTGGGGATTTCGGCTGCGTTCCCTCCCTCGTGTAAAGGGAACTACACAAAATGTGCACATATTGTCGCAACCGCGGGTAATGGACACAAAAGCTGTTACTCCGTTGGAGTTCAATCGCACCGGAGCGACATCCCCGTAGGTCTCATCTTTGGATAGAAGGACGTTGACCGCATTTCTTCCCTCATCAATTTCTTGGATGAGATTGGGCAGATCTTTGTAGGCGTCGGGCCCAACGACCATATCCACAATTTTTTCCTCTTCCAAGAACTTGCTTTTCAGGCGTTCTGCCATACAGCCCAGAACGCCCACCTTCATCCCGGGGTTTATTTTCTTGACCGCATTGAATTTTTCCAAACGCTTTCTTACCGTAAGTTCCGCCTTCTCCCGAATAGAGCAGGTATTCACTAGGACCAAATCGGCCTCTTCCAACAAATTGGTAGTATTGAACCCTTCCTTAGCCAATATGGAAGCTACAATCTCACTATCCGAAAAGTTCATTTGACACCCATAGCTTTCAATGTAAAGCTTTCGGGTATTGTCCTCTGTTTTTTCCAGGGTAAGGGTGCTCCCTTGTTGACTTTCGTCCATTATTTTTTCACTATGCCCTTTTCCGTTCATTCTTTATTTCAATGGAAGGCAAAGATACTATTTAATCCGTTTTGGTGACAAATTGGCAGTTAAATTTAGAAAGACGGAAACGCAACTTTGTTTAATCTTTTCAATCTATATCATGTAATTCATCCAAAAAACTTAAACACCAATGAAAAATAGACTGTTGTTTTTTTTATCCTTCACCCCGATTTTCTTTAGTTCATGTAGTGATTCCACTCCAGATGATGATCAATACGCGGAATACGTGGTTGCACGCCCCTTGATTTTGAGCAAGGCGGATTTTGCCAATGGCGTGGATATTGTTCCACCCCAGCCGATTGACGAATCCGGTAAAGTGTATACCTATGGGGACTATATTTTCATCAACGATAAAAGTAGAGGTATTCACGTAGTGGAAAATAGCAACCCGCAGCAACCCGTTAAAATTGCGTTTATCGAGATTCCTGGGAATGTGGATATTTCAATAAAAGACAATTTCCTGTATGCCGATAGTATTATGGACCTTATCGTATTGGATATTTCGGACATTACTGATATTCAACAAGTAAATCGTTTGGAAAATGTACTTCGCGAGGGGGTGATATTTCCGTTTGAAGCAGATATTGTTGAATACGGGTCTTACAATTATGAAACTGACGTATTAGTTGGATGGGAAACGGTGACAGAACGAAGATTGATTGCCGACGTCCGTACCGATGACCTGTTCTTCACTGATGAGGCAGTACTTGCCGCCAACGACAGCGCCGGAACCGGAGAAGGTGGCTCTTTGGCGCGCTTTAAGATTGTTGGCGAGTTTTTATATGCTGTAGATAGTCATACCATCAATGTCTTTGATATTTCTGATTTGGAAAATCCAAAAGATATGGAAGACGTGTATGCCGGCTTCGATATTGAGACCATCTTTAACAGGGGGGAGCATCTGTTTTTGGGCAGTATGCGCGGAATGTACATTTTCGATATCTCCTCGCCCGCTACACCCACCTTTGTTTCCGAATTCCAACATGGAACGGCCTGTGATCCTGTGGTGGTAGATGGGGATTATGCCTATGTGACCTTGCGTGGCGGAAATGGCTGTGGTGCTTTGGAAAGCGGATTGTTCATTGTGGATATCTCCAATATTGAAAATCCCGTACTTACCACCTCGTATCCTATGGAAGAACCCTATGGTCTGGGCGTTCGGGAGGAAAAACTCTTCATTTGCGATGGTTCTTCCGGTCTTAAGGTATATGATAAGACCAATGTGGAGGAAATCACCTTGTTAAACCACTTTAAAGATATTGTTACGTTTGATGTCATTCCTTTGGAAAGTCATCTCATTATGGTTGGTGATGACGTATTGTACCAATATGAATATTTGGACGACAACATAAGGCTCATCAGTCAAATAGGACTCAATTAGAGTCGCGCTATTTTACGGCTGGATATCCCGTTTTCAACGGGATATTTTTTTGTTTGATTTTGACCGTAAAATTCGAAATCCAAAATTTGCTATACTTTTGTTAGCTCAAAAAGGAATTGCATGCCAAAGAATTTAGTCATAGTGGAGTCGCCCGCCAAAGCAAAGACCATTGAACGGTTTTTAGGTAAGGAGTATCAAGTGGAATCCAGTTTTGGACACATTGTGGATCTCCCTTCCAAAGAGTTGGGGGTAGATGTGGACAATGGTTTCAAACCCAAATACACGGTAGATAAAGAAAAAAAAGCACTTGTCAAAAAGTTAAGAGATCTAGCTAAAAAAGCAGATGTTATCTGGTTGGCCAGTGATGAGGATAGGGAAGGAGAGGCCATTTCCTGGCATTTGGCAGAGGAGTTGAAACTGGATAAGGAAAAAACCAAACGAATTGTTTTTAACTCCATTACAAAATCTGCGATCCAAAGAGCTATAGAAAATCCCAGGGAGATCAATTATAATTTGGTTAATGCCCAACAAGCAAGACGGGTCTTGGACCGTTTAGTGGGTTATCAACTTTCACCGGTCCTTTGGAAAAAAATTAAGCCAGGACTTTCAGCGGGGAGAGTACAGTCCGTGGCAGTAAGGCTCATCGTGGAACGGGAACGGGAGATAGAAGTTTTTAAACCAGAAGCTTCGTTCCGAATAAAGGCTGAGTTCCAAACCGCCGAAGGAAAAGTTTTTTCTGCGAAACTGGGGAAAACCTTTCCAACACAGGAAACCGCCAAGGCCTTCTTGATCCAAAATGGCAACGCTGATTTTTCAGTGGGTAATTTGGATAAGAAACCTGCGAAAAAATCGCCTGCCCCTCCTTTTACAACCTCTACATTGCAGCAAGAAGCTTCCAGAAAGCTATACTTTTCCGTCAGCAGAACTATGCAGGTTGCCCAGCGTTTGTATGAGGCGGGACTTATAACGTACATGCGTACGGACAGCGTCAATCTTTCCAACGAGGCCCTTGGTGCTGCGAAAGAGGCTATTGTTCAGAACTATGGCGAGGCATACAGTAAAACAAGAAACTACACCGGTAAAGCAAAAGGAGCCCAAGAAGCCCACGAGGCCATTCGTCCCACAGATATGAAATTGCAAGCTCCTTCTTTGGAGCGAGACCAAGCTAAACTTTACGAGCTTATCTGGAAAAGGACTCTGGCTTCCCAAATGAGTGATGCCGTTTTGGAAAGAACCAATGTGAAAATCAATGCCAACACGCATGAAGAAACATTTTTGGCCAATGGGGAAGTGGTCAAATTTGATGGTTTTCTGAAAGTATATTTGGAAGGAATTGATGAGGAAGATAAGCCTGAAGAGCAAGATGGTATGCTACCCGCAATGGAGGTTGGTGAAACCCTGATAAATAGGTATATAACAGCTACTGAACGATTTTCAAGACCGCCCTACCGTTATACCGAAGCTTCTTTGGTGAAAAAACTGGAGGAGTTGGGAATTGGTAGACCTTCTACCTATGCACCCACTATTTCCACAATACAAAATAGAGGCTATGTAGAAAAAGGAACGGTGGAAGGAACGGAACGGAAGTATTTGCAAATGACGCTGGAATCAGGGAAAGTCTTGGAGAAAAAACTATCGGAGATGATAGGCTCTGATAAAGGCAAGTTGGTGCCCACTGACATTGGTATGATTGTCAACGACTTTTTAGTAAGTCATTTTACCACCATTTTGGATTACAATTTTACGGCGAAGGTAGAAGAAGATTTTGATGAGATCGCTACGGGTGACGAAGATTGGCAAAAAATGATGAAAGACTTTTATCAGGATTTTCATCCGAATGTATTGGACGTTGAAGAGAATGCAGAGCGGGCCAGTGGAGAACGCATTTTGGGAACTGATCCAAAATCTGGCCGACAAGTTGCCGCGCGTTTGGGCAGATTTGGCCCCATGGTTCAAATTGGTACCGTAGAGGAGGAAGAAAAACCACAGTTTGCCAGTTTGCTGCCAGACCAATCTATTACCACCATAACCTTTGAAGAAGCCATGTCACTCTTTGAACTGCCCAGGAAACTTGGTGTATATAAAGGTGAAGAAATTGAAGCTAATGTCGGGCGTTACGGACCTTACGTGCGCTTTGGTAAAAAGTTTGTCTCCTTGGCGCAGGGCGAGAACGCCTTTGATGTAGATTTGGATAGGGCGATTGAACTTATTAAGGAAAAGGAAAAAGCAGATGCGCCCATTGCTGCATACGAAGGCAAAGATGTGACCAAGGGGAAAGGTAGATTTGGCCCTTTTATCAAGTGGGACGGGATGTTCATCAACATAGGAAAGAAATACGATTTTGATAATCTCTCCAGTTCGGATATCGCAGAACTGATAGAAGCCAAAAAAACCAAGGAAGCCGAAAAACTGGTTCAAGAGTGGCCCGAAGAAAACATCCGTATTGAAAAAGCGCGATGGGGTCGGCACAATATAATTAAAGGTAGGATCAAAGTTGAGCTTTCCAAAGATGTTGATGCTTCAAAAATATCCTTGGACGAAGCCAAGGCGCTTATCGAAAAGAAAACCCCAAAGAAAAAGACCAAGGCAAAGACAAAAAAGTAAATGGCATTTGATTTTTTGGTTCCCGTAAAAGATAAAGTGCTGGCGTTTTCAGAATTGTTGCCGCCCCAGTCGCTTGGGAAAAATATCCATAAGCACACAGAAAAAAAGGGCTTACCGGTATTTGCAAATGCTTCGGTCGCCATCTTTGGTGTATTGGAGACGCGGAACGCTTACGAAAAAAAACCGTTCACATTGGATTTGGACGCTATGCGTATCCAATTATATCGGTTGCTATTGGGAAACTGGAACATGACCATCTTGGATATTGGCGATGTGGAAGAGGGGGAGACTGTAGAGGATACCTATTTTGTTGTCAAGGAAATTGTGGCAGGTCTTTTAGAAGAAAAAATAATACCTATTATAATAGGCGCTACCCAAGATATCACCTTCCCCACGTACAGGGCCTTTGATAAGATAGTGGAGATGGTGAACTTGGTCAGTATAGATAGCAAGTTCGATTTTGGGCAGGACGAAGAACTGATTTCTTCCAATTCCTACATGAGCAAAATCATTACGGATAAGCCCAACAATCTCTTTAATTTCTCCAATTTGGGTTTTCAAAGTTATTACAACGCCCAAGAAGAATTGGACTTGATGGAACGCCTCTTTTTTGATGCCTACCGCCTCGGGGATATTGCGGCAAACCTATCGCTTGCAGAACCCGTGCTGCGAAATGCACATCTTGTGAGTCTGGATTTGCGGTCGGTTCGCGCCAGTGAGATGGGAATGGGCAACAGTTTTTCTCCCAATGGTTTCACGGGAAGGGAGATTTGTGCCATAGCCCGTTATGCCGGACTCAGCAACACGGTCTCGGTTTTCGGGATTTATGAGGGCGATAACTCCCACCAAGGGTTCCAGATGATAGCCCAGCTTATCTGGTATTTTTTAGAAGGAATTACCTACCGGGTGGAAGAACATCCCACCTCAAATAACGAAGACTTTACCAAGTTTACCGTTCCTACCGATACAGAAGAACTTGTCTTCTTCAAAAGTCATGTAACCGAAAGATGGTGGGTAGAAGTCCCAACAATTCTTCCAGGGCATACTAAAACAAATTCACCAGCGTTATTACCATGCACTGAAGAGGACTATTTGGAAGCTTGCAACCAGAATATTCCAGAACGGTGGTTCAAGGCCTACAGAAAGGGCTTTAACTGAACAAATTATTTTTGAGTATAAATTGTTTTTGCACAATAATTTGGGTGAAAAACAGTTTTGGAAATATAAAATTGTGTTGCACAGTTTAAAAAATCTAAATCGAATAATTTAACCTAAAGTATGAGAAAGCTATTCTTTTCATCTCTAGCACTTGTTTTTTTACTGACCAGTTGCGGTTCTAAATCAAGGTCAAAAGGTGAACTAGTCGGGGTAAAGGGAAAAAAATGGTATCCTGAAAAACCCTACGGAATGGAATTGATTCCCCGAGGTTCATTTGTAATGGGTAAGGCCGAGGAAGACCAGGCCAAGGTGCTCAATGCTCCCACACGTACCGTTACTGTGCGTTCGTTTTACATGGACGATACTGAAATTACCAACAGTGAATACCGTCAGTTTGTAGAATGGGTAAAAGATTCCATAACAAGAACTAAATTGGCCATTTTGGCAGATGAACTGGGCTTAGGATCAGAAGATGAAGGAATTGGGGATTATGCCTTTAAGGATACCGATACCACAAAAATTTCAGTCTATGAGCGCTACATGTTGGACAACTATGCGGGACTTGGTGAAACGGGTTATGAAGGCCGTGCTTTGAACAAAGACGTGGATTTGGTTTGGGATACTTCAGATTACCCCGACGAATACTACGCTGAGGTCATGGACTCACTTTACATTCCCGAAGAGGAGAGCTACAATGGGCAAAGGACGGTTGATGTTACCAAATTGAAATACAGTTACAACTGGATGGATATTGAAGCAGCCGCCAGAGCCAAAAGTGGAAGACGAAAAGATTTTATCAGACAAGAAGAGCTGGAAATATATCCAGATACCACGGTTTGGATCCGGGATTTTGAATATTCCTACAATGAACCCATGCACAACGATTACTTTTGGCATGATGCCTACAGCGATTATCCTGTAGTAGGGGTGAACTGGATGCAGGCCAAAGCGTTCTGTAACTGGAGAACCAAATTTAAGAATGATGACCAGAAAAGTAGAGGTAGACAATTCGTGAACCAATTTAGATTGCCTACTGAAGCCGAATGGGAATATGCTGCCCGTGGTGGTATTGAAGGAGGAACCTATCCTTGGGGTGGGCCTTATGTTATCAGTGATACGGGTTGTTTCATGGCGAATTTTAAACCACAGCGCGGAGATTATGCCGCTGACGCAGCCCTTTACACGGTTGAAGCAAAGTCCTATGAACCTAACGAGTACAATTTGTACAATATGGCAGGTAATGTTTCCGAATGGACCAGTTCCAGCTTTGACCAAGGGGCGTATGAATATCTTTCTACGATGAACCCGAATATCGGTTCAGGAAACAATCAAAGAAAAGTGATTCGTGGCGGTTCTTGGAAGGATGTAGCATACTTCCTTCAGGTGAGCACAAGGGATTATGAATATCAAGATTCGGCCAGAAGTTATATCGGCTTCAGGACTGTACAAGATTATATGGGTGAAGAAGACTCCACCAACGGAAGAAGAGGACTTCCGAACTAAATGGACAAAATTTAAAGTATAGTATTTTAACCAGTAACCAAATACTTATTATATAACTTAATTAAAACTAGAATTATGGCACAGTCAAAATCAACAAAAAAACTGTTTAACATGGCCTACGGGCTTGGAGCATCAGTGGTAATTATTGGTGCACTATTTAAAATCCTTCACTGGGAGTTCGGACCCCTTACTGGTGGTTTACTTCTTGCGGTAGGTCTTATTACTGAGGCATTGATTTTTGCTATCTCTGCATTTGAACCAGTAGACGATGAATACGATTGGTCATTGGTTTATCCAGAATTGGCCAATGGACAATCCAAAGGCAACAAGAATGACGCTAAGCAGGCCAAAGAGGCTGAAGGTCTTCTTTCCAGAAAATTGGACGATTTATTGAAAGAGGCGAATATCGATTCTGAGCTTTTCTCCAGTTTGGGTGAAAGCATCAAGAGTTTTGAAGGTGCTGCCAAAAATATAGCCCCTACAACAGATGCTATCCAACACACGAAGAAGTACTCTGAAGAATTGTCCCATGCTGCTGCTCAAATGGAATCTTTGAACAGTCTGTACAAAGTTCAATTGGAGAGTGCAAGCCGTCAAGCTTCTATCAATGAGGAAGTAGTTCAAAATGCAGGTGCGTTGAAAGAACAAATGGAGTCTTTGGCCACCAATCTTTCTTCCTTGAACGGCGTATACGGAAATATGCTATCTGCCATGGGTAGCAGAAACTAATTGGGATATTGATTGATATACCAAGACCCAAATCAAATTAATTATTAATTCTAATTAGATAAATAACATGGCATCAGGAAAAGCAACACCACGTCAGAAGATGATCAACCTTATGTATTTGATCTTCATCGCGATGTTGGCATTGAATATGAGCAAGGAAGTACTGGCGGCATTCGGTTTGATGAATGCTAAGTTGGAGACTTCCAACGAAAAGGCCGAAGCAAACAATTTGGCATACTTTGGCGGTCTGGAGACCAAAGCGTCGGAAGATGCAATCAAGTATGGACCTTTGTTTGAAAAAGCCAAAGAAGTACAGAAATTGTCCTTAGAGTATTATGAATACCTTGAAGAATTGAAAAAAGGTATGTTGGCCGATCAGGAAGATCCCAATAACTATGTGGTTATGGATAAATCGGATTATTTGGACAACTTATTCTTTCAAGGGGATAAATTGAAACCAGAAGGTGAAGAGTTTTTGTCTAGATTGACAAATTATAGAGATAAAATCTCTACGGTTCTTCCCGAGAATATGTCTGAAATAAAAGGGGCCGTACAGACCCGATTTGAGACTGGTGATAAAGATGGTAAAGTCACTAGACTTAGAGATAAGGTAAAAGTGGACTGGATAAATTACCATTTTGAGGGGTACCCATTGGTGGCTTCTTTGACAAAAGTTACACAACTTCAGGCAGATGTAATGTCTACGGAGCAAGAAGTTTTAAAAGGACTGTTGGAGGGTAATTTGACCGAGGCGGTTTCTTTAAAGAACTTCGCCACGTCTTTGGACGCCTCTAAAACAGCATTTTACACAGGAGAGAAGTATGATGGTAAAATCATTGTCAGCAAAACAGATAATACTGCTAAACCTGAAAGAGCTGAATTGACCTTGGACGGAAGAAAATTAGCAGAAGACAAGGATTATATTCTTGAAGAAGGAGGAGTTAAACTGCTGATTAGTGCAGGTGCAGCTGGAGACCATACAATTAAAGGAACCTTATTTTTCCAACAAGATGGAGAAGAAGTTCCGGTGGATGTAAACAGTACTTTTGCAACAATAACGAAACCTAATGCGGCTGTAATTTCTGCGGATAAAATGAATGTAGTGTATCGAGGCGTTGCCAACCCTATGACAATCTCCATTCCCGGTATTCCCAACAATAAAGTTAGAGCTTCTGCTCCTGGTCTATCCAAGCGAAGTGGTAGCAACTACGTTATGAATCCAGGTACTGGTAGAACAGTCACGATTACCGCTTCTGGTACCTTGCCTGATGGTAAACCAATCTCTACCAAGTCAGAATTCCGTATCAAGGATATTCCAAGACCTAGTGGAACCGTCCGTGGTGAAGCGGGTAGTGTGAAAATGCCAAGGCGAAACCTTGAAATTTCTACTGTCAGCGCTATGTTGGAAGACTTTGACTTCGATTTGAACCTCGCCGTTGGTGGATTCAAGTTCAAAGTACCAGGTCAACCTACCATTGTCGTAAACGGAAACAAATTGAACGCACAGGCCAAATCTGCCTTGAAGCGAGCTAGACGAGGTGAAGCTGTTCAGATTTTTGATATCAACGCTTACATTACCAATAATAGGAGCTACAAGTTGAAGAAAGTTTCTCCTGTGGTAGTGGAGCTTACAAACTAAAATAAAGCATACAGAAAATCATGAATTGGAAAAATGTATTCGTAATTGGAGTTTTAGGTCTACTGCCCGTCTCCATAATGGCACAGGCAAATATTTTGAATGCTAAGTTGCCAGAAGATATTGGGAAAAAGACCGAAGCACAAATCGCGCAGGACGCAGATGCTCCCTTAGCTTATGGTTATGTGGATGATCGCGATATCCTCTGGTCAAAGACCGTATGGGAAATCGTTGACCTGGACGAGCGTGTAAACTTTCCCTTGTACTACCCAACCGATACCATAGGTATTGGTCCAGATAGAAGGTCGTTGTACCACGTCTTGATGAAAAACATCAGAAATGGAAACTTGACCGAGGTGTATGCAGACTCCTATTTTACCGAAAAACGTAGATTGGATGATTTGTCAGCAACCTTGCAAAAAGTGGATACGACCGACTTGGGGTATGAGCAATTGAACGCCGGTGAACAAATTTCCGCGGAGTTTATCAACCAAAGGGATTTGACAGCAGCCGATATTGAAGAGTACCGAATCAAGGGAATCTGGTATTTCGACAAACGTCAAGGTGAATTGAAATACCGATTGTTGGGGATTGCCCCAGTTGCTCCTGACGTTAACTTTATTGACGATGAATCTGTTGATCCTGGGGAAAATAAAGTGGAATTGTTCTGGGTGTGGTATCCTGCAGCCAGACAGATTTTGCACGATGCCAAAGTGTACAATCAAAGGAATTCCGCTAGACCCATTTCTTTCGATATGCTCTTGAACGCAAGACGCTTCAATGGAGTAATCTACAAAGAAGAAAATGTGCACGGTGACCGTGAAATAGACGATTATGTCTTTGATAATGCGCTTTTCCAACTTTTGGAAGCTAATAGAATCAAAGAAGTGATTCGCGACCGCGAGCAAGATATGTGGGCATACTAAGCCGATAAATAATTTCCAATTCAATTCATATAACGCCGCACGAAAGTGCGGCGTTTTTTATTACCCTATTTTGTTATTTCCAATTAAAACGTACAGGAAGGGAAAAGTTCCTTGTTGGTTTTAGATTTCTCAGTCGTTTCACCCCTTCGAAATGACAAAAGGAAAACGCTTGTCATTTCGAGCTAGAACGAGGTGGAAGCGAGAAATCTAAATAGTATTCCCCAAGTCCATTATCAACTCATATCCAGCATCCGTCAATTCCCTTGGACATTTTTGATTGAAATTCCGGTATTTTAGTTATTGGTCAATAACATTAATTAAAACGAATCATATCTTATTTCGCTGTGTTCCATAAAAACAGAAAGACTAAAACAAATTGAATAAAGCAATTAAAAGACTTCTTTTTTATTGGATAACAAGTTTTATCCTTGCGACCATTCTATATTGTATTTTATGGGTAATAATGCCTGAACATTATGTATTTGGAGCTTTATACCCAATGTTTTTGTATCACTGGGAATATCCCATTTCGTTTATCGTTATTCCCTGTTTTTTTTATGGAGTGATTGCTACTTTATTTGCTGAAACTTTTCTAAAACAGAAAGTGACAAAACAAATTCTTTTGACTTTTCTGATAATAATCATAACAATTTTATTAAGCTCACCTTTTGGAGGAATGTTGTGGCATTATTATGATATGAAAGCAGGTTATTTTCCATCCAACTGGATTCTGAAGATTTTAAAACTTGGCTTTGAATGGGGCCTGGGAACAGGTTGGGTAATAATTATACTTTCAATTCCATATAATATAATCGGCTCAATTACCTGTTTTTTTTTGACAAAGAAAGGAAGCGAATTATTTAAAGCCAAAGAAATAACGGCACACAATACAAGAGAAAAAAAATAATCTAGAAAGTACAAGTTTTAAAAACTTGTGCTCTTCTGTTAATCTTAATCTGAAAACCAAAGTAATAGCACTTCTAATCTGCTACTTTTCATATACAAGCCCGTTGTGCACAATACTCGAAATCATTTCAAAGTTGAAAAATATAATTAAAATTGTTTGTTACGGATTTTTCATAATTCTCTGCGGTTGTAAACCGGGAGAGTGGGATATCACTCTTTTCGAACAAAAGATAGCGGGAACATCTAAAGCCATTTATAAGTATAATGCATGGGGAGGACGAGATTCTCACTTATTTGGTTATGCAATTTTAGATACTACCCAAAAATTTACGATCGCTGGAATAAATAAATTACCAATCAACAAATTAAATGGTATTCCGAGTAAATTTTGTATCAATGCAATAGAACGAAATTGGCCTGATAAAGAAAATGGAATTTCCTTTAAACCAATCGATTCATATGAACTAGCAGATCATGGATTAAATATTTCAATATTAAAATATCAACGAAATGGTCTAAGGGAAAAAGGAAAAGGAACAATTTGGTTCGATTATTCCGAATTTAAGGAAACGAGAGACAGTTTAGAGTTTTACGATTTATGTAATTCCAAATCGGTTCATCATTCACGACTCGACACTTTAAAAGTAAAAAAAGGGAACATTATAATTGGAATAGCGAACAATTTAGTGACTGATATAATAGTTGAAAATCTCGAGTTATCCAATGATGGAACGAATACTCTGATTTCTAATCGCACCTACTTTCTGAAACCTAAAAAAACTACTAAGTCAGATGAGTTTTCAGATTATGGTATTTTCAAACAAAAAAGTACGGTGCCCAACAATGGCTATAAACCATAGCTATCTTTATCAAGTAAAAACCAACTTTTCTTACTTTGAAAAAAACAAAACAGGTCCGGCAAATCTGTTGATAGTTATTTTTGCTCGTCATCCAAACGCGCCAGTTCCTTTGCGGTTATCCCTGACGCGGGCCTTTGGCGCAAAACTGCCCATCCGCTACCGCATTATAACCGAAACGGATAAGTGCAATCTTTTCTGAATGGATTTTTTTAAGTTTGAAAACAATTAAAGGGAAAACCACCACCTTTTACCCTTCACTTAGAATTTACATTAAGCATCATCCTGAGATGCCCATTTCTGAGCTATGTACCTGTGTGTAGTGGTCGGTTGTGGTTTGGTAGGAAAAGCATTTACTACCATAAACAACACCCATTGTCAATTTAAATCCAGCATCCGTCAATTCCCTTGGTCATTTTTGATTGAAATTCCAGTACTTCAGTTATCGGAAGATATCATTGATTCAAACGAATTATATCCCATTTCATTAGTGGTATTTAAACTCGGAAATAAAAAGTCGGAACAAGCTGAAAAAAGACTAAAAACGGGAGTAAGCCTTATTTTAAAATTAAATTAATGATTGTATGGTCAGGTCGAGGTTTTCTATCTATACTAATTTTAGTGGCAACACTATTTTTATGTTTTTTAGTATTACCAGACGAATATTCAGACTATGGGTTTGTGATAACTGCTTTTGTGACTGGAATTTTTAGTTGGTTTTTTGGGAAAAAATGGAATTTACAAAATGAACGAATAGTAATTGATGAAAAAACAGGACAAAAACTAAAAATTAAAAATAACCACACTCTTTTTTGGATTCCTATGCAGTATTGGGGAGTAATTTTTTCCGTACTAGGAACAATAATTTTGTTTCAAAATTCAATATTATTTGGAGTCATTTCTTCAATTATATTACTGGTATTTATCGCTATCTCTCTTTTAAAACGAACATCTGAATCGAAACCTCAAAAGACACCTAATAGAAAACTAAATTCTATAGTAAATGAAAAAAGCACACAAACCCGAAGTGAAATAAGTGATGAAGAAAAGAAACGATTAGAAATTGAAAAGGAGCGAATTAGAAAGGAAAAAGAAGACCCGAGTAGATTTATGCCAAAATAACTACCGTCAATAAGGTGTTTAAAACTTAGCTAGTTAGTGTTTAATCAAAAAGGTAAATGCTTATTTTCCAACACCGCCAAATTTTTAATTTGGCTTTTAAAAAGACAAAAATTAAAAACAAAATATAAACATTCAGCTCTGTGTTGACCCGAAAAATTAGTTTCTTTTTACACGCTACGTTTCATACACACGTCCGATAAGTGCAACCCTCCTGCTTAGACACATTTTTTTAAAAAATAAAGAAAGGGAAAACCACCACCTTTTACCCTTCACCTAGAATTTACATTAAACATCATCCTGAGATGCCCATTTCTGAGCTATGTACCTGTATGTAGTGGTCGGTTGTGGTTTGGTAGGAAAAGCATTTACTACTATAAACAACACCCATTGTCAATTTAAATCCAGCATCCATCAATTCATATAGGCATTTTTGATTGAAATTCCAGTACTTCAGTTATCGGAGGATGTAGCTCTGTAAAACCGGGCCATATCCCGAAGGTTGTTCAACATATCCGAAACTGAACTTAAATGAATACTTTTCACTCTTTTATTTACGATTCAAATATCAATCGAATTCTTAGAAATTTAAACTATGTTTTATCACCTGTAATACCCAATAAAATTAAAATCCATCCTTCTGGTTTTATAAAAGTAAAAGTCAAACACCACGACTCAATAAGACTGAAAACGAACCAGACCAGCTATGTCACCAGGGAACTTTTTTGGAGAGGAAGCGATAGCTATGAATATACACCCATTTTTATAAAGTTAGTTCAAAAAATCAATGACTTTTTTGATGTGGGTTCGAGCATTGGATACTTCAGTATTTTGGGCGCTAACGTAAATTCTAATCTAAAAATACACGCTTTTGAACCATCATTGGGTGCAATGATTTTTCTTTCCGAAAACGTCAAAATAAATCGATTTAGTAATAGGATTAAGGTCAATCATCTAGCATTATCTGACAAAACGGGTCCAATCGATTTTATGGAGGTTAGGAATAAAAAATTTCCGACGATTTATAATTTATCCGGAGAACATAACATTGGAACCAAGCCCAATCTAAAGACAATCAAAACAAAAGTTAATTCTGACACTTTAGACAACTATGTAACCAAAGAAAAAATTGAAAATATTGATTTGATAAAATTGGACACAGAAGGTTGCGAAGACTTAATTTTAAAAAATAGTTCATCAACAATCGAGAAGTTTAAACCGATAATTATTTGTGAGACATTATTTGATCGAATTGAAAACCAGCTCTCGAAAATTATGTCAGAACATAAATATGAATTCTATAATCATATCGATAATGGTCTTAAAAAAGTTGATACCCTAAAACGAAAATCTGATAATGGGATAAGGAATTGTTTTTTCGTTTATCCCAAGAAAAGACATTTAATAGAGGAATTTATTAAATAAAAAACCTCGCATACCAAGGCGTTGAGCCAATAACGGTCTTAGTGGCAAACCTAAGTCAATCGTTACAATTTATGATATCTTCCATCGAAATTTAGCGCATAAAAGCGCGGTACTGCTCATACACAAGACCGATATGTGGAATCCTTTCTTAATAGATATATTTTAGTGTAAAATTAAGTAAAGGGAAACCAGTCATCCTTCAACCATTTTCCTTTGATCTTCATCCGTATTCAACATTTACTCGAGATGCTTACTTTTACCTCATGTTAGATTATTTGGTAGTGGGTTGTGGCTTGGCAGGAATTGCTTTCTGCGAAATCTTGGAAAAGAGCGGAAAGTCATTTCATGTAGTTTCAGATAACTCCCAACAAGCTTCTTTGGTTGCTGGCGGACTTTACAATCCCGTCATATTAAAACACTTCTCGCTTGCCTGGAATGCACGGGAACAAATGGATAGCGCCATTCCGTTTTACCGAGAACTTGAGAAAAAACTACAAGTTCAACTCGACTATAAACTTCGTGTGTTACGCCTTTTTGCTTCTGTGGAAGAACAAAATCTTTGGTTTGAAGCTGCAGATAAACCCAATCTGGATTATTTTCTTTCGACCAAGATTCTTAAAAATAAAAACCTAAATATTCACGCAATCCATGGTTTTGGCAAAGTACGTTACACGGGTCGTATTGATACACGTACCTTACTTAAAGCATATTCCCGGCATCTAGCTGACAACGATAAATTTTTGAAGGAGTCTTTTGATTATGATGAATTCCAAACGCATACCGGTTTTTTATCCTATAGATCGATTCGGGCAAAGCAAATTGTATTCGCTGATGGGTACGGGCTTAAAAGCAATCCGTTTTTCAACTATTTGCCCCTTAATGGTACAAAAGGGGAGTTGTTGACCATAAAAGCACCCGATTTAAAGGAAGAATCTGTAATAAAGTCTTCGGTATTTATAATTCCCTTAGGAAATGACCGCTATCGTATTGGGGCAACCTATAAATGGAAGGATAAAACCAATACGCCAACACAAGCTTCAAGGGATGAACTACTAACCAAACTAAAGACCTTTTTGAGATGCGATTTTGATGTTGTGGAACATGTGGCCGGTGTCCGGCCCACTGTTGCCGATAGACGACCTTTGGTAGGGGCCCATCCTTTACAAAAAAATATATATTGTTTGAACGGCTTTGGTTCGAGAGGCGTTTTGATAGCGCCCTATGCGGCGCAGCAATTATATCAACATATTGAAAATAAGGAAGCCCTTCATCCTGAAATGGATTTAGATAGATTTACAAAAAAACACTTTCAAGATTCCCCTTTGACCGCTTGAGGTTCGTATTTAATAAAAAAGTTTATCCAAATGTTTCGGGAAAGTCGGATAATAACCGGCATAAAGACCACGAGGGTCAAAACTATAGCGATGAATGTGTTGATCAAATCAAGCCCGATAAACAAATTCGCTATTACAAATGTGGCCACGGCAAATGCTACGCCAACACCATAGCTTACGTACATGGAACCATAGAAAAAAGAGGGTTCAATCTTATACTTCAATCCACAATGCGAACAACGCTCATGCATTTTGAACAAATCTCCTAAAGCATAGGGATTCTTGTTCACATACATACTTTCCTCATGGCATCTGGGACAAGTTCCTGTTAAAATGCTGTAGAGTTTAGTTCCTTTTTTTAACATTTGCAGCGGTTTTGAACAAAATTACGGATTGGTTTTCGTACTTACTGTAATACAGGTTACATAAAATGTTGAATGTCCATAATCTTTCGGTTTCCTTCGGAGGGGAATTCCTCTTCCATGACATTGCCTTTCGTTTGAACGCCGGGGACCGGGTTGGGCTGATAGGTAAAAATGGCGCTGGTAAATCTACACTGCTACGACTGCTTTCTAAAGAACAAGAAGGGGACACTGGTTCCATTGCTATCGAAAAGGGGACCCAAATCGGTTTTCTAAAGCAGGATATTGACTTTGAACAAGGAAGAACGGTTTTGGAAGAAGCTTATCAAGCCTTTAAAGAAATCAAATCCCTAGAGCTAGAACTGGAAATCATCAATCGGCAACTAGCGGAACGGACCGACTACGAAAGTGAGGCATACAACCAATTAATGGTAGACCTGACCGATTTGACCCATCGCTATGAGATCATTGGAGGATACAACTATCAAGGGGAAACAGAGAAGATTCTTCAGGGTTTAGGGTTCAAGCGTGAGGACTTTACTAAAGTAACCGATACTTTTTCGGGAGGATGGCGCATGCGTATTGAACTGGCCAAACTATTGTTGGAAGACAATGATATCGTATTATTGGACGAGCCCACCAACCATTTGGATATCGAGTCCATTATTTGGCTTGAACAGTTTTTAAAAAGTTATACTGGTGCCGTGGTCATTGTTTCACACGATACGATGTTCTTGGACAATATTACAAATCGTACTATCGAAATCTCACTGGGTAGGATATATGATTACAACAAACCCTATTCGAAATATCTGCAACAACGCGCGGAGATTCGGGAACAACAACGTAGTGCCCAGAAAAATCAGGAAAAACAGATTCAGCAAACAGAACGTCTTATTGAAAAGTTCAGGGCGAAAGCTTCCAAAGCCGCCATGGCGCAATCCTTGATAAAAAAATTAGATCGCATAGACCGCATTGAAGTGGACGAAGACGATCATAGTGTAATGACGGTTCGTTTTCCGGTATCGGTCACACCCGGTAAAGTGGTGATCACGCTTGAGGATTTATCCAAAAGCTATGGACCCAAACAAGTGCTTCAGGATATAGATTTGTTGGTGGAAAGAGGAAGTAAAACGGCATTTGTTGGTCAAAATGGACAAGGGAAGACCACATTGGCCAAGGCAATCGTGGGAGAATTGGAATATGAAGGCATGGTAAAACTGGGCCATAATGTTCAAATAGGGTATTTCGCCCAAAATCAAGCGGATTATCTAGAAGGGGATAAAACCATTTTGGATACCATGATAGATGCAGCGAACGAAAGTAACCGAAGCAAGGTTAGGGATATTCTAGGTTCTTTTCTTTTTCGGGGCGATGATGTAGAGAAATATGTGAAAGTACTTTCGGGAGGGGAAAGAAATCGCTTGGCTTTGGCCAAAATGCTTCTCCAACCGTTCAACGTACTGATTATGGATGAGCCCACAAATCATTTGGATATACAATCTAAGAATGTTCTGAAACAGGCCCTACAAAGCTTCGAAGGCACACTTATATTGGTTTCCCATGATCGGGATTTTCTCCAGGGCCTGAGCAACAAAGTGTACGAGTTCAAAGATGGGAGCATCAAGGAATATCTCGGAGATATCAACTTTTATCTGGAGGAGCGGCAAGCGGAGGACTTTAGAAAAATAGAACGCCAGGATTTACCTGAACCAAAGGATAAACAAGCTTCCAAAAAAAATGGGTATGAACTACAGAAGAAACTGAAATCCCTTAAGAATAAGTTGGGCAGTGCCGAAAAAAGAATTGCTGAACTGGAGCGGGAAATAGGGGAAATTGACCACCAATTGTTAATGAACTACGATGCAACGATCGCTCAAGAAGGTTTTTTTGATACTTACGAAGGGAAAAAGGAACTTTTGGAAGAACTAATGGGAAACTGGGAAGAATTATCACATCAAATAGAAGCTTTGGAAGACTAGTTAGTGTATCCCACACCACAAATTTGATACGCTTCACCACAGTTTTGGAATGGCACACACCTAATTTTTTGTAGGTTTTTTCTTTCTTGTTTGATTTGTAGGTGAATTCTTATAAAATTAAGAAATAGCCAACAATGAAACTAACCTCATTCTATCTTATACTGTGCTTTTCTATCGGAATCCTATATCCGAAAAGTACAGTGAGTATCAAGGAAAAAAATGCATTACTTGATCTTTATCACACTACAGAAGGAGAAAAATGGAACAATCCCTGGGACTTGAATACCCCCATTGAAACTTGGAAGGGAATTACGGTAGAGGACAATCATATTGTAGGAATCAATCTTTTTCGTAATAATCTGTCGGGAACCTTGCCTACAAGCTTAGGAAGGTTAAGATATCTCCGGCATTTGAATTTAGCGTTCAACAATATTACCGGTGTATTGCCCAAGGAAATTGTCAAGTTAGAAAATCTGACGGTACTACGACTGGAAATGAATCGAATTAAAGGCGAACTCCCGGATGACATCGCACAAATGAAAAAATTGGAGATTTTTTCCATGTTCAACAATTTTCTCAACGGTTCCATTCCAGAAGGATTTGGTGAATTGACCAACTTAAAAGAACTTAATCTGTCCAGCAACAACCTTAAGGGAAGCATTCCCAAGTCTCTGGGAAACCTGACTAAACTGGTCGCCTTGGGCCTCTTTGAAAATGGTCTGGATGGCGCTATCCCCGCAGAATTGGGGAACTTGGACAAGTTAAAGGAATTAGTACTGGCCAACAATCAATTAGGTGGCGAAATACCCATGGAATTTGCCCAATTGAACAACCTGAGAATACTTCAACTTCAAAATAACAGGTTCGAGTCCTATAAAGGGCTGCGGGCAATGGACACGGGACAGTTTTTGGTTTTTGATACAGATGATTCCAGTTTGAGGCCAAAATTCAACGAAATACAACTGCAGCGCACGCGTATGGCAGACACAAAATTTGAAGACGTAGACAATAATGAGTAGTTAGTTATACTTTAGTTTGTTTGGTTTGGGGATACAGGCGTGTATCCCCTTTTTTGTTTTACGAAATGACGAAATTGATAAACATTTATGAAATATTTAACCTAGGGGTATTACAGACAGAATAGCTTTGCAAAGACTAATTCACTCTTTGTATGCGCAAACTAATACTATCCATTATTATGGGGGGTATTTTGATTGTAGGATCATTGTACTTCTCCGGGGTAATTGCTGGGAGCAAGAAAGATAGAAAAACAATACCTCGTAAGGTTGTAAAAACTGTATTTGTGGATACCGTTACCAACACAACGGTACCCATTATTATCCCGGCAAATGGAAACCTCAAAGCAAAGAGAAGGGTGGAGTTATTTTCTGAAGTACAGGGAGTATTCAGGCCGGGAAGTAAATTGTTCCGTACTGGTCAAGAATACGGCAAGGGACAGACATTGATTCGCATAGATTCTGACGAATATTATGCCAGTGTGCAGTCTGCCAAAAGTAATTTGTACAACTTACTTACCTCCATAATGCCGGATTTACGATTGGACTACCCCAACATCTATCCAAAATGGCAACAATATCTCAATAGTTTTGATTTACAAAGTAGTACGCCCAGCCTACCGGAAATCAATTCAGATAAGGAACGCTTTTTTGTTTCCGGAAGAGGAATATTATCGAGTTACTACAACGTAAAAAACTTAGAACAACGTTTGTCCAAATACAATATTACCGCACCTTTCAAAGGGGTACTTACTGATGCACTGGTCACGGAAGGCACCTTGATACGGGCCGGCCAAAAGCTCGGTGAATATATCAATGTTGGGGTTTATGAGTTGGAAGTATCAGTAAGTAAGACGTATGGTGATTTCTTAAAAGTAGGGAAAGAGGTGGTACTGTCCAATTTGAACAAGACTAAAGAATACTTGGGTAAAGTCACCCGAGTGAACGGACGCGTGGACCAAAATTCCCAGACCATCACCGTATTTATCGAGGTAAGTGGGGAAGACTTAAAAGAGGGGCAGTATTTAGAGGCCAACCTAGAAGCCAAAGAGGAGGAAAATGCCATTGAGATAGACCGTTCGTTATTACTCGAGAACAATCAAATTTTTGTAGTTCGGGACTCCATTTTGGATATTATCCCGGTAAGTCCTGTCTACTTCACGGACAAACGGGTAGTTTTAAAAAATGTGCCGAATAACGAAGTCATAGTTTCCAAGACGCTGGCCGGGGCCTATGCTGGAATGCTGGTCAAAGTATACGCTGCCCGCGCCGATAAAACCGCCAAATTGTGAAAAAAGTTCTTTCATACTTTATCAAATACCACGTTGCCGTCAATGTAATCATTATTGCGTTTTTTATTTTCGGAATAGTAGGTGCTAAATCACTGAAATCTTCCTTTTTTCCGCTTGCTGATTCCAAAAACATTGAGGTAAGCATTACCTATCCAGGTGCTTCACCACAGGAAATTGAAGAAGGAATAGTCCTTAAGATAGAAGATAACCTAAAAGGGCTCCAAGGAGTAGAAAGGGTTACCTCTACATCAAAGGAAAATGCTGGAAGCATCAATGTAGAAATAGAAAAAGGACGGGATATTGATTTTATGTTGTTGGAAGTAAAAAATGCGGTAGATCGCGTACCTACTTTCCCAGCAGGAATGGAGCCCCTTATTGTCTCTAAGTTGGAAGCTGTTAGACCTACCATAAGTTTTGCGCTAAGCGGTGATAATATTCCCTTGGCAACTTTAAAGCAAATAGGCCGTCAGGTGGAGAACGACCTTAGGGCAATTGACGGTATATCCCAGATTCAAATAACCGGCTATCCCGAGGAAGAAATTGAGATTGCGGTAAACGAAAATAGCTTACTGGCCTACAACCTTTCTTTCAATGAAGTCGCCCAGGCCGTCTCCAATGCCAATATTCTGGTCACCGGCGGAAATATTAAGACAGACACCGAGGAATACCTTATACGGGCCAACAATCGCTCCTATTATGGTAAGGAGTTTTCCAATATTATAGTGCGGGCAGATGCTTCCGGTAAGGCAGTTCGTTTGAAAGATGTTGCTCAAATACGCGATCGTTTTTCAGAATCGCCAAACGCCTCATACTTTAATGGCAATCTATCCGTAAGCACTACCATCACCAGCACAAATACAGAAGATTTAATAGGCACTGCGGACAAGGTAAAAGAGTATATCGCCGAGTTCAATCAAAAATACACGAACGTACAGCTGGAGGTCGTCAGTGACCGATCTAAAACCTTGGTACAGCGTACAGACCTATTGACGGAGAATGCCATCATGGGCATGTTACTGGTCTTGATTTTTCTCTCTCTTTTTCTGAACACGCGATTGGCCTTCTGGGTAGCTTTTGGCCTACCGGTCGCTTTCTTGGGCATGTTCATCTTCGCGCCCATGTTCAATGTGACGATAAATGTGCTTTCTCTTTTTGGTATGATTATCGTTATTGGAATCTTGGTGGATGATGGTATTGTTATCGCTGAAAATATATATCAGCATTATGAGAAGGGCAAAACACCGGTTCGCGCTGCAATTGATGGAACCTTAGAGGTAATTCCTCCAATTTTATCGGCCATTATTACCACAGTTTTGGCGTTTTCCATCTTTTTGTTTTTGGACGGACGTATTGGAGATTTTTTCAGTGAAGTGTCCATTATCGTTATTCTTACTTTAGTAGTGTCTTTGGTAGAGGCCCTCATCATACTTCCTGCCCACTTGGCACACTCCAAAGCGTTACAGCCCCAAACAGATGCCCCTAAATCAGGTGTGGCCCAAGTTTTTTCAAAACTCCGGGTCATTAATAAAATGGGTGATAGCGCGATGGCTTGGATGCGTGATAAGCTGTACAGTCCCTCATTGAAGTTTGCACTCCGATATAAATTTTTGACTTTCTCGCTATTTTTTATGGCCTTGGCTTTGACCATCGGTTCGATACTTGGCGGTGTCATACGACTTTCCCGATTCCCCAGGGTGGCCAGTGACAACATTGCAGTAGAGTTGCAAATGCCCAATGGTACCAACGAGAAAGTGACGGATTCCATAATCAGCATGATTCAAGAAAAAGCCAAAATTGTCAACCAACAATTAACGGATGAGTATCTGCAGGGGGGAGATAAAATGTTGTTTGAGAATATCACAAAAAATATTGGTCCTGGGTCATCATCGGCAAGATTGCTCATTAATCTATTGCCAGGCGAGGAGCGTCCCGATGAGATAAGGGCAGATGTCGTTACCGGAAGACTCCGTGAGTTGGTCGGTCCAGTTATCGGTGTGGAAACCCTTGTTTATGGTTCAGGAGGAAATTTTGGAGGTGACCCTGTTTCAGTATCTCTTTTGGGTAACAATATCGAAGAACTGAAGGCTGCAAAAGACGAGTTGAAAACAGCAATGCAAAACAATCCTTTATTAAAGGATGTGTATGACAATGATCCAGCGGGAATTAAAGAAATCCGTTTGGAGTTAAAAGAAAATGCTTACTTGTTGGGGCTCGATTTAAGAATGGTAATGGGTCAAGTACGATCTGCCTTTTTTGGGGCTCAGGCACAACGCTTTCAGAGGGGTCAGGATGAAATTAGGGTTTGGGTCCGCTACGACAGGGACAACCGTTCTTCTATTGCAAATCTAGATGAGATGCGAATTTTGGCGCCATCAGGTGAACGAATCCCCTTGAAAGAAATAGCCAATTACTCCGTGGCTCGGGGCGATGTCGCTGTCAACCATCTGGAAGGTCAACGTGAGATACAAATTGCTTCAGACCTTAAGAGTCCAAAAGAATATACAGGTACAGATGCCACCCAATGGATTGCGGATGAGGTCATGCCCAATATTCTATCAAAGTATCCCTCCATTACACCATCGTATGAAGGTCAAAACAGGGAAGCGATTAAATTTTTGGATTCACTCTATTATGTAGGCCCTATCATACTAATCTTGATTTATATGACCATTGCCTTCACCTTCAGAAGCTTTAGTCAGCCCCTTCTTCTTCTTTTGTTGGTACCCTTTAGTCTCACAGCAGTGGCTTGGGGGCATTGGATTCATGATTTCACCTTAAACCTCCTTTCTTTACTGGGAATTATCGCCCTGATTGGGATTATGGTGAACGATGGTTTGGTACTTATTGGTAAGTTCAACTCAAATCTCAGGAATGGAATGACCTTCAACGATGCTATTTATGAAGCCGGACGTTCCCGGTTCAGAGCTATTTTTCTCACATCTATTACCACAATTGCAGGACTCGCGCCACTTTTATTGGAAAAGAGTAGGCAAGCCCAGTTTCTCAAACCCATGGCAATCGCAATAGCTTATGGTATTGGATTTGCCACGGTACTCACGCTGTTGATGTTACCTCTCTTCCTGTCTTTTGGCAACTACGTGAAAGTATTGGCCAAGCAGGTTTGGACTGGAGAACAGATTTCCAAAGAAGAGGTGGAACGGGCCATTAAGGAACAAAAAGAAGAACAACATATGATTGAGGAAACGGGAAAACATCAAATCAATGGAACAAAACCCCACAAGGTTCCTCAATCCGACCCCAAAAAAGTTTTAGAAGAGACATTTAAATGAGACGTATCTTTTTAGCGTTCCCCTTTTCCTTATTGGTTATTGCACAAACACTGCTCGGTCAGGAATCGGTCATGACCAAAGAAAAGGCGATTGACCTGGCCTTGAAGAACAATCTGGATATCCAGGTAGCGCGAAACACCAAAAAAATAGACGATAATAATGCAAGTATCTTGAACTCCAGGTATTTGCCGTCAGTGACAGGTTTGGCTGGAGGGAGTATTGATCGTCAAAATACCGAGGGTCAACTGGCCAGTGGGGAGACACGAAGAGCAGATGGTGCGGAGACACGAAGGTACAACGCTTCGGTCAATGTGAACTATACCTTGTTTGACGGTTTGGGGAGGTACTATGACTATAAGAGTTTTAAGGAAAGATCCCAACAATCTGAATTGGAGGTGAGGCAGACCATAGAACTGACCATTCTTCAATTGTTTACGGTATATTATGAATTAGCACGATTGACGGAAAACACAAAAAATCTGCAACAAGCTTTGGAAATCTCCAAAGACCGTTTGACCCGCGCGAAGTACCAATTTGAATATGGCCAAAACACGGGATTGGACGTATTGAATGCAGAAGTGGACATCAATACGGATAGTATCAATTTACTGAATTCCCGGCAACAGCTGCGCAACACAATGCGGGATTTAAACCTTGTTCTTAATCAGGATTTATCGAGTACGTTCACTGCGGATACTTTAGTGGAATTCGTTCCGGGATTACGGATGGAAAACATGTACAACGAGGCCAAACTGAACAACATCCGCCTACAAATTGTTGAGAAGGAGATGAACATCAATAGGTATTCCATAAAATCTGCGAAAGGGACGCTTCTGCCCACTATTGGTTTGACGGGAACCTATGGATGGAACGAACTGAACAACAACAGCCCTTTGGCATTCTTGATTCAAAATACGTCCAATGGGGTGACGGGCTCAATTAACTTGACTTGGAACATTTTTGATGGAGGTACCGCCATTACGGGAATCAAAAATGTTAAAATTGCCTACGAGAACCAGGAACTACTTAAAAAACAGGTACAATTGGAGGTTGAGCGCGATATTCGAAACGCTTGGGATAGTTATACCAATGCACTCTACGTATTGGAGGTTCAAGAAAAAAATCTGCAGACCAATCAAAACAACTTCAATCGAACGAATGAGCGGTACAAATTGGGACAAATAACTTCCATTGAGTTTCGTCAGGCCCAATTAAACCTCTTGAATGCAGAGCTTGCCCAAAGCCAAGCTAAATACAGCGCTAAACTTGCGGAATTACAGATGTTACAGGTAAGTGGGCAACTCTTAAATGTAGATTTTTAGTACATGTACGAGCATTTTTTCCAGTGTCCTTACTGTTGGGCTGAGATTTCGATGTTGTTGGATTCCTCCGTATCCCGTCAAACCTATGTTGAAGATTGTGAAGTGTGCTGCAATCCAATCGAAATAACGACCCATTTTGCACTTCAAGACCTGATAGCTTTTGAAGCCAATGAACTTGGGCAATAGGTTTTTGTACCAAAAAAATGGACATCCGTACCAAGAAACCCCGGTTTGGTACTTATTTATGACTCATTTTTAGCTAGTCAGATTATTTTTAGGAATGCTTACTATTTCGAAAACCTATCATTCCTGGACCCCACAGCGCGTTTTGCGACATGTAGGGTATTGGCTCGCTTGGCTCGTTTTTTACGTGGTCGTCAACGAGGGCGTTTTTGAAAATGGCAATTATAGTGCATGGGTCTTCTTCGAGATGTGTGTCTTGCCCATAAAACTCACGTTTACCTATTTCACAATCTACTATCTCTTTCCAAAGTACGTGGAACAGAACAACTACTATCCTTTTATAATTCAGCTCGCCATCTTGGCACTGGTTGGGGGAATTTTGTTTCGCGCCGTAGATTATTATTTTATTGGGCGTTATCTCATTACCATTGAGCACTTCTTGGAGAAGATAAACAATGATAAATTCCTTTCGTTTCAAATTGCGTACAAAGCCATAGACCTGCTTTTTGTGGTTTCGCTGGTATTATTGATAAAATTGTTTCAACTGCAGGCCAGAAAACAAAAAGAATCGCAGGATTTATTGACCCAAAAACTTGAAACGGAGTTGCAATACCTAAAGCATCAACTACAGCCCCACTTTTTGTTCAATACTTTGAACAATTTGTATGGTATGATCATTACAAGAGATGCCTACGCGGGAGAAACCGTGCTAAAACTCTCCTCAATAATGAGCTATATGCTTTACGATACCAACGCAAAGTTTATCAAACTCGGCAAGGAACTTGAAAACCTGACCAATTATATCGAACTTGAAAAATTGAGATATGGGGAGGAATTAGAGGTGTCTTATAGCGTTGAGGGTGCCGTGGAAGAGGCTAGTATCGCACCTTTGATCTTGATAGCTTTTGTGGAAAATGCCTTCAAGCATGGGGTGTCGAAAGACTTTGAGAAAAGTTGGATTCAGGTAAGGGTGGAGATTCGCGATGGATCCATTTTTTTTACCGTGGAGAACTCGGTACACCCTGGTGAAAATGAGATTAAGAAAAATAGGGTCTACAGCGGGGTAGGACTGGTCAACGTAAAAAAGCGTTTACAACTTTTATACGGCAATCGGTACGACTTACAAATAGAGGATGCCGATACGTTTAAAGTGGATTTACGGATAACGGATAAATCAATGACCACAGATGTTTAATTGTTTAATAGTGGATGACGAGCCTTTGGCCATAAAGGTTTTAGAACAACATGTAAAAGAATTTCCCGATTTAAGGCACGTGGGTTCTTGCCGTAGCGCTTCAAAAGCCTTTGAACTTCTAGGTAAAAATAAGGTAGATGTTATGTTTTTGGATATTGAGATGCCGAAGTTGGATGGGCTCTCTTTTTTAAAAGCACTGAAAAATCCCCCTTGTGTCATTATCACTACCGCACATCGTGATTTTGCCATGGAAGGTTTTGAACTGGATGTTGTGGACTATCTCCTAAAACCTATCTCTTTGGAAAATATGATGCGTGCTATCGCCAAACTACCGCGTTTCAAAAACAATACGGACCAGACCCAGGTAGCAGAAAAATATCAACTTGTTCAGGACCCCTTTATTTATATCAAAAGTGAGCGGGAAAATGTAAAAATTGAACTGGGTGATATCGAATACGTTGAGAGTCTTAAAAACCACGTTAAAATAGTTACCCCGTCCAAAAATTATATCACTTTGGTAAGTATGGGGCAAATGGAGGAAAAACTTCCCGAGTCCATTTTCTTGCGGGTACACCGTTCCTATTTGGTGAACCTAACACGTATATCCAACTATACGCACACCTATCTGGTGCTTGGACGAAAATCCATACCTATCGGAAAGATGTACAAAGATGATGTTCTAGACCGTTTGGGTAAAAATCAGATTTAAATTACCTCGTTTCACTTTTGAATTGATCGCATCTGGATGGGTAGAAAGTCTTCTTGTACTGCTGCCTGGTTTTTTTTTGATTTTTGAAGACACCAAGTCGCTACGATGGTTTTGTCTGTACCAACTTATCCGCCGTTCGTCACTTTAGTGGGTTTTGGGCCTTCTTGTCGCGCTAGCTTCGTCCAAAACAATATTGGAATGAAAAAAATAAGCGCACTTTTGTTTTTGGGACAGGTACTTCTGCTACAAGGTCAAAATCAGATTTCAGGAAAGATTATAGATGTGTATCAACAAGCTGTGCCCTTTGCCAACGTACTGTTGTTGCAATCAGCGGATTCTATATTGGTGACCGGGGCCATAAGTGATGAAATCGGTATTTTCAAACTGGAAACCGAACGAGAGGGAAGTTTTCTTTTAAATGTATCTTCCTTGGGCTATGCTGATCTTATTTTGGGTCCATATCTTCTTAGTGGACAGACTAAAATAGAAATGCCAAATGCCCTAGTACTAAAAGAAGATACACAGCAACTTGATGAGGTTGAACTTGTGGCCCGCAGAAATTTGTTTGAAAGACAAGAAGACCGTACCGTGGTCAATGTACAAAGTAGTGCCATAAATACGGGCGCTTCTGCGCTGGGGGTAATTGAGACCGCCCCTGGAATGACCGTGAACCGTGTAAATGGGGTTGTTGGCATGCTGGGTAAGGAAGGCACCATAATATATATAAACGGTAAACGTACAAGAATGACCGGGGGTGCTCTGATGCAAATGTTAGATGGCCTACCATCCTCCAATATTGAAAAGTTGGAGTTGATTACGAATCCTCCTGCGAGTTATGATGCGGAGGGAACCGCAGGCATCGTTAACATAATAATGAAGGAGAATGCAGAAAATGAAGGATACAGTGGAAGTTTCGTAACAAATGGTGGCTATGGCGATAATGTTAAATATGGAGGTTCAGGTGATGTCTATTATACTGGAAGACGTGTTGGTGTTTTCTTGTCTTTTGCCAATAATAACGATTTCAATGAACAACCAACATTTATTGATAAGCGCTATGAATTGGATGGTAATCGGTTTTTTGAAGATTTGGATAGCGCCCGCGATGCCTTCACGGGACTGACGCAAATACGTCTTGGTGGTTCCTATACCCTAACGCCCAAGATGGAAATAGGAGGGGAATTTAAGTTTCGAAGAAATACATGGGACTTGGATGCGTTTTCCCGAACGGTAGGAACTGAAAATGGCCAAACCCTCTTTACCGAGGATTTGATCAGCACAGAAATAAATAACTGGAACCATTATTTGGCCAGTGCATACGTGGACTTCAAAATAGGGAAAAAATCCAGTCTAGGACTGGTATATGATTATTTGGATTACTCAAACACCAATGACGCCACCTATTCTGAAAACCGGATTCAGGCGAATGTACCGGCTACTCGTGAGTTTTTGTCCGAAGCCGGTACAGAAGTTGAATTTCATGTAGCGAAAATTGATTTTGATACGCCTTTAGGTGAAAGCTCCGGTTTAGGTTTTGGGGTAAAAGGCACTGTTTCCAACTTCACCAACGCAGTATCTGTATTTGATGTGGCCTCTGGCATTCCCGTGCCAGATGAAGCACTATCAAGGATTCGCAACTTGGATGAGGACATTTGGGCGGCCTATGGCGATTTGAACCTAAAAATTTCTGAGAAAACTGATATAAATGCCGGCTTGCGTTTCGAATATACGGATTCCCAGTTGACCACAATCGGGGAGGAAGCAAGCGTAATTTTGGATAGGGGGCAGTTTTTTCCAAGTTTCAGGATTTCCCATAAACCCAAACGCCATTGGAATATGTCGGTTTCCTACGGGGAACGCATTACGCGGCCCAACTTCACAACCCTGGCCCCGGCCTTTTTCTTCTTCAATTCTTCCACCATTGTGACAGGAAATACGGCAATACGTCCGGTGACCTCAAGATCGATTTCGTATACCTTGGGACATAAAAGGAAACAACTTACATTTCAATTCACAGATGAAAACAACCCGAATGCATGGCTCGGCACTCCCAATTTTTCAGAGGATTTTAGTTCGGTCGTTCTAAATCCGCAACCTTTGGATGACCGCAAATTATTTACTGCCACCGTATCTTTTCCTATTCGGTTTTCCAAAAGTCTTACCGCAAACTATACCCTTAGTGGACTTTGGCAGCAAGAGGTTCCCCGAATTGATAATGTACCCTTGCCCCAGACCAATTGGTATGCCAACCTTAACGGAAACGTACAGTATGAGTTTTCTAATGCTTTGAAAGCAGATTTTTCCGCAACTTGGATAACGCCTAGGATTCTTGGCCTTTCCCAAAGTGATGGGGCCATTGGACTGAACTTTGGTGCTTCCTATAAGATTTCGGAGCAGTGGCAGTTGGCTTTTAGTTTTAGGGATATTTTGGATAGAAACTCTTTCTTACAATTTGATTCCACACTTCCAAATAACAATGCAGGTCTGGATTGGATTTATCAGTCTGAAGGAAACATCGGGTCTTTGTCCTTGCGCTACAATTTTGGCGGAGGCACCCAAAGAAAAGAACGGGGGTATGGATCGGAAGATGAACAAGAGCGGGTGAACTAGATTTTTTTAGAACTAGGGGGTACGGTAAATTCAAAATCTATTATCCCTGATTTTATCTAAAGTTGAATTAACTTCAGGTAAAATCAGGGATTACCATTTTACGGACCGCTTTAGTATCTTTAGAAAAGGCAAGCATAATATTAACTTGATAGGGGAGTTATGAACCGATTATGGCTTATGGCATTTGCTGTGTTTTCCATGTCACTTGTAGCGCAGAACAAGAAAAAGGGCATGAGGGCCGATAATTGGTACTATGTCATGGAACTACAGGTTTTTCAAGATAGTACAAGAAATCTTGATTTTAATACGGTTCAAGAGCAGAAGTTTACGGATTTGGCGGAAATTGAACCAAATTTTGAGGCAACCATTTGGTATCGGTTTAAAATACCGCCTTTTGACCAAACCGACACCTTGATGATTCAATCCTATGATACAGGAAATGGAACCCTTTTTGTACCTCGGGAAAAGCAATATCAACGGTTGCCCATAGGTTTGATGGAAAGCCTGCCGCAATACTTGAATACCAATGCCGAAAAATTTATTGCATACGTTTATAATCAAGGCATTGACCATACGAAATACTTTTATCTCAAAGAGGATATATTGGTACACTGGTCGTCAGGTATCAAGCGAAGAAGACCAATTTTTGTTTATACCGACAATCGGGAAGCGATTGTGAGCACCTTGGCCATTAAATCTTTAGAAGGCCGAGAATATCACTTTTATGTAGGTGTTGCCCTGATGTCGTTTTTATTGTTTTTCATTGGCTTTCTAATCAACAAAAACACTGCTTTTTTAACCTATAGTCTGTATTTGTTCATGGTGGTCTTATACTATGGCAATCGATTGATTGTGCCCATGAATTGGTACAATCAGACGCTTCCTGAGCTGTATTTTTACATAAACCAAGCTACGCGTTTTGGGATATTGTTCACCTACTATTATTTTATTTATGCATTCCTTGATGTGCCGAATAAATTCAAACGCATATATAAATATGCGAAGTATAGTCTTGTCTGTATCGCCGTTTTTTCAGTTTTGAACCTAACATCGATGCTTGTCTTTCCCTTCCTTCCAGGACGTTTTCAAATATTGAATACCTTCTACACCTTAGCTACAATAAACGGATTGATCCTTGTAGGTTTGATGTTCTTCAATAAGCCTGATAGGATTGCAATTATCACATTGATTGGAACGCTATTGATAAATTTGGGCTCTGTGATTTCAGTTTACCTCGGTGATGCTGTTTTTCTTTTGAAAATGGTTGTGATAGAGACCGCGGTATTCTTTGGAGTAATCAGCTATCAAAATAAGTTAAAGGAAAAAGAGGCTTCTGAAAATAGGCTGGCCCTCGGATTGGCAAAAAAGGAGAAGGAATCTTTGAAGCAGTTGGACGTTCTAAAATCTAGACTTTTTGAAAATATTTCCCACGAATTCAGAACCCCACTGACCCTTATCAGAGTTCCCGTGGAAGAGGCGTTGCTCGATAAAAATCCAATCTCAGACGCAGACTTATCCATAATCCAAAACAACACAAAACGATTGACCAACCTCATTGAGGATTTGTTGGCCCTTTCCAAATTGGAGTCGAAAACCATGAAGATCAATCCAAAAAGGGGCAACCCGATATCTCAGTTGGAGGATTTGTCCATTCAGTTCAAATCATACGCACAAAGCAAGGAAATCGTCTTCAAAGTTGATTTGGATGATTATGGCCTGACCGCATTATACGATCACAGTGTTTTGGAGACTTGCGTGAACAACTTGTTGTCAAATGCCCTAAAATTTACGGACAAAGAGGGCGCTATCGGCCTTCACGCGCAGATTGAAAAGGACCAGTTGGAAATTAAAGTTTCAGATACGGGTATGGGAATCAAAGCGGAGGACCAACTAAAAATATTTGATCGTTTTTATCAAGTGTCCGAAAAAGACGAGACCCAACCCGGTTCAGGGATAGGCCTTTCAATAGTGAAGGAATTGATAGCCTTGCACCAAGGCACTATTTCGGTTGAAAGTGTCCCGGACCAGGGCAGTGTTTTTAGGGTTACAATTCCTTTGGAAGATATCGAAAAAGGACCAAAACCAAAGTTGGAAAAAGGAAAAGATAGCATCCCGGTCGCTGAAAAAGTGTCGGTACAGGAAGGAGTTCATGGAGCTTCCCTAGTGAGTGCACGAAGTGTTCTAGTAGTTGAGGATAACTTGGAATTACTTCAATTTTTGAATGATAGGCTTCGTAAAAAATACCGCGTAAAGACCGCAAAAAATGGTAAAATAGGTTGGGATATAGCCTTTAAATGGTTGCCAGATTTGATAATCAGCGACGTGATGATGCCTGTAATGAACGGTATTGAACTTTGTAAAAAAGTAAAAAACAATTCCAAAACGGCTCATATTCCTGTTGTTTTGTTAACCGCCAAAAGTGATGAACGAGATGAATTGGTGGGATTGGGGACGGGTGCAGATGCTTACATAACCAAACCGTTCAGTCTGGAGAAATTGGAATTGGTAATTGCGCAACGTATCGCATTGCGAAAGTTGCTTCGAGATCGATATCAGAAGAATACCTTATTTGATGCTGACGCCGATGGGATCACTACTGCGGAAGAAGATTTTTTACAGCGTGTTCAACAGATTTTTCAAAACCGTCTCACGGATGCTACCTTTAATGCCGAAAAGTTCGCCAGTGATATTGGAATGAGTCGTATGCAGTTGCACCGCAACATGAAAAAAATAATCGATAAAACTCCGGCCGAACTGATCAGAACGGAACGTCTTTTACTGGCCAAGACCCTGTTGAACGATTCAAAACTATCCATAAAAGAAATCGCGTATCAATCGGGCTTCAATTCCCCCTCTTATTTTATCAAGGTCTTTAAGGAAAAATACAAAAGCACGCCTTCGGAATACGTTGGTAAAACCCCTATTTAAGTAGGTTTACGGAAGATGTTACACTTGTGATATGGTTTGTTACAAACCTATTACTGTCCAAGCACATTCTGACTTTACATTTACAAAAGTTTAGTGCAGCTCTGTTTTACTCTCCCCCTAGAAATGCACTGAACACTACAGAAATTTTAGATTTCTGATTCATAAAGATTTATTTAAAAAATAGAAAAGTAGCTGAAGTATTCTTGTTCAGAATCACCGGCGTCTATTAAACGGATAGTAAAACAAAAACAAAAGAATTATAAGTTTTGACTCTTGAGGAAGCAATGAATTAATATAAAATGATAACAATTAATGATTAAGTAAAATGAAAACTAGTAAAACAACCTCATTATTACTGTCCTTAGGGACACTATTTTTATTAGGATGTTCCAGTGACGATAATGGGACATCAGGTCTTGATTGCAATGGATTAATATGGATAGATCGGGTCGCGGACGAAGCAGATGCTTTTGTCGCAGCTTCCATCGCTTTCAGTCAAAATCCTTCAGCCATCACATGCAATGCCGCCAACGCTGCTGCAAGAGATTATCTGGATGCACTTGAAGAAGTCAGGGAATGTGTTCCAGGTTCAGAAAGGGCTCAATTTCAAAGATTACTGGATGAAAATATGGATGCCATTGATGACATTGACTGTTCGGACACCTCTAATTTTTAAATTGTTTTTGGAAAAGCTCTGGAGCATTTGAATAGCGCAATACCGCAAGTGGGACCAATTGCAGATAAATCCTTTTTCAATCAATAACAATCCATTTTTAACTGTTCTTGGTTTTCAAATTCACTGAGCGGTTTTTGGAGGTGCTTTTTACAGCTCCCCTCTAGCACCTCCAAAACGCTATTTTGCATAGATAAAGAACCGCAAATCATAAATATGGCGCCCTCTTCCAATTGTTGGGACACCCATTTCGATTTGTCCTTTAAGAGGTCTTGAACATATTCTTTTTTATGGGTTTGCGAATAAGCGATTTCCAATTGTGTCGGAGGATATTCATGAAGCAAATCGGTATACAATTGATACGATGCTTCGTTCCTCAGACCCAAAAAGAGCGTGGTTGGAACATTTTCGGTATTTTCTGCCAGCATACCTAGAAAGGGCGCAATTCCAGTTCCGTTGGCAATCAAAACTACAGCGGGGGCATGGTGCGGAAAATAGAAATTCGGGTTTCGTTTGAGGACAACAGGCAGGGTGTCCTGGGATTCCAGCGAACTTAAAAAGGTGGAGCAAAGTCCAAATTCGTGCTTTTTTACACTTAAGACCATATCACCGTCTATTTTGGCAATGGAATACTGCCGCTCCATACCATCACTTGCGATAATCCCAGCTAAATCCCCAGATTTGAATTTAGCCCTTTTTAAGGGTCTTAATCGAAGTAGGAAGGTGTCATCCACGTTCAGACTTGGGGGCTGTTCCACTCGAAACGGTTTTTCCTTATATCGCTTTTTCTTTTTTGGTGGCGCTTTAAGGTTGATTTGGATTCCCGTAGATTCAGACCATTGAGTGCCCCAGTCTTGAAATGCCCTAAAATCTTGATTGTTTATTTTATAGAGGGGAAGTATCTCGACCCACTTTTCTTTGGTTTGTAAAAGTGTATCGACGGTAATGGCAAAACCACAGTAATCCGGATATAACAAAGATCCAAAACCGACCACGGAATAATACAGGGATTGGTTTTGATTCAGGTTTCGGAATAGTTTTTCAAAGTTACGGGCATTGGTTGGGGCTTCACCTTCCCCATAAGTAGCGGTCAAGATGATGGCATGGGTCGCCTTTTTAAATTGGGAATACTGATTGAGTTCTACGATGTAGGGCAATTTCCCAGCTTCCAAAAGGGCACTTTGCAATACTTTTGCAAATTGATAGGTATTTCCAGTTTCAGACCCTACCAAAATGACAAAGTCTGCTTCATTTTTGTCCACTGCTACGAGTTCCAGCGTTTTACTTTTCTTACTGCGCTTTCTCCATAAAACAAATCCAGAGTAGATAAAGAACAGCAACGCCAAACACACCAAAATCAGGACCAAGGACCACCAAAAGGAACCTTGGCCTGTATGTAAAAGCATGCTCCATCGAGAGGCAATTGTTGTGAACGGATATTCTTTTTCACTCAAAAAGGCCCCGTTGTACTGGTGTATCAGGACTTCCCTGTCCTGAAGGGCCAATTCGAAATAATCTTCCGGAAATTCAGAAAAAGGATAGGTCAGTTTCCGGACTTGATTGAGCCTTGTGTTTTGAAAAATCGATAATTCCCAAGCTCTTTTTTCGGTCATGTTTTCCGAAATTGCCTCGGGCAGTTGATGCTGTACCTTGGATCGGGGCAATACTGCAAATTTTTCCAAGGAAAGATAGACGCCTGTGAGCGCCACAATTAATATGGGAAAAAGCATCCATCGCCCCAGGCTAACATGATAATACAGTTCAAAACCTTCTTTCTGTACTTTGGAAAACAGTTTTGCGATACCTCCTTGCCGTTTTATGACCAAAAGAAGTCCAGTTAGGGCAATCAAACATAATAAAAAGGATACCAGCCCCACAAAGAATCGTCCTGTGCCCTTTAGAAATAAAGAACGGTGCAGATTTGTAGTGAACTGGAATATTTTTGCTTTTGCCTTTGGATTTCCCAATTTCTTTCCACTTAGGGGGTCTACAAAAATGGTTTCCGTAGTTCCAGTCTGATTTACTACAGCAGCTACAACAAAATCGTTTTTATCAACTTCCAGGGAAATGATTTCGTCATAATGGGCATCCATAGCGGACATGGTACTGGATAATGATATCTCCCGTAAATCCGCTTTTTTAATGGGGGATAATGCATTACCCATGGGTTCAAATGCCAAAATCAGACCCGTAAGCGATGCCAGTATCAAAAAGATGGAAGAGGAAAGTGCCAACAGCATGTGACTGTACCTCCAAATAGAAAGTGTCATGTCATCTTGCTAAGAAGTGGGCAGCATGCGGATGTAGCGGATATATCCCTTGCCCTCTACCTTGGTTTTAAGATTTTCGCTGGTCAATTCAAATTGTACGTCATCTTTAAAGTACTTTTGGTCTTCAACGGCGGTTTCAAAGCGAAGTTGGTATCCCGAATCAATCTTGTTGGCCGGGAGTTTCAAAACCTTGATAGTACGTTGCCCACCTCCTACAGTAGCTCCGGTTATGGCATCAATATTGGGCTTTTTGGTATCAAAAAAGTTCCACCATTCGGGAATATCCTGGTACCATTCCTCATCTTCTCCTTGGACATACAGGGTCTCGACATACGCTCCATCTTCGTCAAGGATGGAAACCACTACGTAGGCCCCATGGCCCGTATAATTGGTAAGTTGGATCATGCACTTGTAGTTGACCGTTTCTTCCGTAGGCATAAAACCAGCACTAATTACAGCGATGGCGAGAACCCATCCGAATAAAATTGTATTTCTTTTCATAGCATCATAATTTATTTTAAAAACTCTAAAGCGATAGCGTTTTCCCTTAGCAATTCATTCTCACTGGCAAGGTCAAAAACACTCTCTTCAAAATCGGTCAAAGTGGTTTTGTCCGCTCCCTCTGCAATGAGATATTTCAAAATGGCATCATCTTTTGCTGACATGGCTGCTAAATGCAACGCTGTGTTACCTTCATCGTTTTTTGCATCTAGGGGGATTCCAAAGGCTTTTAGCCTTTTCAACAGTGAAAGGTTATTCTCTTTGGCGGCGAGGTGACATAAAGTGTTGCCATCGTGTTGCACTTGTTTCAATGAGACTCCTTTTCCTTCCAAAAGTTGCAATTTATCTTCGAAGACCTCAGGTTTTTTGGGATTATAGGATTGTATCAAATAGTAAGCGAGACCATTCCCTTTTTTATCGACCATATCGGTATTCGCTTCTTTTGAAAGCAAAAAATTGACCACGTCAACCGAATTACGGGAAACGGCCCTGGCCAAAGCAGTTTTCCCTTCATTATCCGCTAAATCGATGTCGGTGACTTTCGTTGCCAATAATTTGACAACTTCCAGACTATTATAGTTTGAAGCGTTCATAAAAGGCGTATATCCTTCTTTATCCTGATGATTGACATCTACCCCTCTCTTTAAAAAAAAGTTCAGGACTTCGGTATCTTTATTTCGGTAGGCGAGAAAATGGAGCGCGTTTCTATTGGATTCATCCGTCGCATCGACCTTAAGCCCCAGGTCTTCCAAGTACTGATACACTTCTGAAGTGTTTTGTTTGCCTCGGGTTCCTTGGCTTGCCATAAGCACTGCATTTCCACTGCTTTCTTCACCCGTTTTAAAGGAAATTCCTTTATCTACCAATTTTTGTAATATCGCTACATTACCCCCTTTTGCAGCATACTCGAAGATGCCATTGCCCTCTTTATCCACATCATTTATTGAAAGTCCAAGCTTCTGGAAGTAATCAAAAATCGCAAAATCTTTGGCGAAGGGAGCTACTAGCAACAAAGCGTTTGCACCTTCACGATTCGTATCTTCTGTGGGTTTTGCGCCGTGGGAAAGGATAAAATCGTAAAGCGCGGTGTTGGTTTGTCCGGTAACCGCGGAGAAATTTAAAAGGGAGTAGCCATGGCTATCGATGACGTCTGCTTTTGCGCCTCTGTCAACCAAATATTGCATCATTTCAAGGTTGTCTTTGTAGGCGGCCCAAAAGATGTAGGTTCTACCATCATGGGTAAGTTTATTTACTTCGTTACCTTTTTTGCTGAGCAAGTACTTTATGGTTTCGTTGTCCACTTTTTCCAAAAATGCATAGCAGACCGCATCAAAGGCGTACGCGTTGAGTTGACTCACATCGTTGCCCGAATCAATATCTTTTTCAATTTGTTCGATGGAAGGATTGGCTTTCCAGTAGTCTCTACTCAGAAATATATTTTCTTGTGAGTTTCCCACAAATGAGGCCAAAAAAGCCGCGAATAGTATAATTTTTTTAAGCGTGTTCATACTGCAATTTTTTATAGGTTATAGGGGTAACTTGAACATAATCAGTTTGATTATCAAAAATACTAACTTATTTAGAATTAATATAAATTGATAGGAGACTTTATGGTGCTGCCGGCATACTTTAGAACCTCGGCAGTTTTTTCAGTTACAATTAAAAAATTGCTTTAATTCCTGTGTTTTAAAAGGTCAGTTTAGATTTTTAGATAGAAGTACAGTCTTTAAAACTGCTTTAAAAAAGTGATTTTACCAATCACTTCGCTTTGCGAGAACAAACTTGGGTTTGAAGAAAATCCTTCCGTCTCATTGTTATTGAAAACGATAAATATAAACGACAAGGGTCGATATTCCCAGGCGAACCGTACATTCCAAATATTGGCATCGTTGGCACTGTTCCACTGATAAGAACCTACAAGACGTACTCTTGGATTTAAAGCCAGTCTTGCGGTCGTTGAGAGTAAATTGGCTGTTAAATCACTTTGCATAACGCCCAAATTAGAAAAATCATTGATGGTATATGAACCGATAAGTTCCACGTAAGGCGAAGGTGAGATCCTGGCATCAAAGTCCCAGGTTTGCAGGCTGCCATCGTAAAAGGTGCCATTGCCGTACGTCACAGCACCGGCCAGTTTTCGGGAAAAATCGGAATCCAAGCTAATTTCATATTGACCAAATTGGTAATATCCCGGTGCAATTTCGATTCCCAAGGGATTAAATTGAGAATCGAGTTGTTGCCATTCTTGGTTAAAACGAACCTCGAACTGACCCCCGGTTTGAAATTCGAAATCCAAGGGGGAAACGTTTAAAAGGGCTTGTTGAAAAGCCCCATCTGATGCCCTCCAAAAAACATCAGAGCCAATATCGGGCCCAAAACTTCGGATAAAACGGGGCAGCCATTTAGGGCGAAGGTCCAAATCGATTCTCGGCCCCAAAAGCAGATAATCTTCAAAAGCCAGAAAACCTACTCCAGGGAGATAGTTGGGAGAAACGTATTGACCAGTCACTCCCATAAATCCCCAGTTCTTTTGTTGCCATAAAAACGCGTGTGCGGCCAATCCATCACCTGCTTCTTCGTCAGTTGATGCTGAGATCATAGCTTCAAAAGATAAAGATTGTTTTGGGCGGAAAAAGCCGTTTATTGTAGCTGTAGTATTGGTTTGCGACTCGATTTCAATGCCGTTTTGGACAAAACTTTCCTCGTGACGGTGGGTCACCATACCTCCTAATCGATTCTGTCCTGAAAAATTATGAACATATCGTCCTACCCCAAAATAAGTGGCAGGGGAATCATCGGTACCGCGCTGGCGCATGGCCAAAACTCCTGAGGTCTGTCTTTCGGTACGACTGGTAAAGCGCAGGCCACCATCCAAGGGAATAGGACGTCCATTATCGTCCAAACCGATGGTACGGCTAAAAAAAGGTTGGATACGCGAAGTGGAACTGGTTTGAAAAATATTGGCATTTTCTAGAAAAAACTGCCGGCGTTCAGGGAAAAGTACTGAGAATCGGGTGAGGTTTTGTACTTGTTGGTCAACATCTGCCTGGGCAAAATCTGTGTTCACGGTAACGTCCAATATGGAATTTGGAGTTATGGCCCATTTAAATTCTCCGCCCACTTCAACATTTTCCTTCCGTTCTTCAGGAAGTTCCCCTTCTTGCGTTCTTCCGGTATCACCCAGTAGATAGGGATTTATTTGGATATTGGCGGAAGGCGGTGGGGGTTCCAAATCCTTTAGTACAGCGGCATAAGCCATTCTAAAATGGGAAAAGACCCTCGGGAAAGCGGGCCAGGTGGTGATTTCGTTGTACCGCCGTATGTTGCGATTAAAGGAAATCAACATAGCAGTACTGCCTTTTTTGTAGCGAAGTGTCTTCCAAGGGATGGCCATCTCAACGGTCCAACCTTTATCGGTCACTTGGGTGCGTACATACCACAGTGCATCCCAGTCCACGTTACCATCAGATTCGTCCCCATCAATTACTTGGAGTTCTCTTTGTGATCCGTAGGGGGTAACCTCAAAACCCACAGCATTGCGTTTGTCCATTAGACCATCTAGGGCGACGCTAAAACGGTCATTGCCGAAACCGCTGAAATCCCGTTGTAGGTTTCGAACTCGTAATCGCCTTCGGTCGGTGAGACTGTCTTTGCATATTGCTCCTATGTAGAGAAATTTCGAATCAAAAAGAATACGCACCTCGGTATCAAAACTAGCTGGTTTTCCCTGCACGGGCTCCCGTTGGGTAAATCCCGTGATCATTTGGGCATCTTGCCACACGGATTCATTTAAGGTACCATTAAGGACAATTTCATCATCTCCAATTTTTTTGGCGGAAATTTCAAGCGGTACTTCAGGAGGCGGAAAAGTTTCTTGCGCCAGTATCAAACCGGCAAAGGGACACAGCGAGAGACTGGTCATCGCGATAATTTGGATAAAAGAGGCTTTTATGCTCATGATTTACCCTATTTGCCGTATCCCATCCATACCATTATTTAAACTTTGGGGCAATTCGCCAGCTCAAAATTACCGCTGAACAGAAGTACTATTGGTGGTATTCTAAGCCGTTTCGAAGATAGGCTACAACCACTTATTTTACAATAATCAAATCGACAAATAGTACTGGGTAGTCAGGATTTCAAAAGGTCTCGATAGATCCTTTTGGTTACCGTCCAAAAATGCGTTTTTCCTTTTTACTTTGTATATAAATTTTCTATTTTTAAAAGCGCTGTTTCAGGTCACCCCCAGACTTAATCAAAAAACGAACTGTAACATGTCCCAATTCACTTGGAAAAAAGTGGTCCTTGTTTTTCAAGGATGCTTTACCTTCGTTTTTTCAATACCATCGATTGGGCAAAATCTCTCGTCCGACTCCTTGTACTTGTGGTTTGACCAGAAAATAGGTATCCTTAATTCCGGACTTTATGCTTCCGAGGCGTTTGTGGAAGAGTACCAGGTAATCAACGAAAAACACCGTTTTTTTGAATCACCGAATTATTTGACCGGTACGCTCTGGTGCCAAGATATCCCGTATCATCAAGTCTTTTTGAAGTATGATTTGTTCCAGGATAAAATTATTGTGTATCCTCGCGAAATAACCGGAGTTTCCCCCATTCAATTAACGGATTCCCAGGTGGACAGTTTTCAAATCCGAAATAAAAAGTTTATCAAAAAGATTGCCACGAATATTGGTTCTAATTCGATATTCGGTTTTTTTGAGGTATTGGTCAAATCCAAAAACTACAGCTTATTAAAAAAGCATCGAAAAATAGATGTGCGAAAACTCAATAGAAATAGGGTCTATTATGAGTTTAAGCCCAAAGATGAGTACATCTTGGAGTATGAGGGTTCGTTTTACCCCATCAAAAGACCGAAGGATGTCATTGGTCTGTTTCCTCTTTCCAAGGAACTTCAAAAAAAGCTCTTGTCCAAAAAAACAGGTTCCAATGTGACGGATGGTTCCTTACGCGTTTTGCTACAGGAAATAGATGCCAATCTTGAAAAATTGAAACCTAAAAGTCTATGAAAAGAGGTTTTTCAATTCTTTGGTTCGTACTTCCTCTATATTTATTATCGCAAGAAAGTACGTCCCGTCTTTCCATCTCTTTTCAAAACGAAACTCCAGTGGAAATACTACAAAAAGTGGAAGAACGAACCGGATATCGTTTTTTTTACGTTCCCGAATGGTTGGACCTTACTCCACTATCTGGAGAATTTGAGGACGTTGAAGTTGTAGAGTTACTCGATTTCCTATTTGAAGAAACCGCGATACAATACCACCTCGGACCAAAAAACGGAATATACCTGATACGCAATCAAATTATTTACAACCGTTTACCGGAAGGCTTTTTTGGAAACAGACCCCGTATTGTGGATGGCGATTCTGAATTAGATACCCAGAATACAGCAGACCCCATTTTTTTGAATCTGGAAAAGGTTCAGGGTCCTACTGAAATCAAAACGGTGCGGATAGGTAAGGCCAGTTCTGTATTTAGAAATAGAAAATTGACATTATCGGGTGTGGCAAGGTCTACTTCTACGGGAGAACCGATTCCGAACCTGGCGATAGTCTTGAAAGGGGGAAGTGGCGGTGCCGTCACGGATACCCAAGGATTTTACCAAATTGAACTTGCCTACGGTAAGAACGTGCTGATAACAAAATCTTTGGGATTTGCAGATACGGAGACCAATGTGGTCATGTACAACAATGGGCAGTATGATTTCAACTTGGATGAAAGCCTCGAGCAATTGGAAGAAGTGGTCGTAGAAGGTTCGGCCCGCACAAATGTTGAAGATGCCACTACGGGCTCCAATCAAATCCTTTCCGAAGAAACGAAAAACATTCCCCTGGTTTTAGGGGAAAGGGATGTTTTGAAAGTTGCAACTACCCTACCAGGAATTACGACCGCTGGAGAGGGTGCCGCGGGATTCAATGTACGTGGCGGCAATACCGATCAAAATCTGATTTTATTGGATGGTGCCGTTATTTATAATCCATCGCATTTTTTTGGAATTTTTCAAGCCTTGAATCCATTTGCCGTTAAAGATGCCACGATTTACAAAGGGAATATTCCAGCCCGTTTTGGAGGCAGGTTGTCCTCCGTTTTTGATATCACCACCAAAAACGGAAACGCAAAGGATTTCTCTGCGGAAGCTTCCATTGGACCAGTAACGAGCAATGTGGTCGTAGAAGCTCCTATCGTGAAGGAAAAAGCTGCTTTACTTGTTGGGGGTCGCGGGACCTATTCAGACTGGATACTACGTTCTTTAGATGATGAATCTTTGAACAACAGTGAAGCTTCGTTTTATGATGTTATCGCAAAATACAAGCATAAACTTAATGAAAACAACAGTCTGAGCGCCACTGCCTATTACAGCCAAGACAACTTTAGTATCACTTCAGACTCCCTATTTGGCTTCGGGAACCGGATGGCGGCTTTACAATGGGATCACAAATTTAACGAAAAGACAAAGGGTCAGCTCATTATATCCAATAGTCAGTATGATTTTGAAATTGAATTTGATGGTAATTCCAACCAAGATTTTGATCTAGGGTATACCATTAATGAGACCGAAGCTAAGTTTAACTTCATCCATCTTTTAAATAACAGACATACCTTGGATTTCGGTATTTCTTCAAAACTCTATTTAGTGGATCCCGGTAATCGGAATCCATTGAACAGTGAATCTGTGATTGAATCCCTAGAGATTCCCAGGGAAAAGGGCTTGGAATCCGCTGTTTTTATTTCGGATAACTTTAAGTTGAGCGATACTTTTTTGATCGATGCCGGATTTCGACTTTCAGTATTTTCTGCATTAGGTCCTTCTACCCAGAGAGTTTATGCTGAAAATCAGCCCCGTAGTGAAGCAACCTTAGTGGAAGAGCAGGAATTTGATGCCAACGAATTTATTACCACCTACGTTGGGCCGGAAGTTAGATTGTCCGCAAGATATCTCTTGGCACCGGACTTATCCATCAAAGGAAGTTTCAACAATACCTTTCAATATATCCACACCCTTTCCAATACCACCACGGTTTCACCTATTGATACTTGGAAGCTTTCGGATATAAATATTGAGCCAGCAAGGGCTTTTCAGTATTCTTTGGGATTGTACAAGAACCTGCAGGAGGATATGTATGAACTAAGTCTTGAAGGCTATTATAAAACCTCGGACAATGTATTGGATTTTAAAGTAGGGGCAGAACTCCTCCTAAACGAGAATATTGAAACGGAAATACTTCAGGGCGAGGGTAAAGCGTATGGCGTGGAGTTTTTGATGCGAAAGAACCGTGGAAAACTGAATGGCTGGCTGGGATACACGTATTCTCGATCCTTTCTGAGATTCGCCAGTGATTTTAGGGAGGAGAGAATCAACGATGGAGATTTTTTCCCTTCTAACTTTGATAGGCCACATGATGTCAGTTTGGTGGCGAATTACAAGCTTACAAGAAGGTTCAGTCTTTCTACTAATTTTGTTTATCAAACGGGCAGACCTATTACTTTTCCGGTAGGGTCCTTTAATTTCAACAATTCTGAGTTTGTTTTGTTCAGCGATAGGAACGAGTTTCGGATACCGGATTACTATCGTCTGGATATTGGATTGAATATAGAAGGCAACCACAAAATAAAAAAGTTTGCCCATAGTTTTTGGACCATTTCCGTATACAACGTGCTGGGGCGTAACAATCCTTATTCCGTATTCTTTCTAACAGAAGACGGTGAGGTAAGGGCCTTGCAAAGTTCAATCTTTGCCATACCCATTCCGTCGATAACCTATAATTTCAAGTTTTAAGTTATGGAGATAGGTTACCTTTTAAAGTACATCGAACGGATCCCAGTATTAAAGGCTTTCGCTTTTCTTTTGATATTGTTCGGTTCTTGTGTAGAATCCTTTGAACCACAAACTGGGATTTTTGAAAGTGCCCTTATTGTAGAGGCTGCTATTACGAACGAAGATAAACGGCAACAAGTGTTGTTGTCCCGGACTTTCCGGTTGGAAGATGATGGTCCAAATCCAGAGTCTTCCGCAGTAGTTCGGGTAACGGACAACCAACAAAACGAATATGTTTTTGAGGAAATCGAACCTGGGATGTATATGTCGGCCCAACCCTTTGCCGCTTTGCCGGAGCGAGCGTATCAGTTGGCCATCACAACATCGGATGGAAGAACGTATGGTTCGGAATCCGCGGCGCTCTCTTCGGAATCAGAGATTCTTGATTTGTACGCCTCAAGGGAAGAAAACGCCAACGGTCAGGATGGCATTGCGATATTGGTGGACAGTCAGGCTTTGCAGTCCGGTAATACATTTTTTAGGTTCGAATATGAAGAGACCTATGAAATTGTAGCACCGAGATGGGTTGCTGTAGATGCAGTGGTGGTCCGCGACAGACCACGTCCGCCCGTGGTTATTCTAGAACCCAAAACCGAGGAACAGCGTGTTTGTTACAATACGGAACGTTCCAATACCATAATACTGGCCAATACCGAAGATACAGGTACCAACGGATTGACCCGTTTCCCAGTCCGCTTTATAACAAGCACCAATTTTATCATCTCCCATCGATACAGTATTCTTGTAAAACAATTTGTGCAGTCCAGGGATGCCTTTGCGTTTTACGATACACTGAATGAGTTCTCGTCCCAAACCGAAAGTCTGTTTGCCCAGGTGCAACCCGGATTTTTAACGGGGAATGTGTTTTCATTGGAAGACGAATCTGAAAATGTCCTCGGATTCTTTGAAGTATCTACTGTGACCACTAGAAGAATTTTCTTTGATTATGAGGATTTTTTTCCGGGAGAGCCCCTACCCCCGTATGCCGTTGATTGTAGTATTGAGTTTACACCAAATTTGCTTCCAGACTCCCCGGATGGGGCTTCACCATTGGTACAGGCACTGAACAGTCTGGGCCAAAAATATGTATCGGATTCAGGTGAGGAAAGCCGTCCTTTTGTGCTGGTAAATCGGCCCTGTGGGGATTGTACGGCTCTGGGAAGTAACCAAATACCAGAATTTTGGGAAGAATGAGCATCACCGATATCAAATATGGAAATAGCGTAAAAAAGCTGATGGTCCTTTGCTGTTCGCTTTATTTGGGGAATGCCGTGTGTTTGTCACAAAACCCTCAAAATGAGAAAATTGAATTTCCAAAAGAAAAAGTCTATTTGCATGTGAACACGACCCTGGCTTTCGTAGGGGAGTATATCTTGTATAGTCTGTACTGCTTGGATGACAAAAATTTGAAACCTTCTAAGATAAGTAAGATTGCCTATGTGGATTTAATAGCTGAAAACGGGGAATATGTCTTTCAACAAAAGCTAAGGCTTGAACAAGGCCGTTCGTACTCTGATTTTTTTATACCCACTTCCGTTCCTTCGGGAAATTACAAACTTGTTGGATATACCCAGTGGATGAAAAACTTTGGGGTTATGGGATTTTATCGGCAGGATATCACGATAATCAATCCATATACCGGTGACCAAAGTGTTTTTTTGGAAAAGGATTTGGATTCGCTTGCAGAAATTTTGAACGTTACGGGGACATCGGAAAAGAAAAAGGGCAATTTAGTGCGAGAAGCATCCGAAGATTTGGAAATCCAACTGAATTCCTCCGAAATGGGCAAAAGGGGAAAAAATTCCTTTTCCCTACGTCCCAAAACTCCGATAGCGGAATTGTACAACGTTTCCATTTCGGTTAGGAAAATCGATGCCTTGCCTTCTCCGCATCGGACCACGGCAACCAAAACCAAAGACAATGCAAGAATGGAAAGCCCTTCAAAAGCTTCTTCTGCGAACGAATATCAATTTTTACCCGAGATACGGGGAGCGCTTTTATCTGGTAAAGTACGGTCCAAGGAAACCGGGAAGCCCCAACGCGGGGTGGGTGTCTCTCTTTCTGTTCCAGGGCACAGCGCCCATTTCAAGACAGCTACGACCAATGACAATGGGGATTTTTATTTTTCGATTGACACGGCCTATGAAGGGGAAACAGCAATCATCCAAGTGTTGGGTACCGCTCCAGGAGCTTATCAATTGGAAATAGTTCAATCTCAAAGTCCGGATATGGGGAAATCTGATTTTTATGATTTCAAATTGACCAAAGACATGGAGCAGATCATTCTAGCCCGAAGTTTTCATAATCAAATCGAGAATGCCTTTTTCAGTGTAAAACCGGATACCATTCAGACCGTTGAAATAAAAACTCCCTTTTTTCTAAAGAATAGTCTGGAGTTCAACTTGGACGATTTTACCCGATTTGCCACCCTTAGGGAAACCGTTATCGAAATTGTGGAGCACCTTTGGATCAATAGGGAATCTCCTGATTATCGTTCCTTTAAAGTACGCGTGAACCCTCCTTATTCGGAATCAGATAATAAACCTTTGGTGTTGATCGATGGAATTCAAGTTTTGGACCATGAAAGTCTTATGGACTTTAACGCCAGGCAAATTCAAACCGTAGATGTGGGCCGGAATCGATACGTATTTGGGAAGGAGATGTATGATGGCGTTATCAGAATTCAGACCAAGGAAGGTAATTATTTTCCGATCTTGAACGACGTTTCGGCGAAGAAAGTAAAACTGTTTCGTCCTCAAGGACAAAAAAAGTACTTCAGGCAAACCTATCAGGAGAATACAATTTCCAAGTCAAAGAGAACACCAGACTTTCGTTATCAGTTGATGTGGATTCCAACAGGGCAATTGACGAGCGACACGGAGTTTGTTTTCTATTCGTCGGATATTCAGGGGACATTTGAAATCGTGATCGAAGGTTTCTCTGAGAATGGAAATGCTTTATTCGCCAGAGAAGTGTTTTATGTGGAATAGTTCTGTTATAAAACCTTGGATTCAGTAAGATGTATCGTCCAGAAGCGTTGTTCCTACTAAAAAGGTTCCAGACAGTTTTTTAGCTTATCCGCCCTTTTGGGACCTACCCAATCAAAATGCTCGCAACACTAGGTTGCGCTTACACAACATTAGTTTGAAGGACCGCTACAAAAGCGTTTTTTTTGTGTAAATACTAGAACAAGTAGTTTCCAAATCCTATGCTAAAAAAAATAGCGGTTCTGATTGTACTTTTGACGGGGGGAGTTACCGTACAAGCACAGTTGAGTGATTTGCATTATTTACCACCCTTGCGTCAAGGACAGAACAATGGTGCCATCCAACAACAAAGCATTTATCTTTCCACCCCTCAAACCACGGCGTTTACCGTAAATGTCTATCGGGGTACAACAACGACACCGATTACCTCGTTTACAATTTCCAATACGGCACCCGCGATTTATACGCTCGCCAATGGGAACAACAACATTACTTTGGTCGATGATAGTAACACCGGGGTTATTTTGACCAATAGTGGTCTTCGGTTTGAATCGTCCGGTGGCGAAAATTTTTACGTCAACTACCGGGGAAGGTCCAATTCTCAGGCAGCTTCACTCACTTCTAAAGGGCGCATTGCGCTGGGTCGTAGCTTCAAATGGGGAGGGGTGCCCAATCTCGGGACTCATGTATCCAAATCCAATACCCTTGGGATTATGGCCACCGAGGACAATACCACCATTACCCTTTCCGGTTATGATTCGGATTGTGAATTTAGAGTGGGTAGCAATAGGGCCGGTATAACAGATGATTCATACACAATTGTCTTGGATGAAAACGAATCCTTTGTTTTTGAAACCTATATAGGCGATACCGAGACCCCTGCACATGAACGGGGATGGATCGGAGCTTCTATTGTCTCCGATAAGGATATTGCGATAAGCAATGGTTCATTAAATTATGGACGTCAAGCAGGATCTACCAATAGAGATGCTGGAATAGACCAACCGGTTCCGGAAAACAGCTTGGGTAAGGAATATGTTTTCGTAAGAGGTAATGGAAATAGTAACGGTTGGACTGAATTTCCATTGATCATTGCTACCGAAAACAATACGGATATTTTTGTAAATGGTTCCACGACACCCATTGCCACCTTAAACGATGGTGAGTTTTTTGAAGTACCAAGCAGCAACTATTCTTCCAATTCGGTAGGGGCCAATATGTATGTAGAAACCTCTAAAGATGTCTATGCTTATCAGTGTATGGCAGGGTCAACCCAGGCGTATACTCAAGGATTGAACTTTGTGGCTCCTGTTAATTGTCTCTTGCCTGATATTATGGATAACATTCCAAACATTACCGATGCAGCTGGCGTTACAATAAACGGCGGGGTTACCATAATTGCGGCAACCACCACCCCAGATGCGAACATTGTGGTCACTGATGGAAGTGGTACCGTATCCCTACCAGCTTCATCCAGTGTTGCGGGAACATCTGATTGGAAAACATTTTATCTACCTAGTCTTACCGGGAATGTGAGCGTTCAGTCTACGGGTCCTATTGCGGTTGGATTCTTCGGTTTTAATGGGGCCAGGGGTGTAGCGGGCTATTACTCTGGTTTTGATACCGTACCGGATATTGATCTTCAAATTTCTGGAAACAGTTGTCTACCCGGGGCAGTGCTTGAAATTGCTAGTGGAGAAACTTTTGATGGTTATCAATGGTATGGCGATGGGACACTTATACCAGGAGCAACTTCATCCTCATACACTGCTGGGGTCGCAGGAGATTATTTCTTGCGGGTAACGCGAGGCCCTTGTAGCTACGATTCCAACTCGATTGCTGTCTATTACTGTGACCCAGACATCATACTGGACAAAACGGTGGATCAAAATAACGTACCGGACAGAACAAACGTGGTCTTCACGATCACAGTTGAGAATTTTTGGGATGACCCTGTAACCAATTTGGTTTTGAACGATGTATTGCCAACCGGACTCGACTTTGTTTCGGCTTCCGTGACCTTGGGTTCTTTTTCATATCCAAATTGGACCGTGGGAACTTTGAACCCTGGTCAGCTGGAAACCCTTACTTTGACCGCCAATGCTCGGATGACCAATATTTATGCGAGTTCCCAGACTTATACCAACACAGTAACCAACAGCCAAGATCAAACGGATTTGAATATAACCACAGATAACCCCAGCGTGGACGTGACCGTAAATAGAATTCAACCAACGACCATGATAACCAACCGCAGGATAACATATCGTATCAACCGATAGCATTCTTAGGGCAATACCCAGTTTCCTTGTTTTTATGACCAAGTTCGCCGTAAACGTTTGTTATTGCTCCGATTTTGTCAAAGTGTGTCAATCATCTTCTTCCTCATTTATTGGAAAACAAATACAAACCAGAATCTTGCACAGTGCGGTCTGAATCTGATAAATTGTTAAATTGTCCACTGTAAATACCTTGAGCTGAGCTGATTTTCGGCAAACGTCCAAGTAACCAAACCATACACCGATTTTTAAATTATTTGAAACGCATTAAAATTCGATGACCCAACCTCATTTTCTCCAAACTATTTTTAAACCTGAAAATTTTAGCCAAGAAGAACTAAGTCTGGTTCTTCAAAATTTCGTAGAAATCGATTTTAAAAAAAACGAATACTTAGTTGAAAAGGGGAAAACGACCAATTATTACTATTTTTTGGAAACGGGGTTCTGCCGTTCTTATACTATTGATTTGGAGGGAAACGATATCACAACTAAGTTTTTTTCCACCTGCGATATCATCATTGATTGGCACTCTTATTTTTTAAAAAAGCCGTGCCGAGAATCGATACAGGCACTTTCCAAAGTGAAATGTTGGAAGATTAAGTTCGCGGATTTTATGAAACTTTTTCATATCGAAGCCTTTCGAGAAGTAGGACGAACCCGCCTGATAAACAACTATTTTGAGTTGAAGAACCATTCTATTTCAGTAATAGCGGACCACGCCAAGGAACGTTATCTCAATTTGATAAAGGAAAAGCCCAGTATCGTGCAGAATGTTCCCTTAAAACATATAGCTACCTATCTCGGAATTACAGACACTTCCTTGAGTAGAATACGAAAAGAGATTACCCTATGAACACCTTCGCTGACCAAGTACCCGTAGTTGTCTCCATTGCTTTTTTGATTGCTTTCCTTTTTCCGATTGTTTTGATTGCCAATTTGACCAGAAACACAGCTTATGGAAGAAAGCGCAATGCGATTATTCTTTTTTACCTGGCTTACCTTGTCCTAGTTACACTGATGTGCTTTTCGGGAGTCTTCAATGTAGTGGTTTTGCCTCCGCGGATTATCGTGGTCACCACATTGCCCTTACTGCTTTTTTACTTGTTCTATATATCTGACACGAGTTTCTACAAATCCCTTTTAGGACAAATACCGTTGTCCGCATTGGTAAGGGTCCATATTTTTAGATTGATAGGCGGGTTTTTTTTAATACTGTTTTTTCTCGAACAACTTCCCAAGACCTTTGCGTTCATCGCTGGCCTTGGTGACATGATTACCGCGATTGGTAGTTTGTTTGTGGCAAGAACACTGGAAAAGAAGAAGCCCTTCTCCAAAAAACTTACGATACTCTGGAACAGTTTTGGTCTTGCGGATATTTTGCTCACCTCGGGGACCGCAGTTGTTTTGACCAAACTGAATATGGAAACGGGAAGCCAAGGTGTTGATGTACTTACCCAGTTTCCTTTCTGTTTTATCCCTGCCTTTGCTCCGGCCACCATAATCTTTCTTCATATTTCGGTGTTTCGCAAAATGTTTGACAAAAAATTCAGATAACCCGGTTTTCTTGTCATAGGAAAAGTTTTTTGTTTTTCTGGCACTTTAGTTTTGGTGTGTTGTTAACCATTAAAATTTAGACCGATGAAAAACAAGAAACTCTTTATGCTTTTATTCAGGTTCACACCGAATGTTGAGTATCAGCCAACGGAACAGGAACAGGCCCAGATAAAGGAGCAATGGGGAAGCTTCATAGGGAACATCGCCTTGAAGGAAAAACTGGTAAGTACCCATCAACTGGGATTCGAAGGACGGCAAGTAGCGACAGATAAATCTGTTTCCAATGGTATTGTTGTCCTGGAAAACAGAACCTTGGGCGGTAATATGGTCGTGCACGCCAACTCACTTGAAGAAGCTTCGGAACTGGCCAAAAATTGCCCAATCCTATCTATGGGCGGTAGTGTCGAAGTCAGAAGTATAATTCCAATGGACAATTAATTCAAAACTTTAAAAAATGAAAAAAATGATTGTAATAATAGTTATAGCGGTAGTTTTGGTATTCTTGGGAATAGGGTCTTACAATGCTTCCAAATTACAAGAGATACATATTCAAAAAACGGTTACCGTAAATGCAGATGTAGAGACCGTATACAACAATGTCGCCTATTTAAGCAACTTTCCAAAATGGTCTCCATTTTTGGAAGCCGATCCCACTCAAAAGACTGAAGTCAAAGGAACCGATGGACAGATAGGGGCCCAGTATCACTGGGTGGGCAATAAAGGCAAGGATGTGGGCTACCAGGAAATAACCAGAATTGAAGCGAACAAGTACGTTAAAATGGAATGTGACATCCAAAAACCGTTCAAAGCGCAGCCTACCTTTGAGTATACCTTTGAACAGAACAATGAAACCGTTACCGTCACCCAAGACTTCAATTTAAAATCAGGATTTGTAGATGCATTTTTTATGGGCCTTTTTGGAGCTAAGAAAGAAATGGATAAAGTAAACGCACGTGGCATGGAACTGTTGAAAAAAGTATCAGAGGAATGATATCAATTTCAACAAATGTACCTTGTAAGCGGCTTTGATGTTCAAATCAATGCCGCTTTTTTTACCTGCTATATCAAGGAAATGCCGTTTCCAACGTTCATGGCTTAAAAAAGTAAAACATCCTCAATCTGCTAAAAGTAAAGGACCTACTTTGAATACATTATTTGCAGCTTATCTAGATTAACGTCTTTTTATCGTCTTTTTAACTTTTTTTTTTGACCTGGTAACTATTCCACATAATTTTAAAAAGAAAAGTTAATAGAATAGTATTGACTTTTTAAGCTAGTCTCCAATCACGAGATTTCCACCCCTATCTTTCTGACTTTTCTTCGGTTGTGGTAATGACCAAACCCGACTTAATCGATGACCAGTTTAGATGGAATAAGGAAATTGTTCTCCTTATCTAATTTTTTCATTAGTACACTTCTTACTTTTTTGTTTGAAAAAGACTGGTTTTCAATAAAGAAGAAATTGACTTTTTTTGATGGGCGAAAGGTACATTCTGGCCTTCCGGCGCCTAAAACCAATATCCAGTTACAATTCCAACATCCTTTTTATTTATGAAGAAAATTACTCTCACCCTCGTAATTCTTTTTAGCTCATTAATTTCCCTTACGGCCCAGGTAGACTGTTCTCCCATAAGCACACTCGATTGTGGCGAAGTTGAAACCGCACTGCCTTTAAATTTGGATTTCACGGCAAATAATGGTAAAATTTCCAATTCCGGTTTTACCATGGTTCTTGAACCAAGTGCAAGATTGGCGGCGGATGACCCAGTGAGCAATACCGATGTCCCTGGCTATGAACCAGGACTGATTGTACAGAGTAGCAGTGGTCTTACACTGACCAGTACCAAAGGGATTTTCTTTTCGCAACCTTCTGGTACTCCCAGTAGTACCGACACCAATTCACAGATAAATGCGCTGGGTGCTGGTTTGGTTGCTCCTACCGGTATTTTCAACATTACGCTGGTCTTGAATAATCCTAATTTTTCAGAAAGTGCAGGGAACAGTTCACAGCAGTCAGGACTTTGGTTTGGTTTGGACGAAGACCATATCGTTAAACTTGTTGTGGCGAAAACGGGAGCTGAAAATGAAAGGGTACAACTCCAAGTGGAAGACCTGAACGCTGGGTCTCCCAACCCATTGGCCGAACTGAATTCTGCAAACAACATTGGAGCAACGGATGGTCAGGAAATCACACTTCGGTTAGAATTGAATCCTGGTAGTAATACGGTTACTGGCTACTATACGGTTGATGGAGGTTCCGAGATTCAAGTAGGAGCCACCACTTTGAGCGTACCGACCACCTTCTTCTCAGGAACTTCATATGATTCTTCGAATCCATCCAGTCTGTTATCCTTTGCAGGAATCTTCACCACCCAGAGAAGGGCGGCCGCTAGCCAGACCTTTGATACGACATTCACTTCTTTTGAAATTACGGAACAAGCTTCCAACCTATCCCCTGAAATTACTACAGCAGCTGCGATATCTTTCGCTGAGGGCAATACCCTGGTGATTGATGTGGAGGCAACGGATGACAACGATTCTGAGGGCTCAGGTCTTACCTATTCGCTTAGCGGAGGTCTGGATATCGCTCTTTTCGATATCGATGCGAGCACGGGGGCAATTTCTTTCTTAAACGCTCCTGATTTTGACTCACCACAGGACAATGGAGGGGACAACATTTACAATGTCCAGATTACGGTAACAGATTCCGGCGGCCTTACAGCGGTTCAAGACATTACAATCACAGTGACTGAGGTCACGTTGAACACACCCCCGGTAATTGTGGACCAGAACTTTGATGTTGCGGAAGATGCGGTAACCGGTACCCTGGTAGGGACCGTATCGGCCAGGGATGATGGCGCATTGATTTATGACATAACAGCAGGTAATGATGATGCGGTTTTCGATATAGATACCGATACCGGCGAAATAGTCACTTTAACGAACCTCGATTTTGAGACCACTCCACAATATATCTTGACGGTAGCGGTAGATGATGGAGAATTCACTGAAACAGCGGAAGTAACCATAAACGTTACCGATGTGGATGATTCCCAAGCTTTTGAAGCCCAAATCAACTTTCAAAACGCACCGAATTTTACAACACCCCCTGCCGGGTATTTGGCCGACTACGGCAAAGCGTTCGGAAATGCGGAAAATATGATCAATTACGATGGTGCCGATTATACTTTTGGTTGGAAACTGGAATCCAACGGAACCCCTTTTGATGTCTCTCCCGCCGCTGGTAATGGAGGTACGGGCGCATCAGGTGGTGTGGGGAGAAACCGACTGGACAATGCCTACAACGCAGCAACTGATACTGAAAAATTATTGGGGACCCTGGTACATTTCCAAGGGGACAATATTGGCGGTTGGGCCGGTCAGCCACGAGGAAACGAATTGATTTGGGAACTTCAAATTCCAAATGGTACCTATGACGTGACCCTAGGATTAGGAGACATAAGCAATAGTGTGGATAGCCGCCACAGCGCAACCGTTGAGGGATATACGGTAATCCCGGCTTTCGATCCTAGTGTTGGACAAAAAACAAAGACGGGAACAATTACTGTAGAAGTTCAAGATAATCTGCTCACCATTAACGGATTAGGAGGCTTTAACTCCAAAATTACCCACATTATTGTATCTGAAAGTACAAATACTGGCGTCACTGGAGAATTGGCGTTCGTTCCGATTACCAGCAGCGTGAGTTTAGAAGAAGGCACAACCAGCACGTTCACCAATGAACTTACCGGTAACGGAGCAACCGATATCAGCACAATTATTGATGACAACGAGACAATATCAAATGATTGGTTGACCTTACCGAATAGCAATACTTTGGGCAACTTTGAATTTGCCGCAGATGCTACATCCTTGGTTTCAGGTGATACGCGCAGCAATACAATCATTGCCACTGCTGCAGGGTACAAGCCCGCCATTTTAGAGGCGGACCTAACCGTGACCGAGGCGCCAGTAGTGGAAATTACCGCTCCGTTCCGAATGAATGTTGCCGGCTCGGATTACACCCTGGGCAGTGATTTGTTCGTTGCCGAGGAAACGGCCTACCTCGTAGGCACATCGCAGACCAGTGACAACCCGTATACAGTGGTCGGTGGAAACGATGGCCTATACGTGCCCAGACGTTTTGGGGCAGACTTTGGCTACGCCTTCCCGATAGCCGATGGTAATTATCAGGTGACGTTGCACATGGTGGAGAATTTTCAGACCGCGCCGGACCAAAGAATTTTTGACGTGAGTATGGAGGATGTTCTCGTCATCGATGACATTGACCTCTTTGTAACGGCAGGTGAAAAGACTCCCTATCTTGAAACCTTTGATGTGACGGTAGCTGATGGAGAGTTGAACATTGACTTTCTTGCCTCAGTCGATGGCGGTATTATCATGGCCATTGAGATTTTACCGGCGCCCACCAACCAAAATCCTACGATAACTTCGACTGCTTCAGTATCCATTGCGGAAGGCGAAACCACGGTAATCAATGTGGAGTCCACCGATGACTTGGATGCAGAAGGCTCCGGCCTGGTATATTCGCTAAGCGGTGGTTTGGATATCGCACTTTTTGATATCGATGCGACCGTCGGAACAATTTCTTTCCTGACCGCCCCTGATTTTGAGACACCCCAAGACGATGGAGGTGACAATATTTATAATCTTCAGGTTACTGTGACCGATTCCGGTAACCTCACGGCTGTACAGGATTTAGTGATTACAGTGACCGATATTGCAGAGAACACGCCTCCGGTAATTGTAGACCAGGACTTCAGTATTGCGGAAGATGTAGCAACTGGTACTTTAGTAGGTACTGTATCCGCAACGGATGATACTGCTTTGGAGTATGACATAACCGCTGGTAATGATGATGGCGTATTCGATATCGATTCGGGTACCGGCGAAATAACCACTTTGGCACTCCTGGACTTTGAGACTACCGCACAATATATTTTGACAGTATCTGTGGATGATGGCGAGTTCATTGAAACAGCATCAATTACTATTAATGTCACCGATGTAGACGAAACAGTACCCTGCAATCCAATTAGTACGTTGGATTGTGAGGAGGTTGTGGTTGAGCTTCCTTTGAATCTGGACTTTTCTTCTGGGGTAAGCAATACAATTCTTGAATCTAATGGACTGGGTACAGGTTTTACGGCCGTTCAAGAACATTCCGAAGCAAGAAGAAATGGAGATTTGGCTATTTCCAATACAGATATTAACGGTTATGAACCCTCGCTGTTAAATCTAAATACAACCGATGGTCATCTAGAAATCCTGTCCCAAGCTGGTATTGCCTTTAGAAAACCAGGGGGCAGTACCAACAATAACAACCAAGTAAATACACTGGGCGTTGGATTGGAAAATGTAACCCAGAACCTTACCATTAAGACCACTTTAGTGAACATAGTCACCGGAGGGCAATCTGCACAGGCTGGTATTTGGTTTGGTTATGACGAGGACAATTTTGTAAAGCTTAATGTGAACAACAATAATATTGAACTAAGGGTAGAAGAAAACGGATTCTCAACCAACGATGATCCAGATGACCCGGACAATATACCCGAAGGGGGACAAGTTCAGGAAGCGCTGGGAGCCTCTGGCAACGACGTTGTTCTTGAAATGACCATTAATCCTACGACTCTCCAGGCAGAAGCGTATTATACAATTGCAGATGGGACAAGGACTTTGCTGGGGTCATTGGATATTCCCCAGTCGTATTTCTCTGGTAGGGATATCAATGCAAGTGGCGCACAGGACAATGTCACTTTCGCTGGAATTTTTGCTACCCATCGCAATGGGAATCAATTTACCGCAAGTTTTGATGATTTTTCCATTACGGAAGAAGTGGTCCAACCCGTATTGGCCTTTGATGTAAATGAACTCAACTTCACCGTTGAAGAAAATGGTACAGTCGCTGGACAAACTGTAGAGCTAACTGCAACTCCTGAAAATGCCAATCTTCTAATTGATTATTCCCTGGAATCAGCTCAATCCTGGGTTTTGACCCCTACTAGTACAACCGTGGGGCAGGTGACATTTAACATCGATGCATCGGGTCTTGCTCCAGGAGAATACACAGAAATGGTGAATGTTCAGGATGATCCCGATTTAGGATATCAAAATACGGAGATAACCATCAACCTCACTGTTACTGAAGTGTCAGACGATTTCGCGGTCAATATCAATTTTTCCGACCCCGCTACAGAGGCCCCAATCGATTATATCAAAGACTCTGGGGACGCTTACGGCGACCGTGGAAATGGATTTAACTATGGTTGGTTGGAGACCGATGGTCTTACTGGGTTAAATCTTACCGCGAACACTAGGTTCAGGAATATTGCCAGTGTAGGTGTTTTGGAAAAAACGCTGATTCACATGCAATATGGGGACACTGGTGGGTCAAACGGCGTAAGCACTGAAGGTATCTGGGAAATTGAAGTGCCCAATGGCACCTATAATGTTACCATTGGAGCTGGGGACCCCAGTGTTGATGGTGCGGGGACAACTCCGATTCATAAGATTAATGTTGAAGGCGTGACCATCATCGATGAATTTGGTCCCACAGGTGTCGCTGGTTCTCCGACCAGATGGACCAGCGCAAGCGGTGTGGTAAACGTCTCTGACGGTAGAATGACCTTCGATGCCAACGGAGGGTTTAATACGAAAATCAATTATGTACAAATCATTGCTACAGATGGAACCCCTCTTACACCAAGGGTACTTGCTGTCAATCCCGTTGATAATGCAACAGGTGTTTCGGTGAACACCAGCGTTTCCGCTAACGATTTGTTCTTGCCCAATGGAGATTCCCAAGGAGTGTTTGGGGTAAATAACGCTACGATTACTCCTTCGACCGTACAACTTTTCAAACTTGGAGAACAAAATCAAATCGCAGCAACTGTTAATGGAACAGGAGGCGGGGACGCCATTAATCTAGATCCTATCCAACCTTTAGAGTCAAATACTACCTATATTTTTAGAATTGACGGTGTGGAAGACACCTCGGGTGTGGCTTTTGAGTTGTTTGAATCAACATTTACAACGGGCTCAGGTAATACAGTCGGAACTACCGATTTAGACAATGTTGCATTTGATAATGAGGGAGTTGTTGGTTCGCCTGGAAAATATTCAACGCTTACCATCGGTCCGGACAATAAGCTCTATGCTTTGCGAATTGATGGAGATATTTATCGATGGGACATGGCTGCTGATGGTACTTTAATTAACGAAGAAGTTCTCTCAACTTGGAAAAGCAATTATGCCTCTAGGGCTGCCATTGGTTTGGCTTTTGACCCGACATCCACTTCGAACAACTTGATCGCTTACATTTCCCATCAATCCGGGGGATTGAGCAACGCTCCGGAATGGGACGGTAAAATCTCTCGAATTTCGGGAGCAAACCTTCAAACAGAAGAAGTTCTGATTACTGATTTACCGCGTTCCATCCGAGATCATCTCACCAATAGTATTGCCTTCAGACCCGGAGAACCCAATGCATTGTACTTCAACCAAGGAAGTAACAGCGCTGGTGGTGCTCCTGATGGTGCGTGGGGAAATAGACCCGAACGCTTACTGTCCGCGGCAACCTTAAAACTGGACTTGAGCAAACTACCCGCTACCTTACCTTTAAATGTAAGGACCACCCAAAACATTGATGCCATCAAAAATGTGGATGTAAATTCTCCAACATTGGATAATCTCTACAATCCCTATTATGTGGATGCACCACTGACACTCTTCGGGACGGGTATACGAAATGCCTATGATCTTGCATGGCATTCCAACGGGCAATTGTATGTACCGACAAATGGTACCGCTGGAGGTAGTAACACGCCAGCTTCCATTGACGATATGCCCAGACCGGATGGTACGGTCTATGACCATGATGACGTAAGTGGCAATTATCCTGTGGTTCCTGCATCCAACGGAAACAACACACAAAGAGACTGGTTATTTAGGATTGATCCCAATTCAACCATTGGTTATTATGGACATCCCAATCCATTCCGGGGAGAGTTTGTGTTGAATCGCGGTGATGTAGATGTCAACAAAAGTGCCTATGATGGGGTTGTTCCCGATGTGAATTATCGAGGTGCTGCCTTTGATTTTGAATTCAATAAATCCCCCAACGGTGTTATTGAATACAAAAGTGATGCGGAAAACGGTAATCTAAAAGGAGCCTTACTCGTGGTAAGGTATAGTGGTGGTAGCGATATTATTGCGTTGGTACCTGATGGTCCCAATGGGGATATCGGTACGTCTAAAATTGGAATACCTGGTTTCGGAGGTTTTGCCGACCCCCTTGACCTTATTGAAAACACGACCAACGGAAACATTTATGTGTCTGATTATGGTCGTGATCAAATTGTACTGCTCAAGCCCAGAAATGCGGCGGCACCAACACCGATTATTGTGGCAAGCTTAGATAAAGTGGTTGGTGATGTCGTTGCTAGCGGTAACGGTACTTATACTGAATCCATTGTGATTTCCAACTTGGGTAATGCCAACCTAGAAAACATTCAGGCCCAAATTACGGGTACGGACAGTGGTGATTTTGAAGTTACGGGATTACCTAGTTCCATCGCGCCACAGAATTCGGATTCCTTTACCTTGAGCTTTGACCCTGCTAGCATAGGTCCAAAATTTGCCCAACTTGAAATAACGGGAACTGATGCAGAACCCATCATTATTGATTTACAAGGACTTGGAAAAATTGGACTTTCAGGCTCGAACGAACCTTCCTTACAATGGATTTTGGATACCCATCTTGGTTTGGGCGCAGTTAACGTTGGCGATTCCAATGATGCTACCAATGAAATTGATTTGCCTAACGGTGGTTCTTATAATGATTTGTTGGGAGATGAAATCGATGCCCAAAAATTCGAGAGAGCGATTGAAGCACCCATTACCTTGGAAGTACTAAGTGTTTATGGACCAACTGCAAATAACCCCATCGTGAAATTCGGATGGTACCCAAGTGGTGACACCAGTGGCACAACCGAGTTGTTTTCCGTAGTAAATACCCCCAGTTCAAATGGCCAACGATTGAATCCGCCAACAGACGGCGTTTTACAATTTGACCCAGGAATCCAAGAATTTGGTTTTTACAATGAGTGGCCCTTTTTCGCCAACAGGCAACTCTTCAGTGAGGATATTCTGAACACCTTTAATGGAGCCATTCCACATCATATTCGCGTGTATGAATTACCTGGGGAGGATGATGCATATATCATTGCAACAGAGGAACACGTCTCAGGATTTGACTACCAGGATATTGTGGTCATTGCCAGAAATGTTAGACCTGTGGTCGATGACCCTATTGTAGGTTGTACCCCGATAAGCACCTTGGAATGCGACCAATTGGAAGTGACTTTACCGTATACCTTGACTTTCGACGGTACCGAAGGAGGTCTGGCCAACACAGGATTTACCATGGTGGACAATCCCTCGGCAAGATTAGCAGCCGATGGTCCTGTCTCCAACCCTGCAGTTCCTGGATTTGAACCAAGCCAACTAAGTTTGGACAATGGAAATCTGATAATCACGGCCAACAAGGGCATCGCTTTTGTGGAGCCGGGAACAAGTTCTGAGACCAATTCTCAGATCAATACTTTGGGCGTTGGTATGGATGCAAGTTCTTATGGTAGCTTCAGTATTTCAACTGCTATTGTTAACCCCTATACGGACGGCGATAACAATTCCGAACAAGCGGGACTCTGGTTTGGTTTGAACGAGGATAATTTTGTCAAATTGGTTGCAGTCCAGAACGGTCAGGTGGAGCTACGGTCAGAATTGAACGCAGCATCCGCAAATGACACAGAAAGCATAAAACAAACCGTTGACGGTTTAAATACGAGTACAGTCAGACTTCGTCTGTTCGTAGATGTGACAAACGCACAGATGACCGGTTTTTACGCACTCGATGGAGGTGCTGAAATTGAATTGGGCACCTTACCCTTGCCCATCGAATATGTAAACGGCAATACGGCATACTCTGATTTGAGCTTTGCCGGAATCTTTACAACCAAAAGACGTGAAGATGCGGGAACCTTGGTTGAATATACTTTCGAGGATTTCAGTTTAGAATCGGATGACCTGGTTGCTTTTGAACCTATTAAAATCAACTTTTCCAGGGCTATTGATGTAGCTCCCGCAGGCTTTGAACAAGATGCTGGACTTGGATTTGGTGAGCGGGTGAACGGTCTTACTTATGGCTGGTTGGAAACCACTGGAACCACACCTTTGGATTTATCCGCAAACACAAGAAATAGGGAGGTAGCTGGAGTAGATATTTTAATGAACACCCTCAACCATATGCAGTATGGGGATACTGGTGGCAACAATGGTGTGGCCACCGAAGGTATTTGGGAGATTGAAGTGCCCAATGGTAACTATACGGTATCCGTAGGGGTTGGTGATCCCAATAACGAGAATGTGCAAGATACGGGACATACCATTAATGTCGAAGGTGTGAATAGCATAGACCGATTCGTTCCTTCAGGAGCTGTTGGTTCAAGTACCCGTTTTACCTCTGGAAGTGTAAACGTGGCTGTTTCGGATGGTCGTCTGACTATTGATGCCTTTGGAGGTACAAATACCAAGATAAATTCCTTGGAAATCGTCCAAACATCCACCAACGACTCGCCATTTTTCACCAATGTGACCCCTCAAGATAATGCGACCAATGTTGCTCTCGAGGAACTTCAGATTAACGTGGAACTGGTAGTTCCCTCAGGCTACGAGCTTGATAAGAATACGCTTACTGGAAATATTAGTCTGTTTGAAGTGACCCCCGGGGGTGAAGTACCGGTTCCTTCAAACGCAAACGACACAGGTGGTGGTGATGCCATAACGCTTACACCGATAAGTGATTTGAAGGAGTTGACCTCATACGTATTTCGATTGTCTAGTAATATCGAGGCAAACTTGATAGGGGATATCGACGATAGAATACCCTTCCTTCCTTTTGAATCTACGTTTACCACTGGGGAATTTGATGATGTTTCGGTCCCGACCAGGGATTTGACAGGAGTTGAATTCACACAGGTTTTTGGAGACGAAATTCTGGGTCCGGGAACCGAAAACCAACGTTTCTCTAGTCTGGCCATAGGACCTGATGGTAAGCTCTATGCAAGTACGATTGGTAACTTCCAGTCGGACGGTCAGATATTCCGCTGGGATATGGCGGCCAACGGTACACTGAGCAATCTTGAAATTTTGACACCGGAACTTCAGGGAGCTCCACATCCTGTTGATGGTGTTAGGGACAACAACAATCGATTGATTATTGGATTTGCCTTTGCCCCTTCTTCAACTGCGGATAATTTGGTGGCGTATATAACGCATAGTGCCGCCTCGATAACCAACGGACCCGAATGGGATGGTGTCCTGACCAAATTGAGTGGTCCGGATTTATCAGTGGTTGAGGATGTGATAATCCATTTACCAAGGTCTACCAAAGACCACTTGACAAATAGTCTTACTTTCGATAATTCAGGGGATATGTTCATAACGCAGGGAAGTAATTCTGCGGGAGGTGAACCTGATGCCGCATGGGGCTTCAGGCCAGAAAGACTCCTGGCAGCTGCTATTTTAAAGGTGGAGTTGGACAAATTGCCGGGCAATCTTCCTTTAAGCGCTTATACGACAGATGATATTTCCGTAATCAACAATGCGCCGGCAAACAGTTTGGTGATGAGCAATGGGACATATAATCCTTATGCGACCAATTCACCTATCACCATCTTTGCCACTGGAGTACGAAACGCCTATGATTTGGTTTGGCATTCCAATGGCTGGTTGTATATCCCAACAAATGGAACAGCCGGTAATAACAGTACTTCTCCCAATTCGCCTTCAACCGAGGATTATACATTGGCCAGAAGAATTGACGGATTGATCTCAATTCCCGATGTTCCTGCATTGAACGGCGGGGAAACCCAGAAAGATTGGTTGTTTAAATCCCAAGGTGGTTCTTATCACGGACACCCGAATCCATATCGCGGTGAATTCGTGTTGAATCATGGAGGTATCTCATACAGTGGCTTACCAGGCCAGGCAGAAGCTTCCTATACGGATGTGAACAAATATCCAGATGATTTAAATCCTGACCCCAATTATAGAGAACCTGCATACGATTTTGGATTTAACAAATCCCCCAATGGAGTCATCGAATATAAAAGTGATGCTTTTGACGGCAAATTGCAAGGATTGCTTTTTGTGGTACGATTCAGCGGCCAGGACGACTTATTGGGACTTGATCCTAAATTGAATGGGGATATTCAAGATGCCTATAATAATATACCAGGTTTGAGCGGTTTTGATGATCCCTTGGATGTAGTGGAAGATCCATTAACGGGTAATCTATATATCTCGGAATATGATAGAAGTGGAGGGGGAACCCCAAGGTTAACTTTGCTACGTGCCGCGGTTCCTGCCACGACAGGCCCTGAAATAGTAGCTACGCCAGAGGAATTGATTTTTGAGATCACTACGAACAATGAGGGTGAAAACACAGATACAAAAACCTTTGAAATAAGTAACGTGGGCAATGAAGTTCTGGAAATATCCAGTGTTTCCATCACAGGCTCATTTGCCGATCAGTTCAATGCAGTAAGTCCTTCAGGTGCGCAAACCATAAATATTGGCGAAAGCATTGAATATACGATCACTTACGCACCAGATTTGAACAACGATGTCTTGGGTTATCAAGAGGCAGCAGTGCAGTTTAATAGTAATGACGCTGAAAATCCTGTCTTTACCGTGGGCTTGCATGCCTTGAAGAAAGCTGGATATGAAGGAGGTCAAGAACCATCTTTGCAAGACGTAGTTGACGCCTTGGGTATTGGTTTGGATGTCGGTTGGACCAATCTAGCGAATGGAACAGATCCATCACCTATTGGAGATGAGGTTGAAGTTGAGCTTTGGATAAAAGCGAGCGATGCACCAGTCCGTATTACGCCTGTCGGAAGATATTCCCCAGCAGAATTGATACCCTTCGGATGGTACACCAATTCCTCGGGAACCATAACTTTAAATGAGGTGGGAGTTATGGCCAATGGGATTGATAATGCGCAAACCCTGTTCCCCGCTTTGGAAAGTGGAGGTGATACTTTTGATCCTCAGGGTGCTGTTTTTGGTATTTATACTGATTCGGAGGTATTCAATAGGACGAATTATACAGAGGATGCTATCAATACCGGTGGTGTTGCGCATAGAACACGGATTTATCCAAACAAGGACCGAGAGGGCAATACCATAGAAAATAGTTATTTGATAACCTTCGAAGATGCTTTTAACGGGGATTATCAGGATTATATGTTCGTATTGGATAATGTCACCCCATTTGAAGATGGCGTTTTAGCCCTGAACATCAACCCTGGAGAATTGAACTTTACCGCTGCGATAAATCAAGAGGATATCCCGACGCAAAACCTTATTGTGACCGCAAATGGTAGTATCACTGATCAAGAAGTGAGTTTGGTTGCTTCAGAGGACTGGGTGGTGTTACCAGTTGTGGAATTAGGTACGGATTTGGAAGTGGGCATCAATCCACAAGGTTTAAGTATTGGTAACTATTCAGCCACAATAACCGCTTCAGCGCCTAACTATACGGATGCCATTGCAACTGTAAATCTCACTATTACCAACGAAATTGTATATGTGTACCAGTTCAATTTTCAAGATCCAGATGATATCGAAGTTTCTCCCGAGGGCTATGTGGATGACATAGGTCTGCCTTATGGATTGCAATCCACTTCTCAAGGCGACCTTACTTTTGGTTGGGTTCTTCCAGGAACTGTTACTCCCGAAGATGCTGGGGTTAATGGTAGGAACAGGGGTGGAGACCCTTTGACCAGTACATTTAACATCATAGGACACAGAACGCCGGCCAATTTTCCACTTCGTGACTGGTTGGTGGAAGTGCCAAATGGGTCCTATTATGCAAACATAAGTGTGGGTGATCCCGATTTCACCGATAGCAACCACGTATTGGATGTCAATGGGGTTACTATTATTGATTACGATCAAGAGAATGCAATCAACGGACCGATCAACTTTGAAAATACCGAATTGGTTGAGGTGACAGATGGAATCTTGCGACTTTCACTTGGTGCTGGAGGTGTTAATGCAAAACCAAACTACATCCGATTGGCACCCTTTAATGAAGACCTGATACCACCATTGATTTCGGTTGATTTTGTGGGGAATGCTGTTAATAATGAAACCTTCAGGGGCCTTGTAACCATCTCTATCACGGCAACCGCTCAAAATACAAGCAGTATAGAAAGTTTGACTTATGAGTTGGATGGTGAAGCTGCCATAGACTATACCGAATCCTTTACAGTAGACGGTATTGGCCCACATACTCTAAAGGTAATTGCCACGGACGGAAACGGAAATACAACAGAAGAGAGTTTTGACTTTACTATTGAAGAAGCTTCCGGAGCGTTGTTGGCCATCGAAAATATGACAAAAGTACCAGGCACCAATAGAGGTTTCCCAGCTGAGGACTATTTCACCTTCCATAGATTAGGAACAGATTTGGCTTCTGAAGATGTTCATGACACAAATATTATGCGCTTGAACAATGGGGGTACATCAGATTTGGTGGTTACCGAAATAAACTTTGATGAAAACAACTATGAAGCAACTATTTTAAGCGATTTGGGAGCCACTTTGGAGTTGCCCTTAACCATAGCTCCAGGTTCTTTTGCTGATGTGGAGTTGGTCTTTGTGGGACAAACACCAAATGGAAATACGGGTACCTTTAGTGGTGAAATTTCGGTGGTTTCCAATGCGGACAATGCTCTGGAAAACTTGGCTACACTACATGCCGCATACTCACCTCAAAGTCAAGGTAATAATGAGATAACGGCACAACAGGTATTTGATGCCTTTGGTTTCCAATCCAGTATGTTGAGTATTGTCAACGATGAAGGTACAATCACTCCACCCAATAACATTACCTTCCGACCAAGTTCTAATTTCCCCACGGAGGAGAATATTAATGAAGGTTACGAGGGAGATATGATTTTACCGGATGCTTTTGTTCAGGCCAATCCGAACGAACCAGTAATTGGAATTCAGATTTCTGCATTACATGGCCCTGGAAGTAACGGTGCTAGATTCGTTGAAGTCAATGGGACCGGTACCGTAGGAGGCATGAATTTTTCCCACGCTGGAAGTTGGTTCCAAACCTTATTACCAAGAGGAGGAGGAAATTCCAATACCATAAGTTCTGATGCGGCCAATTCCATCAATGAACCTTTTAGAATTGCCGTGGCCAATTATTTGACCACAGGAGGTAATAACATTAATGGAAACCGACCAGACCTTTTGGGTGCCAGGGTCTACAAGGTAATAGACAACAAAGGAAATGTAATACCCAACGAATACATTGTCCTGCAAGATTTTATTGGTGGCGGATGTGGCGCAGGCTCGGCCAATTGTGACTGGAATGACAATACATTCTACTTCATCAATATTAGACCTCAGGAGATTCCAACCGCAGTGGCTTTGGATGATGTATTGGTGCTTGGGGAAGAGAGTTTTTCAGTAGATTTCTCCGCGGCCTTTGATATTGGTTATGCGGGAAATATGTTAAGTTACAACGCCACTGTTGCGGGTGAGGAATTACCTGATTGGATTCAGTTCAATGGGGTTTCAGGAACCATTTCCGGAGATGTTCCGGTTGATACAGAAGGTAATTTTATCATTGAAATTACAGGAACGGATACAAATGGCTTAGAAGCTTCCACAACTTTGACCATCATCGTAAACGTCCCTCCGGTTGCTGTAGACGATATAGAAATTACAGAACAAAATGTGGCTGTTGAACTAACTGATTTGTTGGAGAATGATTCAGAGCCTAACGGACAAACGCTGGCAATTGTTTCCGTAGAAGACCCGCTAAATGGAACGGCGGAATTGGATGAAGAAACCGGAACAGTAACCTATATCCCCGATTTGGATTTTATCGGGGAGGACTCATTTGACTATGTCGTGGAGGATGAGAGTGGATTAAGTGCCATGGCCACTGTAAGCATCACGGTTATTGAAGCCAATCAACCACCTGTGGCCATTGCTTCAGCAAACCCTACTTCTGGTCAAGCAGCTTTGTTTGTAGAATTTACGGGAATCACATCTACTGATGATAACGATGACATTGTTCAATATGAATGGAGTTTTGGGGATGGAAGCCCAAATTCATTTGATGCAAATACGAACCATACGTTTACATCATCAGGTGTTTATACCGCTTCTCTGACGGTTACGGATGGATTGGGATTAGCAGATACGGCAACGATACAAATAACAGTTTCTGCTCCTCCGAACAGCGGTCCAACTTCCGTTGTCGATGCTGATGTGACCGAGGGCACCGCGCCCCTGACGGTGAGCTTTGACGGCAGTGGCTCCACGGATGATGTATCGATAGCGAGCTATTCCTGGGACTTTGGGGACGGTTCCGAACTGTCCACGGCGGTATCGCCGGTTTACACGTACACAGCGCCTGGGAACTATACAGCGACCTTGACGGTCACCGATGAGCAGGGCGAAAGCGACACCTCGACGATTCCGATAACGGTCGAAGAGCCCATAACAGGTGACTTTGCGCTCCGCATCAACGCAGGCGGTCCCGAGGTGGTCTATAACGGGGAGACTTTCCTGGCAGATGAGAGCTTTGTCGGGGGCAAGACCTACACGAACACCAACGCCACCGTACCACCGTTGTACCAGACCGAGCGCAGTGCAGACCCGCCCGTATTTGCATACAACATACCGTTGCCCAACGGAGAGTACCAAGTGGTCCTGCACTTTGCTGAGATTTACTGGGGTGCCAACGGCGGCGGTGCCGGAGGTACGGGCCAGCGCGTTTTCGATGTGGACATCGAGGGCATCAAGGTACTGGACGATTACGACATCAACGCTGAGGTGGGCCCACAGACCGTGGTCACCAAGACCTTCAACGTAACGGTCTCCGATGGGGAACTTACCATGGAGTTCGATGCCACGGCCCCCGATGGAGTGAACCAGCCCAAGCTATCCGCGATAGGCATATTTGGGGATTTGGTCAATCAACCCCCGACGGCCGTTGTCGATGCTGATGTGACCGAGGGCACCGCGCCCCTGACGGTGAGCTTTGACGGCAGTGGCTCCACGGATGATGTATCGATAGCGAGCTATTCCTGGGACTTTGGGGACGAAGAAACTGACAATGGTGTCATGGTATCGCACACGTATACCACACCTGGAACTTACACTGCTACTTTAATAGTGACCGATAACAACGGACTTACTGATAGCGCAACTGTGCAGGTGATAGCGACTAATGCGCAAGTAGCACCCACAGCCGATTTTGATTTTGTGACGGATTTGTTGGAGGTTGATTTTGACGGTAGCGGTTCGAGCGATGATGCGGGCATAACGGGTTATTCCTGGGACTTTGGCGACGGCAACTCGGACAGTGGCGCCACGGTCTCCCACACCTATGGTGCCTCGGGCACCTATACGGTCACCCTGACGGTGACCGACGGGGACGGTCTGACGGACAGTATCTCCAAGGAAGTGGAGGTCGACGATGGTCTTGTCGCCCCGATTGCAGGTTTTGATTTTGTCACGGACGGTCTGGGTGTGGACCTTGATGCCGCATCGAGTATCGACGATGTTGGCATAACAGGTTATTCCTGGGCCTTTGGTGATGGGGCTACGGGCAGCGGAGCCATGACATCGCACACCTATGCCTCATCGGGCCTCTACACGGTTACCTTGACAGTGACCGATGGGGACGGTCTCACGGACAGTGTCTCTAAAATGGTAAGCATAAACGACGGTACATCAGACAATTCCCCTGACGAGGAGACGAACCTTGCACTGTTGCCCGAGGCTGAGCTGAGCGGTACGGTGAGCGGTGGTCGTGGCAGTCTTCAGGAAATCCTGTACGATCCCTCTAAGGACGATTACTTTGTGACTACCCGATGGAACGAATATGGTGTTGGTTTTCAGCAGAACCTGGGCAGGCCTGGTCCCGATGAAGGTTTTGAATGGCGTGTGGACTGGCCGACTTCCAAGGCGATAAACTACATAACCTTTGGTGGGACGTACCCGAACCAGCCCCAGCCGAGCACGTTGTGGCGCATCAGTTATCTGAGCGGCGGTTCCTGGGTCACCTTGGACGAGGGCCAGGGCGGCTGGATAGACAGTGGCATCTTTGAATGGGACAACACGGATGGCGTTCCGATTACGGCGGATGCGGTAAGGGTTCAGGTCTTCAGCGATGGGGACAATGATATGGTGAGCATCCATCTGAGGGGCCGAGGCGGGCGATCGTTTGGGACCAATGACAGCGGTACCCAGACCAAGGCCACCCTGATCCAATATTTGCCTGGGGAGGGAACTGTTCCCACAGCCGATTTTGATTTTGTGACGGATTTGTTGGAGGTTGATTTTGACGGTAGCGGTTCGAGCGATGATGCGGGCATAACGGGTTATTCCTGGGACTTTGGCGACGGCAACTCGGACAGTGGCGCCACGGTCTCCCACACCTATGGTGCCTCGGGCACCTATACGGTCACCCTGACGGTGACCGACGGGGACGGTCTGACGGACAGTATCTCCAAGGAAGTGGAGGTCGACGATGGTCTTGTCGCCCCGATTGCAGGTTTTGATTTTGTCACGGACGGTCTGGGTGTGGACCTTGATGCCGCATCGAGTATCGACGATGTTGGCATAACAGGTTATTCCTGGGCCTTTGGTGATGGGGCTACGGGCAGCGGAGCCATGACATCGCACACCTATGCCTCATCGGGCCTCTACACGGTTACCTTGACAGTGACCGATGGGGACGGTCTCACGGACAGTGTCTCTAAAATGGTAAGCATAAACGACGGTACATCAGACAATTCCCCTGACGAGGAGACGAACCTTGCACTGTTGCCCGAGGCTGAGCTGAGCGGTACGGTGAGCGGTGGTCGTGGCAGTCTTCAGGAAATCCTGTACGATCCCTCTAAGGACGATTACTTTGTGACTACCCGATGGAACGAATATGGTGTTGGTTTTCAGCAGAACCTGGGCAGGCCTGGTCCCGATGAAGGTTTTGAATGGCGTGTGGACTGGCCGACTTCCAAGGCGATAAACTACATAACCTTTGGTGGGACGTACCCGAACCAGCCCCAGCCGAGCACGTTGTGGCGCATCAGTTATCTGAGCGGCGGTTCCTGGGTCACCTTGGACGAGGGCCAGGGCGGCTGGATAGACAGCGGCATCTTTGAATGGGACAACACGGGAGGTACTCCGATTACGGCGGACGCGTTAAGGGTTCAGGTCTTCAGCGATGGGGACAATGATCTGGTGAGCATCCATCTGAGGGGCCGAGGCGGGCGATCGTTGGGGACCAATGACAGCGGTACCCAGACCAAGGCCACCCTGATCCAGTATTTGCCGCCAACCGGAAATGGTTTGCCGAATGCGTTGTCAAATTCTTCGAAATCTGTAAATAATATTAGCCTATCACCCAACCCTGGGAATGATATCGTGACAATTGCTCCGGATGTTCCTACGCCCCTTGTTGACATCCAAATTTTCGATATGAGTGGAAGGTTGGTCAAAACTTTCGCTGCACAAACCATAAAAGAAGGGGACTTCTACGTTTTGGACGTGTATCTCTTACAGCAGGGTACTTATTTCTTGAAAGCTACAGATGAGAAAGGGGAAAGTTTTAGAAAACAAATGATTATTAGACGATAAATCATTCTTCAATTTATCTTTGAAAAAGCGGCCCAAAATGTTTGGGTCGCTTTTGTTTTATAAAGGAGTGGATATTTGGGAAACAGGTAAGTTCTGATTGATTTACTCTGAACGATAATAAAAGGGAAGAATGTAAAAAAACCTTAACCAACTAAATGTGGATGGATATCCTATTTTTTATCCCACAATTCACGAAATAGCAAATATTAAGAGATTTTATCCAAAAACTCATCGGCATTCTGCAAATGTAGATTCCTTTTTTCGCTACTCATTTTATCAAAAGTGCGCACCAACATCCCCAAACGAGGGTTGCTGAGAAAAAAATCACGGTGTACGTGCATAAACCGCCAAAACAGACCATCCCAAGTAGCTTGCCAATCTCCTTTTTTATAGTTGCTCATCTTCATCAGATAATTGCTTCCACTAATGTAGGGCTTGGTGGACATCAATCCCCCATCAGCAAATTGGCTCATACCATAGACGTTGGGAACCATGACCCAATCGTATGCATCGATATACATTTCCATGAACCAGCGATATACCTCATCTGGATGAAACTCACAGAGCAACATAAAATTACCCAAGACCATCAAACGTTCTATGTGGTGATTGTAGCCTGTTTTCAACAATTTTTTGATTGTAGTGTCCACCGGAGGTATCCCAGTTGTACCGTCGTAAAAGGATTTGGGGATTTTCCTTTCAAAACCCCAGTAATTTTTCGTCCGCTCTTCCGTACCCTTTACCAGATACACACCACGTATAAATTCACGCCATCCGATGATTTGGCGCACGATGCCCTCTGTATTGTTCAAACCGATATCCTTGGCCTTTGCGACATCCAAAATGGCATCAACCACAAACTGGGGCGTTAAAAGTCCTGCGTTTATCAAGGGTGATAATACGCTATGGTTTAGAATATTATGCTCTGCTACTATGGCATCCTCATAATCCCCAAATTCTGCAAAACGATAGGTCAAAAACTGTTCTAACCATGATTTGGCTCCTTTAAAATCAGTAGGATATAGAGGAGAGCTGTCCAAAACCCCATAGTTTTTAGGAAAATGCTTTTCAATATAGGCTACAGCTAAATCCCAAGCGGTACTTGCTTCTGGAAAATGTACGGCAGGAGGTGTCTTTTTTGCTGGATACTTCTTCCGATTGTCCACGTCGTAGGTCCATTTTCCTCCCTCAGGTTTACCTTCCTCATCAATTAGAATGTGAAGGTTTTGTCGCTGTTGCTTGTAAAACTCGGTTTGAAAAAACTTTTTTTTCGTGGGTTTGAAAAAGTGGGACAAATCCTCCTTGGTATTTATAAAGGAAGGGGATGGATACAAGTGAAGATTTAACCCACCAGCCGCACAACTTTCACGCAAACGGCGTTCAAGATAGTTGTCCACTGGATCCAAAACATGCACGTTTGTTTCCTTTAAGCTCGCTATAAAGTTCCGAACATCCGATTCGGGGGAGTGACATTCGATATAAGTGACCTGATATTGTTTTTCAGTAAGGTATGCCTCATACTGCTTCATGGACGCACGATGAAACGCGAGTTTTTGTTTATGAAATGGATATTGATTGAAAAATAGATACTCTTCAATTAAGTACACTTTCATTTCAGCCGTCAAAATCGGATTTGACTCAAAGAGTTGATGTGGAAAAATAAGACATGCATCCATAGCGCTTTACTTTTTTTACGTTTTCAAATGCGTTTTACATTGAAAATTTGCTTGCGCTTGTTTTATATTGGAAGGTAGTTGTACTGGTGTTAACCAAAAGAAAAGATTAAATGATGAACCATTCTTTAAGGCGTTCAAAAATAGAAATAGTTTGTTATAGAAGAGAATAAAGTACAAAAAAATGATACGTCCTTTATCCACGACGGGTATGCAATTTTAAAATACGCTGGCGTTCTTCCTGCACTTTAGGGTTTTTGCGATGCCCCCATATCTTTTGCCGTGCTTTCTTACCACTTTTTACTAAATCCACTATCGGAAGAGGATAATCTGTTCCTAAAGTAACTCCACAGAATTGTTGCTCCATATCCGTCATTTTCCAAGGTTCATGGATGTGCTTTACAGGTACTTCTTGTAATTCGGGCACCCATTTTTTTATGAAAATACCGTCCGTATCATGGTCCTGGGATTGCTTTACCGGGTTATAGATACGAACCGTGTTGATACCTGTAGTTCCTGCCTGCATTTGAAATTGGGGATAATGTATGCCGGGTTCATAATCCAAGAACTGCTTTGCGAGATGATAGGTTCCCTTACGCCAATCTTGATCCAAATGGTGGCATAAAAAGGAAACAAGCATGGCGCGCATGCGAAAGTTCAACCATCCGGTCTCGGTAACGGCGCGCATACAGGCATCCACCATGGGATAACCTGTTTTGCCCAATGCCCAAGCCGTTAGAAAATCTTCCTTGTTATCCCGTTCCAAAAGTTCATATCCGCGGTTCACACAATGGGTTTCATAGGTGCATTCCACCTCAAATTTTTGGATAAAGTGACAATGCCATTTCAAACGCATCAGAAATGCAGCGAACGGCCTTTTGTACATGGGATAATTCGAATGTCCCTTTACGTACTGATATACTTGCTTTACGCTGATGTTCCCCCAAGCTAAATAAGTGGAGATACGAGAACAGGAAGTACGACTTTCCGTAGGTTTGGAAATTAGGAAATGATATTTGTTGCCTCTCCCTTCCATGAAGGATTTAAGGTATTTCCACGCCTGGGTTTCCCCAGCGGGTTGGTACACCTTTGGATAGGATTCCATTTCCTTTATAAATCTTTTTGGTAAAGGAAAAGGATGTTCCAGATGTGGTAATTCTCCCTGTGAAAAGCGATTTTGAATTTGCGATTGGTGCATGGTCGCAAACCATTGCTTGTCCCAACCATCCCTGTTGGTAATGCCCCGAATAATACCATTTGTGGGAAATTCACGCCAACCAATGCCTTTTTCATTAAGAATCACACCAACTTTTTTATCCCGGTCCCAACTTTTTTGTATTCCGGTCTCTTCATGTGAGAAAACCTGGTCTATGTGATATTTATCAATGAGATACGAGAAGATATTTTCGGAAGTACCATAATAGATTTCCACAGTTCGCCGGTAAGACTTAAGCTTGATGTTGATATCTTGAAGCGAATGGAATACGAACTGGAGATGACGCGTGGAAGTATCAGGATATCGAATCAATTCAGTATCAAAGATATAGATGATGCGATAAGGCAAACCCGTCTTTTCAGCGGCGTGCAAAGGAGCGTGATTTTGAAGGCGTAAATCGCGCTTCAACCAAACAATATTGATGGGAGTGTCCATCGTTTCTATTTCTTTTTCGTAGCAAGCAGGGAAACCCCTTTCTTAAAGATAAAGGTATGAAAAGATGCTTTCAAGATAAAAATCAACTGTTCATTCCTTTTTTTGAAGGGACTGAAGTCTGAATACCTATTTTCGTAGTAAAGAACATTCCATTTGGATTCCTTAACACAAATTGTGCTGGGAGCGGCTGTAGGTGAAGCGGTCCTGGGCAAAAAAGTTGGTAACAAAGCGCTTCTTTATGGAGCTATCGCGGGTACCGTTCCAGATTTGGATGTGGTAGCCAACTATTTTACGGATACCCTTAGCGCTATTGAACTGCATCGCGGATTTAGTCATTCTATTCTCTTTGGTCTCCTCGGGGCCCCAATTTTTGGATGGTTGACCAATGCCATAGAGCGCAAGCACCAATTGGGATGGAAACCTTGGGCAAAGTTGTTTTTTTGGGGTTTATTGACTCATCCTTTGCTCGATGCCTTCACCACATGGGGTACTCGACTTTTCTGGCCTTTCGAACTCCGGTTGGCGTTTAATTCAATTTTTGTAATTGATCCGCTGTACACCCTTCCCTTTTTGGCACTCACTTTTGCGGTGCTCTTCATGAAGAGAGGTTCACAACGTAGGCGGAGGTTCAACCGGTTTGGATTGGTGTTGTCAACCTCTTATTTGTTCTTTACCTTATTTTTAAAGTGGGTGGTTCACAGACGCTTTGAAGTGGCGCTGGATACGCAAGATATTTTATACACGAAAATTTCAACCCGCCCAGCACCTTTGAATACGATTGTTTGGAATGCGAACGTGGATACGGAGCAAGCATATCTAATTGGTGACCACTCCTTTTTTGATACCGGTAAAATCACCTTTAAAAGGTTTCCAAAACATCGAGGAGAAGCATCTGAAATCCTAAAATATCCAAACGTACAACGACTGGTAACGATTTCCGAAGGATGGTATATTTTGGAGCAGAAAGATGAAGATTGGTTTTTCTATGATCTTCGTTTTGGCCTAATTCCACAAAAAGATGGAAAAACAGTGTTCGCATTTACGTATCACCTTCAGGAAAACAATGGACAAATTGTTGTTACAGAAGCAAAGAAAACGAGGGATGATGCCCAGTATCTTTTGCGTAACCTATGGCAAAGAATCCAGGGTAAACCTTGACCAAGGACTTTTTGAAGCCTTCGTATTTATATCTGCACCTGTCTGTTTTCAAAACCTGATAAATATCATAAAATGTGTAATCACATAAGGGTAGTTTTGGAGTGTAATCATTTAAAAATCAGAAGAGATGGCACTCTTATCCAATATTCAAAAAGACTTTATCAAAAATAGTAACGGCTATGCTTCTTTGGGCATTGTATTGTCCACTTGTCTCGGAGGTGTTGCGATTTTATATGCCTTTGGGTTGAACGATTTAAGAATTTCCATGTTTTTGGCGATGGTCACCGTAATTGTCTGTAGTATGCACAATGCTGCTATTCTAACCGTTCAAAAACCCTTGATGATATATCGCTTGCTTGTTGCCAGTACTGTAATTAACATACTCATTATAATAGGTAGCGCTTTATTTGGGTGATTTGCACGATAGATAGGGTTCAAAGATTTTGACTTTCCAGTACTTTTTTTGAACTCCTAATAAATACTTTTTAAATCGACATTGTTTTCAAAAAGTGAAATGGCGCGTTTTACCTTCCAAGGGGTTTTGGTATTGATTTTTACCTCAATATTGCTAATGGCCACGACGGTATCATAGGTATCCAAATCCGTTGCCAAAACCGGGATTTTATGCGCTTTTAAATAGTCATCATCAAAGTCAGAGGCGGAAGAACTTCCTTTGAATTTATCGTAGCTGGTTATAATGACCCCACTTAAGGGACATCCTTCTAGTTTTTCTGCCTCTGCTTTTCGTTTAATATTCTGGATTTTGGTCTTAAGGTTGTCTATAGTGGCAATCAACACCAAATTATGGAAATGGGTCAATTCATCCACGGCGGCCAAGGACCCAGCAATAATATCCTCCACCTGCTTGTACATTTGCTTTGGATTAAGTAAAACCCTTCCACTTATGGATTTTTTTATAGTGGCCAATAAAGGATATGAAAGTACTTTGTCATAGGGTAGTGCTCCCAGAACAGGAATATCTATTTTTTTCATGGCTTCGGTTACGCAGCGAATGACTTTTTCCGATTTACCGGGGTGTATTTTGTTGATAATGACCCCTTTTACAGGTACATCCAACTCCCTGAACAAGGCCAGGTTCATGTTTAACTGATCAAACGTATTGCCGATACCTCCTTCTGCAACCATGATTACCTCACAATCCAACATTTTGGCAACCTGCGCGTTGGAAAGGTCAACAATGCTGCCAACACCCGCATGTCCTGTTCCTTCATATACCAAAACATCATGGTTTTTCTCCAGATGGGTTTTAGCCCGCTGAATTTTCTCCACAAACTGAAATTGTGAAGGGTTGTCAATAAAAGCTCGTGTTACCCCCGATGAGATGATTACCGGACTATGAATTTTAGGAACGGTTTGAAAATCAAGTATATTTTCAAAAAGCACCACATCTTTATCCACCATGGCATCGTCGATTAGAATATGGTTTTGTCCCACGGGTTTGCAATATCCAACATTATATCCCTTACTCTTTATGGAAGCGGCAATTCCTAAAGTACAGGTTGTCTTTCCCTTGTGTTGCCCGGTAGCGGCTATAAACAGTTTTTTGGTCATAGTGTTACCTCAAAAATAAGAGTAAAATCCAAATATTCGGAACGGGATGCCCACTCTCTTTTGCATTTCGATTTTTAGGGAAAAATAAGGGAAATTTACATAGTGTAGCTTTTTGGATTTCATTTAAGGGATTTACTTATGGAAAATAACAATTCCCAAGGATTTTATGGATTGTATAATTTTTCCATCATGGGGGAACTATTTATCGTTAATGAGTTCATCCACGATTTTTTTGATGTATTTATCCCGTTCTAAAGAAAACAGAAGATGTTGGGCCAACAAACGAAGAGGGACTATGACCATTGCACCAATTAGGCAAAGAAAAAGGTTGACACCATGCAACAACCACGTCTGGTCCGTCAAAAAAAGAAGAAGCACCAATATCCAAACCGTGATAACATAATGGGCCAATAAATCCAGAAGAACCTTGCTTCTTGGTTTTTTTACGGAAATTTTTTTGGAAATCATGGTTCGCGACTTTCCTAATTTTATCTAAAAGTAAGGATTATTTCGAATTCTTAGGTTGGAAGAAATGACAAAACGTTTCATTACCAAACCATTAGAAAGTACTTTTCAAAAAAATTGAACTATGGGCTAATTTGTCCTTTTCCTCAATACTTGCTTTCCTGCAGCTACTTTCTAAGGTAACATTTGGATGATTCTGGGTCTCGCCAAAAGGAACACACAAAATGAAATACTTCCTAAAAGAGGCGAGGTATTCATATATCCATAAATTCATTCAAAACAAGACCGACCAACGCTCAAAATATCCATTGATTTTGTATCTCATAAGCAAAGGATTGAGAATACTTTCTTAACAAGCACTAATTGATTGAAAATAGTTTACACCAAAAAAGGACGTTACTTTTCACTAGGATAGGTTTTTTAAACCTGTAATGAGACGTTTCAAGTTCAACTTTGGATACTTCACTTCAAAAATTTTATGAAGCGCCATCCGAGGAAATACTTTTGTTCCAAATCATGTAAAAAGTTAAAAGATGAAAGCACGAACATCAGTGGTGATCACGGGTATTTTGGGAATGTTTTTCCTCGCTGAAAACCTTAATGCCCAAAACGTAGTGGTACGAACACCGAGAATCGTGGTACGAACAGCACCAAGGGTGGTTTATTCACGCCCCGTCCCCAATGTAACCGTAGTAAGAACAGTGCCCACAAGGGCAGTTGTGGTCAACTATGGGGGGTTGCGGTATCACTATTACGGCGGATTGTACTATCGGTATTACAATGGATCATACCTTGTGGTCAACCCACCTGTTGGGATTATAATTGAATCCTTGCCCCAAGGTCACACCAGGGTTGTAGTTGGAACCTCTGTTTATTACTATTACGTTGGAAATTTCTATGTTGAAGATGGTACAAAATATAAAATCGTTGAACCCCCGTTGAACGCTATAGTTTATGAATTACCTAATGAAGCGGAGAAACTAAAAATAGACGATGAAACATACTTCCAATACAATGAAACGCTTTATAAGAAAGTCAAGACCGTCGGTGGCAAAGGGTATAAAGTTGTAGGAGAAATTAAAGAATAAGGAACAGAAATAAAGTAGCAATGAAATCAATAAAGCACATTTTAATTTTAGCAGTACTCGTACTACTAGGTAACTCGATAATGGCACAACAAAGTGAATTGACCGAAGAGCAAAGGGCTCGAATGCAGGCTCAACTTACCGAGTATTCCCTAAAGTTGGATTTATCCGAGGCGCAAAAACCAAAATTTGAAGAGATCACCCGTAAGTATGGGAAACAAATGATGAGTCTAAAGGAAAGTAACAAAGGAAGACTTGCCAAGTACAAAGAATTTAAAACTATCCGTAAAAATAAGGATGCAGAAATGAAAGCCATACTTTCAGAAGAACAGTTTGAAGCATACTTGGAAACCCAGGAGGAAATGCAACAAAAAATGAAAGAAAACAATAAGGGCAAAAGCTAGAATTCTTAAGTTTAAAGGCTTGCACTGCAAGCCTTTTTATTAGAAATGAATACCAACAGACTCATATTGATCGTAGCAGTGAGCTTCTCGCTTTTGGTGAACATACCAAGAATTGTTTTTTTGTTTGGGAGCGAAGAACAAGGATTGATGAGTTTGATGGAAGTCTCTTGGACAGATACGTTTTTTAGAGCTTTTATGCTTTTTAGTTTTTGTTATGTTGTCCTAAAATTCAATTTGAACTGGGTAAAACGTTTTAATACCAAGTTCCAAGTACCTGTGTTTATTGTTCTTAACCTGGCCATTCTCGTGGTTTGGATATTGTGTTTTGAACTGGTTGATCATTTGATTTACAGTTTTAACGAATATTCCTTGAATCCCAGACTAAATCGATTCATTTACCTCTTTGTACTGATAATGCTTTTGATCATTAGTCGAGCGATTGGGTTGAATAATCAGTCGAAACAGGATGCCATAGAAAAAGAACAGTTAAAGCAACAAAGCCTGCAGAACGAATTGGCCGCTTTAAAGAACCAGGTAAATCCGCATTTTTTGTTCAATTCCCTCAATTCGTTGAGTTTGTTGGTCAGGGAGGACCAAAAAGCAGCGGGAAAATTCATCAATAAACTATCTTTTCTTTACCGATACATATTGCAAAGCAAAGACCAAGATTTGTTGACCGTAAAAGAAGAGCTAAAGTTTTTGGAAAGCTACATTCATCTCATAAAGGAGCGGTATCGCGACAATTTCATGGTACATGTCAACATAGGTGAAAAGCTGCTCTCCAGAAAAATTCCTACCCTGGCATTGCAGTTGCTGATGGAAAATGCGGTAAAGCACAATGAAATCTCAACCGATAGACCATTGCGTGTCGATGTGTTTGAGGAGAACAACCATTTGGTAGTAAAGAATCGGTTGCAGAACAGAACGGGTCACATTGAAAGTACCAACACCGGTTTGAGCAACTTGAACAAAAGATTCAAATTGCACACAAAAAAAGAAATTGAAATTTTAAAAGACGGAACGTACTTTATCGTAAAAATACCGATAGTATGAAAGTAGTGATAATCGAGGATGAAAAAGCTGCGGCAGAAAACTTAAAGTTTCTCTTGAGAACAGTGGATTCAACCATTGAAGTTGATCGTATTATCGACACCGTTTCCGGTGCCGTAGATTATTTCTCACAACAAAACGATATCGAACTGGCATTTTTTGATATTCATTTGGCAGATGGCATCTCCTTTAAAATCTTCGATAAGGTACAAATTGAGACCCCTATAATTTTTACTACGGCCTACGATGAGTATGCCTTGAAAGCCTTCAAAGTCAACAGCATCGATTACCTGCTCAAACCCATTGATGAGGATGAACTAAAGGAAGCTATGGATAAGTATCGATTTACGAAGAAAAAGGTTCCAATGGATAGCCAACTCCAACAGGTTTTACAGATACTCACTACGGATAGAAAGATGTACAAATCAACCTATTTGGTACAACAGCGGGATACTTTGATCCCATTGAGCGTTGATGACGTCGCATATTTCACAATTGATGCCGGAATCGTTAAAGCCATTTCCTTCGATAGCAAGGGGTACATTATGGATGAAAATTTGGAAAATATCGAAATGGAGTTGAATCCAAATCAATTCTTTAGGGTAAATAGACAGTTTATCATACAGCGGAGGGCGATTGAAAATCTCCAACTGTACTACAACGGGAAGTTGATTTTGAACGTAAGTCCGAAAACTTCAGATCAAATCATAGTCAGCAAAGCGAAGGCACCCCAATTAAAAAAATGGATAAACTAAGATTTTAGAACGTATGAAAAAACCAGTGATAACTATTTTTCTTAACCTGTTTCTATTTACAGTTCACTCACAAAGTATAGCCGAACTCTACAAACGAGTGAATCCCTCAGTGGTCACCATTCTTACAGAATCGAAAGTGCTAAAAGAAGACCACGAAATGGCAACGGATGAAGGTATAGGTTCTGGAGTTATAATTTCGGGCGACGGGGAGATTCTTACTGCGGCACATGTTGTGAACGATGCCGAAAAAATTACCGTGCGCTTTTTCAATGGCGAGGAGATTCCGGCCAAGGTCATTCGTTCGGCGCCTATGGCAGACTTAGCCCTTATTGTTCTTTCTTGGATGCCCAAGAAGTATACTGTAGCTCAGCTGGGAGATTCTGACAAAGTTTCTGTAGGGGAACAAATAATCATTGTTGGTGCGCCCTATGGATTGGAGCACTCGCTATCCGTTGGGCATATCAGTGGAAGAAAAGAACAAAAGACAAGGACCTCTGGATTTACGCTCAACGAATTTTTTCAAACAGATGCCTCCATTAACCAGGGAAATTCAGGAGGGCCTATGTTTAATTTAAAAGGCGAAGTTATCGGTATTTCCAGCTACATTATTACAGAATCTGGTGGATTTCAAGGTTTGGGATTCGCGGCCACTACCAACTTGGCGAAAAAAGTGGTTGTGGATGGTAACAGACGCTGGACCGGGATCAATGGATTTTTTTTAGATGATAAAACCGCCTGGATACTCAATGTCCCTATAAGGGGAGGTCTGCTGGTAGAATCCGTTGTTCGCTTTTCGCCAGCCTACTACGCAGGATTAAAAGGAGGTTTTGAAAAAACGATCCTGGATAGACAGGATATCATTCTAGGAGGTGATGTCATTGTATCGGTTAACGGACTTCCTCTTACCCGAAAAGCTTTTGAGCAACTTAACCAAGTAATATCCCAAACTACCGAGGAAGCGCATGGCCGTTTTTTGAATCAAAAGTCTTTTAAGCTCAAAATATTGCGCGGAGGAAAAATTGAGGAGCTTACGCTGGAGTTTAAGGAATAAATTCAAACCATTTTCATTGCTAAATACATCGCTTGTAACGGATTACGTCCGATTCTTATATTAAATGGTGAGTACTTTCTTAATTTCAACAACACATAAACTGCGGTGTATTAATCCTTTATGTCCGATACGTACAAAGGTAGCTTGACCTATATCCAAGCAATTGACAACTTCAAGTTTATTGGCTCCAACAGGAGCCTTTTCCGTTGATACCGATAGAGGTACACTTCACTTTCATATTTGGTCGGTTCACCTTCTTTTAAAGATTTCAACTGGTAACCTGCGCTACTTTTAAACCAACAAAAACGGATGACCAGCGCATGAAACAGTTTAAAATTAAGGTAGTGTTCGTATTGGGAGTATTGGTTTTCCTTGCCGGTTGCTCATCGGATGAGGAGATTACCGAACCCTTTGTTTATCGAATTCCCGTAGTGGTCCATGTAGTACATAATGGACAGGATGTGGGCGAAGGACCCAATATTTCACAAGCACAGGTACAATCTCAAATTGATGTACTCAATGAGGATTTTAGGCGAATATCGGGCACGAACGGTTTTGATTCCAATGGTGTGGATACGGAGATTGAATTTTACATGGCCATGACAGACCCGGATGGGAATATACTCCCGGAACCCGGTATAGACCGTTACAATGGGGGCCGGTTTATATGGCCAACCGGTTTGGCTACATTAATAGATTCCCAACTAAAACCAGCAACGATTTGGGACCCCAATCGATATTTTAACATCTGGACGGTAAACTTTGGTGGATTTGTAGGTAGAAATCTGTTGGGCTATGCGCAATTCCCTTCCGATTCGGGTTTACCTGGGTTAAATGTAAACGAGGGTTCTGAGCTTACGGATGGTGTTGTGGTTGGCTATAAATATTTTGGCAGCGCCGAGAAAGGCAATTTCCCCGATTTAAACGAGACCTACAACTTAGGGAGAACGACTACGCACGAGGTGGGGCATTGGTTGGGTCTACGTCACATTTGGGGGGATGGGGACTGTTTGGTAGATGATTTTTGTAACGATACCCCAAATTCTGATGAACCCAACTTCAGCTGCGAGACCCATATCTCATGTGGTACCCTGGACATGATTGAAAACTATATGGATTATACCGAGGATAGCTGCATGAGCATGTTCACCCAAGACCAAAAAGAACGTATGGTTCAGGTTCTTGAAAACAGTCCGCGCAGAAGCACTTTATACGAGAGATAATGACTACTGCAGAACGGATTGAAAAATCCAGTGGAAATTAAACAATAATTAAAAACGTATTATGGAAATCATTCAATTTTATTTTGCGGGCATTGTAGCGCTTGCTTTGATTGCCGAAATCATTTGGTCGTATAGAAAAAAGAAGCCCGTGTTCAACCTAAAGGAAAGTCTGGGCAATTTGGGAATCTTTCTAGGCAATAATCTAATGAAGCCGCTTTCTTTGGGTTGGAAATACTTTGCATTGGGTTGGGTGGAATCTTTTCAGTTCTTCACGATCCCCCAAAATATTTTCACTGTGGTGCTCACGTTTTTGGCGGCAGAATTCGGTTTCTATTGGTACCATCGCCTGAGCCATGAAATTCCATTATTGTGGACATTGCACCATACCCATCATTCTGGAATGCGCATGAACTTAACAACAGCAGTCCGGTTGAATTGGTTGGGAGCTTTTGTAAGTCCGCTAATATACATTCCATTTGTACTGCTGGGTTTTTCAGCGGAAATCTTGACCATCAGTCTGGCCATTGGGTTATTTTTTCAATACTTCTTACACACCGAGGCAGTTGGTAAACTTGGGATTTTTGAGGGTAAATTTTTTAATACGCCATCGGCGCATCGCGTACATCACGGTTCCAACACAAAGTATATTGATAAGAATTATGGTGGGATGCTCATCATATTTGACCGACTATTCGGCACTTACCAACGGGAAACAGAAAAGGTAAAATATGGGGTTACCACTGGTTTTTACAGCAACAACCCCATAAAACTCAACTTCTTTCCACTCTATCAATTCGTAAAAGGGAACTGGAAGCGGGAAAGAGAACGGATCAAAGAACAGCAATCGTGATATTTTTAACAGAAAACTGAAGATGAAAACAAGGGTACGTAAACGGTTTGTACATACTGCTATTCTGGGGATTTTGGGACTTTTAGTTCAGATACGTTGCAATGACGCCGCTTCCAAACCTCAAGTATCCGAGTCTATTCCTGAAATTGATAAAAACAGGGAAGCAAAACTCTTGACCGCATTTTTTGGACTGGACAATGCATTACCAAAAAGAGCGAAAAGGTTATATAGAAATGCACCCGGTCAGGACGGAATGCCCTTGGTCTTTTCACATGAACTTGAACCCAATACCTTACAAGCCAGTGACTTTGAAGTCACCACCCAAAATGGCACTAAATTCCAAGTAGAAGGGGCCACCTTGTTGCCCGCTAATGAAGAATTCGAGCTTAGAACAGTACTATTAATTGGAGAATACGGCAATTATCTGGATAACCCGCCGACCTCCGTAAAAATTGTAGGTGATCTACTAAGTCGAACGAAACATAACTTCAAGGGGGAGAGCATTGCTGTCATCCCGTTGGAGGATGGTCCTATTTTAAGCTATGCGGAATATTTTACTTATGATGAAAACTACCCGTACGATGAAAAAGGCCGTGGCTGTGATTGTCCGAAGAAAAAAACCAAAATGGTGGTCAGAACCGTTTGGGCTGGAGGGGTGAGAGCTATCAATGGGGATGAACTTGGCACCAGCGAACTAAACGATTTTGAGGTGACGCTACTACGAGGAAAGGATACCTTGCTGGTTAGGCCCTACCGGTTTGCCGATCTGGATGATAATGACAATAACATTGACCTATGTCTTAAGGAGACGGGTATCCCCATTTTGGTCAAGGTAAATGAAAATAGGGTCATAGACCCCCGGGGAGATGCGAACCCAAAAACCCAGATCGAAGTTGTGAGCAGATGGTAAGCAGGAAATGGCCACTGTTCAACCCGCTTTTTTGGCTCGAACGGTAGTGTTAAATTCCTGATAAGCTGCGCATGCGGTAAATTAAGAAAATGAAAAAGGAACTAGAACTTTTTATTAGATCGACTGTACCAAATTCAATAGATGAAGAAGTTGACGCCATCCTCGAGATTTTTCATGAAAGGAAACTTGGTCGGGGAGATCATTTTAAGCGTCATGATGAAATCTGCAAGGAGTTTGGATATATCGTTGACGGAAGTGTGAGACATTATGTCGTGAAGGATAATGGCGAAGAAATGACAGGAAGTATTGTTACGAAAAACAACTTAGTGACCGATTTGATCGGCGTTCGTACAAACCAAAAAACACCTATTTCCATAGATGCCCTCGAGCCAACGACCCTATTGGTCGCCTCCACAGCGGACAACCGAAAGCTCTTGGAGGTCAATCTCACCTACAATAGGTTTGTCCGAGAGTATCTCGCAGATAGTACGATGAAACTTGTAAAGCTGCACATGCTGTTTCTAACGGGCCATGCAAAGGAACGTTACCGTTTTATTGTAGAGAGCAATCCTGAACTGTTGAATAAATTCCCACTTCGTTTTATCGCCACTATGATAGGAATTACCCCTACCCAGCTGAGTCGGATAAGGAAAAGGTAAGACGTTAATTTCTCAACAAATGTTGAGAGATTTCGAGTAAGTGAGAGATTATGTTTGCAAATCAACCCAAAAGAAGTGCGTTATGAATAAATTGATGGCAATTTCCTTTCTGGTTTTCTCAGTGGTGTTGACCGCCCAGACGGACAGTCCAGATTTTTATCTGGGTATATCCTACGGAAGGGCGTTTACCCTTTGGGATTTTGGCGATGACGACATCACCAATCCTGATGCCGGTTTCGCTGCCGATGGTTCTAAACTGGACCTTTTTGGAGGGTTCTTTTTAAACGAAAAAGTAACCGTTACCGGTACGTTCAGATATCAGACCTTTACCACTGAAATTGAAAATTTAATTGAAGATATTAGTACAGATAATCCTGATCTTAATTTTTCTGGGAGCACGGAGGATTGGAATGTATACTATCTTTTTCTCGGAATAACCTATAAAATAAAAGTCTACAAGAGATTCAGCCTTTACCCACGTCTTGGTATAGGTCCGATGTGGGTGGACACACCGGGCTTTAGTATTCGTTCGCTGGATAATGAGCTAACACAAAATCTTAGTAGGAGTTCAGCGTCCGGTCTTGGCTTCGCTTATGAGTTGGGGATAGGTCTGGTAACGAATTTAGGGAAACATTTATCGTTAATGCCTACATTTACCCTTAGCAGCGGGATAGCGACCATCCAGGATGTAGAAAACACCACGGACAATGTTGTGGTCACCAGTAGTTTTGATGCTAAGGTACAATCCTTCAACCTGGGGTTATCCCTAGCCTATCGATTTTACTAGGACGGCGATCTCGGTGCCGTAAAAACGGCAAGACTTCCAAAATTTCTGTCAGAACGGGGCCTGAGCACCATCAATTTGAACAAGTCCTATCAGATTGGTAATTTTAGGTCAGAAAAAGGCATGGAAAATAAAAGAAACCTGAAACAGTTTTTTAGACTTCTGGGGCAATCGGTTCTTTTTTGGACGTTAGCCCTTTTCTTTTATGCCATATTTCGATTTTATGGTATCGACGCGGAAATCGCATCGATTACGGAAAAAAATGTAAAACCCCAAAATTTCAAAGTTCCTTTTGCTATTACTTCATTCACAGGGACTATTCTTGGATTGTTTTATGGGCTCATCGATTTTATTCATCAAAAATTTCTGTCGAAGCGATTTAGTTTAGGGATAGGTTTGTTGATAAACACCCTTCTCCACCTCGCTTGCACTATCGCGATCTTAACCATAGTCCTTACGTTTTTTTCGAATTTTTTACCCCTTAATTTCAGTTTGGAAATGGGCTGGTGGCTCGCAGATAAGCGCTTCTGGGCCATTATGTGGTACATAGTTCTGTCCTCTTTGGTGTTCTCTTTTATAAAAATAGCAGTAGAACGTTTTGGCACCGGGGTTTTTTTGAAAATGATATTGGGCAAGTACAAAAATCCGCAAGAAGAAGAACGTATTTTTATGTTTTTGGATTTGAAAAACTCAACCACCATCGCCGAAAATCTTGGTCATCATAGGTACAGTCAGTTTATCCAGGATGCGTTCTACGATTTAAATGAGGTGGTATTGAACTATAACGCAGAGATTTATCAATATGTGGGTGATGAAGTAGTAATGAGTTGGCCTTATCAAAAAGGATTGGCAAACAATAACTGTATAGGGGTCTTTTTTGCATTTGAGACGCAACGGGAAGCACGAAGAGATTACTATTTAGAAAAATATGGTTTTTTTCCTGAGTTTAAGGCAGGTCTTCACGGAGGTTCACTTATGGCAGCTGAAGTTGGTTTTGTCAAAAAAGAGTTGGCCTATCACGGAGATGTAATCAACACTTCCGCACGGATTCAAGCAGAGTGCAATAAGTACAATGTTACCATGTTGATTTCAGAACAACTGCTGAAGGACTTACCAAAGGAAGCGCAATCCAACTCTGAATTTTTAGGGAGTGTCTTATTGAAAGGTAAGCGAAAAGAAGTCAAAATCCATTCCGTTACCAGCGATACCTGAAAAATACCATCTTTTTCGATTTTAGCTATCCCCAATAGCTTTTTGAAACGCCATCGAAATGCTACTTCACGGTTATTCTGACAAATCTAAACTTAGAATTATACGAATCTATTTTGATTCGCCCGGCGATCGAAAACTTTATCGGTTTCTATGTTTTGAAAAATCTAAAACCAACGGTTAGGTTCCTTTCAATACCGTTTAAATTTTCTTGATTTTTATGATGTACATCGAATAATTGTCCTTGGTGTTTCCCTTGACGCAGGTCATTATATTTTGTTTGAGGTCCTCAACGCTTACTTCCTTTGTAAACCATCTTTGTATCTTTTCCTCATCAAGGTTTTCCAAAATTCCATCTGAACACAACAGAAAGAAGTCATCCTTGCGAACTTCTGCTATTATTTTAATATCTATTTTGGAAGGATTGGTTCCATTTATGGCCCTGGTTATAATATGTCTTTTCGGATGGTCTTTGGCTTCTTGAGGTGTAATTTCGTCCATTTCCAGTAGGGCCTCAACAATCGAATGATCCTTTGTCCGGTACTGGATTTTACCGTCCCTGATATGATAGACCCTGCTATCTCCAATCCAAGCGATGAGAACGCGGCGCTCTTTGTTTGAAATGTGAAATAAACTCAGGGTGCTTGCCATTCCTTTAGATTCAGGAAATTCCTTAAAGTGTTCTAGAAATTGATTTTCCACGAATCTCAGCGATGCGGACCAGTACGCTTCATCACCAACTCCTTTCAAAGGATTGTTGTCCAAATAGGACGCGATGCCTTCACAAACCATATTGGAGGCCAGTTCACCTTTGGCCTGGCCTCCAACGCCGTCACATACCATAAAAAGGCGCGACTTTACTGTGGCAATATGAGGATAGATCGTATCCTCATTCGAGTCTCTTTGCCCAATTTCATTACAATTGGCCGGTAAATAGATTTCCATTTGGGCTAAAAGTTACTTGTAACAAAATCACAGGCTTTTTGATATCTGGCACTACATGATTTTTGGAACCAGGATTTGGCCAGAAAAGTATTCTTTGTGGTCCCATCACCACGGTAATAGCAGGAAGCAAGATTGTACATACTGACTCTATCGCCGTTCTCAGCAGAACGTCGATACATTTCAAAAGCCTTTTTTAAGTCTTTTGGACCGCCAAGACCTTTATCGTACATGTATCCCAGAAATCTTTGGGCGCTGGCGTGCTCTTGTTCGGAGGCCTTGTTGAACCACTTTCTAGCCGCATAATAGTATTGGCCATTATAATAAATAAGAGCTGCCCGATACTGGCTGTGCAAGTCCCCTTGCTCTGCAGCCTTAACGTACCACGGTGTTGCTTTTATTTCTTTGTTCTTTCCCAGCTTTCGATTGTAATATAGGTCTGCGAGGTTCCGTTGCGCATTTAGATATCCATTTTTCGCTGCAATCAAGTATCTCTTTTCAGCCTCTAAATAATCTATTGTTCCAGCAATTCCTTTTTCCGCCATAACTCCGAGCATATAGTTCGCGGCAACATGGTCCTGTGCTGCGGATTTGGTAAAGAATTTCTTGGCCAACGCACGATCCTTGTTTTTCCCCTTTCCATCATAATAAATTCTTCCCAAGTTATATAAGGCAGATATTTGGTTTTGTTCTGAGGCCAGTTCATAGTACTTTATGGCCTCAGGTATATTCGGGGTTTCTCCGGTCTCACCGTATTCCAGAATTTTTCCCGCCATGTATTGTGAATTTGCATATCCTTTGTCCGCTGCTTTTATGAACCACTTTTTGGCAAGTTTTATATCGCTGGGAATACCCAATCCGCTATAGTAGATAACACCCATATTGTGCATCCCAAAAGTATTTCCCTGTTCGGAAGCCAAATGAAACCATTTTTTGGCCTCACTGTAGTTTTTGTCCCGATAGTACAAAATACCGAGTTCGTTTTGGGCAGCTAAATGGCCTTTTTCAGCTGCTTTGGACAACCACTGAATAGCCTTTATTCCATCTTTTTTGACGAATACCCCGTTTTTGTAAAAGACGCCTAGATTAAATTGGGAGGTTAAGTCTCCGTTCTCAGCGGCAACTTTGTAAAGTTCTAGGGCCCTGACGCTATCTTTTTCAACGTACTGTCCAAAACGGTACATATCCCCAAGACCTCTATAGCAAGGGTATCGGTTTAGATCCTTGCATTTCTCGTACATTTTGAAGGCTTCTTCATAGTTTTTGTCATTTTTAGAAATCCAAGCTAAGTTTTCTATTGCCGCTGGATGGTCTTGTTCCGCTGCTTTTTTATAAAGTTCCTTTGAGCGTTCAAAGTCTTGCTCGACGTTGGTTCCCATTCTATACATGATACCATGAATGTTAAGGGCCTCGGGATTTCCTTCGTCACTCAGTTTCTTAACATCTTTAAAAGCTTTTTTATAGTAGCTTTTGGCTTTTGCCGAATCCACGTCAAGCCCCCAACCTTTTTCCTGTGCCATACCCAATTGGAAATTGGCCATACCATACCCTTTTTCAATAGCTAGGTTTGAATAGGCATTGGCTTTTTCGAAGTCAGCGTCGGTTCCGAATCCATAACGGTGCATGGTCGATAAAAAATAGTATGCTTCGCCTGACTCGTATTCTGAGGCTTTTATGTAATCGTCATAAGCGTTTTTATGGTCTCCGATGATATACGATTTCCATCCGCTTTCCAGTAATGAATTTACCTTGGCAGCTTGATAGAAGGTATAACCACCAAATCCTAATCCCATAATAATCAGGATAGCTAGGAGTGCGGGCCAAATCCTTTTCTTTTTGATTGCTGTATGACTTTCGACGGGTTGCTTGGACGGTATAAAAACCGTCCCTTCACCTCCTTGTATTTCATCCAAGGCGTTGATGAACTGGGAAACTGAAGCATATCTATCAACCGCCTTTTTTTCAAGACAGGTGCGTAAAACCGCTTTGTAGCGTTCAGGAACTTCGGAATAATCCGGTTGGTCATTGATTATGCTGTCCCTAGTCAACTCATAATCCTTACTATCATGGCCAAAAGGCAATTGTTTGGTCAGCATTTTATAAAACATGATTCCCAAAGCCCAAATGTCGGTCCTCTCACTAATTTCCCCATTCAACCCGAAATTCCTTTTAAAAAATTGCTCGGGAGCCATATAATGGGGTGTTCCAACACCCTCCGTCATGGATTGGCCTATGGTCTTGTCCGAAAGAACGTCCTGGCTAATGCCAAAATCCGTAATCTTTGAGACCCTATTTCCATTTCTGTCTTTACCAAATAGAACATTGCCGGGTTTAATATCTCGATGGATAATCCCTTGTTTGTGCAGATACTCAATGGCTTGGGCAACTTCCAAGATTATTTTTTTTGAATCTTCAAGAGAAAGTCCTAGAGGAATTGCCTGACCTAAGGTGCCGTTCCCGGCATATTCCATGATAAGCACAGGATAACTTGCCTCTCTTCCCATTGCATCTGTATGAACAATATATTCAAGATCATAATAGGTGATGAGATGTGTGTGTGACAGGCCATCAATTTTGGAGAATTCCTGTTCCAAGCTGTATTTTTTTTGACCAGTACTCCCTTGGGTACCCCTAGAAACAGCTTCCTTATATATTTTCAAGGCAACATACCTTCCTTTCGTATTGAGGTCATGCGCCTTGAACACCTCGGCAAAACCACCCTCAGCGATGAGGTCTTTTTCCGGATTCCACTGATAATGTGATAATTTCATGAATTCTTGGTTGTTGGTTCAGTCACTTATTAAATTTACTAAAAATCACTTGTTCTGTTGAAGGTAAGTCACCATTTTACAGGCTTCATCATGGCCTTGGTCGCAGGCTTTAGTGAACCACATCTTCGCTTTATCTAAGTCCTTTGCGATTTCCTTTCCTTCATAGTAAAGATTGCCCAAAATCACGTTGGCATTTGTATTTCCCTTTTCAGAAGCTTCTTCGAAAAGCGCTACCGATTTTTTGACATCTTTGGTTATGCCTTGGCCCTTTAGGTGCATGATTCCCAAATTGAAAATAGCTGGGCCATACTTCTTTTTAGCTGATTTTTGAAAGAAACGCAAAGCCTTAAAATAGTCCACTTTTGAGTTCCTTCCAAAATAATGGTTACAACCTTGTTCAAATAGCCCTCTTCCGCTTTTTGGAAAAAACCAGATACCCCCCAATACAGCCAACAATATCCAAAAAGAAAAACCCCAAAGCCAATCCGTTAAGGGTATCTCATAGCTGGGGAGCTTATTTGGAAGGTCCCCCGATTTTTGTAAAGAAGCCAACTGCATTTCATTCACGGGATAGTAGGAACTGATACTTTCTTTAACACCTAATACATATCCATCATCTTTCATGTATATTCCCATGAAGAAAAATAAGGATGTGGTCTTATATCCCAAATAGAGCGCTTCCCCATTGGGACCTTTTGTTTCAACATCAATTATTTTTTGTATCCGTTCACTTTTTCCAAAAAGTCCCTTAACCCTTTTTGCCAAGGTTGTCTTTGGGACCATGACCATTAAAACTGTTAGCAGGAGTAGTTTTTTCATTAGTATTGATTTATAATCCTATTCTTTTATAACTGAAAGATGAAAATGTCATCTTTTTATTGGATTATTTTTCTGAAAAAAGAGAAAATAGCATGGCAACTAAGGAAGAAAGCTCCGCAAGGAATCCCAAAGTCGTGGTTTTTTGTTGTAAATCTGTGGGATTGACTCTTTCTATGGCTTGTACACCGTGGTCATTACCGATTGCCTTTCTTTAAATAGTCTGGCTAGCCGATTCTTGGTAATATCCACTGGGATTAAAGGTTTTGGTTCTTGACTTTCAAATTTCAAGACAAAGATATTATCCCCTTCAACCAAGTAATAAAAGGGTGTTCCATGTTCTTTAATTCTGAAAACCTTAGCTTTTTCATAGTCAATTGGGGCATTAATGATAAGTTCTAAATTATCGCCATCCGACTTGAAAACATAGGTATTTTCTATGGTTTTGTCTTCCCTAAATCTCACTTTTAAGCTTGATAAATTGGTAGAGGTATCGTATATACTACCAATGGCAATTTTGACTTTTTCCTGGGTAAGGTCGAGTTTAGATAATTTCTTTAAAGAGGTGGCAAAACCAGTATTAAGAGACCTTTCCCCTACAACCATTAATGGCTTTTGTCGTGCTGTTTTTTCAACTGTGTAGTATTTGCCTTTAAAGTTCATTAAATAGTTTGACCCTTGGTCCTTTATTATTTTTAAAGACAACAGACTTAACCTACCCATCAAGGGATCGCCGTACAAGGTGATGACATTATCTATGAAAGTGTAGGACAATGCTTTGGAGTAGGTGTAATCGAGAACAGATGCTGACGGTAACGTCTTGTAACCGCCAAAAGCTAGTTGAATTTGATCCTCGTCCACGGATGACCGTGTTGTACTGTCATTTTGTACATTGGATTTATTCTGACCTGTTTTCGCGACAGATTTGTCCCGTTGATTGGCAGCTGGTTCACTTTTGGGTTTTTCCGATGTGAGTTTATCCTGGTCTGAACGCACTACGGAATCTGATTTCTTTACGGTCGTTGCATCTGTGTCAACCATACTGGGTCTGCTTTCTGTTCTTATTTTATCACTGTTGTTCAAAAAGAAAAATACTCCACCAATAAGAAGGGTAGCCGCGACTGCCCCTCCATACAGATATAGTTTTCGGTATTTTCCAGAGGAGTTATGACTCGGTAGGTTTTTTTGGTCTAGTTTGTATTTTTTATAATAACCATTCAAACGAAGTTTTAGTTCAGCTTTCTCCTTTTCGGCAATTCCCTGATATATTTTTTTGTAGACCTCCAGCTCTTTTACAAATTTCTTGTTTTGGGACACTAGTTGTTCAAATTGATACTTTTCCGAAGCACTTAGATTCTCCTTCAGGTACTTGTCTATCAAGTCTATATTTTTTAAATCCTCCTCCATCTATTGTTCCAAAGCTAGGATAACATCATAAGAAACATTTTCTCTCAAACGTTTCAAGCACCTAAGTTTTTGCTGGCTCGCAGATCGGGCGCTTGAGTAATTGAATTTTTCAGCAAGGTCTTCCATGTTCATCCCTATAAAAATGGCGGCCTTCAGCAAAGACTGGCAGGGCTCTCCTAGATATGCCATTTTCTTTGACAGGTAATCCTTTAATCTCGGCCCTTTTTGTGTTACTTCATAGACCATTTTTTCCTCAAACCTTTCCATAGCCATAACATTGGCCTCCCGCTTTTCAAAACGCTTCTGGCGGTTAAGTTGATTTAGCCATTGTCTCTTCGAAATTTCAAACAAATAGGTACTTATCTTACTTTTCATCTCGTATTTGCCGGACATTACATTTTTGTAAAATACAATAATGGCTTCTTGGAATACATCCAATGCGTCTTCTTCATTTCCGTTGTTCCTGCCGACCCAACTTTTTACCATGCCCAAATATTGATAGAGCTGTCCAAGGCACTCTTCGTTTCCCGATTTTAGCTGATGCAATAGTTCGCGGTCGGTCATTGGTTTTTTCGGCTTTTTTAAAGACCTATTTCCATGCGGTCTTTTATAGGCACTTTGAATCCATATCCTTGAATCCGCACCTGTACCTCTCCTAAAATAGTGAAATTCACCTTTTGGTTGGTCAACCAGGAGAATTTCAACTGTTTCAGAATATCCAGATTGTTTAAGGTAACTTCCAATGGTATTATTTGAGATTCCATCGGTTTTTGCCCATATGGTTTTTCTAAGGACCATTGCGCAACGCTACCTTTGCGCTCATCCAAATAAAAATTCAATTTCAAGCTGTCAATTTGATACGCGATAGGAAGCGGATTAGTGGTCTCCATTCGCAGTTTTAAACGGGTTTCCTTTAGAGATGGCAATCTATTGCTGGAAATAGACCGTAGCTTGAAATTCTCACCATAGTCCAAACGCTGTTCAATTTCGGTCAAGATGGCCTTTTTAGTGTTCAACTCAATCTGATCATCTAGCGCTATGGTAAAGGAATTTAACATAAAACTTACCCTACCGTTGCCTTTAAGGTCGAACTTGGACGAATCCGAGGCGAGTAATTCTGGATAAAATGTATGGAGCGCCTTTACATCGATTTTGCAGGTTACGGGAATTTTTAGCGTATCATTGGCGCTCAATATCACTTCTTCATTTAAAAAGCCATTTCCCACCAAAGAATCCTTGTAATATATTTCCATACTGGATTGTCTCAGTTTGGTCCTGACATTGTTTGGGTTGTAAACCATATAATCCATGCCAACAATGAGGTTATCGTTCTCAGAACCTATAATGGAAATATTTTCTATGGAGATAAATTCCGGCTTCTTACTGCATGAAGCAAGCATCAAGAGTACGATACAAAGTATCACTGTTTTTGTTTTGTAAGTGGTCGTCATAAGGCGTCCTTCTTTTTAAGTGCGATGAATATCAATGCATAAAAAATCAAGTTGAGTATCGCAATTGCTAGGAGATTGCTATCAAAACTGTCAAAAAAACCGCCGATCAAGGTTCCTTCGTTGACTAGTTTTTCGTTGTATAAGTCAAGTACGTGGAGCGCAGCTGACGGGGCATTCTGAACGCCTTCTTGGGGAGGTGGCATTCCCACCGAAGCAATTACGGATTGCTTTATGTCCGGATTGGTCCCCAAATTTGGGGAAGCCTCGTCCTGAAGCCTTGCAAATCCTTCGGTTCCCCATCGTCCTAAGGTGAAAAAGCTCAATAGTTCTACAACCGTATTGTTGATTTTTGTCATTACCCCGGCCAACATAATCTGCGGCATCAGCGCAATGGGCACCACGGTCATGACTTTTTCCGTATTATTGAATGCTGCGGAGAGCCAAAGTCCAACAAGAGAGGCAGAAACGGAGATATAGAGCATAAATGCCGCACTCTTCCAAAACGGGCGAAGGTAAATGTCCTCAAAGTTTTCAAAGGTATTCCACTTGAAATTGAAATAGATGATGCACACGTAAATAAGCGTTTGTACAAGGGCAATCAGCGAAAGAACGATCCATTTGGAAAAAATATACGCATTAATGCCAAGGTTAAACATGCGCTCTCGCTTGTACACTGGAAGTTCCCCGACAATTTCCTTTGCGGCATTGCTAACGCCAAACCAGATACCTGAAATTGCCATCAGAAACAAAACCCCTATTTGGAACTTATTGAACACCAAGCAAACTAGACCGCCTATAATGATGGGCTGTGCCAACAAAAGCCCAAGATTCTCCTTGTCATTGATTTTGATTTGAAAATATCTAGCGACCAGCCAAAAGAGCTGTAACCAGTAAGAATCTTTCTGTTCTTTTTTGATTTCCTGTTTCCTTACCGATTTGTAACCGGGATGGGACGGTTTTTGATAGAATTTGACAACGCTGGAAATAGTACTCATTTTACTGTATACCTCCACGATGTTGTCCACTTCAAAATGAGGTATCAAAAGCGCTGCTGCGCCTTGATATACAAGGTGTCCCTGTACTCCCAGAAATATGACCTGGTCCACATAATTTAGGTCTTCGGGCTTGTGGGTCACCATTACAATGGTGGTGCCACTATGCGCCAATTTCTTCAAGCTTTTTAGAAAGCCCTCAATCGTTTCAGGGTCCAGAGGGGATGTCGGTTCATCCAAGAATAAGATAGTGGGTTCTGTCAACAGCTCCACGGCAATGGAAACACGCTTGCGCTGCCCTCCGGAAAGACTGCCCACCTTTGTGTTCCTGATATCTTTTTCCTTGTCTTGATCCAGATTTAAATCGGCAATTACCTTGTTTATTCTGGTATTGATTTCTTCATTGCTGGTATCATCGGGCAAACGTAGCTTAGCGGCATAGAAAAGGGTCCTGTAAACCGTAAGCTCTTTATGTACAATATCGTCCTGGGGTACGTACCCTATCTTTTTTTTGATAAGGTTAAAATTATCTACTAAGGAAAGTCCATGGATAAAAACCTCTCCCGCTGTAGCTGGGTTCTCTCCATTAAGACATCGCAACAAGGTGGATTTGCCACACCCAGAAGGTCCCATCAAGGCTACAAAATTGGACTGTGGGATATCCAAGGACATGGCTTGAAGTCCAATTTTATCGTTTGGATATTTTTTTTGAATGGCCAAAGCCTTAATGGTACTGCTTATTTTACGAAGGTCTTTTGGCCCTTCTTTCAACGTTATGCTATAAAATGATATAGTGATTGTATCACTGTCTTTTAATCTTGTTTTTGTCCTTACTTCTTTTCCGTTCAGATAGGTTTTATTTGTAGAACCCAAATCCTCAATCCAAAAACTTCCATTGACATAGGAAAACAGGGCATGTTTTCGGGTCACTGTGGGATCATTTAAAACTACATCATTGGTAGTATGGCGTCCGACTTCCAGAATGCCTTTTGAAATGATTCTTTGCTTGAAGGTCGATGGTTCCAGATCATCTGTGTTTTGCGGCTCCGGATGTTCAAATGGATCATCAAGGGCCAGATCAAAAATCAGTGATGCAATTTTAATCTCATCACCTGGCAACAAACTCGACCAAATGTTCGGCTCCAGTGACTTATGGTTTATTTGTGTTCCATTGGAACTTTTTAAATCAATGACAAAAATGCCCTCCGTTCTTTTTTCGATTTGGGCATGTTCCCTGGAAACAAGTTTATTGTCTACCTCTATGTCAGCGCCATGACCTTTCCTTCCAATAGTAATTTTTTTGTTCAATTCAAGGGGATAAGACTGTCCGTTATGAATTAAATACATCAGTTACTTATTTTGGGTTATATAAGAATGGACGCAGTTCTTGCGATGTTCCGCAAAAGGATGGGTAGATGTAAGCTTTTTGATAAGGTCCTGTTTTTCATAGCGTTCCAATTTCTTGAAAAAATCAGCAAATCGATTGATATCGTATCCAGCTGCCTTGGCCAATTCAAATCCAACTTTATCGGCTTCATATTCATCGATCTGATCGAAAGGTGGAGAAAAGGTTTTATTGATTTTTTTGGCAATATCCACAAAGCCTTCAACTCGTGTCATATTCCCCAAATCTGCTGCTAGTGTAAGTTTGGTCACTTTTCTTTGGGTATGCAATCTGTCCTCATGGGCCACTTCATGCCCAATGATAAAGGCCAGTTCGTCATAGGAGTCTACAAATTCCAACAGGCCGGTAGTGATGTATAGAAATCCACCAAAGGTTGCAAAAGCATTGATTTCTTCCGATTTAAGAATGCTCAATTTATAGGTCACACCTTTTCGGGAAACGTTTTTTACTATTTTTTGTAAAATCTCTTCTGCTTTTTCTTTGGCAAAATGCGTGTTGTCCAATTGCCCATTTAGAACATATCGGTCATAAATAGCTTTCCCCAAAGAGCTTTTTGAACCGCTGCTTATGTATAGAGCAAAATCAAGCCATTTGTTCTCGGCCTGCTTGAAAAGGAATGCGGGCCCATCAAAAGCATGGCCACAATCATTTAATAGGGCGGCATCTTCAATTTTTGATGTGTATACCGCTATGGTTTCTTCAAACGTATCCTTGGTGAGTTCTTGGGTATACATCCAATTGAAAAACGTCAAGAAAAGAAAGGTCGGTGCAATGTGTTTCATGATGTTTTATGGTATATACCCAAATGTAGCAAATGTCATCTTTTAAGTTGAAAATTTGAATGGGCATTGTTTTTTGTCCACAACCGAGAACTTGACAATTTCTAGGTATTCATTCCGTTGGTACGCCGCTCGTTTCCATCCCTTGCTCTCGCGGTCCGATTTTTAAATTAGCTTCCTTCGACTAAATTCGAACCTAGGCGCTTAAATTTAAATACAATACATAGCATTATTCATGAGGATTACCTAGGAATTTCAACAAATCAGGACTTCCCAGAACTTTTGAAGGAGATTCTTTTATCCAATCTGGTTTCAAAAAGAAAATGCAAATGAATTTCAATAAACCGTCAATTTGAGAATAGACAATAAATAAATAGAAAGCTTAAAAATATCTAAACTTTTGCTATGATAAGTTGATAAATATAGAAAAATATCTGATTTTTAATAAATTATCCAACTTGTCCGAATATTTGTACGAACAAACCCTTAACTTTAAGCAAGTCGCTAATTTAAAACCAGTTATTATGAAAAATGTAATGCTTCTCGCGTTCTTGGCTATTTTTGGCAGTGCTACCATTTATGCACAAGGAACGGTACACGCTGCTTGCGAAGCAACGGTTGTGGGTTACACTGAAACTAGGAATGTTTCTAATTTCTTCACCTTTGCGGATTTGAAATCGGCGAGTACGCCGACTACGGCCACCCAACTTTCGAATATTTTGGGAAGCCCCTATTTAGTGGATAATTTTCAAAAAGGTTCTTTGTTTTATGGGGAAGAACTTGTAGGTACTTTCTATGCGCGGTACAATGGTTACAACAAAGAGTTGGAAATCAAAAAAAGTAATTCTTCTGAAGAGACTGCCAAAGCATTGATTAAAGATGAAAAATTGAAATTTGTCTTTAGCAATCAAGATGAATTGAAGTTCGTTGAGTTCATGGATAAAAAAGGCAATCGATGTGATGAGTATTTGCTGACCAAGAGCACTGGTGACAAATATCAACTTATGCAGAGACCGGTAATTACGTACAAAGAAGGTAAAAAGGCAGCTAATTCATTAATGCTGGATGTGCCCAGTAAGTTTGTACACCGCACGGAACTCTATGTTTTAGACCTCAGCACGAATATAGCTAGCCATGTTCCAACCAAAAAGTCGAAACTAATTGACTATTTTGATGAAAGCGAAAAAATCCAAATCGCCACGCTTATCAAAAAAGAAGCGTTGAATATTAAAGATGCAAAGGATTTGGTCCAAATTTTTGATTTCGCCAATTCCATTAGTCAGGATATCGCTTTTAAAGAATAATAAATTTAACTACTCAAAACTGTTAATCAGGAGGTAGGCCTTATTTTCATCTGTTGTCCATCGAAGGAAAATCTTATAAATGTTTTGCTTTGATAGATTCAAGTTCAACTAAAATCATAGCAATGGATTTGGTTTGTTCAACAGGTGTTCCTTAAGGAAACCTCCTGATTTTTTATTTTTGGAAGTAGTTGGTTTATTTGAATCTCAACGGAATTGGGTAGTAAATGAAGCCCACCTAAAGGAAAAATTTATAGGTGGTGCGTTTTTTTGCAAGCGATATGAAAACTTTCCATAGTACAATATTTATTTTCTTCACTTTTTTGGGAGTTTTTGCCCAAGATACCAGTGATGCGGAGAGATTGGGACGACTGGATTACATGAAATTAGCAAGAACAATAGATTGTGATAATCAATCTGGCACCAATCTGGATTACAGGATTTGTCTTAATCTTAAGTTCCAAAAGTTAGATTCCTTGATGAACAAGAAATTCAAGATACTGCTCGATAGGATAGACAGCGATTCGATTAAAAATCTATTAAAAGAATACCAGTTGACATGGGTAAAGAATCGGCGCTTACAAAGCCAAATTATGTCCAAAGGGTATAAGGGTCATATGTTTGGCATAACCTATCTGAAGTGTATGGTGGAATCAACAAGAAGTAGGGACAAAGAATTGGAGCAAATATTAGGTCTTTATTAGCATGGTATAAAGTTGATTCATGATTCTGTCGTAACCTTGAAAAAGCGTTTTCAAAAATCTAACGTAGCTACATGCGCATTAAAAAGGATATCTGAGAAATAATTTCCGGTTTAAACGAAGGACAGGAAAACTTTGGTTGATTTCATTTTGCACAGCAACTTCAGCCATTCCTCGTTAAACTCCATAAAAAGGATATCAAAAGGAATCTCAAAAGCACAATGTAGAGTTTTTAGAAAATCATATACCTTCCTTACGGAGCACATGTAGGGGAGGGCTTTGCAATACCATCTTGCTGTTTAAAAGGCCGATAAAAACTACCAAGAACAGTATTCCCGGTAATACCACCAAAAATGGTATGGCCGAGGGCACAAAGCTGACCTCAAAGACAAAGCGCGCCAGTAAAAAACTGCCCAATAAGGATAAAAGGATACCAATACCACCTCCCAAAAGACCTAAATAGAAATACTCAAGGGTTGCAATGCGCAAGATTTGTTTGCTCTTGGCCCCTAAAGTACGTAAGAGCACATTTTCTTTGATTCGTTGAAATTTACTGGTACGTACGGAACCTACGAGTACAATAATACCGGTCAAAATACTAAAGAAAGCCATAAAATTGATGACCCAGGCGATTTTGCCCAGTATGTCCTCAATTACCGTAAGTACCTGTCGTAAATCAATAATGGATACCGTCGGAAATTGCCGTACCAGTTTTTGTTGTAGTTCGGCTGATATAATAGGATTGGGGGCATTTGTTGTCAATACATGAAACTGAGGGGCTTCTTCCAATACACCAGAAGGAAACAGTATGGAAAAATTGACTTGCAAACGGGCCCAATCCACTTCACGGAGATGTGCCACTTTGGTTTCCATCAACACTCCTTGCACGTTAAATACCAAAGTATCCCCTAATTTGACTTGTGCATCTGCGGCCACGTTATCGGATAGCGAAATAGGAACAATACCATTGTCTTTGCGTTCAAGGGGCCAGCTGCCTTCTATCGTTCGCTCGGACGCCACTAAGGAATCCCGATAGGTCACCCGAAACTCGTGGAACAGGATCCATTGGTTTATCGTTGATGTAGAATCGAGAATAATTTCCCGTACCGGTCGCTCCTTAATTTGGTGCATCCGCATGGTAATGATGGGAATGTTGTTTAGAACGGGTAGTCCGGATGCAGTAATGCTTTCAGCAGCGGCACCCTTTTCATCGCTCTGTACATCCAATAGAATAAGGTTTGGAGTATCTTGCGATGTTTCCAACGAAAGCTGTGCCAAGAGAATATCTTTGGTAAAGTAAAGCGTGCTGATTAAAAATGCGCCCACCCCGATGGACAATATCAAAATCGTGGTCTGGTTGTTGGGTCGATATAAATTCAAGAGACTCTGTCTGGCCGTAAAACCCCAGGAAACGGGAAAATATTTCTTTATCGACTTCATAAAAAATATGGCGACACCACCCAAAAGAGCAAAGATGGCCAAGATACTTCCTACGAAATAAAGGGCATAGAGCGCACTGCCCAGAAGCCAAAAGGAAAAGAGAAAAACGAACAGCACGATGCCCATTGCAACCCAGAACTGGGCTTTACGTGATTTCTGGCTTTCATTTTCCTCGACCCGAAGCACCTGCAAGGGGGAAACAAACCAAGTGTAAGTGAGCGGTAGAAGTGCAAACAGTACAGACACCAATATTCCCAGTACCAACCCGCTCCAAAGTGCACTCGGTACAAGCGAAATTTGCACTTCAAAAGGTAAAAAACCTTGTAACAGCAGTGGGAATGACTGCTGCAGGAGCAATCCGCCCAGCACACCTATAATACCGCCCAGTAGACCCATGCCCGCTATTTGGATAAGATAAATCAAAAAGGTTTGTTTTCTACTGGCCCCGATACATTTCAATACCGCTACGGAGCGCAGTTTTTCCTTGATGTATATCTGCACTGAACTGGCTACCCCCACACACCCTAACAAGAGGGCTATAAAGGCGATAAGGTTGAGAAACTTTCCGAAATTGTCATAACTCTTTCCAAGCTGAGCCGCTGTATCAATATGGGTATCCAAATCCGCATTTTCCACATCGAGTTGGGGGTCGATTACCCGGTCCAACTCTTCCAAATCTTGATCGGGTTCTGCCACAAAAAAATAATCATAGCTAATTCGACTTCCCATCTGAATGAGTCCCGTATGTTCCACGGCATCGTAAGGAATGATGACCGGTGGTGCTACTGAAGCGCCCAAAGCTGATGTGCCCGGAGCAGAAATCAAGGTCCCTACTATGGGAAAAACCGCATTACCAAGTTTGACGGAATCCCCTTGGTGCAAACCGTATTGGAGCATGAGCGTTGCATCGACCAGTGCACCACCGGATTCTTGGTAGACCTTGGCGGCAGTTATAGGTTCCGTTTCCAGTTCTCCGTAAAACGGGTAGCCCCCTTCAATGCCACGCACCCCTACTAATTTGGTGGCAGAGGTTTTCGGAAAAACGGCCATAGACCCAAATTTAACGGAACGCCCGTCTGCACCGCCCAAAGAATCGATAATGGCCAATACTTTTTCATTGGGCAGCTGATTACTGTCGATTATAAAATCAGCGCCCATAAGGGCTTTCGACTGTAGGGCAATGTTTTCCTCCAAGTTTTTACTAAAAGATTGAATGGACACTACAGCGGCAATACCCAAAATAATAGAAGCTACGAACAAAACTAGTCGACCGCCACTGGCCTTGCTGTCTCGCCAAGCCATCTTAAACAGCCATTTCCATCCGGCTTGGTGTACTGGTATGGAAGCGTCTCTCATGATTCGATAAGGAGTTCGTCAGCTACTATTTTACCGCCCCGTAATCGCAATAAGTGTTGACATTTTTGCGCCAACTCCAAGTCGTGGGAGACGATTACCAAGGTAGTGCCCGCTTCCTTATTGAGATCAAAAAGTAACTGTACCACACGGTCGCCGGTATCTTGGTCCAGATTGCCCGTTGGTTCATCAGCAAATAAAATAGAGGGATTATTTGAAAAAGCACGTGCTAGGGCCACACGTTGCTGCTCTCCACCTGAAAGTTGCGAAGGATAATGGTGCATACGGTTTTCCAACCCTACTTTGCCCAAAAGTTCCCGACCTATTTTCGCTGGGTTTTTTGCTCCCTGAAGCTCTAAAGGAACAACAACATTTTCGAGGGCGGTCAAGGTTGGCAGCAACTGAAAATTCTGAAAGATAAAGCCTACTTTTTCATTGCGCAGTCGTGCACGGGCATCTTCGTTTAAGTGTCCCAAATCCGTACCGCATAGTTCCACTGTACCGGTATCAGGATAATCCAGTCCGGCACAAAGACCCAATAAGGTGGTCTTGCCACTACCTGAGGGTCCCACTATCGCAAAAGTCTCGCCTGTTTGGATGCTGAAGCTGATATCGTCCAAAACTTGTAATTGTTTCGAACCGCTTGCATAGGTCTTCCCTAACTGATCAACGTTTAATATCTTTGACATAGCTAATTTTCTTGATTTTTCTCCAAAGGGAAAAATAGGTAAATGATTTTGATATTAAGGCCCGGAACCTATGCAAATCCTCTTAAAGTTTCGTTATTTTTTAATGCTGTGCTGCTTGATTTCCTGTGGGGAGTCCCCTAAAAAAACATCAAGTGCCCCTGAGACTGATGTCCCTTCAGCAGTTGAAACTATCCCGACTTCGGAAAAGGTGATCCTTTTTTTTGGAGATAGTTTAACGGCAGGCTACGGTCTGGAACTGGAAGAGGCCTTTCCAGCGTTAATCCAAAATCGACTGGATTCACTGGGTCTTGAATATACTGTGATCAATTCTGGTCTTAGTGGGGAAACGACTTCTGGTGGGCGTAACCGACTTAGTTGGGTATTGAACCAAAAGGTTGATGTGTTTGTTCTGGAACTAGGCGCCAATGATGGACTTCGCGGCATTCCCTTATCAGAAACCCGAAGCAATTTACAGGCGATGATTGACTTGGTGAAGAAAAAGAATAGGGATACCCAGATTGTACTGGCAGGAATGCAGATACCACCCAATATGGGTCCAGAGTATACCTCGGAATTTCGCAAAATATTCCCTGAACTTGCCGAAGAAAACCAAATCGCATTGATTCCCTTTTTACTTGAAAATGTAGCAGGTATCCCCGAACTAAATTTAAAGGATGGTATTCACCCGACTCCCCAAGGGCATAAAATTGTACGTGATAATGTTTGGGAAGTCCTGTCGCCTTTGGTACAATAGGGGAATATATGCACCTCTGATACTTTAAAAAATATTTCTAAAAAGGCCAACTGATATATAGGAAGTGTGTCGCTACTTTTTATTCAGTCCCTACTGTAGCGCTATCTGTTATAATCGTAAGATGGTATAGTTGACGTTTTTATTCTTTCCGTTTTCTTTTATGATTTCTGACGGTCATTTTTAAATAAGAAGGACTATCGTCGTGACTTTCAATAAACTTGATGTTAATAGGCCAATTAACGTCGCCTGCTACTGCTCCCAGACGGTTTTGAATTACCCCATGCTTTTGGCTGGTATGTGCAGGAATATAATGGGAAAAACTAATAGGGTACGCTGGTTGGCATGATGCCGCAGGATTTACAGCACTATACGTAAAGGTTCCTGATAAAAATATAACGCTGATCATTCTAGCGAACCGTGAAGGTATGTGGTGGGGAAACCCTTTGGACCGTGCAGAGGTAGAAAAATCTTTGTTTCCCAAATTAATTAAAGACATGTTTTTTACCGATAGCTGAGAACCGGTCAAGCGGAGACTATAAAATTAGGCTATGCGAAAATATCTTAGGGGATTACAATGTAAGGTTCAAATAAAGGATTATCACGGCGTAAATAAAAAAATGAATTTCTATTCTTCCAGTTCCTTTAAACGTTCTAAAATGGAAGATTTATTTTTTGGCTTTAGCTCCAAAGCCCTTTTAAAGCATTCAATGGCTTTTTCCTTATCCCCTTTGGTCTTATAAGCTTCTGCCAAGCCATCCCAAGCAAATGCCGATAAAGGATAATTTTCTGTATTATATTTAAAATAGAATAGGGCTTTGTCAATATCAGGTTCTGTATGGATAAAAAGGAAAAAGTAACCCAAATAATTTACTAAATCTTCTCTAGGAAAAACCTTGTATCCTAATCTTTTGGAAAGTCTGCGATATTTTTGTTTTATGCTTTTTGGATTCGAGTATAGTTCGTCATGATGATTCATATGCCCACGAAATACATATTTCAATCCGTCCATAAATGAGATGAGCGCCATTGTGTTATGATTCTCTTCCTTGTACGAATACTTCTTATAGCCAAAGTTTAGGTTTTCCGGATGATTTTGTTCAAATTCCTGTATGAAGTTCCATGTACCATCAACCTCAGGTAGAATATCATTTATTACCCTATCCACAGTAGAGATAAACACATCCCGATGCACACCTCGATATTCTTGAAAAAATGTCTTTGCATTTTTCAAGGTCACTTCATCATCCCACCAGGCACTAAAATCAATTACCAAGTAAGAATTGAAAATTTCAGGTTTGGTAAATAGGGAGTGTAAAACGGGAAGGCCCGTGAAAGAATAACCTGCAAATGTTCGGTATGGGTTAGTTCGGTATTTACTGTCAATAAATGGAACCAATTCCGTTTCAATAAACTTTAGGAACACATTCGCTCCACCGCTGTTTTCATAGGCTTTTTCTTCCTTACCCGAAACCCCGATTAATGACCTCGTCGGTGAAGAGTCCCGAAAACGGTCTTGACTTGTTATTCCCACTACAATCATTTCGGGAATTTGGGCACTAACATCACTGCTCAAATGGGCAACTGCGCCGGTAAAAGAATGAAAGAAACGCTCCCCGTCCAATAGATATACAACTGGGTATCTGATATAGTCATTATAGCCATAGTGATAAGAACTTGGCAGATATACCATAATCTCTCTTTCTGCATCCAGGTGTTCAGACCTTATCGACAGGACTTTCCCAATAAAGTAATCCCTGATTTTTTCTTGGGCTTGAGACATTGAAAATATTGGGAATGCCAATAAAGATAATAGAATAAACCTGCTCATACTCCTTTAATTTTGTTATCCAAGTAACTATCTGAAAAACTAGGGCACTTATATTAATACCACCCTAGTATTAATAGTCAGAAAAATCAAGAAGGTTACATCATGAAAAAACTTTAACAATCATAAGTAGTGGCCAATCATCGTATCAATAATTATAGCTTTCTCCAAACCGAAAGAATTAATCAATAGATTTAGCGTGCCAAAAGTTTAAATAAACGATTAAAAGCAGAAAATTCAATTTTCCAATAAACAAATCAATTAGCTGAAATCATTTTTTAAACGTATACAACAAATGTTAAATACTGAAACTGGTTTTGGAGAAAAAGTATTGGTTGGAATATTAATGCTATTTTTCTTAGCCCTCCCTTACACTTTAAAAAGTATGCCGGTCAGTATTTGTGATAGTATTAAAAATCTTGTTCCAGACGATAATTTCAAGTGTGGGGTTTTAAAGGTTCCAGAAGACCATGATCTTGAAAATGGAAAACAAATTTCAATAGCTTATTTAATCCTCCAAACACACGCAAACATTGCTTCCCAGGACCCGTTCGTACATTTATCTGGAGGGCCAGGTCTTGCGCAACTCTTCGCATCCAATATTGAATATTGGTCATCCCATCCGGTTAGGGAAAAAAGGGATATTATCCTCTTTGACCAAAGGGGAATAGGTTTTTCTTCTTCGCTACCTACATTTAGAGATGAATACCTTGAGATAATAGCTTCTGATATTACCTCGACTCAAGAAGAATTACGAGTCAAGGAACTGCTCAAGGACTTCAAAAGTCAATGTGACGAAAAGAGTATAAAACTTGAAAATTATAACACCTATTACAATGCCAAGGACGTAGGCCTTTTAATGGATAAACTGGGTTATCAAAAATATAATGTTTACGGAGTTTCCTATGGGACAGTTTTGGGCAGATTGGTTCAAGACCTATTCCCAGATTATATAAAGACAGCAATATACAACTCACCTAAACTTTTTGGAGAAGATATGTTGACGGATAGGTTAAAGAGCTACTCCAATGCACTTGAATTGATATTTGAATATTCTGAGAAAGAATATAATAGTGATTCTTTCGATTTGAGAAAAAAGTACTTCGAGGTCCTTGACTCAATCAACGCTAAGCCATTAAAAATAAACCACCAGGGCAAAGACTTTTTTATAAATGCCCACGATGCCATTTATTTATTGAGGCGTAAATTATATGCTCCAGATTCAAGAAAGACCCTGCCGGTCTTGCTTGAGGAACTCAGCAATGGAGGAGGTCCAATTTTGAATGAACTGATTTCAGGGGAATCGAATCTCGCATCAGTATTCAATTATTCAATGTGGTTGGCAGTTGAAAGAAGTGATTTCTTTCAAAAAAATGCAACGGTAGAAGCCGATCAAGTCCACGAATCATTTCCATTGGTGCCGTTTAGAATGGGGTTTTTCTCCGCAATGTACTATGGTGTCAAGGACTGGTTCGTTCCTAAAATTTCAGAAGACAAAAAGGAGTTCAAACTATCTAGTATTCCAACTTTGATAACCGTAAAAAGATACGACCCCATCACCCCACCAAAAAATGGCCTTATCTACACGGAAAAAATTCTGGGCGCGCATTTGTTCATTCTTGATGAAAGTGGTCATGCTGGTAATTATGGACCCTGCGAAAATGAAATCATCATTAATTTTATGGACAATCCCCAACAGAGATTAAACACTACTTGCTTAAATTTATGGGAAGATTGAGAGGAAAAGTTCGAAAAAACGATGGGCCCTTAGATATGGTGAAGGTTTTGTCCTAAAAGTAACCCATTTAGGGACACGGATTAAATGATGTTATCCAAAATAGTCAAATGCTATATTGAACAGTGTTAAATAATATCATCTAAAATGTGGTTGTGAGAACCTCAAAATGTTGTATCCAGAACAAACAAAAAGGGTTCCGTTTCAGGGAACCCTTTATTTTACTAGTAGCGGGGACTGGACTCGAACCAGCGACCTTCGGGTTATGAGCCCGACGAGCTACCTACTGCTCTACCCCGCGAGATAGACTGCAAATATACAATGCTTTTTTCCTTATTTCAAAATCTGGTTCAAAGTTTACAGGAAAATCAATACTTTCGGCCACATGGAACATTTCAATGATTTTTTGACAAAGGCCATAGCGGCAACGGAATGGCCTATGTTTATTTTATTGATTGGGGGAGGGCTTTTTTTGGTAGTATATTCCAAATTGCTTCCTTACCGCTATTTTTCGCACGCTATTGCCATAACCGCCGGGAAATATGATAACGACAAGGCGAAAGGGGATGTAAGTTCGCTACAAGCGTTATCAGCCGCGGTAGCAGCAACGGTTGGATTAGGAAATATATCAGGAGTGGCCATTGCTATCCATGATGGTGGGCCCGGAGTGGTCTTCTGGATTTGGATGACCGCACTTATTGGTATGTGCATCAAATTTTATTCATGCAGTTTGTCCATCATGCACCGCGGCGAAGATTCTGATGGAAAATTGCAAGGAGGGCCTATGTTTTACATCACAAAAGGACTTGGCAAAAAGGCAAGACCGCTCGCTATTTTTTTCAGTATTGCTGGACTATTCGGGTTTTTAGGAGTTTTTACCGCAAACCAATTCACGGAAACCTTTATGAGCGTTGTTCTTCCAGAGGAAAATTTGATTTCCTTGGGCGGTACTGAAAAAGACCCTTTGTTCCATTGGAAATTGACGATAGGGATTGTCCTGGCGATTATTTCCTCCTTTGTAATTTTTGGGGGATTGAAAAATATTGCAAAGGTAGCTACTGCCATTGTACCGTTTATGGTTATGGTGTATTTGATGGCGGTAGTCGTTGTCATGGTGCTGAACGCTTCTCAAGTGGCACCTGCCTTAAAATTGATTTTATCGGAGGCATGGAATTTTAAAACTATAATTACCGGAGGATTCTGGGGTCTTGTCATCATCGGTGTCCGTAGGGCCATGTTTTCCAATGAGGCGGGACTGGGCAGCGCACCGATGTACCACGGCCAGTCCAAAAACGATGAACCCATCCGAGAGGGTTTGGTGGCCATGTTGGGACCTTTTATCGATACCATTTTGGTATGTACCTTTACAGCAGTGGTAATTATTTTAAGCGGTGCATATCAGAATGACACCAATGGCATCGTGATGACATTGGAAGCCTTTAGGACCACTTTGGGAACTTACGGGGACGACCTGCTTATGGTGATCGTAACGGCTTTCGCACTTTCAACCCTTTTTACATATTCCTACTACGGCGTAAAAAGCCTTTCCTTTTTGACCAATGCCAAAATAGGTAAATTGTACAATGTATATTTTGTGATAATGATCGTCTTTGCGGCGATAGCCTCTTTAGATGTCGTTAAAAACCTGATTGATCTCTCCTATGCTTTGATGGTCATACCAAACATGATCGCTGTATTGCTGTTGGCACCCCAAGTGAACCGGGAGGCCAAAGTGTACTTCACAAAAATGAAACGACAGCATGCATAAATCTGGTTTCGTCAATATTATTGGAAATCCCAATGTGGGAAAGTCCACTTTGATGAATGCTATGGTTGGAGAGAAACTATCCATTATTACCTCCAAGGCGCAGACTACCCGGCATCGCATCTTTGGTATTGTCAATGGAGAAGATTTTCAGGTGGTTTTTTCAGATACCCCCGGCATCATTAAACCGGCTTATGAATTACAATCCTCTATGATGAATTTTGTAAAATCTGCCTTTGAGGATGCCGATGTGATGCTCTACATGGTTGAAATTGGAGAACAAGGACTGAAAGATGCGTTGTTCTTCAAGAAAATTTCGACCAGTAAGACACCGGTTCTTTTATTGCTCAATAAAATTGATACCTCAGACCAGGTTCAATTAGAACAACAAATAGAGTATTGGCAAGGTGTACTTCCCAATGTGGAGATCTACCCCATTTCAGCATTGGAGAACTTCAATGTCAAAGAAGTTTTTGAACGTATTTTAGAGCTGTTGCCCGAAGGACCACCTTACTTTCCAAAAGACCAGATTACGGATAAACCGGAACGTTTTTTTGTAAATGAGACCGTTCGGGAGAAAATTTTGTTACAGTACAAGAAGGAGATTCCCTATGCGGTTGAAGTGGAAACCGAGGAGTTTTTAGAAGACAACAAGATAATCCGGATACGTTCCGTAGTGATGGTTGAGCGGGAAACACAAAAAGGTATCATCATAGGACATAAGGGCCGGGCGCTCAAAAAAGTGGGCGTTGAGGCCCGCAAGGACCTGGAAAAATTCTTCGGTAAACAGGTCCATATCGAACTCTATGTTAAGGTAAATAAAAATTGGCGTAACAATTCAGGGCAACTTAAACGTTTTGGTTACAATAACTAAAGCTTTATTTAGTGTTCCAATAACCATTATTTCATTTTCGGTTTAGACCTTCCAAGTAATTTTAAACCAAACAAAATGAAGAATTATCTAAAGTTAATGTTCCCTGTATTTTTAGTGCTAACCTGCTTTTCGTGTGATAAAATAGATGATTTTTTGGGCGATGGTTCCGATGACGACCAACCCACGGATGACCATCCGGTTGAAACCTTTGTGGATTTCAATTTCGCAAATACCTTCGATGTGGATGGTGAAGACTCCGCAGAGATTTCCGCTTACGACCCCGCTACGCATAGACTCTTCGTCACCAATGGAGCTTTGGACGAAGTTACCGTGTTCGATATCTCAGATATACATTCGCCCACGCGGATTGGGGCAGTAAATTGTCCGAACCCAGGTTCTCCCAATAGTGTGGCGGTTAAAAATGGAATTCTCGCTGTGGCCTTAAGCGCGCCCAATGCACAAGAAAATGGTTTTGTAGAATTTTTTGATACGGCAACACTGGACGAAATAGGTTCTGCCCAGGTCGGGGCTTTACCTGATATGGTCGCGTTCACCCCGAATGGGAAGTATGTATTGTCCGCGAACGAAGGTGAGCCAAATGATGATTACTCCATTGACCCTCCCGGTAGTGTCAGTATCGTTGAGGTCGCTACACAACAAACAACTACTTTGGACTTTATCGCATTCAACGGTCAAGAAACTGCTTTGGAAGCGGAAGGATTTCGCGTATTTGGACCAAATGCCGATTTGGCTACTGACGTGGAACCGGAATTTCTTACGATTTCCAATGACGGTAAGACCGCTTGGGTGGCACTTCAGGAAAACAATGGACTGGCAGTTGTTAACTTAAAGACCCTTCAAATTGAAAGTATCCTTCCCTTAGGATTTAAGGATTTTTCCATTCCTGGAAACGAAATTGATCCCAGTAATGAAGATGGGAAAAAAGAGCTGCGAAGTGTTCCTGTTTTTGGAATCTATCAACCCGACGCTTTGGCCTATTACAGCGTTGATGGCATCGATTACATCGTTTCCGCCAATGAAGGCGATGCGAGGGATTACGATGGTTTTTCCGAAGAGGAACGGATGGCCGACCTCGTTTTTGATGAAACCGTTTTTCCGGATGCCGCAATTTTGCAGCTTGATGAAAACTTAGGAAGGTTACAATCTACCACTACCCTTGGGGACATTGATGGAGATGGTGATTTTGACGAACTCTATAACTATGGGGCACGTTCCTTTAGTATTTGGTCTGGGCAAGGTCAACTGGTATATGATAGTGGAAATGACATCGCTGAAATCACCTTGGACCTGACGCCAGAAGCTTTCAATGGAGATGATAACCGTAGTGATGACAAAGGTGCTGAACCTGAGGCGGTGAGCATTCTTCAAATTGGGGCGCGTCAAATTCTGTTTGTAGGTTTAGAACGTAATAACCAAATCTTAGTTTACGATATATCCAACCCCAGCTTTCCCGAATTTATCCAAATATTGGCCACCCCAGGTGACGTTGGACCCGAGGGAGTTCTTCCCATTTCTGCTGAAGATAGCCCCACAGGAAAGGATTTACTTGTGGTAAGCAACGAAGTAAGTGGTACGGTTACCATTTATGAAAACGACTAAATCAGTTTCATTTTTCTAAATTTAAACCTGTTTATCAAAGAGCGCGGAAAGCAATTTTCGCGCTTTTTGGTTACAATTGTGTGTAGTTTTGAATCAATCTATCCAGATACGCATGGAGTTGTTGCATCTGGGGTTTCCCTTGTGCTTTGCCAAATCGGCCCAAGGCGTATAAGGCGAACCAGAGGATTACCAAGAATACCATGCCAGCTACCCAAAGGGTAATGTTGTTGCCCAACGTATATTTTGAGTAAGCAAAGATGCCCAGGATAATAAACAAGGTTCCTATCCCGAAATGTAAAAACATAAAAAAAGTCCATAAAGTGGGATTGGGACCAAAAACGCCATGAATCGTACTCAGCCCTTTCTCAAAAGAGGTGAGTTCCAAATGTAGCTGTGGTGACCAAAAATTGGTATACTCCTTACGAAACTTTAAGTAAACATGTTCGTCCAAACGGCTAAGTAAAAAGGGTGCCTCGGATTCCCGGTCAAAGTTTTTCATCAAGGTTTCCAAATCCGTCGCTATGCGGATTTTAAAACGGGGGCGGAGTATAATTTCATTGGTGAGGTCGCTCATGGATTCCTAAAACTACCAAAAAAAGGTAGCATTTTTTCTTTATAAATAATGGTATTTTTGCCCAAAGTAGAGACCCATGGGTGCCATTGTAGCAATAGTAGGAAGACCCAATGTGGGAAAATCCACATTCTTTAATAGACTGATTCAAAGGCGCGAAGCCATTGTAGACGCTGTTAGCGGGGTTACCCGTGACCGTCATTATGGAAAAAGTGACTGGAATGGAAAGGAGTTTTCCCTAATAGATACTGGCGGATATGTTGTTGGTAGTGATGATGTTTTCGAAAAGGAAATCGATAAGCAGGTGGAACTGGCAATCGACGAAGCAGATGCTATTGTTTTTATGGTAGATGTTGAATCTGGGGTCACTGGAATGGACGAAGAAGTGGCTCGGCTTTTAAGAAAAGTGGCCAAGCCTGTATTTTTGGTGGTCAACAAGGTGGACAATGCACAACGTGCGGCGGATGCCGTAGAGTTCTATGCCTTGGGTCTAGGGGAATACTTTTCGCTTTCCAGTATCAATGGAAGTGGTACCGGGGAACTTTTAGATGCCCTCATTGCTGTTTTGCCAGACAGTGAAGTTGAAGAAAATGAACTCCCTAGATTCGCAGTAGTGGGTAGACCCAATGCTGGAAAATCTTCATTTATCAACGCTTTAATAGGTGAAGACCGTTACATTGTCACGGAAATTGCTGGGACTACCCGGGATAGTATCGATACCCGTTACAACCGTTTTGGGTTTGAATTCAACTTGGTGGACACCGCAGGAATCCGAAGGAAAGCCAAGGTAAAGGAAGATTTGGAGTTTTATTCCGTGATGCGTTCCATCCGTTCCATTGAACATTGTGATGTTTGTCTATTGGTTTTGGACGCTACCCGTGGTTTTGATGGCCAGGTTCAAAATATTTTTTGGTTGGCGCAACGCAACAACAAGGGTATTGTTGTTTTGGTCAATAAATGGGACCTGATGGAAAAAGAAACCAATTCCGTGCGGGACTATCAGGAAAAAATCAAAAAGCAAATGGAACCTTTTACCGATGTGCCCATTTTGTTCATTTCAGTACACACCAAGCAACGCATTTACAAGGCCATAGAAACAGCAGTGGAGGTCTATAAAAACCGTTCTAAGAAAATCCCGACCCGTAAGTTAAATGATGTGATGTTGCCCATCATAGAACATACGCCGCCTCCCGGATATAAGGGTAAATACGTAAAGATCAAGTTTTGTACCCAATTGCCCACGCTTTACCCCCAATTTGCATTTTTTTGTAACCTGCCGCAATATGTTAGGGACCCGTACAAACGATTTCTAGAAAACAAGTTAAGGGAGAATTTTAACTTCTTCGGGGTTCCAATTACTATTTTTATGCGAAAAAAATAGCAGTAGATATCGATTCTAGCGGGAACGCAGTGTAGCGGGAAATCTTATTTTAGTTTTGGATTTCTCAGTCACTTTGCTTCTTCGAAATAACAATAATCTTCAAACTAACATACTTTAAAGTAAACATTGATAGTATGTTAATTCCCCGAAGCCATTTTCACACTCATATTTTGCTGGATTCGATTCCCTTTGTCATCAACAACCGTAAGGCGATAGTCCCCGATTTGGGTTTCGCGAATGAGTTCATGGAAACTGGCAGTGGTACCTAAATAGGTATCATCCAGATACCAATGCACGGTACTTTCGGGTTGCTGGTGGGCCAATTTAAAAATGACCTCAGAGGTCCGGTTGCCCAAATCCTTTGGAATAAGGATATCTTCATTGGGCTTGGGGTAAATAAAGGCCATTCGTTGACTTTCTTCGGAATAGCATGCATTCAAGTATGGAGGTAAGATTTTGTAGTTGGGATTGGAAGAAGCATAATAATATTCCATTAAGGGAGGCAAAACAAACCAGGTTTTGCTGACCATATCCTCCAGAGGGTAGCATGACGAGTTTACTCGAAATATTCCGGCAACATTGAAAAAATGCTGTTGGTGATAGGGGCATGGTTTACTTTTCAGCCCGTTTTTTGGAAGCAATTGCTTTTCTGTGTTTTCACAAAAAACCGAAGCAATGGAACCACTTTCCTTGCAAATGGTCATGGTCTTGAGTTCATCAAATGGTTCTTGAAACCATCCACTATGGGGTAATACGTCCAAAACATCAAATAGGATAGGGGCAGCGGCTTCAATTCCTGTTAGTCCTGGTCTTCCCTCACCATCGGCATTACCGGCCCAAACCCCAATGGCATATTTTGGGGTCACCCCCAGGGCCCAAGCATCTTTGAACCCAAAACTGGTGCCTGTTTTCCAAGCTAAGGGTTGCGATGAATTGAAAAATTGCCAATTTTCTGAACCTTCAGGTCTATTTACTTCTTTCAATGATTTGAACGTGTGAAAAATGGCCCCGGCATCCAATACAGGTGCGCTGCGTTGGGTGTCACCAAAAACGGGGGTGTTGTCCAAAATGTACGTGGGTTCTACAAACTCGTTTAGGCGATAGGTACTTGAATGGGACACAAAATGGTTTAGGGTAGAAGCGACGGAGGCATAGGTTTTGGTGAGGTCCCAGAGTGTACTCTCCGCTCCTCCCAAGATAAGGGAAAGTCCGTAGTGGGAAGATGGTTTGTCCAGCGTATTTATGTTCATTTTTTCAAGCTTGTTATAGAACTTTTGGAGCCCATAGGAACGTAATAGGCGCACAGCGGGAACATTCAATGAGCGTGAAAGTGCCCGGCTGGCAGATACAGCCCCTAGATATCTTTTGTTAAAGTTTTTCGGATTGTAGCCATTGATGACAGTCGGAACATCTTCGACCAAAGTGTTTGGTAGCAATTGGCCCTCATGGAGCAACGACGCAAACAAGAAAGGTTTTAAAGTACTTCCTGTGCTTCGATTTTTGGTAATTATATCAACATGATGCCCATGATCCTGACTTGCGGGAGCGTTGCCCAGGTAACATAAGATTTGGCGGGTCTCAATATCCATCACTAAAACAGATAGATTATATATCTCATTGCTTTTGAGTCTGTTGTGATGATTCCGGGCCAAAAGATTTACTTGTTGTTGCAGATGGATATCAATGGAAGTTCGTACAGCTTCACCGGGATGTTCCTTTTTGACGCGTTCTGTGAGATGGGGCGTGATATCAGGAAGGCGCATGGGTTTATGGGGCAAGGGTTCTGCCAAGGCAAGTTCATAGGTTGTTTTATCCATGTGATTTTTCTGCCAAAGTTTTTTCAACAAACGATTCCTTTTATTCAATAAAGCGGATTCGTTACGACCTGGAAAAATCAAAGAAGGGGCATTGGGCAAAACAGCTAGGGTCGCCGCCTGGCCCCAGCTCAGTTCATGTGAAGGGATTCCAAAATAACGCCAAGAAGCGGTTTCCAATCCCACTACATTGCTACCATAAGGGGTATGGGAAGCGTATAAGCCTAGAATTTCGTCCTTGGAGTGACGAAACTCCAAGCGCGTCGCCATAAAAAGTTCTACCGCTTTCTCAAAATAGGTTCGCTTTTTGTTCTTTCGGCTTAGCCGAATGACTTGTTGGGTAATGGTACTTCCGCCCCGTCGCGTATTTTTTGTAAGATTATGGACCACTGCATTGAAAATGGAGATAGGATTGAACCCAGGATGTTGGTAGAAATATGCATCCTCAAAAAGCAGAACGCTCTGTTTGAACCGGTATGGGATTGAATCGACTTTTGGAAAGCGCCACTGTCCATCTTGAGCAATGCGCGCACCCAGTAAAAATCCTTCGGAACTGATGACTACGGTTGAGGTAGGCTCATTGAACAAGGTTTTGGGCAAACAGAATATCCACAACAAAAAAATCACAAAAAAAACAGCTAGTTTTATCCGATGTCGGATGATAATACTTTGTATGGATATTGCCCATTTCATCTAAGCGACTATTGTACCACGGAAATCCACTTTCCTTTGTTTCTGGCGTAATAGCTGTTATCGTACATTGCCTCAACCTGTGAACCCGGCAAATAATAGTCTCCCAAAAAGGAGGCATTGAGTTGTATTGTAAATGTTTTTGATTTTTTGGCACCTAGATCAAAATAGAAATGCGTCCGGTCATCACGAACATCTATATAATCAGCTTTGTTGGAATTCCCATTGGAGACTCCAGCGTAGGAAGTGTCCACGATTTCCCATCCGCTTGGGATTATTTGGGTAAGTGCCACGTTATCAATGGCGTCGCTACTTGAATTGAACACAGTGATCCTAGCTTCCAACTCAGTTCCTTGTCGCAGCTCAGAGACATTTAAAGTGTTGCCGATTGCGTCTAGATAGGCTATGGACAATTTCAAATTCTGCTGTTGCGCTAGCTCTTGTCCAACAGCGAGCTTTCCACTTTGAGTTAAAGTAACGTAGAGCGTATTGTTCTGCAAATTCTTCACTTCGATCTCGGAGTTGGCCGCGAAAATGGTGAGCGGTCGTTGCACAATGGCTTTTTCCGTTTTGACTTCTATTTCTTTTCCGTTGTAGGTGTACCTTAAGTGTACCGATTTACCCCCTTCTTTGCCAACCATTTTTGCCAATGAAAGTAAAGCGTAAGCAGTTTCCTGGGTGCTGTACCACCGTTGTGAAGATAGGTTCTTGCCCAGAGAAACGGCAAGTTCCCTTTGTCCGGGATTTCCAAGAATGACCATCGTTTCCAAAGCCATGGCCCGATTCCTGAAAATAGAACCGTACGTTCGGTAATCGTAATTGTTGGTAGTAAAGTTGATATTGGCCGTTTGGACCAAATCTTTGGCAATATCCTTTTTGCCTATCAAAGCATAAGCCGCGGCCAATCTCCATTTTGATTCATTGCTAAGGTCAGTGGTTTCCCTAAGCCGATTCATGGCTGCAAGTTCCGGTTGTTGCGCAAGGGCCAGGGTATAGAGTCGGTAGGCCTGGGCCACGTCATCGTTATAAGAGGTTTGTTGGTTGCTCCACTGCCTCGCCCGTTGTTTTTGGTAACGCAACCAATTACTCAAAAAGGTCAGGGGCAACTGATATCCTTTTTGCTTAGCTTCCAACATAAAATGACCTGCGTAGGAAGTGCCCCAGTCGTCAGCTGTGCCATAGCCGGGCCAATAACTCAGGCCGCCATCAGGTGTTTGGAAGTTGTTCAAACGCTTAATGGACGTCTTTAGGTTTTTTTCGATATCCTTTTTGGTATCGAAGGTAATATCCAGTACGTCAGATAGGAACAACTGTGGAAAAGCAGAAGAAGTCGTCTGTTCCACGCATCCATGCGGATAACGGACCAAATAGTCCATACGCCTGGAGAAATCCATCGGTGGTAAAGTGGAAAACTCGAGTGAGGCCGTGTTGGTCCCGGATGTTCCGAAAATCTCCAAGGGTACCGTTTGTGTCTGATTGCCGTTTAGGGTAAACAATTCACTACGCGTGGTGATAGGATTCGGATTCTCCACATCGATTTCAAGGTCATCTGTAGCGCTTTCTCCAGCTCCAGAGGCACTTACCCGAATAGTTTGGAAAGACCTGGTAGGATTTACCTTGAAATCAAAATTCACAATTTGTTCGCCCACCGAGCTGAATGAAATGTTTTTGGAAGTAGGTCCTAAAGGTTCCAGGGCGTTGTCCGTTTCGATGGAAACTGTTACATTTTTTACTTTTTTCTCCATGGCAAACACGGTAACGGGGATAGTCACCTTCTCTCCAGGAGATAATTTCCTGGGCAAGGAGGTCAACACCATCAAGGGTTTGCGGACAGGAGTGGTCTTTTCAGATGTACCGTAGGCGCTGTTTGCATTTCCGGCAATGAGCATGGTGCGGACCGAACCCACATAATTGGGCATTTTAATGGTATGTGATGCTTTTTCCCCTCGTTGTAGGGTAAAAGGTCCCAGGTAGCTCACAACGGGTTTGAAGCGTTGCGCTTTTCGATTTTTTGCTCCTTCAGCAATTCCACCACCACCAATAGCGTAAATATTATCTACACTTATGGAATAGGCGCCCATGACATCATCAAAAACATCAAAGGTCTTCACGCCCAAAGACTGTCTCGCATAAAAAGCGCTGTGAATGTCCGGTGTGCCGAAACGGGTTAAATCCAACAGCCCCTCGTCCACAACTGCCAAGGAATAGGTCATCGCTTTTTGATTGGCTTCTGAGACTTTCACCTCGAAGGATTTCTCTGGTTTTAAAACGGAAGGCATTTCCAAATTCGGATTTAGATGGGTCGCTGGGTCTTCCACTAAAATAGGGACAACCCCATACAGGCGAATGGGCAAATCATTGGTTGTTTGGCCGTGGGCCTGCAATAAGGAGATGTGTACGTAGGCATTTGGTGCCATCTCGGAAGTGATCGGAACGCGAACTTGGGTCTCTTTCGATTGGGTCTCCACCCACTGTTGGGATAGAACTTCTGTACCATTTTCGATACTGAGCAAAGCCCTCCCGCCTGTATCTGAAGGAAAAGTGACCACAGCTTCCTCACCAAGGGTATAGTTTTCTTTGTTCGAAGCGAAAACCAGGATTTTTGAACTTTCAGTATCTCCAGATGAAGGTCGTTTCCACCAATTTCGATAAAAATAGGCCGTCCTCCCCGTTGCATGGCCGTAAGAATCAATGACACGGATTAAAAAACGGCCGCCATCCTCATCGGGAATGTTCACATTAAAATTCCCATTTCCCTTGGTATCCGTGGTGATTTGAAGTGTTTTATAAGGTCTATGAACCGTTGCATTTTCGTAGCGGGAGAGATTGTCGTAGCCCCGGTTCCACCACCAACGCCACTCAATTTTGAAAATTTGGACTTTCAGCCTATGGTTCCCATGGGGTTCTCCATTTGCATCCACTGTCACCACATTAAAATTGGTGTTTTCATCGGTTAAATACGAACCGTACCGTTTGGCTTTCGGAGATTGCAATCCGACAAAATAGGGAAATGGTGCCAGTTTTTTTGAAAAAACATCAATGGAAAAATCCCCACCTCCTTCAAAGACTTTGGTGGTAAAGGTGGTTTGTAGCATACCAGGGGCTCTGTTGTTCACTAAAATTTTTTTAGTGAAGCCAAGTTCCCCATTACCATCCAGTTGAGAGCTTATAAACGGGTCTTCGATGTCTGTAAACGTTCTGACGGGATCTTGAAAATTGTATGTCTTAAACTTTGGAAAAGCGTTTGTGATACTGTTTATTTTAGTTTTTATATCCACTTTTAAATTGCGGGCCGGAGCTCCATGCAGCCACTGTACGGCTAGTTTACCCTTTGTGTTTTCATTGGCTATCAGAACCTCTTTATCAAAGTCAATGTTCATTTTAAGCCGGTTTGGCTTTATAGTGGCGATTTTTAAACTTTTGGCATACTCGGCGCCACCCACAATGACTTTGGCGTTCCAAGTACCAGTGGGTGCTTCTAGCTTGGTGGGGATGGGGAAATAATAAAAGTCCCCTTCATTTTTGGCATAAAGACCATTTTCAACTGGAAGGGAACCGTTTCTAAGGGTATTTCGTTGTACTAGTTTGCCTCGGGCATCCGTGACTTCCAAGGTTACCGGATGATCATCCGGAATGGGATTGTCACTATCATTTTTCACAAAGGTCAAATGGATGGTATCACCAGGTCTGTGCACCCCACGCTCCGTGTAGATAAATCCCTGAAGTCCATTTTGGATATTTTCTCCCGAAATATCAAATTTACTCATGGAAAGTGCATTACCGTCTGCAAGTTTGGCATAAGCGAAATTCTGATCTTTTTCCGCAACAGCAAAAGCCACGTTTTTCTCCCCATCGTATATGCCAAATCCTGAAGCATCTGTGGTAACCTCTCCCAATAACTGTTGTTGGTAATTGTACAACTTTATGGACGTATTGGCTTCTGGTTTTGTGGTAAGCAAGTTTGTAGCAGCAAAATGATAGGACCTGTTGTTTCCTTTTTTGACGATAAGTCCTAAGTCACTTCCCAAAAGATTTGTGGTGGCAATTCTGTTTTCATTGTAATAGGCGGAATGACACGGATTGTCGCGTTCTTCCCAATCGTAGTTGTAGTTTCTCCAATAATAGATTTCGTTGTCCCAATACCGCTCTTCAATGGTTTCCGTGTTCTGGGTTACCTGGTCGCCGAGCGAATAATCGATATTTTCATCGATTTGAGAATTTCCACAGTCATAGGTGGTATGCTCCTTTTTAAAACTAAATTCCACACGGTACAAAGAACCTGGGCTTACCTGTATTAGTTCTGAAAGGTTCAAAGCATGCGCTTTCCAGTAACTGGTGTTTTCGTTGCCACTATTCGAAAGGGGTATCACCTTATATGCCACCCTCCTTCCCACAGCTCTTAGGTCTGGATTGTAGTCTGGGGTCAAATTATGACCTTGAAGAAATTGGAGCATATTATCTTCAAATACTTGGATTATCCTTACTTCTACAGCGGATAAGTTTACCGTCTCAAAATAAATGGGGGTAGAAGCAGCATTGGGCAGAATGGTTCCCTTTGATATAAGCCTGACACTTGGTTTCAATTGTTCAAAAGAAACGAGTTCAGAAAACGTTTTCTTTAGACGAAAACCATATTCGCTTTTAATACCTTCAAACACCTTGACCCTGATTTCTCCCAAAATCCTATTGGTGGGATAAACCTTCAAAAGGTTTCCATCAATTTCATAACGAAGGCTTTCGGCGTTTTCTACAGTTACCAACCCATCAAGGTTTTGGTTTTGTTGCAGGGGTTCTGAAAAGTTGAGTGTTAACGATGGATTAGGAGCGGAGGCTGTTTTTGCATCTACAACAACAAATTTGTCCAAGCCTGGGACGGTGAATTTTTCCTCCCCCTGGTTATCGATTCCCAATGCGTTTCCTTCCCAACGGATAAGAAGTTCCGAATCCTCTTTTTTTCTTGAAATGCTATCAATTTTGAAGCTAAAATATCGAGCATTTTCATCGGCCTCATCCCATTTTACTTTAAGCTGTCGCTCACCCTGCTTCACCTGAAGTATCGATTTTGCTCGGGAAGTCTCCAGTAAATCCGAAGCATCCAAGGTTCCCGTCAAGTATTGCCATTCCTTGCTGTACGATTGTAAATTCCTCAAATTGATACTGAAATTCGGTGCAATAGTCTTAAAGCTGAAGGTGTATTGCTTGAATTCGCTATCGATGTCCCCAAACAGCTTATTCAATTTCAGACGCACCACGTATTCGGTATCCGGTTTTAGATATTCGGAAGGATGAAAAGTAATTTCTCTGCCATTATCTATAACAAGCTGACCCTCAATTTTAGGTGAGATTTGTAAATATTCCCCTGGGAGTTCCTGGTTCAGTTCAAATTGATCCAACTGCTGGGCAAGCAAGATTGAAACAGAAGATGAAATACTTTGGAGGCCATGGGTGTGGGAACTTATATAGTCTTTGAATTTGAACAAGTTATCGGTTTCGGAAGCGGAAGGCTTTTTCTTGCAGGAAAAAGCAATAACGACTGCCGAGAAAATCAAGATTTTAAGATATCGAGACATATCAATGGAATTAATTCAACTAGGATTTAACCATGGACAAGATAGCTCAAAAATGGAGGATAGGGCTTCCCAATTTTACGGATGATGTATTTGGATTTACGAATGGTTTTTTGGTATGGACGAAATCTTGGGAAATATTTATGATTTCTTCTCTTTTTACAGCACAATTTGCTTTCAAATAGGATTAGCGTAGAACAATGGAACAAAAACTACCAGCCTCCGGAAGCGCCTCCTCCTCCGAAGCCGCCTCCTCCAAAACCGCCTCCAAATCCTCCGGAGCCAAAACCTCCCCCACTTCCAAATCCACCTCCCGAGGAACGTGAACTGCGGCCCATATTGCTCAAGATTATCATGTCCCAGATATCCAGGCCGGAGCCTCGTCCACCTCTATTGTTGCCACCTCGGTTATTTCGGTTTCTACGGGATAGGGCAATAAAAATGATTATAAAAATGATAAAGGGGAGCAGCGCCTTCAATGGAAAGCCTTGTTCCTTCGTAAATTGCCGCTCTTCTTTAAACTCGCCAGTAAGCACTTGGAAAATGGCTTCACTGCCCTTGTTGAGACCACCGTAATAGTCCCCTTTTTTGAATTCGGGAATTATTACGGATTCTATAATGCGTTTGGACATCAAATCCGTAAGGGCGCCTTCCACACCGTATCCTGTATTTATGGCAATTCTACGGTCATTTTTAGCGAGTAAAATCAAAATTCCATTGTCTTTTTCACCTTGACCTATTCCCCACTTCTGTCCCCACTGTGCTCCAAGAAAATTGATGTTCTCCCCTTGTGTGGAGTTTATGATGGCCATCACGATTTGGGTGGACGTACTGTCTGAATATTGAATGAGTTTCTGTTCAAGTGTATTTTTTTGCGCGGGCGACAACAGGTTGATGTAATCGTAAACACTTGTTTGCTTTTTGGGCTTTTCGGGAATAGAAAACTGCGCCCATCCTAATTGGGAAATTAGAAGAAGAAGAAGAAAAAGATTAACCTTTGGAAACCGCATCACTTAGTTCATTGGTGTCACCGTGATGCCAAGGAAAATGGGCTTCAAGCTCTTTACCTGCCATTAATACGCCCTCTACGATACCCTCTTTGAACTTCCCTTTTTTGAAATGTGCGGAGATAGTATCTTTTGTAGTTTCCCAGAATCCTTTGGGCACGGCCCGGTCTATGCCCCGATCCCCATAAATCACAAATTTTTTATCATTGACCGCAACATAGAGCAACACTCCATTTTCATCTTTGGTGTTATCCATTTTTAGAAAATGAAAAACTTGTTGCGCTCTGCTGAAATGGTCAATTTTTGCGTTTCCTTCGATGTGCACCCGAATTTCCCCCGAGGTATTCCGTTCAGCTTCCAAAATCGCATTCACGATTTCCTGTTCTTCTTCAGCAGACAGAAACTGCTCAACTTGTGACATGGCTAATTGAATTCAAAGTTAACATCTGGGGCATCTTCGGCACCTGGTTTTGAACTGAACAGGGCCAATGCGTCAAAGTTGGCGAGGTTGGCAATAATGTTGGTAGGAATCTTTTCAATTTTAATATTGTATTCCCCAGCTAGGTCATTAAAACGATTACGTTCTACATTGATTCGATTTTCAGTACCTTCCAATTGGGACTGTAGTTCCAAAAAGTTTTGATTGGCCTTTAAGTCTGGATAGCGTTCCACTGTGACCAACAAGCGTGATAATGCCGAGGACAGTCCGGTTTGTGCTTGTTGGAATTCGGCCAATTTTTCAGGTGTTATCGAATTGATATCAATGGTGGTATTCGTAGCTTTTGCGCGGGCTTCTATGACGTCGGTAAGTGTGCCGCGTTCAAAATCAGCTGCACCTTGCACCGTTTTTACCAGATTGCCAATTAAATCGCTTCTACGTTGATAGGAGCTTTCTACGTTGGCCCATTGCTTGGTAGCTTGCCCTTTCATATCTACCAAGGTGTTGTTGGTCCCTATGTACCAATTGGCCAAGGCAAAAATGATAACGCCAATAACAATAAGGGGAATCAACCATTTTTTCATTTTGTTTGTTTTAGTGTCTGTTATAGTTATTTGATAGGTGTGCGATGAAATAATTTTGTTACATCGGCTTACAATTGTTCCTTGATTTTTAGGAGTTCAGCCCTTACTTTTTGCAGCTTTTGAATGAGTTCAAACTTGGTCAGGGTCTTTTGTTTTTCTTCTTTTAAATGGATTTTTGCACCTTCTAGGGTAAATCCCCGTTCCTTGACCAAATAATAGATGAGTTGAAGATTTTTAATGTCTTGAGGGGTAAACTTTCTATTGCCTTTGGCGTTTTTCTTGGGCTGGAGTACATCAAACTCCTTTTCCCAAAAACGAATCAATGAGGTGTTCACCCCGAAGGCTTTGGCGACTTCACCGATACCATAATATCGTTTTTCAGGAAGCTCTACGTGCATTAATCAAGGGATTGATTCTCTTGGTTGGCAAACTTGAGCATATTTTCAAACTCTTCTGCTGTCAAACTTCCATAATAGAAGTTGATCGGGTTGATACGTTCCCCATCCTTCCAAACTTCATAGTGTAGGTGGGGCGCTTGAGAACGTCCAGTATTGCCCACAAAACCGATGAGGTCGCCTCGTTTCACTTTTTGCCCAACACTGACATTGTACCGGCTCAAGTGCGCATACAAGGACATGTATCCATAACCATGGTCTACTCTGATATGTTTTCCATATCCGGATGATTTATTGTCGGCACGAATTACTTTTCCATCGCCGGGTGCGTAAATTGGAACACCACGTGGAGCGGTAAAATCCATGCCCCAGTGCATTTTTCTTGCTTTGGTAAAAGGGTCGGAACGCCAGCCAAAACCTGAGGCCATTCTAGTAAGGTCTTCATTTCTTACCGGCTGTATCGCAGGGATGGAAGCGAGAAGTTTTTCTTTTTCTTCTGCAAGTTTAGCAATTTCATCCAAAGATTTTGATTGGATGACCATCTGCTTTTGTATGATATCCAACCGTTTTGTAGCGTTTATAATAATTTCAGAGTTGTTAAAACCTTCTAAGGATTTGTATCGATTGACCCCGCCAAAACCTGCTCTCCGCTGTTCCTCCGGAATGGGATTTGCCTCAAAATATAGGCGGTAAATGTTATTGTCCCTATCCTCCATGTTGGTCAATACCTGTTCGATTTGGTCCATTTTCCTGTCCAAAATGTCAAACTGAAGTTCATAGTTTTTCACTTCCCGTTCCAAGGAAAGTTCTTTTGGTGTGTTCAACCAACTGGTGTTGAGCAGGATAATAAGTGCTAGAAAACCAAATAACGCGGAACCCAGAATAAAAAGAAAGAGATTTCTATATTTTCTCGACTTTTTGGGTTCTATTTTTCGGTACGAAAGCGTATCCGGGTCGTAATAGTATTTTACTTTATGCATGATGGGAAATTATCCTATTTTTGCCCACTGTATTTTATCTAAACAAACAAATATAAAGATTGTTTTGCACAAAGTGTTAAATTTAGTCAAACCCTAGTAATTCAATGACATCCCACGAAGTTAGAGCGCAGTTTTTGAACTTCTTTAAAGGAAAGGAACATCAGATTGTTCCTTCGGCTCCCATGGTCATCAAAGATGATCCTACCTTGATGTTCACCAATGCCGGGATGAACCAGTTCAAGGAGTTTTTTTTGGGAAATTCTGAAATCAAATACAAACGAATCACCGATACACAAAAGTGTTTGCGCGTAAGTGGTAAACACAATGATTTGGATGAAGTGGGCAAGGATACCTATCACCATACGATGTTCGAAATGCTGGGGAACTGGAGTTTTGGTGATTATTTTAAAAAAGAGGCTATATCCTGGGCCTGGGAGCTTTTAACTGAAGTCTATCAAATCGATAAGGAAAATCTATATGTTTCCGTTTTTGAAGGGAGCGAGGATTCTGACAAGCTGCCGATGGATGAGGAAGCGTTCAGTCTCTGGAAAGAAATCGTTCCAGAGAACCGAATCATCATGGGGAACAAGAATGATAATTTTTGGGAAATGGGCGATCAAGGTCCCTGCGGGCCTTGTTCTGAAATCCACGTGGATATCCGTTCCGATGAAGAGAAAAAGAAAATTTCAGGAGCATCTTTGGTCAACAAAGACCATCCGGAGGTGGTGGAAATCTGGAATCTGGTTTTTATGGAGTACAATCGAAAAGCGGATGGTGCTTTGGAAAACCTTCCCCAAAAACATGTGGATACGGGAATGGGTTTTGAACGTCTTTGTATGGTTTTACAAGGAGTTCGGTCCAATTATGACACGGATGTTTTTACCCCGCTAATCCGCGAAATAGAAACCATTACCGGTCACAAATATGGAAAAAGTGACGATGGGGATATCGCCATTCGGGTGGTGGCCGACCATGTACGGGCCGTTAGCTTTGCTATTGCCGATGGCCAGCTTCCAAGTAATACCGGGGCAGGATATGTGATCCGGAGAATTCTTAGGCGCGCCATTCGCTATGGATTTACTTTTTTGAAAACGTCGAGACCTTTTATTTTCAGATTGGTCAGGGTTTTGGGTGAAACCATGGGGAAATCCTTCCCAGAGCTAAGGGAACAATATCAATTGATAGAAAATGTGATCAAGGAGGAAGAAAACTCATTTTTGGCCACACTGGAACAAGGTCTTGTACTATTGGATTCCCTAATAAAGTCTGCGGATGTTAATATCATTTCCGGGGAAAAAGCGTTTGAACTGTACGATACGTTTGGCTTTCCCATAGACCTTACTGCTCTTATCTTGGAAGAAAAGGGATTTCAATTAGATCGTGAAGGATTCCAAAAGGCACTTCAAGTTCAAAAGGACCGTTCCAGGGCTGCATCCGAAGTTTCAAAGGAAGATTGGACCATTCTTTTGACAGATTCCGAACAGGAATTTATTGGTTATGATAGCCTTGAGGCCGAAGTAAAACTGGTCAAATATCGAAAGGTAATCACCCAAAAAGATGGCGACCAGTATCAACTGGTTTTCAATTTGACCCCTTTTTACGCGGAAGGAGGCGGACAAGTGGGGGACAAAGGGTATCTGGAAGCGTCCAATGGGGATATCACCTACATCATCGACACGAAACGGGAAAATAACGAGATTGTGCATTTTACAGAAAATCTTCCCAAGAACATGTCGCAAGTCTTTAAAGCATCTGTGGATAAAAAGCAGCGTTGGCGAACGTCTAGCAATCATACCGCCACGCACCTGTTACACCAAGCGCTTCGTGAGGTTTTGGGAAATCACGTAGAGCAGAAAGGTTCTGCGGTACATTCCAAATACCTGCGGTTTGACTTCTCCCATTTTACCAAACTTTCCGTTGATGAACTTAGGGATGTGGAAAATTTTGTGAATGCGAGAATTGAAGGACAGCTCCCCTTGGAAGAACATAGAAGTATTCCCATGAAAGAAGCGCTAGCTGCCGGTGCCATGGCCTTATTTGGTGAGAAATACGGGGATTCCGTACGCACTGTACGTTTTGGCCAATCCCTAGAACTATGTGGAGGGACCCATGTAAAAAACACAGCGGATATATGGCACTTTAAAATAGTTTCTGAAGGAGCGGTCGCGGCAGGTATTCGCAGAATAGAGGCGATTACCTCCGATGCGGTAAAAGAATTCTATTTTAAGAACAACCGTATGCTCTATGAAATCAAGGACATTTTGAACAACGCACAAAATCCAGTTAAGGCGGTAGAAGGGTTAAAAGAGGAGAACGCATTGCTAAAAAAGCAAGTAGAACAACTGCTCAAGGATAAGTCCAAAGGGCTAAAGCACGAACTGATATCTGAACTGAAAACAATTGGTGATGTACAGTTTTTGGCAAAACAAGTAGACTTGGACGCAAGAGGCATTAAAGATCTGGCTTTTGAAATAGGAGGTCAAACGCCCAATTTGTTTCTACTGCTTGGTGCAGAAAAGGAAGGAAAAGCTTTGTTGGCCTGCTATATATCCAAGGAGTTGGCTACAGCAAAAGAATGGAATGCCGGACAGATTGTTCGTGAATTGGGAAAACATATCCAAGGTGGCGGCGGAGGACAGCCCTTTTTTGCAACGGCCGGAGGTAAAAACCCAGCTGGAATTCCTGATGCACTGAAGGCGGTGGAGCTATATCTACAATGAAACTCCAGACCCAAATCCCGTTAACTAAGGCGCATGATCCACTGGATTATGAAAGTAGCATTTTAATGCTGGGATCTTGTTTTTTTGAGCATATTGGGAAGAAATTGAACTTTTTCAAGTTTGCTTCCTTTCAAAATCCTTTTGGAATACTATTTCACCCCCTAGCCGTCGAAACGCTTTTAGAAAAGGTCGTTCAGAAAAAGGAATATACCTCCAAAGATATATTTGAACATGAGGGGGTATGGCGTTGTTTTGATGCACACTCCCGCTTGAATCAGTTGTCTTCAGAGCTTTTAGTGGACCGTTTAAACCAAGGTTTGGAACATACCCATGCTTTTTTGCAAAACGCGACCCATATATGTATTACATTGGGAACGGCTTGGGTGCATCAACATCCCTCACGCGAAAAACCTGTTGCAAACTGTCATAAAATACCCCAAGATCAGTTCATCAAACGGCTTCTAAGCCCAGATGAACTATCAAAGAGTTTGGAGAACTGTATTAAGTTGGTCGGTTCCTTCGGAAAAAGCCCCCAAATTATTTTTACGATTTCGCCGGTTCGTCATATTAAAGATGGATTTGTGGAGAACCAAAACAGCAAGGCACATTTACTGACCGCTTTGCATCAGGTCCTGTCGTTGGACGCTTCAAAAGGGGCTAATTACTTCCCTTCCTATGAGATTGTGATGGATGAACTTCGGGATTATCGTTTCTATGAAAAGGATATGGTACATCCCAACACAATGGCCGTTGATTATATTTGGGAAAAGTTTAGATATGCCTGGATTTCTGAATCGGCTTATCCCGTAATGGAACGCGTGGAAACGATTCAAAAAGCTTTGGCACATAAACCGTTCAATCCTGATTCTGAAGCGCATAAGCGCTTTCTAAAGGAAGTACAGACAAAAATTGAGTATCTTCAGGAAAGCAATCCAACCATAAATTTTGACAGATGAAGAAGGTGCTGGCCGGTGCCCTGATTACCTTGACATCGGTACTTATTTATAAGTCTTGCGCAACCGATAGGCAAGAAAAAGCAATATTAGAAGAAAATTCCCTGCTCATTCAGCACGAATTGAAACAAGTATCGAGATTGATTGTTTCGGAGGGATATTTTTCTGAGGTATATTCTTATAAGGATTCAAAAGCGCTTTTTGGGGCACTAGTGACTGCGGACAAAAAGGCGTTGGTAGTGGTGAACACCAAGGTCCAAATCAGTTATGATTTGGGCGAACTGGTATATGAACTGGACGAAGATGCCAAAGTCTTAAAGCTGAAAATCTTGCCCAAGCCTGAAATTGACATCAATCCTGATTTTGAATATTATGATGTTTCCGCGGATTATTTCAATCCTTTTGAAGCTGGGGATTATAATATCATCAAAGATAATGTGAGAACATCCTTGTTGCAGAAAGTAAACGAATCTCCCTTGATTTCAAATGCGGAAAACAGATTACTGAGCGAACTGTCCCGTATTTACGTGCTGACTCGTTCTTTAGGTTGGACCCTTACGTACGATGGAAAGGAAATAACTTCCACGGAAGTCCTATTCGATTTGGGAGAAACTATGATTGATTAGTGCAATCCCCGCATCTATCAAATGGCCCAGTTTTGGATTTTCCTGCTTGATGGATTCCAGATGTTTTTGAATTTCTTTCTCAAACTTGGTATCCCCATTTTTTTTGGCCAATTCATAAATCTCAACGGGTAGCAGCCAATCCATTGGATGTTCGTTTTGTAGCTCTTGAAAAACCTTATGTCTTGAGACCGTGGTATTTTTGCCGGTCCGTAAATCCCGTATTTGTTGGTAATAAGCCTCTAACCGAAGCGTCTCTTCGCTTTTCTTGGGTTTGATTGTGGTTTCGCTGAGTTCGTGGGTAATCAAATCAAAGCTGTCCAGGTCTGCCGGGCCATTAAAAGCCGAAACTACTTCTTGGCCGACGGCCATGTGATAATACCCCCAATTGGGCAAAAACAGCAATGTGCCGTCATGGGTCACCGTACAATCCTTAAAGGTTATGAGTATGATTTTACCCTGTAAATTTCTTGTCCCCGTGACGATGGTTCCTTCAACCTTTACACCTCCTTCAAATTCGAGGGCTACTTTTTCCCCTTCAAAGATGTTATAGGCCCTTAGGTCACGTGGCCCCATATTTTCTATAGCGAGATTAATCCCTTTTAACGTACCAATAGGGGATCCAAAGCCTTCTTGATGTTCCAAAATTCCATGGCCTACCAGTTCTTTTTCGCGATACGCCAATGCAGTGGGACCCACGGTCCGGATGTAGACAGGTTCTCCCTTATGTTGTATTATACTATGAAAATGTCCCGATATTTGAACTCCCGTGCTGAGTTCAACACTTCCCAATGCTTTGGATTCAATGAGTTTTTGCACCCCGGAAAGTCCGCCCGTCCGAAGCGCCATCGTGTTGGCAAAATCTTCCAAAACCTGGCTCAGATGTGCAAAATTTGGGGTCACAAAAAGTTGAGGTTGAGGTTTTGTGATGTCAAATGCGGTTTTGGCGGTCTCTAGGGTATAAGGTAATTTCACTACATCGTCCTTGAGGCACCATTCGCTCTCGCCGATGGAAGATAACAGTCCAGCTCCGTAAATCTTGGGACTGTCAAGTGTTCCAATGAGACCATACTCGACCGTCCACCAATGGAGATTGCGAATAAGGGCCATTTCACTGGGTTTTCCCATATTTTCCTGAAGTCGTTCTATCTGTTTCTCAGCTAGCGCAATGTCCTCCTCGGGGGTTCCTGGTGCTTCCTTGATTATGGAAAGGTGTCTAACAGCTTCATATAATTCATAGTCCTTTGCGCTGGAAATGGCTTTACATCCGATTTCCCCGAATCTTCGCAAATATTCGGCGTATTCGGGATTCGCAATTATTGGGGCATGTCCAGCACCTTCGTGGATGATATCCGGGGCTGGAGTATATTCAATATTTTCCAATTGTCGAATATCGGAAGCGATGACCAATACATTATACGCTTGAAATTCCATAAAAGCCGAAGGAGGGATAAATCCATCCACCGCGACTGCGGCCCAACCTATTTCCTTTAAAATACGGTTCATCCCGTACATATTGGGAATGTCATCAATGGAAATTCCGGTAAGGTCCAGACCATTTACATAAGAACTGTGCGCTACCTTACTCAAATAATCCACGTTCTTTCGCATCACATAGCGCCATACTGCCTGGTCTATCGCCGAGTACTGCTCATAGTTCTGGGGTTTGATAAATTGCTGTAGATGCTCCGGCAATTTGTCCAATATAGGGTTTGATTCGTAGGTCATTTTTACACTTTAACGCGTTTTAAAAATACAAAATATTGGGGCCAATGTCGTGGAGAACAACAAAAAACCGCCCGTTAAATGGGCGGTCAATACTTTAGTTGGACGCAAGTTGCGAATTGGGAGGGTACTTTTCAAAGATTTCAGAAACAAACTGCCGAATGCGCTTTTCTTTCCTTTCAATATTTTTGATGTTGTTCAAGGTGCCGACACCTCTGCCTTGCCATACCAGTTCCCTGTTCTTGGCATCGATCACATCTATGTACAATGAACCCTCGGTACGGGTGGTAACATTGGGGCCAAATCCTCCGCCGAATCCTGGTCCGAAGAGCCAAGGATTATAAAATCCGAACCGGTTGAACCCAAAGCCTCCCCATCCAAAAGCACCCCAACCAAATCCGAAGTTGTTGTTATTGTATACGTTGACTTCTTCCCTTTCTTTGGTGAAGATACTTACCAAAACATCGGGTTGCCTCGATTTTACAAAACCTCTAGCACTCATCTCAGTATCAATGGCCTTTAAAATACGTTTTTTGTCCAGGTCGGATACCTCTGCCTTATCTATGCCTGTTTTATAAAATGCATAGGTTTTATAACTTTTAAAATTCGCTTCCTTGTCGTAATCGGCAATAACTTTAACTGAGGAACAGGAAGCCAGAAAAACCAGCGCCAGGGTGGCCAATACAATGTGTCTTAATCTTTTCATAGTACTATTTTTTGAGTTCATTGAATCTTTAGTCAAAAATCACAAATATTGTGCCGAAAAAGCTTTTAACGTCTCTGTGTGTTCGTTTTTTTGTCATAACCATAAGGACAATGTCTACAGCCACTTTCGCAACAATATCCTCTTTTTAAATGATATTGTTTTGTGAACACCTTATATCCCTTTTCTGAAAGATAATAATCTCCTTCTTCTATGGGAAAATACTGTTTCATTCAGTACAAGATTGTGAATTTATTTCTTAAAGTTAATGCAATAGGTTGGAAGTGCCTAGGAAATTAGAATACTGCTAACAAATTTGCAGTTCACCGAAATTGTTAATGTTATTCATCCTACGGGCATACTTTCTATGTGTTTTAACAGTTATCTTTGTAAGAATAATAGTAGGGTTTTGTCGTGATTGTTGTTTTCAAGCACTTTTTTTATCGAAACTATGTTGGTCTTTCCCTTTGGCCCTTTATTATATTGAAGGAAGGTGCTTTACGAAAGGACCAGGTTCTTATCAACCACGAACGTATTCATTTACGTCAACAAAAGGAATTGCTCATCATTCCTTTTTACCTATTGTACATAACAGAGTGGGTTTTGCGAACATTGCTCTATCTCGATAGTTACCGGGCGTATCAGAACATCAGCTTTGAAAGGGAAGCTTACGTCAACGAAAAGGACCCAGACTATCTTTCCAAAAGAAAAGCGTTTAGTTTTTTGGATTATTTGGTGAGGTAGATGGACTTACCTAACATTCCAAACCAAGAGGTAAAACTACCCGAGTTGGAAGAAAAACAGGTTCGACTTTTTGTGAAACGGGAGGATAAGATACATCCCCTCCTATCTGGTAATAAATATCGAAAATTGAAGTACAACCTACAGATGGCCAAATCTGAGGGACATCATACACTTTTGACTTTTGGCGGGGCTTTTTCAAACCATATTGTAGCGACAGCTTATGCCGGAAAAGACTCTGGATTTAAAACGATAGGGGTGATCCGGGGCGAGGAATGGACCAACATCTGGAAAGAAAATCCCTCACTTTCGCTTGCCAATAGATACGGAATGAAATTTTATTGTATTTCCAGAGCACGCTTTCAACAAAAAAAAGACCCTCAGTTTCTTAAAGAGCTTAAAAAACGTTTTGGTTCCTTTTATCTGATTCCCGAAGGTGGAACCAATTCCCTGGCCGTAAAAGGTTGTGAGGAGATTTTGACCCAAACGGATCTACACTTTGATTACATCTGCACTTGTGTGGGCACCGGGGGTACAATAGCGGGTCTTATTAATTCTTCAACTATACACCAAACAGTTCTTGGCTTCCCCGCACTTAAAGGTAATTTTCTCCGAGAAGATATTTATACCTTTGTAAAGAAAGATAATTGGAACCTGATTTCTGATTATCATTTTGGGGGATATGCCAAGGTGAACAAATCTTTGATTCAATTTATCAATGAGTTCAGACAAAAAACGCAAATTCCTTTGGAACCCATTTATACTGGAAAAATGATGTTTGGCATCATGGATAGGATAAAGAAGGGCTTTTTTGAACCAAGTTCCCAAATCTTGGCCATTCATAGTGGAGGCCTTCAGGGCATAAAAGGCATGAATTCCTTGCTGAGACGAAAGAACTTACCTGAGTTGGATGTATGATTAAAAAAATTGGAATTGGACTGATTTTTGGTTTTTTGGTCACAGGATGTGGCTCAAAAAAACGGGTGGTTTCTAAAGAAAGACCACAAATTACCAAGCATAAACAAGAGACAGGTCCGAATGTGGGACCATCAAAAGATAGCGCTAAAGAAAAGGATTTGTACCCATTGCCCGAAAATCCCGGTCGATTCGTCAAGTTCCCAATCGCCGACACTCAGGAGTACATTGAAACCTTCGCCGAAATGGCACAATATGAAATGCGCGCCTTTGGTATTCCAGCGAGTATAACCTTGGCCCAAGGTATTTTGGAGAGTGGTTCAGGTAAAGGAGCGCTTACCCGCAAGACCAACAATCATTTCGGTATCAAATGCCATACGGGGTGGGACGGCGAATTTGATTTTCACGATGATGATGCCAAAGGAGAATGCTTTCGAAAATATAATCATCCCATGTATTCTTTTCGGGACCACAGTATTTTTTTATCGTCTCGATCCCGCTACAAATTTCTGTTCAACTATCGAAGGGACGACTATAAAAAATGGGCTTACGGACTTCGTCAGGCGGGATATGCCACAGATAGAAAGTATCCCCAAAAACTTATTGCATTGATTCAAAGGTATAACTTGGATACCTATGATGGAGAGGTGGTACGTGGCGGATTGGATGCGGTTCGGCAACCAAAACAATACGATGTGTTCACCCATATTGTGCAAAAAGGAGACACCTTATATGCCATCTCAAGAAGGTATTCCATTTCTGTGGAGGAACTGAAACGTATCAACAATTTAGACAGCAATACACTGTCAATTGGACAAGTACTGAACGTTAGGAAAGAAAAATCCAAATGATTTATCAAAGAAGCAGCGCCTTGTTCGCTGAAGCCAAAAAGTATATTCCAGGAGGGGTAAACTCTCCGGTTCGGGCATTTAAAGCGGTAGGAGGAGAACCAATTTTTGTAAAGCGAGCCAAGGGAGCTTATCTGTATGATGAAGACGGTAACCAACTCATCGATTTTATTTCCTCTTGGGGCCCCTTGATTTTGGGCCACGCCTACGAACCCGTGATCAATGCGGTTATTGAGAAGACCAGAAAAGGGACCTCATTTGGTATGCCCACCGAGATTGAGACCCAGCTGGCCCGTTTGGCGGTTTCCATGGTGCCCAACATAGATAAGATTCGATTTGTAAACAGTGGGACTGAAGCGTGTATGAGTGCTGTGCGATTGGCACGCGGATATACAGGGAAGGACAAGATCATCAAATTTGCAGGGTGTTATCACGGGCATTCAGATGCCTTCCTGATTCAAGCAGGAAGTGGAGCAGTTACCTTCGGCAGTCCCAATAGCCCTGGAGTCACCCAAGGCACAGCAAAGGATACGCTTTTGGCAGATTACAATGATATGGACGGGGTAAAGACTTTGGTACAGGCGAATTCAGGTGAAATAGCAGCTATTATTTTAGAGCCTGTGGCTGGAAATATGGGATGTATTGTACCCTCGGAGCAATTTGTTCATGGACTTCGGGAACTTTGCAGCCAAGAAGGTATTTTATTGCTTTTTGATGAGGTGATGACCGGATTCCGATTGGCAAAAGGAGGGGCCCAGGAAGCTTTGGGCGTGGATGCGGATATTGTTATGTTCGGAAAAGTAATTGGTGGAGGTCTTCCCGTAGGGGCTTTTGCGGCCAAGGCGGAAATTATGGCCCATCTTGCTCCGGAAGGGCCCGTATACCAAGCAGGAACCCTTAGTGGAAATCCACTGGCGATGAGTGCGGGACTCGCCATGCTCACTGAGCTCAATACGAATCCTGAAGTTTTCTCCAGTTTGGATAATAAAACCAAGTATTTGCATGAAGGCATTACCACGGTTCTCGAAGAAAGGGGGATTGCACATCAAATCAATCGGTTTGGCAGTATGCTCTCTGTACATTTTTGTGAGGAGCCTGTGGTGGATTTCGCATCTTCCGCCCATGGAAATAATGATAGATTCAAAAAGTACTTCCATGGTATGTTGAAGCGAGGTATTTATTTGCCGCCTTCGGCATTTGAAAGTTACTTTTTGAACGATGCCCTCAGTTATTCCGATTTGGATAAGACCATTGAAGCCACTCGGCATTGCGAATTCTAGAAGTTATCTTGAGCAGCGGTTAGAAATCTATATCATACTTTTTTTCGAGTTGAGAATAGTCCCATTAGCCCTAAAATGGGGCCTAAGGCCAAAAAAATGAATGCAAAATAGGGAGACACATATCCTGTAAGCGTTGTAATGGCCTGAAGACTTAGTATAGTTATGGCAAATCCGATACAGTTGACCATGGTAAGTGCCGTACCCTTAATGTTGGGCTGTGCACTGTGGGCTACAAGAGTTGAGAAAAGCGGTGAGTCTACGATGACGACCATTCCCCAGAAAAGTAGATACAATATGAACAATGGGGTAGGGGCAAAAAGGAGCATTAAAGGCGAAACCAAACAACAAATTCCTGAAAGAGCCAGCGCAGTGGCTGCTATCTGTTTTGTTCCCCAGCGCTGTGCCATATATCCCCCTAGAATACAGGCCAATCCACCTACGGCAATTACCCAAAATGACCAAAAGGGCACCCTAAATAAAGAAAGGCCATGTTCTTTAGCATGAAAGCCCAATAAAAAGGGAACAAAGGCCCAAAAGGTATAGAGTTCCCACATGTGTCCAAAATAGCCAAGGGCAGCTGCTCGAAAATCAGCCTTTTTAAAGATAGAAAAGCATGCGGTAAAATCCAGCTGTTGGCCTGGTTTTCTGTAAGGTCCATCAGGAACTAAAAATACCATTAGGAGCCCGCCGGAAAGAGCTAGGAAAGAAGTAGTATAAATAACGTATTCCCAAGGGAATAAGGCCGTAAGCCATTTTAGAAAATGGGGAAGGGCCGTGCCCACTACCAAGGCACCCACTAAATAGCCCAATGACTTTCCCAAGCCTTTGTCAAAATAATCTGCAGCAATTTTCATTCCTACCGGGTAAATGCCCGCCAAAAAAAAGCCAGTGGCAAAACGGGAAATCAAAATTGAAGTAGGTGTGCTTCCCCAGACCAGCAACAAATTGCAAACTGCACCGAAAACCGCACTCCACAAGAACACGCGGGAAGGGGAAAAACGGTCGGTCAACATAAGCACGGCAAAAAGCAAGGTGCCGATTATGAAGCCAAATTGAACTGCGGCGGTAATATTGCCCACACTTGCTCCCATATCAAGATTGGCAATAAGCGCGGTAAGCACCCCATTCCCCGCAAACCAAAGGGATGTACAAAAAAATTGTGCAATGACAATAGTTGGAAGGATATGTTTGGGTGGTTTCAATGAAATCTTTGCTAAAACTGTCGGATTGCAAAGGACAGCTTTACGAAAATAGATGGTTTTATTGAATCGGGTGTTGGGTAAAATCTATTTTAAGTTGGTATAAAACGATTTTGGACCGTTGTATCGGTACCATAAATAATTTCCTTTATCCCAGATACTTTTCCGTAAACCTTGCTACTTTCTAATTTCCATGGAATGCTTTTATCGTTGAGCCCAGTCCTCAAGTTCTTGTCGAAATTGAATGCTTTATTGCACTAATCTTATTTCTTACGATTGATAAAAGCTAGAGATAAGCGAATATTTTGAAACCGTAGTCATGGTAGCAGGAAAACCTTAGTAAAAACAGAAAAGCAGGATTTGTATCCCGCTTTTCTTGAACTAACCAAATTAACCTTGTCAGACAGGTTTAATTAATCAGAGGTTGTCGTATTCTGCCAGCAAATCAATCAAATTTTGAAACTAGATTGATTTCAGTTGGCAGTTAAGGTGGTTTCTCCTTCGTTTGGATTATAGATATAGTTAAACGTATAAAACCTAAAGTCGTTATTCGCAATTTCAGGGGTTATGTCGGTGGGCGCATCTCTGTAATAGCTCAATATTTCTACTTTCGCAAATTTGCCATCATGTGTCCTAAAAACAAGAATCTTCCCTGCTAGCGGTGTGACCACATTTATCATGGGGTTGTAGTTGTACCAACCATTGTCGCTGCCAGCTGGAACGGCAAAGGCACCCGTTGCGTCCTGGGCAAAGGTCAATCCATCGGCAGAGTCGACACTTGCAAAGGTACCATCTACGATGGCCGCTCCTGCATTTCCATTTCGTGTCGGTTCATCGTTGGTTCCAGTTTCGGCACCCCCGTTCACGGCAATTCTCAGACCCCTGAACGCAATGTCCCATTCGGTATCGCTATCCGTTACAGTGCCGGTCGAGAAGCTAAATTTAGTAAAAGGTCCCCCAACTTCACCTTGTCCAAAACCTCCGGTTTGAGGGGCAGGTATATTACTGGCCGTATTGCTTTCAACCGCAATAAGGATTGGGCCATCGTCATCGTCATCGCTACAGGCCACAAAGGCCACGAGCACAAATAATAAATTGAATAGTTTTAAGGTAGTTTTCATAGTAATCTCTGTTTTAAAATTGAATGTTTAATCTTCCAAATAATTGTATTCCAGGGTTAACTTGTATTTGATTATCTGCAGTTGAAAATGGATTTTCACCACGAAAATCAAAGAGATTGTTCGCTCCAAGCTGAACTTCGTAGTGTTTTAAGAAGGTCTTCCCAAAGGACAGGTTTACCAACGCGAAACCATCCACAAAAGAATCGTCAAAATCGTCTAAGTAGCCATTACCGTTGATATCGGTCAGTCCAAATTTACTTCTGTAGATTATCCGAAGATTGGCATTGGCAGTCCACTTGGGAATTTCATAAAAGGCTTTCACGTTAAGGGTATGCCTAGACCGGTTTTCCAAACCGAAATACTCATCGCGGCCAATCCGTACGGTTTCCAAGGTTTGGGGATCTCTTACGAAACCACCATTTTCATCCAGTTCATCTTCTATGTTTTTATCGAAGGCATAGAGCAATTGATAGCCAGCGGAAACATTGAGGTTTTTCAGGAACCTATATTGAAGGTCTACCTCCAGGCCCTGAGTGTATACACTCTCGCGATTAACGTATCCAAAAACGTTGGCCCCATTTCGTTTGGTTGCCAAAATTCTGGTATCGATCAGGTCGGTAAAATCGTTTCGGTAGGCGTTTACCTCTCCTCTAAAGTCTCCTTGCTTGTAAACAAAACCGAGATTGTAACCGATAGAGCTCTCTGCGTTCAACGGGTCGCCCAGTTGTTCAAAGGGTACGGGCAATATCAGGTTTCCATTGGAATCGGTTATTATCTCGTCATTCGCTATCAAACGCTGCATACCCTGTACTTCCACTTCTTTGCCGAATACAGAATACCCCCCACCCAGTGCATTGGTAAAATCCAGGTACAACTGTCTAAAATCAGGGGCTTTGAACCCACTTCCCACAGAACCCTTAAAGGCTAAATTTGGGGTTATGGCGTACCGCAAGGATATTTTTGGACTTAGCTGTGAATTGTACTCGCTATGGTTGTCAAATCGGGCACCTACAATAACGTTGAGCCATTCAAATGGTTTAAAATCGTACTGGGCAAAAACATATTGTGAATCAAATGTCACTTGTTCTGCAAAAAGGGAGCGGTCCAATGATTCAAAATTGTAACCGCCCCCTAAGGTTAGGGTGTTGTTGGCAGTAAAGGAAGTGTTTAAACGAATTTCGGGTCGAAACAATTGCTGGTCGAAATCGTTGTCCAACAAGATTTCATTGTCAATGGGATCGACGGTCTGTTCGTTCGTGACATAGTTAGTGTAGTACAGCTCATATTCAAAATGCGATTTTCTAGATATTTCGTGGTCTACGCGAAGTTGTACATTCGCGTCCCGTTCCTCACTTGTGCCCGACGGGACGTCAAAGTCCTGAAGGAAGTATCGACCTGAGGAAAAAAAGCGCAATTTATCGGATACATCCAGAAACAATCTTCCGTTAAAGGTGTAATTGAAAAAAGGATTTATAGTTTGCGCTTCATCACCATTGGTTAAGTCATAGCCATCGGTACTCAGGCGATCAAGAAAAATGGAGTAGCCCAATTTGCCTATTTGCTGGTCAATGTTGACCGTGGTATTTTGGTTGTTGAAGGTCGCGGAACGATGGGTGACTTGACCACTTATTTTATCGGATGAAGGTTTTTCCGTGATGATATTGATGACCCCTCCCAGTGCTTCGGAACCGAATAGTGCGGAGGAGGGACCCTTGACCACTTCAATCTGCTGGATGTTGCCCACGGCAAAACGACTTAAATCGAGATTTCCCGAGCTTCGGCCCACTACCGGAACACCATCAATCAAAACCAAAACGTAGTCAGAGGCAATCCCCTGGATTTGCACACCTTCCCCACCACCGATGGTAATATCTGGGGTCATTACAATTCCGGTCTGTTCGTTCAGGATTTCATTGAGACGGGTCAGCCCGGAACGTTTAATTTGTTTTTTTGGAATTAAGGTGACCGGAAGGGGCAAGGAAGATAATTGTCGAATCGTACGGGTGGCCGTTACGACCACTTCGTCCAAGTTTTCCAAAGGAATGGAGTCCCGATTTTCTTCTTCTGTTTGCGCGTGAATGCCAAATTCCAAAAAGAAAATCAAACCAAATAAACCGCTTACTTTATTTAGACTCATTCTCAATAACTGGACGACAAATATACCTCTTATTTTAATTGATTCTAAATAAAATTGGTATTTTTGTAAGGCTATATTTGAATTTGATAAAAACTGCTATTATGAAAAAGTCAAAGGTCTTTTTACTGTTTGTTTTGGGAGCATTTGCCTTGGTTTCTGCACAGAAAAAGAAGGAGTTGGATAAGAAAGCGATATTGGACATGTGTGGTTGTTACGAGATTACTTTTAAGTACACCGAAACATTCGCTCCTGAAATCGATTATGAGAAGAAGTTGGATTATACGGCCGCTGCCTTGGAAATGGCACTTCCGATAATCACGGAAAAAGACCGGATTTCCATACAGCATCTTTTGGTCATCAACGATACTCTCGTGATCAAACATTGGAGGCAGGATTGGGAGTACGAGAACCAGAACGTCTTCCATTACGATAAAGACAATAATTGGATTTTTCAGACTTTACCCAAGGACCAAGTTAAAGGCCAATGGACCCAAAAAGTCTTTCAAGTGGACGATAGTCCGAGATATTCTGGCTCCGCTACATGGATCCATGCAGATGGAAAGCACTACTGGGAGAATAAAAGTGATTCACCTTTGCCGCGAAGGGAATACACCAAGCGAAGTGACTATAACGTTATGAAACGGGGCAATCGTCACGAAATCACCTCTTTTGGATGGATACATGAACAAGATAATGACAAGGTCATCCGAAAAGATGGGGAAGAAGACCTTCTACTTGCCCAAGAAAAAGGAATGAACACCTACACGAAGGTAGCAGACGAAAGATGCCAAGCCGCATTGACGTTCTGGGAGAAAAACAAAGGTTTCTGGGCCAAAGTGAGATCACTTTGGGACGAAGTATATGACCGCCAAGGGAACTTAACACTGCATAAAAGTGTGGACAAGATGCCTTTGTTCATGCATTTTTACCCCATGGAGAAAATGGATGCAGGTCCTGTAGCTATCAAAGAAACTATTGACAAGTTCATAGTGGAACAAACCACCGGTGATGAGCAAGGAAAATAAATATGTGTTCCTTATTGGAATCATCATTTTTGGTGTAAGCTTCTTTCTGTCTGGTTTTTCATCTTCTGATTTAAAGTTGTCCCCTAGACTTCAAGAAAAACTCAACAACGCGGTTAAGACTACTTTTGAAGTTGAGACTTTCCGTTTGGAAAATATTAAAATCCCCAATGAAGTCAATGCAAAGACCCCGGTGGAGTTCGGAGGTGAAAATCTATTTAAAATTAGTCAGGACAGCCAAACCTTGGGATATGTATATTTAGGACAGGCGCCCAGCATGAAAAATATTTTTGACTATGTGGTGCTTTTCACCAATGATATGCACATCAAAAAATCAAAGGTCCTTATTTATCGAGAGGATTATGGAAGGCAAATTGGCAGTCAACGTTGGTTGAAGCAATTCATTGGAAAGAAGTCCGGAGATACCTTGGTATATTCAAAAGATGTTGATGCTATCTCTGGGGCGACCATTTCTGCCAAATCCATGACCAAAGCGATTAATGATGTTTTGGCGAGCATAAAGACCTTACAGGAAAACCGTACCATATAAGCCCATTGATCCCATGGAAAATATCAACCCGTTGTATCACAATACCTTTGGCGTTGCCTTTCAATGGAAAAGAACGTCGGCGAACAATATGCTCAAGGTTCAATTGGTGTTTAGGGACACCGGACTTTTGTTAACCTTTAAAGAGCTCAAACAATTCTCTGAAAACATATCCAGGACCTTGAATGCTTCGCAGGTTTGCCAAAAGTGTTCCCAGGACGAGAATTGTAAGGGTCTGCTCTTGGAAACTCCCATTAACCAATTGAGTTTTGCCATCAGTATGGCCGAACTTCGTTCGCTTGAAGAGCTGGTAGAAGGAACTATCTTTCAACTGGGCTTGGACCACTTACTGCACAAGATTTAGTTAAAGTCCCGTTTTCTTTTCCTATTTTCCATCTAAAATAGCAGATGGCCCTCTTCGGAAACATCCAAACTTTCCCGAAAGAAATTAAGGGACTTATATTACTTTACCTTATAGTCACCAGTATTGGTTTTCTTTCTGCACTTCAATTTGTAAACACCACCACGGCTGGGGGGAGTCCGAAGGGAATAGAGGAAAATTATTTGGGTAATGAGGATGATCTTGAGGCTGAGGAACTCAAATTTGCCAAAAGCGAAAAGCAGATTTTGAATATAGTCCATGCGCACATGTTATCCATGGGCATGCTCTTTTTTATTTTAGCTTTTTTGGTGGCTACTACCCCGGTTAAAAACCCGATACGTAAAGTTTTGTTGTACGAACCCCTGATTTCTGTTCTACTTACCTTCGGAGGCATTTATTTTCTTTGGCGTGGTATGCTTTGGATGAAATATGTAATACTGGTCTCTGGTATCGCCATGACCATTTCGTACATAGTTTCCGTGGGTATTTTAATATATTGGTTGTTCAAAAGGAAGACTATCACTATTTCGTAGCAAAATAGGTTGTTTAAATTCCTAAATTAAGTTTGTATGAACCGTGACATTTTGGATATCAATGACTTTACCATTTTGGTCGAAGAGGCAAATTCTGAACATAGCATTACAGATTCTTGCTTTTTTGATGAGCCAGTAATTGCAGTAGCCTTTTATGGTTCAGGGAACGTTCATCTTTCAATGAAATACGGTGATAAGCAAGATGATTATGAAAATACAAAAGGTTTGGCGCTCTCGTTTTACGCGGATGAGCGTGTAGAATGCATTCATACCGTTTCTGCAAAAAAACCTTTACAGTGTCTGGTTATTGCCACCTCGCCCAAGAATTTGGACAAACTCCCGAACGATGAGGGGGAGCTGTTTACTGATATGTTGGAACAACTTGTCAACCCAGTGGACCATTATGCTGAAGGCCCCCGGTTTTTTATGACCCCGGAAATGCAGAACATTGTCCACGGAATTTTCGATAACCGTTATGAAGGTAAGGCGAAAATGATGTTTTTCAGGAGTCAGATAACCACGCTATTGGCGCATTTTTTCTGGCAATTATCCCTTTTGAAAGACAAAAAAATCAAAGAAGGCGAACGTGAAAAACTGTATCAGGCCAAAGAAATCCTTTCGAATAATTTAGAGACACCTCCTTCCCTGAATGAACTTTCCAGGATTATTGGTCTGAATACCTTTAAATTGAAAAAAGACTTCAAGGAACTTTTTGGTGTACCGGTATTTAAATATCTGCAGAATGAACGCATGAACAAGGCCCACCATTTGATACGGTCCAACGCGGCCACGGTGCAGGAGGCGGCATGGCATGTAGGGTATGATAGCTTGAGTTCATTTTCAAATGCATTTACAAAAAAATTTGGCTTCAGGCCAAGTGAAATTAGGCCATAGCGCTTCGGGTTTTAATTTCAGAAACCGAATGGACCATCACTTTTCCTTGTTTTCCTTTAAGTGAAATTTTCCCCATTTCCTTAAATAGGAAACTATTCCTTTGCAATTTCTCTTTCAAAGATTCAGAAAGCAGGAGCTCGCTGTCCAAATCGTTGCATTTTCCCTGTATCCGAGCTGCTGTATTAATGGTATCTCCGTGGTAGGCGATTTCTTTCTTGTATTTTCCTACTTCTGTGACCGTGACTATTCCGCTGTGCATGCCGGCTTTAAAGAAAGGAAGACATCCATACGTATTCTGATAAAATTGTTCCCTATCGGAAAGCAACTGTTTAAAATTAAAAAATGCCTTTATGCAGTTCTGGTCTTTGATTCCATCCTTAAATTCCCAAGTGAGAACCGCTTCATCACCTACATATTGATAAATTTCTGCTTTATTCCCTACAACAACGCCCATATCGTTAAAGCAGTCCTGAATCAATTTACTGTATTTGATATGCCCTAGGCGTTCTGCCAAAGTAGTGGATGACTGTAAATCCAGAAACATAAAGATGCGGTGTTCTTCACGTGGACTATAAAACCTGCCCCGTATCAGTTTGGATAAATTGCCTTCGCCCAACATTAAATCAACCTGTCGTAACAGGGATAAGGCAAAGTCGGTGAAGACGACAAAGAAAAAGATGGCCCCACTTCCTTTATCGGAAGCAAAACGCCAAAAACTTATCTCAATACCAAAATACAGGTGGTAAACGCCATAAGCCACCACGGTGACCAGCAATAAAAAGCAGATAATATATACCAATTGTATAAGAAGTAATCTCTTGAGCGGCACATATTTATAAAAACGTTCCTCAATCGTTATTTGGGCCATTCCGGACACAAAACCCATAATAGGTCCCAGCGTACAGGCAATGAGGAGACTTTCCTTGAAACTAAATTTAAGTTCACCCAGTTCTTGTGTGCCCAATCCCCTAACAATACTTAGAAAAATGAAGGCAAAGGTCCATCCAATCATGAAAAAGCGAAGTATTCGCCACCTGCGTTCGTTTAAGTTCATTCCCAATGCCAACACGATTTAGCCTTATGCCCAAAGTTATCCTTTTCGAACAAATCTTCCTCCTTTTTGAACAAATCCTATGAAAACATCCCATATAGTTTTGCCTTGTGATTAAAAACGAACAGTCATGAAAACTTTAAGAACACTAGCTATAGGGACACTGATTTGGATACTGGGTGTGAGTGTCTACTGTTTATCTTTTTATACTTCCTTTATAGAAGATTTGGAACAGCAGGCCAATCTGGTTCTTTCCCTAGCTATACTACCTATCGTTTGGATGGGATGTCATTTGTACCACAAAAAGGATATAACAGTGTATGGATTTATCCCAGGCTTATCCTTTTTCGTGGTAAGTGCCATTATGGATGCACTTATCACCGTTCCTATGATCATTTTGCCCAACGGAGGTAGTTATTATGAATTCTATACCGATTTAGGTTTTTGGGTAATCGGGCTCGAGTTCGTCGGTGTGTCCATGCTGTACTCCTTTTTTCAAACCGACTTGAAAATCAAAGAAACTGATAAACCATCAAACGGATAAACTATGGAAATCTCATTTGGCCATTTTACCCTTTTTATAACTATTCTTCTCTTTGGGCTGGTCGCTGGACTCTGTTTTACCTGGGGCAATGCCGTGACGCCCGGCATCGGACAACTCGGGGATATGCACTATCTGCAGGCCTTTCAAAAAATGAACCGGAGTATCAAGAATCCACTTTTCTTTCTGGTCTTCATGGGTTCTTTTCCACTAGGACTAGCGGCAATTTTCACGAATAGGGGCATATCCTCAAGTTCTTTCTGGTTGATCGTAATTGCCGTGGGTATTTACGGAATCGGTGTGGTATGGATAACCCTACTGGGAAATGTCCCTTTGAATGAATTGTTGGACAAAACCGATTTGATGGAGAACAGCCCCGAAGAATTGAAAACGCTCCGTGAAAGATTCGAACAACCCTGGAACCGTTTCCACACCATTCGAATTTTCTCGGCAAGTATCTCTTTCGCAATGCTGGTTTTATCAGCATTGTACAAATAAAACGCTATTTATAAACATTAAAACAAACAAGTATGAAAAACAACATTTTAATATTGGGAGGAACTGGAAAAACAGGACGACGCATCGTCCAAAGACTTACCAACAAGGACCTCAACATCAGGATTGGTTCCAGAGGTGCAAATCCAAGATTCGATTGGGACGATAGCACCACTTGGTCTGGTGCACTAGATGGTATGGACACGGTCTACATAACCTATCAGCCGGATTTAGCCGTACCCGGAGCCTTAAAGTCGATTCAAGGTTTAACAAAGGAAGCCGTTCGCAAAGGTGTACAAAAACTGGTCTTACTTTCAGGAAAAGGAGAACGTGAAGCTGAATTATGTGAAGAGGTCATCATGGAGAGCGGATTGGATTTTACGATAATACGGGCGAGCTGGTTCAGTCAAAATTTTAGTGAAAGCTTTTTTCTGGAACCCATTCAGAATGGTACGGTGGCTCTGCCGCAAGCTGATGTAAAAGTACCTTATGTAGATGCTGATGATATCGCCGATGTCGCTGTTGAAGTGTTATTGAACGATGTGCACAATGGTAAAATTTATCAACTTACAGGTAGTCGTTTTTTGACTTTCAGAGAGGTGATTTCGGAAATAGCACAAGAAACTGGAAGAACCATTTCTTTTATTCCGATCAGGATGGGGGAATATACACAGGCTTTAAAAACGATGGGGGTACCGGAAGACTACGTTTGGTTGATAGGATATTTGTTCAGGGAGGTTTTGGGAAACAAAGCCAATCAGGTCATAACCCATGATGTGGAAAAGGTATTAAAAAGGAAACCCAAGGATTTTTCAAAGTATTTGCGCGAAACCGCAGCTACAGGTATCTGGAACCCAAAAGTAGAAGTATAGTGCCTCGATATTGGAGTCAGTTCTTTAAAAACCATCCTTTGGGGTGGTTTTTTATTGCGTTTCGACTAAGCCCAGGTAAAGGGTTCCGGCCAAAATGGCCAAACCAAAACTCAATAGTGTGCCGATAAGCACGTACTCCGTGAGTTTTCGATTTTTTCCTTTGTTGAGGTCCCCGAAACGAAAAACGGATTTAGCCGCTATCAATACTCCTATTGCGGCCCATTGTCCCATAAGAATAAAGCCAAAAATGAAAAGGCGTTCCAACATGCCAATATATTTCCCAGCATTTTTGAGTGATCCGCCCTCCTCCGTATCATCTTTTGCTACCTCTTCTATATATGGGGCCAATAGCAGACGGATAATAACGCCGGATACATAGGTCACAAAAATTATACAGCTTACCAGCAACAAAGATTCACTTTCCCAAAGATGGTCCAAATTCAATTGAAAAGGTTCCTTCCAGTATACCAAAACCGCAATGATTCCCAGATGCATTATTTGATCTACTACAAAAAGCCAGCGATGGTTTTTTTGATTTGTGAGCACAAGTTTTCCCAGGTCTATGCAGTAATGGGTCGCGATCACTATGGTCACAACAACCAATTGTTTGAACTGAAGTAGCACCAATAGTGCCACTAGGTGAATCCCTATGTGCCAATACAGGTATTTGGATTTCCACTTTTTACGTAGTTTATCCTCCACCCAACGAGTAGGTTGGAACACAAAATCCCCAATAAAATGAGCCAGAACAAGTTTTAGGGCAAGCAGGGTCATGCGGGTTTTAGGAACTGTCTTTTTAGTTAGAAATTATGCAACGCCTTTGAGCACCTAGTGCTTAGGAACTATCCCAAAAATAAATAATTTAAGACGGCAAAGACCTTAAGTTGGGATTTTGCTTTAAAATGGATTTTTGGTCCTCAGGTTTTTTGATGATTGAATTCCCAATAAATTGATGTAAAACATAGGGGTATCTTCGTCAACAACAAGTTTAAAAGCTCAATTTGAAAGTTTTTCCCGGAAATCGGGGGTTAATTTTCCCGAGATCCAACGGAGCTTTCTAGTTTCGATCGTGGTTTGTACCCATTCCGTTTCGTCATCCAGAATAGACTGGGTTACTTTTTTGAAAAGAATGGTGTTTGGAATACCATCTTCATCCTTTGGAAAAATCAATTTCTCCTTAAGATGAAATATTCCTGCATCACTAATTTCAGAAAGCTGTCCGGCTTCATGGATAGTATCATTCTGGACAAAAAAGTAAATTCCGCCTCCTTCCATCATGCAGGCCTCTGAATGATAATTGATGAACAGAATATCGTCCAAACCGTAAACCCCTTTGTTTCCTAGGGTTTGAATACTAAAATTTTCATGTGGGATCGGAATTTTCTGTTCTAAATAAGTACCCTCCCTTCTATGGCGCATATTGAGAAAAGAACGTTCACCTTCTCTAGAAACCGCAAAATAGTAATGGGTATAACCCAGGGTCTTCCGTTCCAAGGATAATAGCCCACCTAAAATGTATCCTTCTGTAGTGTCGTATTTGACCTTATAAAAGGGAGAATCGAATCCTTTGTAAGGCCAAGAGAATTCGGTTTTTTCAAGAATCTCTACCCACTCCCCGATTTTTAAAAGTTTCAACACATCCGATTCAGTTTTGGGCGCAGAACGCAGTTTTACATCGTTGCCAAAGACATAGACCTGATCTCCTGGCTTAAAAGAATCAACATCATGGATTTTTTGAGCATAACTGAGAGAAAAGATGAATAGGACAACACCTACCGTTAAGGCAAATCTTATTTTCATATTTCGATTTTTTTAGGATTAGAACTTGAATTGTTCTTAGGGAGGTTATTTTATATACGGTAACACCCTATGAAATGGTTTACCAAATCAAATTCAAATACCATGTTTTTATTTATTTGGATACAGGAATGGGCATTTTATTTTGTGGACTTGTGAGGATGAGATGACCACTTCAAGGTTTTGAGAAAACCTAGAAAAAAGGAAAGAACTGATAGAAAAGAAAAAAGCCACGCCCATGGCCGGCGTGGCTTTAAAATCAACAAAAAACACTATCCCCTTCTACCTTCCTTCTGCATTGCCTTTTTGCCGTTCACAACTCTTTTTAACTTAAGTTCCTTCCAGGTCAAATATTGTTCTTCGGTCAATACTTCTTTCATTTTTTGCTGATGTACAATTCTATGGTCGAGTCGCGCATTCATTCGTTCAAATTGTTCATCCGCACTGGGTTTTTCTCGAACACCACTTTCCTTCTTTGCTCTATGTTCGGCATACTTGGCTTTCTTGAATTCAGCTTCTTCCAGGCTGATTTCCATAATTTTGACTTGTTGGGATTCGGAAAGGTCAAGTGCCAAAGTCAATTTTTTAGTGTGTAATGTGGCCAATTGTTCGGCAGAAAAATCCGCCATGGCTCTTTTGCTTTTTTGTGCACCTTCAGGCCTTTGCGAAAATACGCTCATGCTTAGAAAGGCCATTATGAGTACTGTCAACTGTTTCATACGTTTAAATTTTATGATTCAGTTTTAGGACACAACAGTTTGGTCAGGGTTTAACGACCAAAATCAATTTGTGACGCTTTTAACAGCGAATAGGTTGAAATTACTGAGGAGTTTCAGATTCTTTTTCGGAAGCATGTTCCAAATCCATATCCCCGTCAAAAAAGGTTTCGGCGATAGCTGCGGATTGGATTTGGTTGTTATAATCTTCGTACTGCTCAACAACATAGTAGGCTGTTGCTGTGATAAGAAAGCAAAAAAAGTAGAGAAGGCTTTTAGTTTTGTAGGTCATGATTTTAAGTTTTGGGATTACTAAAGTAGTCAAACCATAGGCTGTATGCCACGATATGTTGTGAATCTAAACATTTTAGATGCGAAAACGATGAAAAGCACGGTTAAATCGATGAAATGCAGGGTTTGATTACAAAACGGCCTCTGCATAGGCACGCTTCGTTATTTTGTATAGCCGTCAGCTAGGATTCAGAATCAAATCAATGCGTTCCAAAACATCCTGTAGGTGATACCGGCTCATGCGATCTGAGGTTCGGCCCAGTCCATTTCGGATATCGCGTTTCAGGTTGTTCAGTTCAGCTCTTGCTACAGAACGGATATCGGATTGACTGGTGTTAACTACCGTTGATTTGCGATATCCATTAAAATCGGGAAGTTTTTTCTGGTTTCCGGCTGTCATCAAATAGGCCAGTCGGTCCACATAGGCTTTTTGCAGGTTCCTTCTATAGGTATCGATCACTTTTCCACTTTTCGTTTCGGACCAAATTCCGTTTCGCAGGTCGGTCATCATTTCCAGCAATCCGTAGGCCTCTTTTCCATTGAGGGTCTCATTTTCGATAATACGTGCCATTTTGCCCAAATGCAACATATTGTTCAAGTAGCGTTCTTGAACCGACCGAATGCGTTCCACATAACCGGAATATTGGATTTTGTCAAATATCGTCTTGTCAATCAGCCATTGTGGTGTTTCAAAAAGATGCTTTTGCATAAACTCCATGCAGTTCTTTTGGTGATCCCGGGCCACGTGTAAGTAGACCGCACCATCTTGGTCTGCGGTCTTATACAATTCGTAGACCCCACCAATATTATTGGAAACATGTCCCATATATCTTTGGTACTGGTTAATCACCTGACCGTACAAGGTTTTTAGGTCATCATAATTTTTTCCATCCTCCGTGGTCCACTCCTTAAGGCTCGGAACGATGCGCTTTAGATTCTCGATACCATATTCACTGGCTTTTATGGCATTATCTCCTAAATCTTCGGTCTGGGAGCTTGGGTCATGAACATCCCCTACCTGTTGATGGCCAAACCGGTACATGGGGTCATTTTCATGCGCTCTTATCCAACTATTCAATATGGGCTTTTCCTCTTCTGCACTTTTATCAAGGATAGGTTTGTATCCCCAGCGAATGGAATGTTTGTCATAAACCCCAATATCTGGCATCATGGCAACACCTTTGTCCCCAGGTTGGGCGACGTAGTTGAATCTGGCATAATCCATAATGGAAGGTGCAGTCCCATATTTCCCGGTAAACGATGCCGAACGTAGTGAATCTACAGGATACGCCGCACTACTTCCCATATTATGTGGGAGTCCTAAGGTGTGACCTACTTCGTGGGCCGATACGAAACGAATCAATCTACCCATAATCTCATCTTTGAAGGCTACTTTTCTGGCCTCGGGGTTGATCGCAGCTGTTTGGACAAAGAACCAGTTTCGCAACAAGGTCATTACATTGTGGTACCAGTTGATATCCGATTCTAGAATTTCTCCACTTCTGGGGTCGCTCACGTGAGGTCCGTTGGCATTTGGTATAGGAGAGGCTAAATACCGTACCACGGAATATCGCACATCTTCCGGGGACCATTCAGGGTCTTCCTCTTTGGACGGTGGGTCTTTGGCTATGATGGCATTTTTAAAGCCAGCTTCCTCAAAAGCGACTTGCCAATCTTCAATACCTTGTTTTATATAGGGAACCCATTTCTCTGGTGTGGCCCTATCCACATAATACACAATTGGTTTTTTGGGTTCAACCAGTTCTCCTGCTTTATATTTCTCAATGTCCTCTTCTCGTATCTCCAATCGCCATCGGTCCAAATAGCGAACCGTTCGACTTTCTTGGGCATTTAATCCATAGTCCACCTGTCCTCGGGCAAACCAACCCACGCGTTCATCAAAATACCTTCTTTTCATGGGTTCTTTGGGCAAAAGAATCATAGAGTTGTTTATTTCCACAGAAATGGACCCCAAGCTTTTATTGCTTGGAGGTTCTTTGGCCAGATAGGTCTTGACATGCCTAGCTTCAATATTCAGGGGATAGCTTTTCACGGACTCGATAAAGCTTCGGTCTGTATCCAAACGGCTAATTTTATACCGTTTTCTATAAAATTCAGAAATGCCAATGGCATTGACATCTTTGGTGAAGAGGGGATCTACCTCAACCACCGTTGCGGGGTTAAGGGAATCCTTTGTATTGAAGGCCTTGATATCAAAAGCAAAAAGCACCGGTTCAAAATTAGAATTGACGACGGCTTCATGGACCGGGAGGGAGTCTGCGGCAACATTTCCATAAGAAACTACCCGTAGCAATACTTTTTTGGGTTTTTTCTCCCAACGCAGTACCTGGGTATTGATTTTACCTCCACCAAATCCGATACCGGTGGCTGTTTTGGAAATACGGCTCACCATAAGCATTTCCCGATTGAACAAAGAATCGGGTATCTCGTAAAAGTGTCTATCATCAACCCGATGCACCAGAAAAAGGCCCTCATCCGTTTCTGCCGCCTTGGTAATGACCTTATCGTAGGGCTTTATTTCCCCTTTTTTTGGTTTAGAAACGGCTGTTTGCTCGGTATTTTTCTTCTTTTTCTTAAAAAGCTGGGCGGATACCGTTGGAACATGGACCCCTATAAAAAGGACAAAAAGAAGTTTGGGAAGTAATTTTGAAGTCATTTTAGGATAGTTTGACGTTTAAGGCGGGCTTAAAGAACTTAAAAAACAAGAAGACAGACTGTTAAATAATTATTAACTCTACTCTTTTACCAAAATGTGCGCAATCTTCCGGAGTATTGCATTTTACTGACGGTCTCCACGAAATCCTCATGTAATTCGGGTTTTTTGTAGCATGGTATTTCATCAAAAAAATGCAAAAGGGTGTAACAATTTGGAATTGGTAAAGTCTTATAAGCATATATCATCAATCAAAAAATTCAATCAAAATGAGCAAGTTATTATTAATTTACGGATGTGCACTTTTAGGGGGTTCAGCCGTAGCAGATGAACAACAAAGTACATTACGTACATCCACGAATCAGCAACAGATTACTACAGGCAACTTTGAGAACAATGTTACCGTTATAAACCTCAATGCTGATGTAAAAGGAATGGTTTCCACATACTATTGGACCGACGAGGATTCCTTCGAATTGAACCTGGACGAAATAGAGTATTTAGAGGAGGACAATGAGATAGATTTGGGTTTCGATACCGCAGATTATCTCCCTGAAAATTTCAATCCGTACAAAACCTATTTTGACCTGAATTCCATACCCTACGTTGAAGACGAATCAGCGCTGGAGCTAGGTTTTGATACCTTGGATTATCTTCCCAGTAGCTTTGACCCCTACAGTGAGGTATTGGATGTTCACTCCATCAACTATATGGAAGAAGAGGAGTCGGACTTGGGTTTTGATACCGAAGATTACCTCCCCGAAGGATTTGATCCATACGAAATGTACATTGACTTAAATCAAATCCCTTACATTGAGGAAGATTTGGATGGGGATTTGGAAGTAGAACTGGGTTTGGGGCTGGATAGCGACTATGTGCTTCCTGAAGGATTTGATTCCTACACAGAGATTATCGATATTGCTTCAATAAACTATGTGGAAATTGAGGACGAGAACCTTGGCTTTGATAGCGATGCGTATCTCCCGGAAGATTTTGACCCGTACTCTCGGGTGAACTAAGTAAGATGTTCGATTTCATTTTACAAATTTTTGAGTTGTTAGTCATGAAAAGCCCTCCCTGGAGGGCTTTTTAACTTGGAACCTCTTTCATGGGCCCAATTAACAAAAGAATAACAAAAAAATCGATGACGTGCAAACTGCAAAAAGAGCCCCATTTCTTTAACAAAGTATCAGTTTAGAACAGGTTTCCATAAAACTTTTTCAATGTAAGATTCAAAGTGTTAAAAAAGTGATTTAAGGCTTCCTGTCGCCTTTCGTTAAGGAAAAACTAATTGTAATAAAGTTAGGATTTTGGGGTTTTATCTTTGTATAAGAATTAAAAAACGACAACTATGATTACCAAAAATACCTTTAAATCCCTATTGCTATTGGCCCTTGGCTTGTCCATGCTACATGGCTACGGATTTACCTCCAACGAAGATTTTGATATTGACTCGGTAGAATTTATAGAAGATGAACAGGAATGGGAACTAGGTTTTGATACCGCCCTTTACCTACCGGAAAATTTTGATCCTTACAGTGGGATTATTTCTGTGAAAGCCATCAATTTCGTCGACGAATGTGATGAAGTTGATCTTGGTTTTGAAACAGCTGGATATCTTCCCGAAGGATTTGACCCGTATATACAGTAAAGTTTGTTTCTCACTTTTTTGAGTTAGTTAGTTAGTCAATGGTCCCTTGTATGAGGGACCATTTTTATTTTAGAACAACAAAGGGACCACAAATTGAAATACCAAAACCAGAAGCGCGACAGCGATTAAGTTTAGGATTACACCCACCCGGGCCATCTCCGGTACTTTTACATAACCACTCGCGAACACGATGGCGTTGGGTGGAGTGGCCATTGGAAGCATAAAAGCGCAGCTGCTCGCCATGGTTACCGGAATTAAAAGGTATAGGATGGGAATGTTCAAACCAATGGCTATTCCGGCAACTACAGGAGCCAGCACAGCCACAAGCGCTACATTGCTCATGAGTTCGGTCATGAACAGCATTAGGAGTATCAATAAAAATGCGGTAAAGACGATACTAATCTCGCTTTGCGCAATGGTTGAGGCGACCAAATCGACGATTCCGCTAACAGACATTCCTTTGGCAAGGGCCAGTCCCCCGCCAAAAAGTATCAAGATGCCCCAAGCCAGTTTTGACGTATCTTTCCAGGTAATGATGAAATCTCCATTCTTGATATTGTAAGGAACGGCAAAGAGAGAAATAGCAGCAAAAATGCTAATCATGGTATCTGACAGGCCCAAGGTTGGAAAAATTGAATTGATAAGCGTTCTAAAAATCCATAGAAATACGGTTATCGCGAAAATGCCGAGAACCATTTTTTCCTTTCGAGAAGTGGGGCCCAATTTTTTCAGTTCTTGCTGAATTACCTCTTTGGAGGCGTTGAATTTTAAATCGCGATTGGGGAACATCCATTTGACCAGTACCAAATAACTGATGGCGATCATGATTGTGGAAAAAGGGAGTCCCAGCGTCATCCATTTCAAAAAGGATATTTCCGTGTTGTATTCATTTTCCAAAAGCCCTATCAATACTGAATTCGGTGGGGTTCCGATAACCGTGGCAATTCCACCCGCGTTGGCGGAAAAGGCGATGCCCAACATTACGCTCAGCGCAAAGTTTTTATCATTTTTTGTAAAGCCATCCTCATCGTTTATCAACAGGGAGATAACCGAAAGGGCTATCGGCAACATGACCACGGTGCTTGCCGTATTGCTAATCCACATGCTCAGGGAAGCGGTAGCGATCATAAAACCCAAAATCACACGGTTTGGCGTGGTACCCGTAAGCTTGATGATGTTCAGGGCGATCCGTCTGTGCAGATTTACTTTTTCCAGTGCCAAAGCCATCACAAATCCACCAAAGAACAAAAATACAATAGGACTCCCGTAGTTGGCCCCGACTTCCGCAATGGGCAAAATCTTGAGCAGGGGAAATAGCAACAGGGGAAGAAGTGCGGTGACCGATATGGAAACAGCTTCGGTAATCCACCAAATCAGCATCCAAACTGCAACAGCGATCACATGGTCCCCTTTCGGTGAAACCAATTCAATGGGAAGGTTGACGAGAGCAAGGAAGGCTAGGGGTCCCAGCATCAATCCCCATTTTTTAGTTTTTTCCATACAAGACCCTAAGCTAGGCTATTTTTAGGAAATAAAAAATCAAGCGTTATCCATTCCTTCTCAAAGCAATGGCGTCAAGAACGGGGGTGTTTCAAGACTTGGATTTCGCGATAAGACCGATGTCCGTTTTGGAAACCTCAAACAGGCCCAACTTGGAAAGGTTCTTGGTACTCTTATCCCATTTTTTTCCGCTTAAAGCAGCTTTTTCCTTCAGTTCGGCAAGCGCCATTTCCCCAACAGGTTTTAAGATATCCAGAATGGTTTTTTCCTCATCTGTCAAGGGAACTTGTTTTTTTTCAGGGCGCATCTGCGGAAAGAACAAAACTTCTTGAATGGAGGCATTATCGGTCAATAACATGACCAGGCGGTCGATACCAATACCAATTCCCGAAGTGGGCGGCATGCCATACTCTAGGGCGCGAAGAAAATCCTGGTCAATGAACATGGCTTCATCGTCTCCTTTTTCGGACAATCGGAGCTGGTCTTCAAAACGCTCACGCTGGTCTATGGGATCATTAAGTTCGGAATAGGCGTTGGCCAATTCTTTGCCATTTACCATCAATTCAAAACGCTCGGTCAGTGCTGGATTTTCCCGATGTTCTTTGGTCAAGGGACTCATTTCCTTAGGATAGTCCGTAATAAATGTGGGTTGGATAAAGTGATGCTCACAGGTTTCACCAAAAATCTCATCAATCAATTTGCCAACACCCATAGTCCCATCCACTTCAATTTTCAGTTTTTTGGCCACTTCGCGTAACTGTTCCTCATCCATCCCTGAGATATCAAAACCGGTATGGGTCTTTATCGCTTCCAGCATGGGAACTCTCGGATATGGCGCCTTAAAATCAATAATATTTTCCCCAACGGTGACTTGGGTGCTTCCATTGGTATCTTGGGCCACTTTTTCCAAAAGTTGTTCTGTGGTGTCCATCATCCAATTGTAGTCTTTGTATGCCACATAAAGCTCCATGACCGTGAATTCTGGATTGTGGGTACGGTCCATCCCCTCGTTTCTAAAATCTTTTGAGAACTCATATACACCGTCAAACCCTCCAACAATAAGACGTTTTAAATAGAGTTCGTTGGCAACGCGCAAATACAAGGGTACGTTCAAGGCATTGTGATGGGTCAAGAATGGTCTTGCCGCGGCTCCCCCAGGTATGGGTTGAAGAATAGGGGTTTCTACCTCTAGATACCCTTTTTCGTTATAGAACTCACGAATACTGTTGGTGACTTTGGTTCGTTTTACGAAGGTATCCTTCACGGATGGGTTCACTACCAAATCCACATAACGTTGCCGATACCTCAACTCTGGGTCATTGAATTCATCATAAACGTTTCCTTCGGCATCTACTTTGGGTAGGGGAAGTGGGCGCAAAGCTTTGCTTAACAAGGTAAATTCCTGGACCATAACGGTCCGTTCACCTACCTGGGTCGTAAAAAGGGAGCCCTTAACACCGATAATGTCCCCGATGTCCAATAATTTTTTATAAACTTCATTGTAAAGTGCCTTGTCCTCTCCGGGGCATATTTCATCCCTATTGAAATATACCTGGATACGCCCTTCGCTGTCCTGGAGCTCTGCAAAGGAGGCTTTTCCCTGAATTCTTCGCGACATCAACCTACCGGAAATCACAACCTGTTTTCCTTCCCTGAAATTGTCTTTAATGTTTTTGGAAGTGCTATCAACTGGGTAAAGTGCCGCAGGATATGGGTCGATTCCCATTTCCCTTAGCTTGGTCAATTTCTCTCTACGAACGATTTCTTGTTCCGATAGTTGCATGTCTTAAAAAAATTAAAGCGCAAAATTACACTTTTGCGCTTTAATTTTCATTTGCTTTTGCCCAGTTGGGCGTAATTTGGGATATAGGGTTTTCCCAGAAGAATTTGGGCCATATCTTCCTCAAGGGACTCGATGGGGCTTTCCACAATTCTATTGACCTCTTTTCCATCTTTTAACAAAAGTATAGTGGGTACTTTTATGATGTTCCACCCTTTTTCCTCACCTGTCGGACTTTTTTTGTAGTATTCTTTCCTTGGATCGAGCGCAATAATTTCCAATTTTTCGGGCGGGAACCCACATTCCTTCAGAATTTTCAGAAGCCGTGGAACTTCCCGTTTGCTGTCGCCGCACCAGGTCCCCAAAAACAGTTTGATGGTGTGTTTCGCCAAAGTGTTCTTGAACATTTCTATCATTGGTGTGTCCACCGTATAGGACGCATAACCTGGCTGGAACCAGGTACGATAAGGATCCTTGTTCAATCCTTCCTGATCAATTTTACCTATCAGGAATTTTTTTCCATTCTCTTGGACCACTTCCTTATTGTAGTCTTGTCCATGGGAAATCAAAACAAAGAGGCATACCGCTGCCGTTAAAATTACTTTCATACGATTTAAATTTAATTTGGTCTGAAAATTCACCAAAAGAAAGCGACGAAAGGACGTGATGTGGATGGATTTTGGGTCTAGACCCTAGGTGGAATTCTACTCTTTCAACAGTTCAAGAATGGCTTCGCGGCTCGATACATTGAGTTTTTTGTACAAGTTGTTGATATGGGTCTTAACGGTGCTATGACTCACAAAAAGTAGTGCGGCGATTTCCTTGTTACTTTTTCCCTGCCGAATATGATCTACTATTTTCTGCTCTTGGCCCGTAAGTTTTTGAAATGCGTTTTGGTTTTTTTTTGCCCTAGCTTGTTTGAGGAAAAGCGAAATATTAAAGCTTAGGGAAACGGCCAACAGCAGGGCCACTATCCATACCCAGTATGTAGTAGGGGGCCTCTCAAATCCGGCCATTTGTTTATCTGCCGTAATTTCTGCTCTGTACTGTTTTGTAAAACTTCGATTGGGGTAAACTGCTTCCAATCGATTCAACAGCATGTCGTAATATGGATTTTGAAGGAGGTCTTGTAGATAATATCCGTAAGTCTCATTCTTTTTGTCCGAGAGAAAATCGTAAATGTAGAGTTCCACAAGGGGTTCAGTAGCTGTTTCGCCCTGTTTTTGAAGCGTGGCAAACCATTTTTCTAAATTGAGTTTTTGGTTGGTCTCACTGCGGTATTCGGTAAAATCAAATATCATTTCTTCCTTAAACCCTTCAATTTCAAGTAGTAGTTGGGATTTTGGATTTGTGGAATTTATGGTACACAAGGCTTGATCTTCAAACGAGGTAGGAAATTGGACAGTATCCTTGTTCGACGCTATGAACAACACATTGGGACTATTGCCGCAATTCCCTAAAAAGTGCATATCGCTGCTGTCTGCATCGCATGGGTCCAGGTGAATTCGGTAAATCCCATTGCTTTCCGGTAAATTATCCCCTTGAAACTGAAAAAATCCTGTAGAGTCCACATTGACCTTTTTTATAATCTGATCCAAATACGTTCTGGAGGATTTTCTGTAGTCCTCCACCATGGAAAGGTAAATGGACGTGCCGATGTTTTCTTCGGATACATTGCCTGAAAAATGGTATTGTCCTCTGGCCAAACAGAAGAAAAATAGAATACCGACGCAAACCAAATTTTTCATGGGATAAAACTAGCACGATAAATTTAAAAGATCGTTGTAACAAAAAAAGGTTTTGTTAGACCCATAAAGTGCATCATCATCAATCAAGAAATGAGTTTTTGGAGAGTTTTATTGGCGATTCTTTTTCCTCCCTTGTCGGTCATCGGAAAAGGTTGTGGTTCCTTCCTTATTGTCTTACTTTTGACGTTATGTGGATGGGTTCCCGGAGTTATCGGGGCCCTTGTCATTCTAAATAACACAAACTAAGAAGAAAACCATGAAACGAATACACCTATTGGCAACGGTCTTGGTCGTTGTATTTGCCGTATCTTGTAATTTTACCGAAGAGATGACCATTAAAGAGGATGGTTCCGGTAGATTGTCCATTAATTTTGATGGTTCCGAACTGATGGGAATGGCAGGGGACGAAATTATGAAGAACAACAAAGAAAAACCTATCGACTCCTTGATTTCCTTCAAAGACATGCTAGAAGAAAAAAAGGACAGTATTTCCCAACTTTCCCCAGAAGACCAGGCCAAGCTTAAGAAACTGGAACCTTTTAAGATGCATATGGTAATGAATCCAGAGACCAAGGAAATGAAGTTTGACCTTTTTAGTGATTTTAAGGATGTCAATGAGGTCAACGACGCTTTTAACGCTTTTCAAAGCGCCAGTTTGCTCGGGCCGAACAATGACCAAGGCAATCAACCTAAACTAGGGGGTGACGCGCCTACCACCGAAGTGAGCTACAATTTCACAGGCCGCACATTTTCAAGAACGGCCAAAATTATAGATGAGGAATTGTTCAAACAAAGTGTGGACAGCCTCCAAGGTGCTGAAATGTTTCTTTCTGGCTCTACCTACACCTTAAAATACCACTTTCCAAAAAGGGTAAAATCAGCCTCTGCTGAAGGTGCCACTTTTAGTGCTGACGGGAAAACCCTTACATATGAAGTGAAATTCTTGGATTTGATGAAAGATCCATCAGTTTTGGATTTGGAGGTTGAGTTAGAGAACTAGTTTTCCGTTTTTGGTCTTCGTATCTTTGGGGTATGAACAAAAAAATCATCCTTGAAAACCTGGGGTACAAAGATTATAAGCAAACTTGGGATTATCAGGAATTGCTCTTCCAGCGCATTGTGGACATCAAAGTAAAGAACCGCAGAACGGGAAGCGAGGAAGAGACCCCGAATTACTTTCTATTTGTGGAACACCCTCATGTTTATACCTTGGGAAAAAGCGGTGATATGGCTAACCTCTTGGTAGATGAACAGGTGCTCAAAGAAAAAGAAGCCACTTTTTACAAAATAAATCGAGGTGGGGACATTACCTACCACGGTCCTGGTCAGGTGGTAGGATATCCAATCTTAGATCTGGACAATTTTTTTACCGATATCCATAAGTACCTTCGCTTTCTGGAAGAGATGGTCATTTTAACTTTGGAGGAATACGGGCTCCAAGCGCAGCGCTCCGAGGGGGAAACAGGTGTTTGGTTGGATGTTGGCACTCCTTTTGCCCGTAAAATCTGTGCTATGGGCGTAAGGGCCAGTAGATGGGTGACCATGCACGGTTTCGCGTTGAACGTTAACACGGATTTGGGCTATTTTGACTTAATGGTACCTTGCGGAATTAAGGACAAAGCGGTTACCTCTTTAAACGTTGAACTGGGAAAAAAGGAAGTTAATGTCAATGAGGTATCACAGAAGTTGTTACGGCATTTTCAGACGTTGTTCCAAGCAGAAATTGTAAAAGAAAAGACCCCGATTTAAGTGGGGCCTCCCCAATGTTTTTATTTGCTATGCGCCGTGAGTACCATGCTGCTCAGCGGATTTCCGTTTTTACTTGAGGTTTCTTGTTTCACGATACCCACTCCTTCGGACAACCATACTCGAGAAGAAAAACTTTGATTCGCCATCATCATTTTGGATTTTGTATCGCTGTAGATGACCAAACAATCAAAAGTCCCGGCCGGTGTGGTCACTGACTCTTTTTTCTCCACTTTTCGGTTTAATTGGTCCACTTTCATATCCATGGACATGCCTCCCATATCGATCTTAACGGTCACATTGGCATCGGCCAAATCTTGGCCCACTTTCAGATTGTTTGGCAATTCGACATCTGTTCCTGTAATTTCAACTTCCATATCCTTGTAGTTATCGAACATTCCATTGGGAATCAAGGATCGGTAGTCAATGGTCACTTTGTCTCCGGAACAACTGAATTTATAATCGCTTGTAAAGGTATCTTTTCCTTTTTTGTCCTTAAACGCTATGGACATGGTGGCATCTGTGCTTAAAGCTGTATTTGTTACCTGGGAAATGTGGTAATTCGTTGAACCCTCCTCTTTTCCCTTTTTGTCATACAGGGTATATTCGAAGCGGGCACCTTCTGTCAATGGATAATACTGACTACAATCAGATTGCGCATAAGAGGATGCACAAAAGGTAATGGCCAAAAGCCATTGAACTTTCGATTTCATGTTCGGAATTTATGGTGTTTGGATTATTGCTTGATAAATTCTACTCTTCTATTTTGGGCCTTTCCATCTATGGTGGAGTTGTCGCCCACAGGTTCGGACTCGCCTTTGCCGTCACTGGTCAACCTACTGGAATCCACTCCATAAACGGACACAAGGGCATTTTTTACCGCAGCGGCTCTTTTTTCCGAAAGTACCAAGTTGCTTTGGTCATCGCCATCAGAATCGGTATGTCCCACTATTTTTAGTTTGATAGCGGAGTCTTGCTGTAGTACCTGGTAGATTTGACGAATGATGCCCATAGATTCAGGTTTGATGTTGGCCGATCCCGAATCAAAAAGAATTCCGTTTGTCGAAATTTTTCCTTCGGATATCAGTTTTCTACGCAGGTCAACGCCGCCCTCGGCAATTTTAAGATTGGAAATTAGCATGCGTTCGTTTTTATCCAGATTTAGACCCTTCATAAAGATTTTGAAATTGTTGATTTTGGAAGGATTTTTAATCAATTGGGGGACGTCAAAAATTTTGGTTTCATTGATCCAAAACCGATAGCGGTTTTTGTTCACGGCTATGGAAATATGCATTTCCTCTTTGTAAACCTTGCGAAAATCGCTTCTCATTTGATTACGGATAGGGTCCGAATCACCTGGGAACTTATTTCTGATTTCTGGGCCTGCAGCTATGTATTGCACTGGATTCAAATCGGTTAGAGCGAAGGATTGGGTATAGCCCAGGTTTGCGTTTTCCGACAGTATAAATTGCGCTTCAATAACCGAGGAGGTTTGCCCCGTTAGATTTAAAAATCTTAAATCCAGTTCAATTGTGTATTCTTCGGGTAAATTGAAATCTGTATTGGGGACTACAAAACTGCCAGGATTTATTGCAAACCATTTATAGGAAGACCCATCGATTGTTACCATTTCTCCCCCACCATTTGTATTCCATTTTGAGGGAAAATCACCGATGAAATCATTGGAAAAGTCATCAAAATATAAAAGTTTATCACCGGGAACAAAATCGAATTTACTGTAAACATTGAGGGTTTTTGGTCCAGAATCGGGAGTACTTTCCCCACCATTATCCATGGTGGGTGTTGGCTCATTTCCAGTATTCCCCTGTTGGCCCGATGGACCTTGGTCTTGCTGCGTCTCAGGTATTTGTGGCCTTTCTGAACCGGTTCCAAGGACACTGTCCAATGCTTGGTCGGTTTTCTTCGAGGTCTCGGTCTCCACCCTTCTTTCCACCGTGCGCTGTGCCGCTTTTTCCGCTTTTTTGGCAAGCTTTTTAAAAAATTGTGCATTCCCGCCCGCGCAAAAAGCGAACGTAAAAAAAAGGGTCGTGATCAACTGAATGGAGGTTTTCATCAATGTAGTGTTTTGGTAGTGCGCTTAGGTTATTCTATGCAATTCGCATGAAACTACAAATTTTCAAATAAGTTCGGGTGCAAGATGTATACTTTGTTCAAAGTAATGTATAAGCTGTGATAAAGAAGTTGTTAATTCATTTTATAAACGATCAAGGAGTTGTCTTGATCTTTCGCTACAATTTCCAGTTTTCTATCGTTTTCCATGTCTACCATATCAATTAAGGAATTTCCATAAACAGGAAAATTTGGAATGGGTACGGCCTGACTATCGAAAAGATAAATCTTCTGATTTTGCACGTCGGTAACACTTACGTAAATTTTATCATAGATGTAAAAGATCTTTGGTTTGCTGTAGACTCCCAGGTCAAGCTCCACTTTTTTCCCACGGATGCTCAAAATATTGTCATCCATAAAAACCAAGGTTTTGCTAGTGGCATACATACCGTGGTCGGTACTTAGATTGAAGTTGGTGTTTGTAATATTTCCCTTGGTATCAATTTGTACAAGAATTCCGTTTTTGTCCGTTACGGAAAACTTGTCCTTGTACAGGAATATTTCATTTTTGGAAAAATCGATTTTCTGTTTTACCGATATCCGCTCCCTCCCGACACGATGGAGGATTTTTAGGGAATTCTCTTCCAAAGGAAACAACAGATAGTCCTTATTGGAAACCCGAAAATGTTTTGGGGGTTGTATGATATCGCTCCCAGCCTCGGTAAAAGTAAACCCATCAACAATTTCCGCTTTTTTGTTGTACATGAACACCTTTTTCCCTTGGGTGACCAAAAATCTGTAATCCTTGTTGCCCTCATAATCAAAAACGGCCAATGGGTTTAAATTTCCACCTTGATATTTTCGAGTAAAAGGGGGTACAAAATTTCCGTTTCTATCGATAACCAGGAATTGATTGTTCGTACAAAAGGCCAATTGGAGCCGTCCGTTTTTATACAGGTCAACCTGCTGGATAGGTCCTTGTACCCTTCCTTCTAATTGCTTCTTCCAAAGTACTTTTCCCTGAGTGGATATCAAATACAAATTATTGTCCATATCCTGGACTACGATTTCCTGTTTGTTGTTCCTGTGATTTTTTACAAATTGGGGATTGGTGGCCAAATCTGCATCCAACTCGAGGGTGAAAAGTGGTGAGGTCGTATTGGTGACCGACGTTTTCTTCGCTTTTGAAATTAAAAAATTGGTATGCACTAAATGATTGTCCGCTACAAGCTGTGCAGCAAAGGTGTGGTTCTTCAAATTCGTTTGGGATGCCCCTTGAAACACAGAACTTGAAAAGGCCTGTTTCGCGAAAAATGGAGCGCCCCGTCTGTTGGAAATAAAAAGGAGACTGGATTCATCTGCAAAGTTCTCTTTGGCCGTTCTATATCCTGCCGATCCTGCAAAAGTCGACTTGTTTCTGTAATTATTGATTACCGTCTGTAGAGCTTCTTTCGTTTCTGAAAAAATGAAGGTATTATCCAAAATACTGTAGTAGTTGGCCACGAAATCAACTATCAATGGAGTAAATGTGCTCTCAATTAAGTGTTTCGCTTTAAATTCTACAATTTCACTCCCTTGGTAAGAAGAAACGGAAACCTTGTTTTGATACAGATGCTCTGATAGACCTTCAGCACCGAAAGAACTAAGGAATACCACTTTTTGTTGGTTTAGATTGATAAGGCCAACTTCTTCCACAGTGTTAAAAAGTGTGTCATTTGCCTGTATTCTGTCTAGGAATTGGTTTTGATTCTTTTGAAATAACTTAAAATCGTCAAAGGTGTAAGAAATTAAAGCTTCCGTTTGTGAGGGAGCATAATCTGGTGTTCTATTGGTCAATGGATTGGTGCCCTTAAAAAGATTGACAAAGCTCTTGATGGAGTCTGAAGCGATGGTGATGCCGTTCAAGGCGGTTATAGTTTGGTCCATGGAAACATCTACGCTGGTCCACTCGGCCAATGGTCCATTGGTTTTACTCAAATTGGGTTTGGACGAAGAGGGAAAGTCAAGGCTAAGGTCTATCAACAATATTGCAGATTTCTCTTTATTGGAAGCCCTATCCAAACGTAGGACCGTACTGTGCGGTGTGTATGATTTGGCCCTAAGGAGGTTTTCCAGGAGCATTTGGGACGAACTTAAAATTTGAAATCCATTCTTCTCACTGGAGAATACTTTTTTCTTATTGAATTCATATTGGGTCACGACATAGCCCTCATACGTAAGCGTTTCTGTAGAATGGTTCTTTTCTTGGGATATGTCAAAAAACCCAGGTTCAGAATCAGTTGCCAAAAGAAAATCATAGGTATCCTTTCCAATCTCATAAAAACCGATCAGCAATTCCTGGTCTGTTCGTAAACGGGTTAAAATGTCATTTTGCTCAAGTATACGATCTATAAAATAAAGTACCCCCTCTTCCCCGGAAATAGCACTATTTTTCAACTCACTCAAAAACCCGGTCAAATCGTTTATTTTTAGAAAAAAACTGGCATTTTGGGGTAATTGTTCTAAAAGTTGACTGGTAGGTTTGGGGTCAGTTTGGCAAGAATATATAAAAATTAGGGTGATGAGTAAAAGCGCCCGAGGTCTCATAAAGGATTTTGGAGCAAAGTTAGAACAATTAGAGGTCCAACGCATATTGCTCGGGCAATTGCCTAAAACTTTTCCTATGATACTTGGTAAGACCGTATTTTCTTATTGCTTCTCGGTGTTCTGCTGTGGGATATCCTTTGTTTTTTTTCCAATTGTATGCTGGATATTCCAGGTGAATCTCTGACATATAGGCATCGCGATAGGTTTTTGCCAATACCGAGGCGGCGGCAATGGAGAAATATTTATCGTCCCCTTTAACGATGCAGTGATACTTTATATCGGAATAGGGTTTGAATCGGTTACCGTCCACTAAAATGACTTGGGGCCGAAGAGTCAAGTGGGTCAATGACTCGTGCATGGCAAGAATGGAAGCATTTAAAATGTTGATTTCGTCAATTTCCTCTTCAAAAATATGTTTGACCGAATAAGAAAGTGAAACATTTTCTAAAATTGGTTTCAAGAGTGTCCTTTTTTTTTCTGATAGTTTTTTGGAGTCGGCGAGCATTTCATTGCCAAAATTTTTGGGCAAGATGATTGCGGCAGCGGTCACGGGTCCGGCGAGACATCCGCGACCCGCTTCATCCGTGCCGGCAATGTGGCCTTTACAATCAAAACGCTTCAACTTCATTAATAGGAAAGTTTTTTCAGAAAAGAATTGAAAGATAAAAAGGTTTAGTTAAAGAATTTCCGTTTCGTCAATACGAAAGTCAATTAACTCAAAATTTGATAATTATTAAGCTCTTTTTAACATTTAACGGGGTAGATGCGAAGTAATTTTTGGAATTTTTACTTTTTATTAAGATTTTAGCCGCAGACTAATTCAAAAATTCAATTAAATGAGATCAAAGTTTTCTTTGATGCTAGCTTCTTTCCTATTGCTATGCATCAATTTCTCTTTTGGACAAGAGAAAACGATTTCCGGTAATGTGACGGACCAAAATGGACTGCCACTTCCCGGGGTCTCCGTTGTGGTGGTGGGTACTACATCGGGAACACAAACTGATTTTGATGGTAACTATTCAATTTCTGCTAGTGTTGGTCAGGTATTGCGTTTCAGCTATCTAGGTCTGAGAACAACAGATAGACAAGTTGGCAATTCCAATACAATCAACTTGGTGATGGAAGAAGATGCTGAAGCATTGGACGAAGTGGTCGTCGTAGGTTATGGAACAACTACCAAGCGGTCTTTTGTTGGAACTGCAGCAGTTGTTGAAACCGAAAACATTGATGCCAAATCCAATTCTAACATAGCACAGGCATTAACTGGGGAAGTTGCTGGTTTGACCGTAATCAACACTTCAGGACAGCCAGGTAACGCTTCTACCATTCGTATTCGTGGTTATGGCTCTGTGAATGGTAACAGGAATCCACTCTATGTAGTGGACGGTGTGCCTTTTACTGTGCCCCGTATACCTAACAGTGATATCGGTGACGGTGGTGATGAGCAGGACTTTGCGAATACCATCAGTCCTTTGAACGCTATTAATCCTCAGGATATCGAAAGTATTACGGTACTTAAAGATGCTACCGCGACCGCAATTTATGGTTCGAGGGGTGCTAATGGGGTTATCGTGATTACCACAAAACAAGGAAGGTCTGGAGATGCTACGATTGAAGTAGATTTTAAAACTGGTTTTAACACACAGTTAATTCCAAGATATGATGTCATCCAGACACCTGAAGAGTATATTGTGTATTCTTGGGAAGGTTTGTTCGGCGAAGGTTTGGGAGATCCAAGTATAGCTGACCCGTTGGCTTATGCCAACGCTACCCTTTTTGATGCCGCTGGTGGTATTGATCCGGGATACAACTTATTTAATGTTAGTTCTGTGGCCGATCTTATTGATCCGGATACACGTACAGTACGTCCTGGTGTTACCAGAAGGTATACTCCAGAAAAGTTTGCGGATTTCAGTTTTCAGGCTGCCATCAGGACCGAAGGAAACGTTAGGATGAGCGGTGGAGATGACAAAACCAGCTATTTTGTGACTGCTGGATTCTTGGATGATAACGGGTATGCGCTGAACACAGGTTTTGAGCGTTACAATACACGTTTAAATCTCACTTCTCAAATCAAAGATTGGTTGAAGGTAAGTTCAAGTATCAACTACGCTTATTCTGAAAACCAAAACAACGGTCAAACAGTCGGGTCGGAAAACTTATTCGAATTCGCGGACAAAAACCCTCCTATATTTCCAGTTTTCTTGCGTGACAACGATTTTAATCTTGTTCCTGACCCAATTTTTGGAGGGTTCCAATATGATTTTGGTTCTCCATCAGGTTTTAGAAGTAGGAACAACGCGAACCTGTTAAACCCTGTTGCCTCAGCGGTCCTTGACTTTTTGGGTAGTGAGCGACATGACATAATCGGGAATTTCTCTGCTGAGGTTCAGCTCGCAGAAGGTCTAGTTTTCGAAACTCGGTTTGGACTACAATTTGCCAACGATATCCAGAAAAACTACAGCAACCCGTTCTATGGAACAGCTGTACAACAAGGAGGTACATTGTTCCAACGTGAGCAACAAGACGTGACCACAAACTTTCTTCAATTGCTTAGATACAACAAAAGCTTTGGTAGTCACAGCTTCGACGCATTGATTGCACATGAAAGTAATGATTACACAAGGGATCGTAGTAGTGCGAGTAAAAGAGATGTAGCGATACCAGGTTTGTTGGAATTGGATAACTTCGCAGTTGCCCAAGGTCAACCTACTGGATTTAGTGAAGGGGCCACCTTGGAATCTTACTTCTCTCAATTTAACTACAACTACGATGGAACATACTTTCTTTCAGCATCGGTCAGGACAGATGGTTCTTCCAGGTTCATAAATGACAAATGGGGTGTGTTTTGGTCAGTAGGAGGTTCATGGATAGCAAGCAACGAAAGTTTCTTGGAAAACAGCAACTTCCTTTCCTATCTAAAACTGAAAGCATCCTACGGTGTTTTGGGAGACCAAGAAGGTGTTGACTTTTTCCAATCAGCGGACACCTTTAACGTGACCAATTTGAACGATGGTTTATCCATTTCTGAAAGAGCAAATGGTAATCCCGACTTGACTTGGGAAGAATCACAAATGTTCCAAACCGGTGTGGAACTTTCTTTAAACAGATACCTAGATGTTAATGTGGATTACTACATCAAGAACACTGAAAACCTTTTCTTTAATAGAAGGGTAGGTTCTTCACAAGGTATATCATCCATAACGGTTAACGACGGGGTTTTACGAAATACAGGTCTCGAGTTCAGTGTGACCGGACATTTGATTCAATCTGAAAATGCAACTTTGGACTTGACCATCAACGGGGAACACATCGATAACGAAATAACTACGATGCCTATTGAGCCTTCTACTGGTGAACCTCGAATTATTGATACTTCGCCAGCATTTTTTGGATATTCAAGAGGTCGCTCTATTTTTGATTTCTTCTTAAGAGAATATGCAGGAGTAGACCCCGACACAGGGGTTAGTTTATGGAACCAGTATTTTGATGACGGTAACGGTAACGGGACTTTGGATGACGGAGAAGCATCTATTGATAACTTGACTCAATATCTGAATGATAATCCAAATGCAAATATCGCGAGTCAAACAACTACCAATTACGGTGCAGCTACATTGAGATATGTGGATAAATCCGCTATTCCTACGCTAAGAGGTGCCTTTAGGTTGGCAGGAAGTTACAAGAACTTTAGTCTTGCAGCGCAATTTACTTATCAATTTGGTGGATGGGCGCATGACACACAATATTCAGAATTGATGAATGACCGTTTTGGAATTGCCGCTAACAACTTCCATACGGATATTCGAAGAAGATGGCAACGACCTGGTGACATTACGGATGTCCCAAGACTTTCTAACGGATTTGACGCGAACCAAGGGTCTTCATCAACACGATGGTTGATTCGTTCCGATTTTATCGCGTTGAACAATGTCCGATTTGGTTATCAAGTACCATCTCAACTTCTAAGCAGCACTGGATTGAAAAGCCTTAATGTATGGGTTTCTGGAGATAATCTTTTCGTAGCTAGCGAAAGGAATGGATTTAATCCGCTTACCTCTGAAACAGGTAATACAGGACGACGCTTATATGCACCATTGAGTACTATTACTATGGGTGTCAATGTTAAATTTTAAAAAAAAGATGGATATGAAAAACAAGTTTCACTTAAGTACGATTATAGCCGTGCTGTTATTGATGTTCGGCTGTGAAGAAGACTTTTTAGAAAGAGAGCCTTCTGAGTTTATTACTCAGAATCAAATTAATGACGCGGCCATCACCAATCCCGGTATCGTCGCAGGTACAATCGCTGGTATTTACTCCTTGATGATTCAAATTGAAACAGGGGGTACCACGGGAGACGACGACTTCGGGCAGAAGGGGAATGATATTTTTGGAGATATGCTTTGCGGGGACATGGCATTGTCCCAAAGTGTGTTCGGTTGGTACAGGGCCAGTATAACTCAGTTCCAAGGACCCCAAGATCCTACATTTGGAGATAACCGACAGGTGTGGAGATATTATTACCGTTTGGTTCGTTCTGCAAATTCTGCGATTAGCGCCCTTGGAGGTAGTGATGCAGTTCCAGAACTTGAGGAAAATAGGTTTCAGTTGGGTCAAGCTTTGGCGATCAGAGCGCACTCTTATTTTTACTTGACCCAGTACTTTGCCAACGATTATAATCCTTCTGCTGAGATTCTACCATTATATGATGATATCGAAGATTTGAACGGACCTAAAGTGGCAACGAGTGAAATCTACAGTTTGATGGAAAATGATTTGACCGCCGCTATCTCGCTATTGGAAGGTTTTGGTCGTGGTGCCAAGAATGAGATCAATCAAGATGTTGCCAGAGGAATATTGGCGTATGTTCTTGGTTCTAGAAGAGATAGTTGGGAACAGGTTGCAGCACTTACCGGAGCTGTTATCGATGGAGGTGCTTTTCCGTTGATGACCGCTGAGCAAATTGTAGGAGGATTCAATGATGTCAATATTCCAGGTTGGATGTGGGGCATCGATTTGACTTCTGAAATAGGGTTGAACCTAGTTTCATGGTGGGGGCAAATGGATTCCTTTACATTTAGTTATGCGTGGGCCGGAGATTTTAAGGCAATAGATCAAGATTTGTGGGACGCTATTCCAGCGGATGATGCTCGTAAAGCTCAGTTCAGTGATGATCCCGAAAACAGGTTTTTGCTTCCGCTCAACAAGTTTTATGACAACAATAGGGTAATTGGTGGTCAACGTTTCATCGAAACGGACTACATCTACATGCGAGTTGCAGAAATGTACTTGTTAAATGCTGAGGCGTTGGCAAGGTCTGGTAACGAAGCTGCTGCGCGTGCGCGACTAAAAGAATTATTGGATCTTCGTATTCCTGATTCTTCTTATGTGGACGGTTTGGCAGGTCAAGCGCTATTGGACGAGATTTATTTGCAGACACGAATTGAATTATGGGGAGAAGGAAAGAGCTATTTGGCAATGAAACGAAATCAAGCTACAATAGTAAGAGGCCCTAATCATTTGTCTTTCGTGGGCATTCCAATTGACCACAATGATGAAAGGCTAACGTTTGAGATACCATTCTTGGAAATCCAGAACAATCCATTCATTAACACGCAGAATGAATAGTATATAACATACAGAAAAGTAAAAGGCCATCTTTTAAGATGGCCTTTTTATTTTATAAACTAGTTGTTGTTTCAAAGTCTAAACTTTCACATTTCTTTAAAAACAAAAAATATACCTTTATCGCACCAATATCAGCGGATGAAATTTTTATTAATCGCTCTATTTTTTTTCACGGGAATTTCAGTTTTTGCCCAACAAGATTCAATACCCGCCCCGATAGCTCAAGATAGTTTGGAAAAAAAACCACCGAAAGTTTTAAATGAAGCAGAGTTTGATGCCTCGCCTTCTCAAGCTTTGGATTCCATCACGATAAAAGATTATAAGATGATATCCTATAGCAGGGACACTATTTTGTTGGACACCTCCTTGACGATCCTTAAGGAATATAAATACAATTATCTTAGAAAAGATGATTTTGAGGTGATGCCCTTTGCCAATATTGGCCAGCCATATAACACTTTGGGAGTCGCATTTTCAAATCGTCACTATTACCCCAGATTAGGAGCTTTGGGTAGAAATTTTAACTATCAGGAAACGGAGGATATAAATTACTATAATGTAGCCACGCCAATATCCGATTTAATGTTCAAAACCACCCTGGAACAGGGACAACTTTTGGATGCATTATTGACGTTCAATGTAAAAAGGAAGCTTAACTTGTCCATTGGCTTTAAAGGCTTTCGGTCGCTGGGCAAATATCAATTTAACCAAGCACAATCTGGGAATTTTAAAACAAGCTTTAATTACACTACGGAGAATAACCGGTATTCCATACGTGGACATATCGCGGCCCAAGATTTAGAAGCAGAAGAAAATGGTGGATTGGCCAATCGTGAACAATTTGAAAACGATCCCGAAGGAGACTTCACCGATAGGGGAAGGGTAGATGTACTTTTTACAAATGCCAATAACCGTATTTTGGGAAAAAGGTATTATTTCGACCATCAATTGCTCCTTTTGGGCGCAAAAAGAGATTCTAGCATAACAAAAAAGAGTGGGGTAAAGGTGGGGCATGAGTTTATGTATGAAACCAAGCTTTATGAGTTTTTGCAGTCGTCGCCGGATGATACCTTTGGTAATGATACCTTTTCTTCACCCATTGCGGATAAGGCTCGCCTAAAAACGATGTTCAATCGTGTTTCTTTGGAGTTTCTGAACAAATCGTTTGGAAGCATCTCCGGATATGCCAGTTTCTACAATTACAACTATTTTTTCAACAGCTTGCTTATAACAGAGACCGGAACGGTGGAAAATCAATTAGAAGGTAATGAGATTGCTGTTGGTGGAAGATATTATAACCAATTTGGAAATTTGGAATTAAAAGGAGATGTCAATTATACCCTTTCAGGTGAGCTTACGGGAAATGCTTTAAATGCTACGGCCACCTACCAAATCAATGAAAATAATGCACTTTCCGGTGGGATTTACTTCTCATCTCGACTGCCCAATTTTAATTATTTGCTGTATCAAAGTGATTATCTAAATTTCAATTGGCAAAATAATGCAGAGTTTGAAAAACAACAGAATCAAACCATTAGGTTTAGTTTAGATTCGAAAAAATGGGGCATCTTAGAAGCAGAGTATAGCGCTATAGACAACTATAGTTTTTTTAGCTCTTTCATAACTGATGAGCAAAGACAGGCAGAATTGGCAGAAAGGGCATTTGTGAGACCTTCGCAAGAAAGCGAAACCTTAAATCACCTTCGCCTTAAGTATTACAAAGAATTCAGCTGGCGGAAGTGGGCCTTGGCGAATACGGTTTTGTTCCAGGAAGTAAGCCAAAATCAACAGGTCTTGAACGTGCCCCAACTGATTACCAGAAACACATTTTATTTTTCATCAGATGTATTTAAAAAAGCAATGTACATTCAAACTGGCGTTACCTTTAAGTATTTTACATCCTACAATATGAATGCGTACCATCCATTGCTCGGAGAGTTTTATGTACAGAATGAAGAGGAATTTGGTGGTTTTCCTTTGCTGGATTTCTTTATTAATGCAAGAGTAAAACAAACGCGCATATATCTTAAAGCTGAACATTTCAATTCACTGTTTTCAGAACCTATCTATTATGCTGCACCCGATTATCCGTATAGGGACTTTGTAATTAGGTTTGGGTTGGTTTGGAATTTCTTTTCTTAAATCTGGAAAACAGCACGTTACAGACTTTTGTATTTTTTTGGCAAAAAAATAAATGTCAGCTATTTGTGGGAACAAAATAAGCTGCTTATATTTGCACCCGCCAAAACGGTAAACGGTATTGTTTGGGCGTGGTTGGGAGAG